>Ga0208219_1000012_pt1 | contig 109952 bp, 109 predicted proteins | sample NGESurshal072012_7_FD_184469 | JGI IMG/M metagenome (GOLD analysis project Ga0208219, IMG submission 184469) | Arctic peat soil microbial communities from Barrow, Alaska - NGEE Surface sample 53-2 shallow-072012 (SPAdes) | ecosystem: Environmental > Terrestrial > Soil > Wetlands > Peat ... | reverse complement strand
CGCGGTCGCTCGCTCACGGGACCTCGTTAGCGACGGCCTCGCCGCGGGCGGTCTCGACGTGCTCGCCAAGCGCTCCGAGCCCGACGGCGAGTCACCGAGTCTGCGATGGATCCTGCTGCACCTGATCGAGGAATACGCCCGGCACGTCGGCCACGCGGACCTCATCCGCGAGTCCGTGGACGGTCTTACCGGCGAATGACAGCTCGCGTGGGGGTGCGCTGTCCCTTCACGCGTCCTGACGGTTCGAGGCCCGAGCTACGCCGTCGAGGACGCGACGCGCGGTCGCCTCGAAGCCGGCCACGTCGTCGAACAGCCTCGCCATGAGCATCGCGCCCTCGAGGCTGCTCACGATCGAGCGGGCCACCTCGCTCGGCCCGCCGGCGAAGTCCAGGGATCCCTCGTCACGACCCTGGGCGAGGGTGCGAGCCAGCCACGACTCGTTGTCCACGAAGTAGTCGACGATCGACGCCTGCATCTGGGCTGGCAGCGTGGCACTCTCCGCGGCCAGCATTCCGCACAGGCACATGCGCTCGTTGCGGAGCACCTCGAGGTACAAGCGCCCGTACGCCATGAGCTTCGCTGGGGCCGCGACGTCCGGCGCGTCAATTGCCACCAGCGCCGCGGCGAACCGGATCGAGTACCTCGCAATGAGCGCCTGGCCCAGGTCGGCCTTGCTCGCGAAGTGGTAGTGGATCGATGCCTTGGTGATCTGCAGCCGTGCCGCGACGTCGGCATAGCTGAAGCCGTTGAACCCGTGCACCTGGACGAAGGCCTCGGCCACGTCGAGAATCTGGGCCGCCGTGTCGGCGGGACCTGCTGGCCGCTCTTGCCGCTCCGTCATCTCATGGCCACCTCGGCGTCCGCTTGCTTACCTTCTAGTAGGTAGAGATACGAGTTCGAGGAAGACTGCAGATAGGGAGGGGCGCAGCATGAAAACGACTGAGCACAAGAGCTTCGGGGCTCCCGACGAGGACCGGGGGTTCCCGAACGGCAAGGCCGAGATCGTCAAGGTGGCGGGCGGCGAGGTGGGGCGACTGGTCTTCCAGCCGGGCTGGCGCTGGTCGTCGGACGTCAAGCCGATCGCTGGCACGGACAGCTGCGAGGCACCCCACTTCCAGTACCACGTGAGCGGACAGCTCGCGATCCTGATGGACGACGGCTCTGAGTTCGTCGCAGGACCCGGCGACGTCACGTCGCTGCCGAGCGGGCACGACGCGTGGGTGGTCGGCGACGAGCCGGTCGTCACGATCGACTAGTTTGGTGCCGGCACCTACGCAAAGGGGACCTGGCAGACGGCTACCTCGACGACCTGGCAGCATGCCACTCGTCGGCGAGCAGACCGAAGACGATGTCGTCTACGAATCGTCCGGTCACCCACGAGGACTCCCTCATCGTGCCCTCGAACGTGAAGCCCGCTGCCTTGGCGGCTCCGGCCATCGCGAGGTTGTCGGCGAGGGTCTCGAGCTGGAGCCGATGCAGTCCGAGCGTCGAGAACCCATAGTCGGAAAGGACTCCGAGGGCGTCAGTGCCGAAGCCCTTGCCGCAGTGCTGCGGCCGCAGCGAGATGCCGATGTGCGCCACGCGATTGTGGGTGTCGATCCCCCACAGCAGCGCCGCACCGAGGAGCTCGCCCGTGGCTTGCTCCACGACGGAGAAGTGAGCAGCGTCCTCGCGCGGCTCGTGTGGCCCGAATGGCGATACCTCACCCAGCACCAATGGACGCCACGCCGTACCCGCCGCGCGAGAGCGCGTCGCGACGTCGTCGTGGAGCTCGGCGGTCAGCACGTCCACATCGCTCGCCACTCGAGCTCGCAACGTGACCCGCGTGCCGTGCAGCATCTGCAGTTCCTACCAGACTGGTCCGACACGACCGCCGCGGCCGTCGTACGATCAGCGCTGAGGGAGGGACGATGGCCGACGAGCTCGCTGACCACCTGCGCCGAATCGCAGAGGAGGGCTTCACGATCCTCGAAGACGTGATCGAGACGACGCTGCTCGATGAAATCGAGGCCGACCTCGACCGACTGGAGATCGAGCTCGGTATCGTGCCCGCCGACAACTTCTTCGAGGGCGTCCGGACCGTTCGGATCTACAACCTCCTCGTCCACGGATCGACCTTTGAGTCGATCCCCGTGCATTCTCGAGTGCTGCCCGTCGTCGAGGGCGTCTTGGATGACGGACTCCTCGTCTCTTCGCTCTCATCTATTGCCATCGGTCCGGATGAGGCCGCCCAGATGATCCACGCCGACGATCAGCTCATCCCCCTGCCGCGCCCACACGTGCCGATCATCTGCAACACCATGTGGGCGGTCACCGACTTCACCGAGGCAAACGGGGCCACGCGCTTGGTGCCGGGCTCGCACCTCTGGGTGAATGCGCCTGGATTCCCCGAAGACCACGCGACGATCCCCGCAGAGATGTCGCGGGGCAGCGTGCTCGTCTGGGTTGGCAGTCTCTGGCACGGAGGCGGCGCCAACACAACGAGTACACGACGCACCGGCATCGCGATGAACTACTGCGCGGGCTACATCCGACAGCAGGAGAACCAGCAGCTCGGCATCCCCGCAGACGTCGCCCGGCGATTCTCGCCGCGGCTCCAAGAGCTAATCGGCTACTCGGTCTATCGGGGACTGGTCGGCCACATCGACAAGGCGCATCCGCGCGAGGCCGTGCTCGGAACCCAAGCGGCGGCCAATCTCGTCTGGGACGCTGCGAAGGCCTGAGCCCTGGCCACATCGAGCCAGTGTGGTGCGATCCTGAAGCCGTCCCAGCACGACCCTGGCTCAGACTCCACGCGGATCGGAGCCAGGTGCGAGCCGCACCTCGTCGATCCCGTCGGCAGTCCGACGCACCACGTAGGCACCTCGCTGCGGATCCCCGTCGGTGTGGTCCGACAGGATCTCGGTCGGCTCAAGGCCCTCGTAGAGAATGCCGATCCCGTTGTCCGTTGCGTACGCGAGCTCGGGCAGGGTGCCGTTCATCATCAGCTCGTGCATGAGCGGCCTGCGCTGGGCCTCGGCGTCGTAGTGAACGCCGTTTGCATAGGGCAGGAAGGCGAGGCCGTTCGTGACCGGCCGGAGTTCGTTGCCAAAGGAGTCCGTCGTGCCGCCAATGTGCCAGCACACGCTCCCCGCTGAGACGCCGCCGAGCACGACGCCCTTCTCCCACGCCGCCCGCATCGCGTCCCCCACGCCGTGCAGCGCCCAGACCGCGAGCAGGTTCGCGACAGACCCGCCGCCGACCCAGACAAAGTCACTGCCGCAGAGGCGCTCTTCGGGGTCTGCCGACGGCTGCGGGAAGAGGCGCAGCTGCGTGACGTCGCAGCCCGCTGCGTTGAACGCTTCATAGCTCAGGGCGTAGTACATGTCGGCGTCGCCGGTCGCTGTGTAGACGAGGCAGGCTCGTGGGCGTGTTTTGCCGGTGAGTGCGAGTCCGCGCAGGACCGTCGCGCCGAGCCGAACATGCTGTTGGACGCCGGCGTCCACGAAGCCGGCGGACGTTGCCAGGATCCGGCGAATCGGAGTGCTCATTGCAGAACTTTACCGACGGAGATCAGCATGGCCTCTCGATGGCGGCCACAACAGGCATCCTGCGACATTCTCGACGACCAGTCGACAGGCTGGCAGGTGGCCTCTGTCGCCTTCGCAGCCTCGCCAGCTGGATGATCGCTCTTCTCGTCCGTGGGATCGACACGTGCGACTTCGCACAAGCGGCCGATCCGCGCGGTGCGCGCATTGCATTCCTACAAAAGCCGCGCATACTGAATCGGACTGGGTCTCCCGGAGACTCCATACCTTGGAAGAGGATGGAGCATGCCAAGAAGCAGAAGCGGAGGAGCTCCGCCGAAGAGGTACCCACCTGAGCTGAAGGAACGAGCCGTGAAGATGGTGCTCGACCTTCGAGCCGAAGACCCGAACGACCACGGCATCATCACTCGGGTGGCGCGACAGCTCGGCATCGGCACCGAGTCGCTCCGCAACTGGGTGACAGATGCCGACGACAACACGGGACAACGCAGTGGCCTGTCGACCGAGGACCAAGCCGAGCTGCGTGAGCTGCGCAAGGAGAACCGCGAGCTCAAGAGGTCCAACGCCATCTTGCAGGCTGCCGCAAGTTTCTTCGGGGCGGAGCTCGACCGCCGATCGCAGCTGTAGTCACCTTCATCGACTCCCATCGGGACCACGTGACCGATGGGGGTCGATGGGGGGTCGAGCCGATCTGCAAGGAGCTGCAGGTCGCCCCTTCCACCTACTACGACCAGAAGTCCCGGCCGCCGTCCACGCGCGAGCTGCGTGACCGCGAGCTCGGACCCCAGCTCGCCGAGCTGTGGAAGAAGAACTACTCGGTCTACGGACGTCGCAAGCTCACGACGGCGGCCAAGCGCCAGGGCATCGACGTCGGGCGCGACCAGGTGGCCCGGCTCATGGCCAAAGAGGGCATCAGGGGGGCCTCGAGGGCCAAGAAGCGCTTCACGACCCGCGCCGACATGACCCACATGAGAGCACCGGACCTCGTCAAGCGCGACTTCACCGCCACGCGTCCTGACGAGCTGTGGGTGGCGGACTTCACCTACTGCTCGACATGGACCGGTGTCGTCTATGTGGCGTTCGTCACCGACGTGTTCAGCCGACGGATCGTCGGCTGGAAGGCGGCACGATCGATGACGGCCAAGCTCGTCGTCGACGCGCTCAACATGGCGGCGTGGACAAGGCGGCACTCGACGCTCGAGCACCTCACCTGCCATTCCGATGCGGGCTCGCAATACACGTCGGTGACCTACACGGATCGACTCGACGAGATCGGTGCCGCACCGTCGATCGGCACCGTTGGTGATTCCTACGACAATGCCCTGGCCGAAGCCCAGTTCTCGATCTTCAAGACCGAGCTGTTCAGGAATCCCGCCGTCCTCGACGAGGTCGGTGGCCACTGGAAGGGCCTCGACGACCTCGAGATCGCGACGTGTGCATGGATCTCATGGTTCAACGAAGAGCGCATCCACGGCGAGCTCGACGACCAGACGCCGTCAGAAGTCGAGGAGCACTACCGTGTCGCATCTCAGGCCACTGCGGCGTGAGAAATCCCATCAGACGAGTCTCCGGGGAACCCAGTCCGAATCATACTGAAGTCAGGGACCGACTGGGGGCCGGAAGGGAGGTCTGCTCTATTTGGATGTAGGAGATGAGTCGCGTCCAGGATCGGATCGCAGAGGGTTGTACGGGAGCGAGTCCCGGTAGGCCCACCATCCGAAGGCAGCACGAGACGCTGCAACGCACGGAAGCAAGGACGCTTCCAGGGGTGCCATTCCCGAGTGCGAGTCGATCTTGGAGTGAAAGTTGCTGAAGGCGCCCGATCCTCGCGGAAGCGTAGGACGGGCGCCTTTGCGATTTGCCTCCCACTCGAACAGACCACTTGCGGAGTGTCAACTCCACGTCACGTGGTCGCGTCGCTGATCCGAGTAGTGGGCTCCTTGTGCGTCCATTGACAGAGGTTCGGTACGTTGACATTTATGCGCAAGAAGGGCCTTGGCCTCGCCGTGTCGGCGCTCCTTGCCGCGGCCCTACCGGCGGTGTTCAGCAGCTCGAGTGCGTTCGCAGCGATCGAGTTCCCGGGCCCGGGTCTTGCGACCAACTACGACTGGGCGTACCTCGTGCTCCAAGACGGCGGGTGGCCCAGCACGGCCAACAACCTCACCGTGCTGACGCAGTGGATGGACTCCGAGGAGCCGGCGTCGGACTGGTGGAATCGCAACAATCCCCTCAACAACGGCCTCGGCTCAGGGGGCGGCTCGGGACTCGGCAGCTACGCAAGCGTGGTGGACGCGGCCTACTACGTGGCGGCGAACCTCGAGTACAACGGCTACGGCTACCCAGCGATCGCCAGCGCCCTTTCGGCGTCGTCGGCCCCGAAGGTCACGGCGAAGGCGATCTGGGACTCGGCCTGGGCCGCGGGGCACTACGGCCACGGCAAGGGCTGGTTCTCGGGCACGGTGACGACCGTCTCGGCGCCCCTCAGGGCGTGGGGCAGCAACGTCGTGGTCACCTATCCCTCCCACACGATCGGCCCCGGTGCCGACGACGGCTTCACGCTGAACGGACCTCCCCAGTACTGGCACTCGGCCGCGCCGTTCGGGCTTGAGGGCGACGCGCGCTGGACGTACTCAAACGGCGCGACGGGGGCAAACGGCGCGACGTGGGCGCCGACCACCCTTACTACGGGCAGCTACGTCGTGTCGGTGTACGTGCCGGCAAGCTACGCCGACGCGATCGTCACGTACCTCGTGACCGACAGCACCGGGGTTCACAGGGTCCTCCTCGACCAGGCGGCCTACGCCGGCCGATGGGTGCCGCTTGGCCTCTTCACGACGGCAACGCATGGCGGCATCAGCGTTCACGTCGGCAACACGAGCTCTGACGCGCTTGGCTCGACCTACGTCGGCGTGGACGCGATGCAGTTCGTGAAGGCGAGCAAGGCGACGATCACCTATCCGAATGACAACGTCGGTCCTGGCGGCATCGGCTTCGTGCTCACGGGACCCGGCCAGTCGTGGCACGCAGGTGCCCCGTACGGGCTCAGGGGCGACACCCAGTGGACCCCGGCGGGCGCCACGAGCACTGCCAGCGCGCAGTGGGCGACGACCCTTGCTCCCGGCGCCTATGACGCCCAGGCGTTCGTGCCCTCGAAGTACGCGACCGCGCACGTCACCTACGCCGTGGTCGATGCCGTTGGGACGCACAACGTGGCCGTGGACCAGTCCAAGTTCTCCAACCAGTGGGTCAACCTCGGGCACTTCACGACAGGCACGACAGGGAGCATCACGGTGCACCTCACCAACGCGAGCAACGACGCCGTCGGCACCACCGACGTCGGTGCCGATGCGATCAAGTTCGTCAGTATCGGCACACTCGTGCCTCCCGCCACGTCGATCTCATTCGGCGCCTCGCTGCCCCGCACCCCCTACGGCACCGAGGTCACGTACGCCGCCACCGTCCAGGAGACCGGAACCACGCCAACGGGGACCGTCACCTTTTCGATCGGGCCAAGGCTGCTGTGCTCCGGACCGCTCTCTGGCGGCAGCGCGAGCTGTGCGACCAGCTACACCCCTGTTGGCTCTCATGTCGTCACCGCGAGGTACCTCGGCGGCCCCAGCTTCGCGCCCTCGATGGCCACCAGCCAGGTCGTGGTCGTGCGAGCCGCCTCGACGACCACGCTGGGCGTGCACCCGGGCACCATCGCCCTTGGGGGCAGAGTCAGCTACGGCGTCTCGGTGCTGGGAAGCGGCGCAATTGCCTCGGGCCTGGTGCGCATCGGCGTTGACGGCAAAGTCGTGTGTGTCGTCCATCTCGTCTCGGGAACCGGAGCGTGCGTCGCAACCGCGTCGCAGCGCGGTCGCCACATGGTTTTCGCTCGGTACGCAGGCGACGCGCACCTACTGCCCTCAGCACGGCGATCGAGCCTGACCGTCCCTTGACGCGTGCGTCGCTGAGGTGTCAGCGGCCCCTGCTGGCCTACGACTTCGCTCGTCCCCATGAGACCTCTGCGAAGTGCTACAAGCGCAAGACAACCCCGGCGATGGCCGCAGGTGTAGCGGAGCACGTCTGGAGCGCGAGAGGTCGCTCAGTTACTGGAGCGGTGAGAGGGAGGCGCTAGGGCCTCTACTACCAGGTCTGCGACCTCGACGGGACCGTTGTCGGCGTGGGGGTGGTGTAGTGGACGTAGCACTGGGGCGGGTAGCACGAGTGCGGTGGTGGCGTGTCGTAGTAGTACGCCTGGTGGTGCGCCTGGTGGTGTGGGCTCGTGCCAAACACAGAGAAGCCAACCAGCGACGCGGCGACGAGCGCGATGGAAGCAATCCCAAGTTGAACGCGCTTGCCCGAGCGGTGGATATTCGAGATCCACTGAGACTGCCACATGTTCTTGTGGCGAATGTCGTCCTCAGGGTCCGGCAATCCTTGACAGCCAAACTGAGCCACTACCCCAATCCGGGAGACCAACCGCCACTGGGTAGCGTGCGTCGAGTGCCCGACGTGTTGGAGCTCCAGGGCCTGAGCCGGAGCTTCGGATCGATCCATGCGCTTCACGAGCTCACCTTCAGCGTTCAAAGCGGCAAGGTCGTCGGCTTCCTTGGACCAAACGGGGCAGGCAAGACGACGACCATGCGCGCGATCTTCGGGCTCGTCGACCTCGACTCGGGCGTCGTCGCGTGGAACGGGGTGCCGGTCGACCAGTCAGTTCGCCGGCGATTTGGGTACATGCCCGAGGAGCGCGGCCTCTACCCCGGCATGCTCGTCGGCGAGCAGGTCGAGTACCTCGGGCGACTGCACGGCATGTCGCCCTCCGCCGCGCTCGCAGCGGCCACGACGTGGCTCGAGCGCCTCGGCATCGCCGAGCGGTCGCGCTCCAAGGTAGAGGCGCTCTCCCACGGGAACCAGCAGCGGGTCCAGCTCGCCGGGGCGCTCGTGCACGGCCCTGAGATGCTCATCTTGGACGAGCCGCTCGCTGGGCTCGACCCGCCCGGCATCGATGCGATCGGGGCGGTGTTGCGGGACCTGGCGGCCGCGGGCACGTGCGTCCTGTTCTCCAGCCACCAGTTGGACCAGGTCGAGGACCTCTGCGAGGACGTGGTGATCATCGACCACGGAGAACTCGTCGTCGCCGGATCCGTCAACGAGCTCGCGACAAGCGGGTCGCATCGGCTCGTGGTCCGCGTCGAGGAGGATCGAGACGGCATATGGGCGCGAGGGCTGTCGGGCGTGACGGTGTCGGAGGTGGCAGGCGGCGAGGCGCGCCTGATCCTCAGCGACGACACGGATCCACAGCAGGTACTCGGCGCGGCCATGCGCGCAGGGACGGTCTCACAGTTCGTCCTTGAGCGCAGGCGACTCTCAGAGGTGTTCCGCGAGGCCCTGCAATGAAGCTCCTCTTCATCCCGCTGGTCGTCGTGCTCATCGCGCTTCGGGTCTGGCTCCGGCGGCGGCGCCGGCCCACAACGAGCTCAGCGACCCCGCTCTGGCTCGGACCCCTCACGAGCGACGTCGCGATCATCAGCGCTCGAGAGATCCGCGAGCGCCTCCGCGGGCGAGTGCTGCGCTTCGGGACGCTGCTCATCCTCGGCGTCGTGGCCGCGGCCATCGTGATCCCGGTGCTCGACAGGTCCTCGAACTCGCCCGAGCGGGTCGGTGTCGTCGGCCATCTCGGCACGCTGCAGTACCAGCTCCTCGGCGCTTCGGCGAAGGAGGCAGGGACGAGCTTCAAGGTGATTCAACTCCCAAGCGTGGGCACGGCACGTGCCGAGCTGCGAGCGGGTCAGGCGGACCTCGTGGTCATCGGCGGCAGCCGACTCATGGTGGCTACGGCGATCAGTCCGACAGACTCCTCGACGACCGCGCTCCTCGTCGAGTCACTCGCGAAGAGCCTCGGCGTAGCCAAGGCACTCACCGATGCCGGACTCACGCCCGCCCGTGCGTCGTCGGTGTTGTCGGCCAGGCCGCTCACGGTGATCGCGCTCGCACGCGGGAAGACGAAGTCGCCCGTCCACTCCGTGTCGGTGTTCGGGCTGATCATCGTCTTCGTGATGCTCACGCAGTACAACACCTGGATCCTGATGGGTGTCATGGACGAGAAGTCGAGCCGCGTCGTCGAGGTGCTGCTCGCCGCGGTGCGGCCCATGCAGCTCCTCGCGGGCAAGGTGCTTGGCATCGGCATCGTGGCGCTCGGCCAGGCGACGCTCATCTTGGGGTTCGCCCTGCTGCTCGGCAACGCAGTCGGTGCCTCGTTCCTCCATGGCTCCGCGCCCGCGACGCTCGCGGCGACCTTCCTGTGGCTCGTGCTTGGCTACGCCTTTTACTGCTGGGTCTACGCTGCCGCCGGCTCGACGGTCGAGCGCCAGGATCAAGTCCAGAGCCTCGCGTTCCCGCTCAGTCTGCCGATCATCTTCGGCTACGTCATGGCGATCACGGCGGTCTCAACGGGGAGCGCATCGGGGCTCTTCAAGGTCCTCGCGTACCTGCCGCCGACCGCGCCGTTCGCGATGCCGGTCCTCGTCGGCCTCGGGGAGGTGACGTGGTGGGAGTTCGCCGGGTCCGCGCTCATCAGCATCGCGGGCACGGTCTTGGTCGCGAGGCTCGCCTCAGCGATCTACCGGCGGGCGATCCTGCGGACGGGTCGACGCGTCCATCTGCGCGAGCTCTTCGCCTGGCAAACGCTCAGCTGACCGTCGCGAAGAACTCCCCCAGGACCGCGGCGGCATCGGCAGGTGCCTGCAGGGCCCACCAGTGACCGAGCCCTTCGAGGACGTGCACCCTGGCGCCGAGAAGGTTCGCTGCCTCGCGCGTGAGCGACACGTTGCCGAATGGCTCCTCGGTCGCGATCAACACGAGGCCCGGCGCGGCCACGGGCGCCATGGGATAGCTCCAGTCTGCGAAGGGGTTCGGCGTCGCGGAGCGGTAGAGGTCGAGGATGCACGAGGCCATCATCTCGTCGACTCGCGCCGCCATGCCGAGAGCGGCCGTCCGCGGCACTCCGAAGCCTTCGAAAATCGCCGCTTGCTCGTCGAGCGGCGTGGCGAGCATCTGGGACCAGAAGGCCTCACCCTCGCCGGGGGTCTGCCAGACCTTTGCGAAATCGTGCCACTCGTAGTCGGGATGCATCAGGCCGTCAGTGACCCACGAGCGAACGCGATCGCCATGGGCCGTGACAATGCGATTCGTGAGCGTCGCACCCCAGTCGTGCCCCACGAGGTCGATCGGCCCGTCGATTGCGTCGAGCTCGGAGACGAGCCACGCGTCGTAGTCGTCCTTCGTCGCCCCGAAGCCCGCGGGCCGCCGGCGGCCGAAGCCGGGCAGCGACAGGGCGACCGACTCGGCGTCGAGGTGCGACCGCACGCCGTCCCAGATCGCATCGGTCTCAGGGACGCCGTGGATGAAGACGATCATCGGCGCGACGTTACTGCCGCGCCCCGGACCACCAACGTCGTTGGCTCTCCGCGTCGGGGTGACTGCTGCAGCGTGAGCGTGCGGACACGATCTTGATCGCCGACAGACCGCAGGTCATGGTCGTGACGATCGTCAGCGTCGCGGTCGCGTCAGCGTCGCTGCTCCCGCATGTCGCGGGCTCACTCGCCTTGTGGCGATGCCTCCGTGTCGGTGGCCTCGAGATCCACGCCAGGCAGCGTCGCCTGCGGATCAGGTGTCCGAGGCAGCTGGCCGATGCCCGCGGCGAGCACCGCGGAGTTCGGAAGCTTCAACTGCCCCTCGTCGGTGCGGACCGTCACGTAGGTGAGCCCCACCTCGAGTACCCATGCGTCGATGATCCCGCCCATCGCGCCGGACCGGATCCGGATGTGGTCCCCGACGGCGAAGGGACGCGCGAAGAGCAGGACGATTGCTGCAAAGACGTTGCCAAGCGACTGCTGGGCGGCGATGCCGAGCACGATGCCTGCGAGCCCGGCTCCGATGAGCAAGTGGCTGACGGACACGCCGAGGACCGCGAATACGCCGAACAAGACGATCACGAGACCTAACCCGGTCAGCATCAGCCGCACGGCGGCGCCCGCGGTCGCGAACGTCCGCTTGGTGGCGATGCCGCCGAGCCCCGACGCGAGGCTGCGAGAGGCGATGACGCCGAAGACGAGCAGGACCGCTGCGGAGACCCAGGCGAAGATCTTGGGGTGCAGCGCGGGCCCGCTGAAGCCTCCCTCTTCGGAGCCCACGATCAGCGCCGCGATGGCGATGGTCCCAGCGATCGCACCGACGATGAACTCGTGCTCCCTCAACCGCTGGCTCGAGGTCGCAGCTCGGTCCTCCATCCCATGATTTTACTGGCGTCGCCTGCGTTCGTCGTGGGACGCATCGCCTCACGCCCCGGTGGTGGAAGAGTTGCCCCAGCGAACGCTCGAGCACGTCCACCGTCGAACGGAGCACCCATGTGCACGCCCACCCCTCCAAGCGATCCACAGCGCAAGGTGCCGTATGGCTGACGCACGACGGGTGGCACTCGTGGCGAGCACCGCCGGCTACGTGGGACCGGACCTCGCTCGATCCCTGGCGTCGCGAGGTCACGATCTCGTGGTCGGCGATCCCGCTGGCGGACTTGTCGATGAGCTCGAGGGCCTCGGCGCCTCGGTCGAGGTCGTCGAGGGCGTCCACAACCTTTCGGTGCCCGAGTCCGCACCGGCGCTGGTGGAAGCGGCGCTCCGTCGATTCGGCCACATCGACAGCGCCGTGGCGGCGTCCGGTCGCATCGTTGTCGGTCGCTTCATGAAGTCGAGCGTCCAGGATCTCCGCGCAGCGGTGCTGGGCTGCCTCGAGGCCCCGTACCACTTTCTTCGTGCCGTCGTCCCGGTGATGGTGGAGCGCGGTGAGGGCCAGCTGCTCGTGATCACGAGCGCCTCGGCGGTCCGGCCCACGCCGGGCGCGCCGCTGTACTCGGCAGCCCGGGCAGGCGCCAACATGCTGGTGCGGAACGTCGCGGACGAGATTGCCGCGACGGGCGTCCAGGTGAACTCGGTCGGGACCAACTTCATGGACTTCCCCGATTTCCTCGAGGCGAGCAAGGCAACGACGCCGGAGGGCAGGGCAAGGGTGGAGGCCCTGGTGCCAATGGGCCGTCTCGGGACCCTGCCGGAGTTCGCCTCGTTCTGCATGCCGTTCCTCGATGGCACGAGCCGGTTCACAACCGGGCAGTTCGTCGCCTACGCGGGCGGCTGGGCCTGATCCGTTGACGCCGACCACACCGTGGCTGTCACGTCATACGCCAGGGAAGCCCCACATGCCTTGCGCATCACGGATCGCGTGACGCCGTCAGGTTCGCCAAGGTCACTCGCCTTCCCATGCGCCGGCGACGTTGCCATAATCAAGGGTGTGGCGGACGCGGCACGTCGACCAAGATTGGACGAGGGGCACCTCGCGGGCTCGCAGGCGGCCACGATGAGCGACCCTGCTGACGTGGACCACGAACCCGCAACTTCCGCCGAGGAGGTGTTCACGATCTCGGGCCTCGCCGACCGCTCGGGCACGCGCATCCCGACGATCCACCACTATCGCCGCATGGGTCTCCTGCCGGACGCCGACGAGGTGGCGTCCAATCGATTCCACTACAACGAGCGCCACGTCGAGGCGCTCGTTGTCATCAAGTTGCTCCGAGAGCGACGCAACCTCCCCCTCGAGGCCATCCGCGAGGTCCTCCCCGAGCTCCTCGCGTTCAACCGCGGAGGTGCACTCAACACCGAGATGTGGGACAAGGTGATCCTGTCGTACCTCGCGCGGTCCGGCCCGGGCGCGGTGTCCACCCGCCTGGTCACCGCAGCGCGTACGTGCTTCGCCGAGCGCGGCTACGCCGCTGTGAACGTCTCGGACATCTGCAAGACCGCGGACATCGCCAAGGGCTCCTTCTACAGATACTTCGATTCCAAGGAGGCTGTCTTCCTCGCCGCTGCACGCTCGACGGTCGATGCCGTCGGCGAGCAGCTCGACCAGCTGCCCGCACGAATGAACGAGCGCCAGGCGATCGAGAAGCTGCAGAGCCTGATGCGGCCCATGGCGCCGCTGCTGCTCGAGGTCGCGACCGGAGAGCTGCTGCACCAGCCTGCCCTGGTCGGCGTCATGGGCCTCATCGCGACCGGCCTCGCCACGCGCCTGATGCCAAGATTGATCACGAAGGGCGCCGCCGCGCGCCCCGCAGCTCGACGAATCGTCGATGCCGCCGTGGCGGGGCTCCTGCGGCCGGCGCTGCAATCCACGCCGTAGCGGGCGGCGAATCCATGTCGCAGTGCCCGGCGGAGGATCCGACCCGCCGGTAACTTGCCGACGCCCGCGTCAGATGCTCTGCTTGCTCATGGTGCGCCCCTGAGCGGTCGCCCGGTCCCGATGGCTTGACGAGGCTTCGTCCATCACGTATAACGGAAATGGACGAGCGGTCATTTTCGCTACACGCAGCTCGCAGGGTGGGGATGGGGTCGCAATGTTCGGGGCAAACGAGTGACGGCACACACCGACGAGCGCGACGACTTCGCGACCGCCGCTCGCGCAGAGAACTTCCCAGTCGCCACCCGCCTGCTTCCCCGCGAAGTGCGCCGTGAGCTGCTCGCGGTGTACGCGTTCGCACGGCTCACCGATGACGTGGGCGATGAGTACGAGGGCGATCGCCTTGCGGCGCTCGACGAGCTCGACCAAGAGCTGGATCGCGCCGCAGCGGGTACCGCGCACCATCCCGTCTTCCGTCAGCTCTCACCTGTGCTCGGTCGCCTCGACGTCGGCAAGGAGCCGTTCCGGGCGCTCATCGAGGCGAACCGCATGGACCAGCGCGTGCACCGCTACGCGACGATTGAGGACCTTCGCGCGTACTGCATGCTCTCCGCAGCGCCGATTGGGCGCATCGTGCTGTCCGTGTTCAACCTCTCGACGCCCGATCGCGTGCGCCTGTCCGACGAGGTCTGCATCGGACTGCAGCTGACCGAGCACCTCCAAGACGTCGGCGAGGACGCTCGTCGCGGACGCGTCTACCTGCCCGAAGCGGACCTCGCCCTCATGGCCTGCGCGCCAGAGGACCTCCTCGCCGCCACGGCGAGCACGCCACTCCGGCGGGTCATCAGCCTGGAGTCGGGTCGTGCGCGAGATCTGCTCGCTCACGGCACGCCGCTTGCCGCGACCCTCCCGCTACGCCCCCGCATCGCCGTCGTCGGCTTCGCAGCAGGCGGCCTCGCCGCGCTCGATGCAGTTCGTCGGGCCGAGGGGGACGTGCTTGGACACGCTTGCCGGCCCACGAAGCCTGGCTTCGCGCGTCGAGCGCTGCGCGAGCTGCTCGCAGCTACGTTCCACGGCGCCTCGAGATGACGCTCGCCGCCGCCTACGACGAGTGCGAGGCGATCACGCGTCGGGAGGCACGGAACTTCGCCTACGGGATCAGGCTGCTGCGTGCACCCGAGCGCCAGGCGATGTCCGCGATCTACGCGCTGGCGCGGCGGATCGACGACATCGGCGATGGCACCGACTCCGCGCCCGTCAAGCTCGCGGCGCTCGCCGACGTCCGCGCACAGCTGAATCCGATCGACCCCGCAACGAGTGACCCGGTCCTCGAGGCAGTCGCCGACGTCGCTCGCCGCTACCCCATCGACCTTCACTGCATCGAGGAGATCATCGACGGCTGCGAGCAGGACGTGCACGGCACGTCCTATGAGACCATCGAGGAGCTCGTCGCGTACTGCCGCAGCGTCGCGGGCTCAGTCGGCAGGCTCTCGCTCGGGATCTTCGGCGCCACCGTCGAGCCGAAGGCGATCCAGCTCGCCGACGACCTCGGCGTCGCGCTGCAGCTCACGAACATCCTTCGCGACGTCGTCGAGGACCGTGAGCGCGGACGGGTCTATCTCCCGGCCTGCGACGCACGAAGGGTCGGCTGCGACCCTGAGCTGTCGGGTTCGCCGGACGACGTCGCACGCCTCGTGGCCTACGAGTGCCAGCGTGCCAGCGAGTGGTTCGCGCGGGGCCTGCAGCTGCTCCCCCTCCTCGACGCGCGCAGCCGCGCCTGCGTCGCCGCCATGGCGGGCATCTACCGCCGACTGCTCGTGAGGATCGAGCGAGACCCGATCCGCGTCACGCGCGAGCGCGTCTCGCTGCCCGGCTGGGAAAAGGCGGTCGTGGCAGCGCGAAGCCTTGCTGGGACGAGCCCGTGACACAGCGGATCGGCGTGGTGGGCGGAGGACTCGCGGGCATCGCCGCGGCACTGACCGCAGCTGACGCAGGTGCCCAGGTCGTGCTCTTCGAGCGCCGTCACACCCTCGGGGGCCTCACGAGCTCGATCGAGCGCAACGGCCGTTGGTTCGACAACGGCCAGCACGTGTTCCTGCGGTGCTGCACGGCGTACCTGGCCTTCCTCGAGCGGATCGGCGGGACCGACCTGGTTCGGCTCCAGCCTCGACTCGACGTCGTGGTGCTCGCGCCGGGCGGCGTGCGCGCCTCAATCCGGCGCACGGCGCTGCCTGCCCCGCTGCACCTTGCCGCCTCGCTGGCCAGGTACCGCCACCTCTCGGTACGCGAGCGGCTCCGGCTCGCCGCCCCCGTCCTTGCCCTGCGTCGGCTCGACCTCGACGATCCCTCGCTCGACCAGGTGGCCTTCGGGGACTGGCTCGCCGCCCGCGGCCAGTCGCCCCGCGCGGTCGAGCGGCTCTGGGACCTGATCGTGCGTCCGACGGTGAACTCGCCCGCGGCAGACGCCTCGCTCGCGCTTGCAGCGAAGGTCTTCCGAGAAGGACTTCTCGATCGCGCGGACGCGGGCGACATCGGCTGGTCCCTCGTGCCGCTCGCCCACCTTCATGGCGACACCGCGCTGCGTGCCCTGGCTGCGTCTGGCGTGGAGGTCCGACTCGCCACCCAGGTGGACGAGGTCGCGAGCGTTGCGAACGGCGTGGCGCTGACCTCGCCAGGCGCCACGACGACCGTTGACGCCGCGATCATCGCTGTGCCGCCGACCGCGGCCAGCACGCTCGGGCTGCTCCCAGGCGACGTCACCGATCGGCTCGGCAGCACGCCGATCGTGAACGTTCACCTGCTGCTGGACCGTCGGGTCACTGACCTCGAGCTCTTTGCGGCGGTCGACTCCCCCATTCAATTCGTCTTCGACCGCACCACGTCGAGCGGCGTCACCGAGGGCCAGTGCCTTGTCGTGTCGCAGTCGGCGGCCGACGAGGAGTTCTCACGAGGTTCGAGCGAGCTCGTCGCGACGATGCTGCGGGCGCTGGGCGAGCTCCTCCCCGCAGCACGATCGGCGCGCCTCCTCGATGCGGTCGTCACTCGTGAGCGAGCCGCCACCTTCCGCGGCACACCTGGCAGCGGTGCGATGCGGCCCAGCGCCGCGACGACAGTGTCCGGCGTGTTCCTCGCCGGTGCGTGGTGTGCAACCGGCTGGCCCGCGACGATGGAGGGCGCGGTGCGCAGCGGGAACGCCGCGGCGCGACTGGCCCTTGTGCGCGTGGCGGGCGCCGACGCAAGTGAGCTGGCGACGCTGTCAGGGTCGGCGCGATGAAGTCCGACAGCGCAGTGACGACGCGCGACCCGAGTGGCGCGGCGCTGGACGCGCTCTTGAGGGCCAGGACCCTTGTGCAGCCCGAGCTTGATGCCGCTGTGCGACGGCTGTCGCCTGAGCTTCGAGGCTCAGTGGAGCAACACTTCGCGGGTGGCGGCAAGTTCATGCGAGCGGGCCTCGTGCTCCTGTCCGCTGCGGCGTGCGGTGCCGATGAGCGCGTCGCGATCGATGGCGCCATCGCAATAGAGCTGGTCCACAACTTCTCGCTGATCCACGACGACATCATCGACGGCGACCTCGAGCGGCGGCACCACCCAACAATGTGGGCGCGACACGGCACCAGCCATGCGATCATCGCTGGCGACGCCCTTGCGACGGTCGCCTTCCAGGTCCTTCTCGAGGTGCCGACTGTCGAGCGCGCGAGCGCGGCGTCGCTGCTTGCTGACGCCACCCAAGCGATGATCGCGGGTCAGGCGCTGGACATGGCCTTCGAGCACCGGGCGACCGCGACGCTCGACGAGTGCCTCGAGATGGTCTCGGGCAAGACCGCCGCGCTGCTTCGCTGCGCGGCGTGCCTCGGCGCCGTGCTGTGCGGCGCGTCGGACTCGACGATCAGCTCCCTGTGGGAGTTCGGCCATCACCTGGGCATCGCCTTCCAGGCCGTCGACGACCTGCTCGGCATCTGGGGGGAGCCGGACGTGACGGGAAAGCCCGTCGGCAACGACCTTCGCCACCACAAAAAGACGCTGCCGATCTGCATCGCGATGTCTCAGGGCGTCGAGGAGCTCAGCGACTTCACCTCGGACGCAGGTCGCAACCTCACCGACCACGACCTCGAGCAGCTGAGCGACCTCCTCGAGCGATGCGGTGCGCGCCAAGCAACCGTCGACCTCGCCGAGCGGCACCTTCGCGATGCGCTTGCCGCTCTCAATCGCGTCCCACTCGAGGCCGCGCCGCGCGCCCAGCTCGGCGCGATCGCGAACTACGTCTTGGCCCGGGACCGGTGACCACCGAGGTGCGGGACGCCCGCAAGTCCCTCTTCCGCGCGACGGATGCCCTGGTCGCGCTCCAGCACCAGGAGGGCTGGTGGAAGGGGGAGCTCGAGACCAACGTCTCGATCGACGCGGAGGACCTGTTCCTCCGCGAGTACCTCGGGATCCGCACCGACGAGCAGACGCGGTCGACCGCTGCGTGGATCCGATCTCGACAGCGCGATGACGGCACCTGGGCCAACTTTTACGGCGGGCCCCCCGAGCTCTCCACAACCATCGAGGCCTACGTCGCGCTCCGCCTGAGCGGCGACTCGCCCGATGCCGAGCACCTCGCGGCGGCGGCGCGATTCATCATCTCGGCCGGCGGCGTCGAGCGCGCGCGGGTCTTCACCCGGATCTGGCTCGCCCTCCTAGGGCTGTGGTCCTGGACGGACGTCCCGGTGGTGCCGCCCGAGCTCGTCTTCCTTCCTTCGTGGGTGCCCCTCAACGTCTACGACTTCGCCTGCTGGGCGCGCCAGACCATCGTGGCGCTTTCCGTCGTCTGCGCGCATCGTCCCGCCGTCAAGGTCGGCTTCGGCATCGACGAGCTGCGCGGCGGCCCGATTCCTGATGATCGCGCGCCGCTCAGCACATGGGCCGGGCGCTTTCAGCTGGCCGACCGCGTCCTGCACGCCTACGAGCGCCGCCCGCTGCGGTGGCTGCGCCGCGCCGCGCTCAAGCGCGCGGAGCGCTGGATCATCCAGCGCCAGGAGGCAGACGGCTCCTGGGGCGGCATCCAGCCGCCGTGGGTGTACTCGCTCATCGCGCTCCGGCTGCAGGGCTACGCGCTCGACCATCCGGCGATGCGCGCAGGCCTAGAGGGCCTCGACGGGTTCACGATCGACGACGAGCTCGGTCGACGGATCGAAGCGTGCCAGTCCCCCGTCTGGGACACCGCGCTCGCGCTCGTCGCCCTCGCCGACGCGCGAATGGCAGACGACGACACCGTCGTGACCTCAGCGGTGGGCTTCTTGCTCGACGAAGAGGTGCGCGCCCGAGGTGACTGGTCGGTTCGCCGACCGCGCCTAGAGCCGGGCGGCTGGTCGTTCGAGTTCGAGAACGACAACTACCCCGACGTCGACGACACCGCTGAGGTGCTCCTGGCGCTCGAGGGGGCAGCCGTCTCGCGTGACGCGATCGCACGAGGTATCAGTTGGCTCGAGGGCATGCAGTCCGACGACGGGGGGTGGGCGTCCTTCGACGTCAACAACACCCAGCAGCTGTGCCGCGAGCTGCCGTTCTGCGACTTCGGCGAGCTCATCGACCCGCCGAGTGCGGACGTGACCGCTCACGTCGTCGAGGCGCTGGCGCGCCTCGGCGGCTCGAGGGCACGAGTCGGCCGCGGTGTGCGCTGGCTCCTCGAGGCCCAAGAGGCCGACGGCTCGTGGTTCGGGCGCTGGGGCGCCAACTACGTCTACGGCACCGGCGCGGTTCTCCCCGCGCTCGTCGCCGCAGGCGAGGATCCCCGAGACGCGGCGATCCAACGTGCCGTCGCATGGCTGGGGCGCCACCAGAACGATGACGGGGGGTGGGGTGAGGACTTGCGGTCCTACACCGACGAGGCGTCCCGGGGGGTCGGCCCCTCGACGGCATCGCAGACGGCGTGGGCATTGCTCGCCCTGCTTGCCGCAGGCGAGCGCACCTCGGTGACTGACGCGGGCGTGGGCTTCCTTGTCGACACCCAGCGCGACGACGGCACGTGGAACGAGCCGTGGTACACAGGGACAGGGTTCCCCGGCGACTTCTACCTCAACTACCACCTGTACCGGCTCGTCTTTCCCATCATGGCGCTCGGCCGCTACGAGAACGGCAACCCGTGGCAGCGCTGAGGGTCCTCACCGCGCTGCGGGTCGAGTCGCTCGCCATGGGCGGCGCCGACGTGGTCGTGGGCAAGGGTCCAGCGCGCGCCCGCCGCACCGCGGCGACCCTGGCCGAGCGGCTCGACATCGACGCGGCGATCGCGGTCGTGGGCGTCGCGGGTGGGCTCCACCCCGACGTGCGCGCAGGCGACCTCGTGATACCGAGCGAGCTGCGCACTGCTGGCGCACCTGGCGCGCTCCTGCTCCCGGTCGCGGGGCTGCTGGCAGCCGAGTTCCGCCGCTTGCGCTCGAGGGTCCACACTGGCCCGCTCGTCTCGGCCGATCGCTACATGGACGGCCGTGAGCGCGCGTCGCTCGCCGCCACCGGCGCGGTCGCGGTCGACATGGAGTCCGCCTGGCTCGCCGGGCCGCTCGATCGACGGCCCTTTGCGGTCGTCCGCGCGGTGTCGGACACCGCGGATCAGGGACCCATCGTGGGCGGCGTCCATGCGCTCCGCGCCTTGCGGGGCGTCCGCGCACCCCTCGAGCGGTGGGCTCGCGCGTGCGGCAGCCACGAGCTGGTGCTCGCCGCGCCGCGATCGTTCTGCGCTGGGGTCGAGCGGGCGATAGAGATCGTCGAGCGCGCGCTCCAGCGCCACGGCGCTCCCGTGTACGTGCGGCGCCAGATCGTCCACAACCTGCACGTCGTGCGCGACCTCGAGTCCAAGGGCGCGGTCTTCGTCGAAGAGCTCGCCGAGGTCCCGGACAACTCGGTCGTCGTCTTCGCCGCGCATGGGGTCTCGCCTGTGGTCCGCGCCGACGCCGAACGTCGAGCTGACCTCACGGTCGTCGATGCGACCTGCCCACTCGTGGCCAAGGTCCACGCCGAGGCACGTCGCTACGCCGCCAAGGACTACACGCTGGTCCTCGTCGGGCACGCTGAGCACGAAGAGGTCGTTGGCACCGTCGGCGAGGTGCCAGGAAGGGTGCACGTCGTCGCCTCCGTGGCTGATGTCGCAGCGCTCGAGATCGACGACTCGTCACGGGTCGCCTACCTCACCCAGACGACGCTCGCGGTCGACGAGACAGCCGTCGTGATCGGCGCGTTGCAGGAGCGGTTCGGTGACGTCGCGGGGCCGCCCGCCGCCGACATCTGCTACGCCACGCAGAACCGCCAGGACGCCGTTCGAGCCATCGCGCGGCGCTGTGACCTCATGCTGGTGGTCGGCTCGCAGAACTCGTCCAACACCGCGAGGCTCGTCGAGCTCGCCCGCCGAGAAGGCACTCGAGCCGAGCTGCTCGAGGACGCGAGCGGGCTCGAGCTCGCATGGCTCGAAGGGGCGCGGACCATCGGGGTGACCGCGGGGGCGTCCGTGCCCGAGTCGCTCGTCCAGGAGCTGGTCACGGTCCTCGGGCACCTGGGGCCGCTCGACGTCACCGAGGAGCGCGTGATCTCCGAGGACGTCCGCTTCGCGCTGCCGAGCGGGGTGCGGTAATGCCGGTCCCGCTTCGCCAGAACCTCCGCATCGGAGCGCACCTGCTGCGTCACCGGCTGAAGCGGACGAAGTACTACCCCTTCATCGTCGAGATCGAGCCGCTGTTCGCCTGCAACCTGTCGTGCCCGGGCTGCGGGAAGATCCAGCACCCGACCGAGGTGCTGCGCCAGCGGCTGTCGGTCGAGGACATCATCGGCGCGGTCGAGGAGAGCGGGACGCCGATGGTCTCGATCGCGGGGGGCGAGCCGCTGCTGCACCCCGACATCAACAAGATCGTCGAGGAGCTCGTCCGCCGAAAGGTCTACGTGTACCTGTGCACGAATGGCGTGCTGCTCCGGCGTCGCCTGGAGAAGTTCACGCCCTCTCGGTACTTCTCCTTCGTGTTGCACGTCGACGGCCTGCGCGACCGACACGACGAGGCGGTTGACCGAAAGGGCGTCTTCGATGAAGTCGTGGCGGCCATCCGCGAGGCCAAGGCCAAGGGCTTCCGCGTGACGACGAACTCGACGTTCTTCAACACCGACGAGCCGAAGACCGTGCGCGACGTCCTCGACTTCCTGAACGACGACCTCGAGGTCGACGCCATGATGATCTCTCCCGCCTATGCCTACGAGAAGGCGCCCGATCAAGAGCACTTCCTCGGTCCCGAGCAGACCAAGGCGCTGTTCAGGCGCGCCTTCGCCGACGGCAAGCGCAAGCACTGGCGGCTCAACCACTCACCGCTGTTCTTGGACTTCCTCGAGGGAAAGGTTGACTTCCAGTGCACGGCGTGGGGCATCCCGAGCTACTCGGTGTTCGGCTGGCAGCGTCCGTGCTACCTCATGGCCGACGGCTACGCGAAGAGCTACAAAGAGCTCGTCGAGACCACCGACTGGTCCGCCTACGGCCGGGGCCGGGACCCGCGGTGCGAGAACTGCATGGCGCACTGCGGCTACGAGCCGTCTGCGGTCATTGCGAGCATGGGCTCGCTGCGCGAGTCGCTGCGGGCGCTCAGGAGCACGCGATGATCGCGCTCGAGCTCCTCGAGAGCCGAGGCGCGAGCACGCTGGCGGCGCTGGATTCCCCGAGCCGGCTCCGCGAGCTCTCGGTCGACGAGCTCATTGCGCTCGCCGCAGAGATCCGCGGCTTCCTCGTCACGAGCGTTGCGGCGACGGGCGGGCACCTTGGGTCGAACCTCGGCATCGTCGAGCTCACCATCGCGCTGCACCGGGCGGTGACGTCCCCCACCGACGCCGTCATCTGGGACACGGGGCACCAGGCCTACGTCCACAAGCTGCTCACCGGCCGGCACGACCGGTTCGGGTCGCTCCGCAAGTCTGGCGGGCTCTCGGGGTATCCCAGCCGCGGCGAGTCCGAGCACGACCTCGTGGAGAACAGCCACGCCTCGACCGCGCTGTCCTATGCCTACGGCCTCGCGTCGGCCCGCCGGGTTCGCAGCGATCACGGTCACGTCGTCGCGGTGGTCGGCGACGGGTCGATCACTGGCGGCGTCGCCTATGAGGCGCTCAACAACATCGGCACCTTCGGCGCCAGGGTCGTGATCGTTCTCAACGACAACGGTCGCAGCTACGCCCCAACGGTCTCGCCACTCACCTCGCCGACCGGCGGTGCGGCGGCGGGGTTCTTCGGCTCACTCGGCATCGCCTACCACGGGCCGATCGACGGCCACGACCTGGCGGCGCTCGATGACGCGCTGGACACCGTGCTGGCCCACGAGGGCCCGGTCGTGCTCCACGTGCGCACGGTCAAGGGGCGCGGCTACGCGCCGGCGGAGCTCGACGAGGACAAGTGCCTCCACGACGTCGCGCCCTTCAACCCCTCGACGGGCATCGCGCTCAGCGCGGGAGTCCCCCGACTCAGCTACACCGAGGCGTTCGGTGCCGCGATGCTGCGAGAGGCCCACGCGCACCCCGAGCTCGTCGCGATCACCGCGGCCATGGGCGGCCCGACAGGGCTCGGGGCGTTCCGCGAGCGCTACCCCGAGCGCTTCTTCGACGTCGGGATCGCCGAGCAGCACGCGGTCAACGCCGCAGCGGGCATGGCCATGGGCGGCCTGCGACCGGTCGTCGCCATCTACTCGACGTTCCTCAGTCGGGCCTGGGACCAGCTCTACTACGACGTCGGGCTGCACCGGCTCCCTGTCATCTTCTGCCTCGATCGCGCCGGCATCACGGGCGACGATGGACCCAGCCACCACGGTGTGCTCGACCTCATGCTGCTCGCCAAGGTGCCCGGCATGACCGTGCTCGCGCCCTCCTCCTACGAGGAGCTCGGCGGCATGCTGCACGAAGCCCTCGGGATCACCGACGGGCCCGTCGCGCTCCGCTGGCCGAAGTCCGACGCTCGCAGCCAGCCGATGGTCGGGTCGGGCCTCCGCGCGCGACGGATCTCCTCGGGCACCGACGTCTGCATTCTCGGCGTCGGCAAGCTCGTGGCGGCCTGCGAGGTGGCAGCCGCGGTGCTCATCGCCTCTGGGCTCGACGCAACTGTCTGGGACGCCCGCGCAGTCGCGCCGCTTGACCCGACGATGCTCGACGACGCCGCTCGGCACCCGCTCGTCGTGACGGTCGAGGACGGGGTCGTGGACGGCGGCTTCGGCTCCCGGGTCCGCTCGTGCCTCGAGTCGCGGGGCTCGCCAGCGCCACGCGTTGTCACCTGCGGCGTGCCCACTGCGTACCTGCCGCACGGCAGCGCCGCCGACCTCCTCTCGGGGCTCGGCCTCGACGGCGGCGGCATCGCGAGGACCGTGCTGCGCCACTGCTAGGGGCGCCCGGCCGCATCCGCGCGCGCGCTCCTTGGTCACCGAGGCCCATCGGGGTGGAAGACTCGGCACGTGAACGGCCCGGTGCTCGAGCGCTGGTGGGGACGGCGGCCCAACCGATACATCGCGGCCTTCATCGGCATCTTGCTCCTCCTCGCGGCAGGCTCGTCACTCATCCACCGCTCGCCGAGCGTCGGCGTGGTGCAGCCACCTGCGACGCCGCTGCCTCCCGGCACCGTGGTCCCGAGCAGCCGGATCACCGAGGTCCAGATGCAGACCATGGCCACGGGGATCGGGCTCGCGGTGGTCCCGCGGAGCTCGAAGTCCCCGGCGCGGGCCTACGTCGTCGCGACGACGGACGGCGCGACGACGTGGCGGGCTCGCAGCGACGCCCCAGCCTCGTCGCAGATCAGCGCGTTCAGCGACTCGCTGGTCGTGCTCGACCCGCACGTGTACTACTTCGTCGAGGCCGCAGCAGCGCGGCTGCTCGTCACCTCGGACGGTGGCCGCACGTGGCACCCCGTCGTGGTCGTCGGCAGGATGCAGAGCGCCAGGCGCGTCGGCCGCCAGCTCTGGGTGACCACCGAGCACTGCGCGGGGACCGCCTCGCACGGCGCCGTCCCGAGGTGCAGCGCCTTCCTCTACGCGTACGCAGCGGGCCAGCTGGGCGCGCCAGCGGGGCGCCCCGTTCCTGAGAGCCGCTCGATGAGCAGCACGGCGACGGCGTCGGTGTTGGCATCACTGGGACCAGGCGCTGCGGTCCTCCTCGACGCCCCTGGCGGGCCGGGCCACGCCGCCATCGTGATGACGCCAGACGGCGGCGCCACCTGGCAGTCGGTCCCCAACCCGTGCGGTCGCGCGATCCCAGGCGCCCTGCTCACCAGCTCGCCGAGGCGATGGGTCCTGTACTGCTCCCTCGACGAGGGCATGAACCAGGGCCTCAACCAGCTCTTCGCGTCGCTGGACCGCGGCGCCACGTGGCGCCTTGTCGCAGCGGCAGAGGCGGGCCGGATGCACCACATGGGTCGCTTCGGCGACGTGATGTCGGCTGCGATCGCGATGAGCAACGACGGGACCATCATGTGGGACGTGAGCACGGTCGGTCCCATGTCGGCGAGCGTCGACGGCGGCGCCGTCTGGTCCATGGCGCGGCCCAACGTCCCTTCGATGTCACCAAGCGGCATCGACGCCGTCGGGCCGCGGGGGGCGTTCATGGTGGCTCTCGGCGGTGGCGTCTGGCGAACCGCTGACGGCGTGCACTGGCGACTCCTTCGCTGAGCAGGTGTCGGTCCGCACGCCAGACCGCCGGGGCGGCTGAACTGGACGAGACACCGAGGAGGCAGCCATGGCCCGCATCGACCCACTCATCCCCCCCTACGAGTCCGCGGTCGCCGAGCGCCTCGAGTCGATGATGCCGCCAGGTGCCCCTCCCTTGCTGCTCTTCCGCACGTTCGCCCGCAACCTCCCGATGACCACGGCGATGGGGCCGTGGGGCGGCTACGAGCTGAGCAAGCGGCTGTCGCTCTCGATGCGCGACCGCGAGATCCTGATCGACCGGACCTGCGCTCGGTGCGGGTGCGAGTACGAGTGGGGTGTGCACGTCGCGTTCTTCGCGGCTCGCGTGGGGCTCACGAGCGCACAGGTCACGTCGATCACGCACGGCGACGCCTCGGACGCGTGCTGGGACGCGGAGCGTGACCGCATGCTGCTCGATGCGGCCGACCAGCTGCACGACGCTGCCCGCATCGACGACGAGCTCTGGGGGCGCCTCGCGTTGACGATGACCGAGCCCGAGCTGCTCGACCTCCTGATGCTGTGCGGGTGGTACCACGCGATCAGCTTCACCGCGAACGGCATCGGGCTCGACCCCGAAGTCGGTGTGCCACGGTTCGCTGACGTCCGCTAGGCCCGACAGCCAAGCTCACGCCCAACGCAAGTCGTTCGCAACGTGCACTCGACGAGGCGGGATACCAGACTGCACACGTGACGGAACCGAGGTCGAACCCTAACGACTTCCCGCACGACCACTCGCACGACCGCCCGCGCGACGACCACCAGGACCATCAGGTCCACCACGGCCACGACGCCCACGACGGCCTCGGCGGGTTGCTTCGAGGGATCTTCTCGCGGCACTCGCACGACACGACTGACTCGCTCGACCAGGCGCTCGAGGCGAGTGCGGAAGGCATCCGGGCGGTCGCGCTCTCACTTGTCATCCTCCTCGCGACTGCGCTGGTACAGGGTGTCGTCGTCGTTCTGAGCGGCTCGGTCGCGCTCCTCGGTGACACGCTGCACAATGCCTCCGACGCCTTCACGGCGATCCCGCTGTGGATGGCGTTCCGGCTCGGTCGCCGCGCGCCGACCAGGCGCTTCACCTATGGCTACGGCAAAGCCGAGGACGTGGCTGGGCTCGTCGTCATCGGGCTCATCTCTGTGTCCGCGGCGCTCGCTGCCTATGAGGCCGTCGTCCGGCTGCTCCATCCGCACCGCGTGTCGAACCTGGGCCTCGTCATGGCCGCGGCAGTGATTGGCGCGATCGGCAACGAGCTGGTCGCGCGGTACCGGATCACCGTTGGCCGCCGCATCGGATCGAGCGCGCTCGAGGCAGATGGGCTGCACGCCAGAGCAGATGGCATCACCTCGCTCTTCGTGCTGGCCGGCGCCATCGCGGTCCAGCTTGGAGCGCACTGGGCAGACGGGGCGGTCGGCATACTCATCGCCGCAGCGATCGTCGTCATCGCCTATCGGGCCGTGATGAGCGTCGGCCAGCGCCTCTTGGACACCGTTGACCCCGACGTCGTGGCGCAGATCGAGACCATCGCCGGAACGATTCCAGGCGTACGGTCCGTGACCGAGGTCCGTGCGCGCTGGGCCGGCCATCGGCTACTGGCACAGGTGCGATTGAGCGTCGACGGCGATCTTCCCGTGACCCAAGCGCACGAGATCGCCGAGACCGTGCATCATGAGCTGCTGCACCACGTGGCGCGACTCTCCGACGCCATCATCCATGTCGATCCCTACGGCGGCGTCGACGACCCCCACTCAGGGACTCGGCACCATCTGGGGTGAGTCGCGGGACACCGTTCCAGGCGGCAATTCGATGGCACTCTCATTCGGTAGCAGGATCTCGGACCATGACCGACACCGTTGCCAGACTCACGCGCGCGATGAGCGTGGTGCTCTTCGTGATCGCCTTTATGTTGCTCGCCGCGACGACCATCGTCGCGCTGCACGTGAATCGCGTCTTCTTCTACGAGCATCTGGCCAACACCACCAGGGATCCGTGGATCATCTTCGGCTCGGGACTGCTTGCTGCGATCGTGCTCACCGCCGCGGGGCTCGGCCTCGCGAGCATCTGCTTGATCTACGACCGTCTCGACGCAACGACCCTGGCGCTCAGGGCGGCGCTTCCTGGTGTGAGCGTCGGGTAGGCACCAGCGCGCCCGGGTGCGTCGAACTCATCAGTCATGAGCTCGGCCGGGCGTGCAAGAATTTGGACGATGCCCTTCCTGGACGAGGACGATGCCGTTGCTCTCGTGCCGCACAAGGCCGAGTGGCAGGCTGAGTACGCGGAGTTGGCTGCAACCCTTCGGAGCTTGGACCTTGCTTCTCTGGGGATAATCGAGCACGTGGGTTCGACGTCCATTCCGGATCTCGTCGCAAAGGACGTGATCGACGTCCAGATCCGGATTGAAGAGCTCGACGCCGAGCTCGTGATCGGCCGATTCACCCTGGCGGGCTTCCGCCACCGCCCAGAGCCTTGGAACAATCTCGAGGCAACGCGACTCGGCGTGTATCCAAAGCTTGCCTTCGCTCCTCCGATAGGTGTGCGGCACGCCAACGTCCATGTGCGAGCGCAGAGCTCACCTGGCGCCCACGACACGTTGCTCTTCCGCGACTACCTGCGCGCCGAGGACGAGCCGAGGCGGCACTGGGGCGACCTCAAACAATCAATTGTGCAAGGCAAGAACGTCGACCCCGGCACCTACGGGCAGGCAAAGCAGGCTGCTTGGGCTGAGCTCATGGCCGGGGCAGACCAATGGGAGCTCGAGCACGAGTGGCGACCTCGACCGCTCGTCGCATGGTCCACGCTCTAGCTCTCGCCGCTTGAGTCACCCTGAGGCAGCGACCTCACCGGTGGTGCGCTCGATCTGTACGACCCAAGCCTCTCAAGGTCTTTGCGTCATCGCGTTGCAGCAGAGAGCAGGCCCTGGATCATGGGAAGACGCCAAAGGCGCAGATCGCGTACGTCATGTGGTCGGGCGCGAGCGATTGCAACTTTGGCAGCGCGAAGGTGGTCGACCCGTTGCCGCCGTATCTCGTGCCCAAGAGGTCAAACAGGCTGGTGTTCGCCGCAATGGACTGGAGCTGCCCGTTCGCGATCACGCAGTTGTTCGGCAGATAGGCGCCATGTTGTGCGAAGAGGGCGACCTCGCCCAGCGTGCACTGCGCGCCCGAGGCAGCGCCGGCCGAAGCTGCACCGGTGCCCACGCCGATCCCAGGGGGGCTGGCGTCCCATTTAAGTGCCTTGTACCCGGTCGGACAGTTCGGATGAACCGAAGTGTTGATGACGCTCAGGGGAGCGGTCGCCCCTTGCGCCTTGTAGCAGCCGTGGATCACACCGCTGCTGTCGGGGATCGAGGCGTAGCTCACTCCACCGACCACCACGGCAGCTGTCACCGCGACCATGGCGGCGAGACCGACGCGCGACGCCACCACGGTTTTCATCGTCCTGGACATTGGTCCTCCTCGCTGGTTGTCCCACGAGGCCGGATGGCACTCCCTGTCTGATGCCCCGCTGGCAGCTCACACGGTAGCCCGGACAACGTCTTGGATGCCGGCCGCCGACGCCGCCCACGCGTCGTCGACCACTTCCGGATCGGCAAGCGCACTGCCTCGGTCGTGCGCCGAACTTGATGGTGACGTCGATACGTCGAGGTCGGAATGTGCGACCGATTGTCTGGCGAACGCGGGAGCGCCAGAGGGAAACTGGACCTACCCTCTCCTCGTGGATGTGCATGCCGCGAGATGGGGGGCTCGCGATCACGGGCACAAGAGCCTCGCCTACCTCGGCATGGTCGCGTTCGCTCTGCTTGCCGCGGCAATCGTCATCGGACTCACTCATCACGAGTCGGGCCACAGCTTCAGAGTGGTGGACTCTCTTGTCTCTTCGAGTGCAAGCGGAAGCTCCACGCAGGTCGACGTCTCCTTCGACCTGCAGAATCTCACGACCGGCGAAGCAACCGCTCGCTGTCTCGTCTCGGTCCAGGGTTTCCACGCCAAGTCGGTCATCGTTGGCCCAATCGCTCCATCCGCAACGAACACTGCCTATGTCACCTTCACGACTCCAGGCAGCACGTCCCTGGCACTTGGTCACGGCACGGGCTCGGTCTCGATCGGCGGATCGTCAATTCAGTGTGACAAGGGATAGGTCTCAGTCTCACTCAATCGGGTTGTCATCTAGAGGGCCATCGAGACGTGCTCGGCACCCTGAGGTGCAAAATCGACCGTCGATGGAAGGATTGGAGCAAGAACCGGCACGCGACCTCAGAGATGTCGACCTGGGATGTGAAGACTCACCACCCAGTTCGGTGCGTCCACAATCTCTGAGATCCGCAGGTCGCCGATGAGGCTGAGGAGCAGGTACGCGTCGATGGGGGCGAGGCCCGTGCGCGTGACGACGAGCTCGACACCCCGACGGGTCGCGTCGCGTGCTGCATCGAAGAGGTCAGGCCCGATGCCCGTCGTCGCAATGAATCGGCTGTCGAGCGGCGGCGACTCGTGCTGGAACCACGGCGTTCCCCGGTGCGGTTCATCGGATACGTCGAGACGCACCGTCAGTGTGGAGCCAGTCTCCGCCCCGGTGCCACAGACCTCCCCATCGCCCTGCAACGCATGGGTGTCCCCGGCAGAGAACAGGGCACCGGGAACGTGCACTGGCAGGTGGAGCTGCGTGCCCACGCCCATCTGGCAGACGTCCATGTTGCCGCCATGACCTGCCGGAACGAGGATCGGGTGCGGCCCCTCGGCCCCCGGTGCGACCCCGATCGTCCCAATCATCGGCCGCGTGTCGAGAGCGACGCCGATCGGTGTGTGCACGTTGCCGTCCGCCACCTTTGACGTCCACAGGTGAGCGTCGGGGAAGTCCCCTGCGAGAAGGCCGAAACCGGGGAAGTTGGCGGTCCATGCATATGAGTCCGTGGAGATGTCGAGGATGGTGACGACCAGCCCGTCGCCGGGCTCAACGCCCTCGACGAAGATCGGACCAGTGCAGGGATTCACCCGTGCGAAGTCAAACGAGGCAACCGCCTCGGGACCATCGTTCGGTGTGATCTGGCCACCGCTGGCGTCGAGCAGCTCAAGGGTGACCTCCGTCCCAGGAGCGACTCGGAGAACGGGGTCGATCGACCGATCCCAGGCCAGGTGGCTGTGGAAGGACTCAATGCGATGATCGGTCACGTTGTCCTCAGTCCACAGGTGATGCCGTAGGCGGCCCAACGTAATCCGCCATCAAGGTCATCGGTGATGAGCGTGCCGCAGCCCGAGGACTCGACCGGAGTCCTCGAACCCAAGGCGCCGGTAGAGGCTGAATGCCAGGTCACTTGGGTGGACGGCGACATAGTCCAGCCCGAGCTGCCCGGCATGGTCGAGGGCCAGGCTCACCAGCTGTGTCCCGACTCCTGCAGACCGCTCGTCGGCGACAACGTAGGTGCTCTGGATGTAGGCGGACCGCCGCACGAAGCGACCCGGACCGGGGACCCGCTCGACGATTGCGAGCCATGTCATGCCGATCGGCGTGTCCCCGCGGGACGCGAGGAAGGGGACGTGGCTCAACCGGCGCTCCTGCATCCACCTGAGCAGCGCGGTCTCGAACGAAGCGGGGTCGAGACCTGGCTCGCCGCCCTCCCCCACTCGCCACTCGTACCGCAGCCGCGCGAGGGCGGCGACATCGGACTCGGATGCGATTCGAGCCTCGGGTGCGACGACGTCCTTGCGCATCACGGGGAATGTAGCGACGAGTCGCGGAGGATCCTTCAAAGCCGCACCGATCGAGACCGGCCCGCGATCTCAGAGCAGGGGCACCGCAGCTTCGCAGGCCGTTTCCTGCGCCGTCTGGGTTCCATGCAGTGTCGGCGCCACCCAAGCTCGCGCAGTCTGTGCGGCTCCTCTTCGGTCCCCCCGGGGTTCGTGGGGACCGAGCTGGCGTCCTCTGACCGGGCGCCCGAAATCGGTCACCCAAGGCGAACACGTTGCTCGCCTTGGGCGAGCGCAATGAGCCGAGCCCTCAGGGCTTGGCACCCAAGCCGAACTGGCTGAGCAGTGTCTTGGTGATGACGGTCACCGCGCTGGGTACTGACACATTGGTGCTCGCGTGCGCGAAGGTAGCCGTCAAGGTCCCTGTCGCCGTGCCATTCTTGGCGTTCGGTGCGGTGACCGAGATCGACGCCCCGGTCGCGTTCGAACCGGACACCGACACGCTCAGCGTGTAGGTCCCCTTGGCGTTGCCGGCCGTCGGCACCGTGTGACTGAAGCTCGGCAGGGCGGCGTAGAGGGCGTTGGCGAACGACAGGATCGTCCCAGTCTCCGAGTAGCCGTTGGCGGTCGACGTCGAGGGTGTGGTCACGATCAGGTTGGTGATGGCGTCGACCACCTTGGCCTCCGTCATCTGGTTCTCGGCCGAGTTCACGCCGGAAGCATCCTTCTTCGGGACCACCGAGTTGAGCAGCGTCTTGGGAAGCTCGAACCATCGCCCCCCGATGAGCAGTTGGATGGCGGAGAGCTCGCCTGCGGAGATCTTGACTCCTGGGATCTTCGAGAGCTGTGTCGTGTCGAGATTGAAGTACAGGTTGTTGTCGACGTCGCGGATGTCGAGGAACGGCGTCCCGCTCACGTTCGCCGTGACCTCCCAGTTCACGTTGTTGGCGGACTGCGAGATCGCGCTGCCAGTCGACGACGAGAAGTTCATGCCGAATGTCAAGACCTTCAGCACCTTTTGGGCCTTGGTGGAACCGGCTCCGGTGAAGCTCCCCGAGAGCGTCACCTGGAGGGTCGGCGCCGATCCAAGCGACGCCACGTACTGCTTGAGCGCGGCCTTCTTGGCGGCGGGGCTGCTGCCGCACGCCGACAGGGCGAGCGACCCAGCCACTCCGACAACTAGAAGCATCCTCTTCACATTGACTCCTTCGACGTCTCGCTCATACCGCGCGCACACGGCGCAGACCAAGTTTTGACGCTAGCACCGGAGGGCCAATCGAAGATGCCCCAGCGCCCGTCCCTAGGTCAAGTTGACCCGGCATTGGGACGACGGTGGGGCCACCGAGCTCATCGAGTGTCGATGGCCCAGCCCGCTCAGGCTTCGGCCGCTTTTCGAATTGACGCACACACCTCGTCGCCGTGAGTGAGGAAGACGAAGTGCCCCTCATCCTGGAGGGCATGGAGACGGGCATTGGGCAGGGCCTCGGACAGGGCAACGGCGTACCAGTACGGCACTGCGGCATCGGCTGTGCCATGCCAGAGCTCCACTGGCACGTCGAGCTGGCTGAGATCGAACGGCCACGGCCGCGAGATCGTCGACAGGTCGCCGATCACTGCCTCGAGCTCGTCAGGTGCGTCGGCGTACTCGGAGACCAGTGATCGCAGGACTTCAGGTGGCGTGGCCCGGACGTAGGTCTCGACTGCCTCCAGCTGCGCACCGGCGGCGGATCCTTCGAAGAGCTCGAGAGCCGCCAGGGTGGGTATCTTCAGCTTGCTTCGCAGCGTCTTGCTCATCCGACGCATCCCCAAGCCGAGCAGCGGCTTGGCCGTTGCTGGCGATCGTCCGACGAGTCCGAACATCAAGCGCCGACCAAGTGGCAGAACGCCCTCTGCACCGGGGATCGGCGGACCCATTCCGCCGCCGATTTGAACGACTGAGACAATTCCAGGTGTCCCAGCTGCGACGGCGAGCGCGCTGCCAGCACCCCCTGAGAACCCGATGACGCCAACGCGATCCAGCCCGAGGTGCCTGACAAGAGCCGTGACATCGCTCGCGGTCTCCTGGATGCTGAAGTGAGCAGACGGATCCGACTGTTGGTAGCCGGGGCGATCCACCGAGATCAGTCGAACACCGTGAGAGACGGCCGGGTAGTGGAGCCACCCGGCTTCGAGCGCGGACGACGGGGTGCCGTGGAGATAGATGGCCGGAACCCCGCTTGGGTCGCCGAGCTCGAGGTAGTGGATCCTGCGAGCGCCGTCGAGCTGCATCGACTGCCGATTAGCCATGACGGATCATCCCACGGCTCGGCCCAGTCAGAACCGTGGAATGGAGGCGGGGGGGTCGTTCCATCAGAGTGGCCCGCAGTCCCGCACGCCGGAAAGCCAAGTTCTCGGATCTGCCCGGCATCGGCACTTGTCGTGCAGGTCAGGCACTCGCCGCGCGGTGCATTCGACGGCATCTAGCATCCAGCTAGTCGTATGAGTCTCGAGGTCATCACGCGAGTGCGGGCGCCTGCGGCGACCATCTGGGACGTCCTCATGGATGTGGGGCGATGGCCAGAGTGGAATCCCTCCGTGGAGCGTGTCGCGAGAAGTGCCGATGGGGAGTTCAAGGTGGGGAGCGAAGCGCGAATCAAGCAGCCGCGACTGCTCCCGATGACCTGGATCGTGACCGAGCTGACCCCAATTTCGTCGTTCGCGTGGGAAGCCAGGTCCCCCGGGCTCGTGCTGCGAGCCGGGCACGAGCTTCGACCAATCGACGACGTCGAGACCGAGGTGCGGCTGACGATCGAGCAGGCCGGCGTCGCGGCGTGGCTTACCCGACCCTTCACCTCCACGCTCGCCCGGCGCTACGTGCACATGGAAGCCCAGGGCCTCAAGGCTCGCGCTGAGGTCCTGTAAGACCGAACCCCCGTCGACCGCAGCGCTGTGCAGCTGATCGATTCGTCTCCGGAACCCACCTACTGTTGCGGTGACGTTTGCCCGCGTCGCGCGAAGTCAATCGCGTCGCCAAGAGCGAGCGAGCGTCCGTTGGACGACGCGCGCGAGAGAACGTCTCCTGGGAGCGCCGCACGCGCGCGATCGACCCACTCACGCCCTGGCGTCTCGTCGGAGTAGACGTTGACAATCCCCTCGGCTCGGGCGTAGACCTCGGCCGCAGCGGCGAGCAGAGCTGCCCGCTCATTCCTCCCCTGGGCGGCTTCGGTTGCGGCGAGCCCGGTGAGCGCGCTGCCGATCCCCCGGACGCTCCCGATGTCTGTGTACGCCTTGATCGAGTCAAGGAATCGGTCCCGCGCAAGCTCGACGTCGTCGCCACCAAGCACCGTCCAGGCCATCTCCGAGAGGATCCGAGCTTCCTCCGCTCGGTCGCCGCAAGCCTCGAACGCACCCAGCGACTGCTCATAGAGCTCGAGCGCTCGATCGAGCTCGCCCCCTCCAGCGGCGAGTGCGGCGAGACCGCCCAAGGTCAGCCCTGCACCCTCTTCGTCCCCGAGTCGGCGTTGGATCTTGAGGGCTGCCTGGAATCGCGCGTCGGCAGCCTCCATGTCGCCGGTGAGCATGCAGAACATCCCGTCCACGGTCGACGCGAGTCCCTCTGCCCACTCGAAGCCCGTTGATCGGCTTCGCTCGAGCGATGAGGCTGACCACTGACGTCCAGACACGTCGGCCAGCCCGAGGTACCCGAGGCCAAGGACGAACTCAGCGATGCACAGCTCGCGGGCGGCCGCGAGCTGCTCTGCGAGCTGACGTGACTGCTGCCACGTCGCGATCGAGCTCTCGAAGTCACCAAGCACCCAGGACGCGAGACCAGCCGTGATGAGCGCGCCGCAGCGCCCCACGGTGGCGGCTTCAGCACCGTCTGCGGCAAGAAACGACAGGGCTCTGTCCTGGGCGCTCACATTCTTCCCACGGATGTGCCAATACATGTAGAGGTCGCCGCACGCAGACAGCCCGTCTTCGAGGGCCCCGGCGTCGCCATCCCTCGCAGATGCGAGCAGCGCGTCGAGCGCCGACTGGAGGTTGCCGTCCTCGAGAATGCCTCGCTCGATGGCGCCGATTTGCCCATCGCCTTCCATTGCGTCTCGAAGCTCGCGCGCGAGAGCGGCGTACCTGCGGGCATGGCGCTGTGAGATGACGGCGGACTCCCCAGCTGACTCCAGCTGCTCGCCAGCGAACTCAGCGATGGTCTGGAGCATCGAGAATCGGTCGCCCCGACTGTCGGCCCGGAGCAGCGCCTTGTCGACCAGCGACTCGAGCTCGGCAAGGACGTCATGGCCGGGCTCCCCGCAGACCGTCTCCAGGTCCTCGAGGGAGCACCCCCCGACGAAGACCGCAAGTCGCCGGAACAGCCGCTGCTCGGCGTCGGTGAGCAAGTCGTGGCTCCATGCGATCGTCGCCCGCAGCGTCTGCTGTCGTTCGGGGGCGTCTCGCGGGCCCGGGGCGAGTGCGTCGAGGGTTCGGGCGAGGCGCTCGTAGAGGGTCTCTGGCGACAAGAGGCGGAGTCGGGGCGCGGCGAGCTCGAGCGCGAGTGGCAGCCCATCGAGCCGTCGACAGATGCCGACGACGGCTGCGGCGTTCTGGGTGGTCAGCTCGAATCCTGGCTTCACCGCAGAGGCCCGATCGACGAAGAGGGCGATCCCCGAATGGGCGAGCACCTCTGCCACGTCGCCGGTCGAGTCAGCCGGCACGTCCAGGGTAGCGAGCGGAAACTCCTGCTCGGCAGCGAGCCGCAGCGGTGTCCGACTTGTGGCGATGACCGTGAGTCCAGGGCAACGCGCGAGCAGCGTGGCCACCTCGGGGGCCGCGCCGACCACGTTCTCGAGGTTGTCGAGCACGAGCACCGCGCGGGTGTCGGTGATGAGCGCGACAATGCCCTCGCCGAGGGATCGATCCTCGGCCTCCTTGACGTCGAGCGCGGCAGCGAGCGCAGGGACGAACTCTTCGTCGCGGACCACATGGGCCATCGACACGAAAGCGACACCATCAGGATGGTCCGGCATCAGGTGCCGGCCAAGCTCGATGGCGAGCCGAGTCTTGCCAACGCCACCAGGGCCCGTGATCGTGACCAATCGATGGGCACGTGCCGCGGCATTGAGCTCACTGAGCTCCGCGCCACGTCCGAGCAGCGGCGTTCCCGACGTCGGCAGATTGCTCGGGAGGCTTGAGTACACCTCCCCTTTTCCCGCGAGTGACCCCGCCTTCGGCACGATGATCCCATCTGCGGCGACCGCGAAGAGCTCGAAGGGTCGCCTCACGTTCTTGAGGCGGTACCTGCCCATCGAGACCACCTTGACCTCGGGCCTATTGCGCAGCTGGTCATAGGCGGCGTCCGACAGCAGCACGCCACCGGGGACCGAGAACGACTCGATCCTCGACGCAATGTTCACCGTCTCCCCGACGATGTCACCGTCATCGACAATGACCTCGCCGACGTGGATGCCGATCCGGATCGAGACCTCACATGCAAGGAGCTCGTGCTGGATCCCGACGGCGGCGTTCGTTGCGTCCAGGACGCTCGTGAACGTGCTCATTGTCCCGTCCCCGAGGTTCTTTATGACGTTCCCGCCGTACTGATCGTGAAAGCGAGCGATCGCATCGACGTACAGGTCGCGCTTCTCGCGACCGGCCAGCTCGTCGGACTCGAGCAAGGTCGTGAACCCAACCATGTCCGTGAAGACAACGGCGGCGAGTCGACGCTCGAGACGGTCAGTCACGTCAGCCCGACGGTCCGGGGCCAGCGGCTTGCACGCGTTGGCCCGAGGTCATTGCGTCGAAGGGCCGAGGTCACCTGGGAGACCAGCGCGATCGGAGCCGAGAGGCAGGAGTGCGCTGATCCTCGTCACGACGACGCACGCAAGGGCGAACCATGGCGCGAATGGGGCAGTCACGACCGCAAGCACAACGAGGCCCAGCACGACGTACCAGATCGTGAGTGCCGCTCGCCGCTGAGCGGGATCCGACGCGGTCACCAAGAGGCCTCGCCGGTGTGCGTAGTCGGTGCCGATTGCCGACAGGGCTGCGCCGAGGAGGATCACGATGCTCACCGCCTCTACCCCGACCCAGAAGTCACCGTGGCCATATCCGACTCCGAGAAGGAGCGTCGCAAAGGGGATCAGGGTGATCGTCAGAGCCCCCGCAACGACCAGCAACGTCATGTAGTGGTCGACGCCACGCAGCTGGCGCAATGACCGATGCGAAAGGATCCACGTGCCAGTGATCCAGAGAAAGCCGAGAAAGATGCTCGCCAGGGTCGCTCGCTGCTCATTGATCTGATGAGCCAGTCCGTTCCCGTGCTGGTCTGCAACCACATGGAGGTCAAGCACGAGCACCGTTGCGGCAATCGCGAGGACAGCATCGGTGAAGATCGCAAGCCGTGCTGTCGAGTGCACGGCCTGGTCACTCGCGCGGAAGGTGTAGATACGTCCGAGGAACAGGCGCCGATCGTCGCTAGTCACCGTCGCCTCCCTTGGACGCGCCACACCGAGATACGGCCGAACGGACGATATCGGAGCGTGGTCGATCGACGGAATCCTTGACTGGCGACATCGAGCTCAAATGGTGAGGTCGCGCAAGTCGGCGCTTCTCCAAGTACTTGTGGACCTGGCGGGTTACTTCGTCTACCGGGCAGCGCAGGATCCACTGCCCGGGCTCCCGACACTTCGGCAGTTCCACTATGCCCAGGGGATCGAGGCCATCAAGTGGATTCGCTCCCTTGTCGACTGATCTCCGCGTCTAGAGCCTTCGCTACCCACGGCTTGCCAGATCGAGACACGCCTTCGTGTCGGGCATGCGAGCTCCGCCTGGGCCGCGCGTGCGCCAACTTCAGCAGCAACTCGCTTCGAGGGATCCCGAGGGAGGTCGTCGATGTTGCAGGCATGCCCGTCATCGTCCACCACGATCTGCGAGCGTTTGACGAACCGTGACGCTGCGGGGCCGAAATGGTCATCCATGCCGTACCATGGCGCCAGCAAATCGCGGTCGGAGGAGTCCAGGTGCGTGTCGAAGGGTCCCTGCGGATCGGCCGAATCCTGAGTGTCCGGAGTGTTGCCGTCCTCGCCCTCGCGGGTGCCTCCGTTCTTGGCAGCTCGGGAGCGTCATCGGCGTCCAGCTCCTTCCCCGCGCCGGGCACAGCCCCTCAGATCGCCTCGCTGGTCGCGAAGTCGCACCTCATCAAGTCCCTGCCTGCCAACCTGGACCCGTCCTTGGGGAGCCTCGGTCAAGACAGCTTCAGCCACTACTACCCCTCGACCGGACCATACGGCTGCGTGACCACAACGCAGTGCGTCTTCGCTGACACGCATTCCTCGAAGTCCGTGGTCCTGTACGGCGACTCCCACGCTGCCATGTGGCTGTCTGCGCTCATCCCCGCCGTCACCGCCGCCCACGAGCGTCTCGTCCTCTTGTGGTACCCCTTCTGCCCCACTGCGAACGTCAAGGTCTGGAACCCGCTCACCCGCAGCCCCAACGTCCAGTGCGGCACGTATCGCACGAAGTTCGCAGGCATGATCCATGCACTGGATCCAAGGCTCGTGCTGCTCGCAGACCGCACGTCGGGCAACCGGAACTACAGCAACAAGGAGATCTCCGACGCGGCGTGGAAGGCAGGCGAGATCGAGACGATCAAGAACCTGCGCTCGAGCACGACCCGGGTCGCGGTCATCGGCGACATCTCGGTCTTCTCGAGCAACGTCGCCAACTGCATGGCCGCCAACCAGTCGAACGTCCAGAGGTGCTCGGTTGGCAACCCCAGCCCGAAGAAGGATCAGCACTTCGCGGCGGAACGTGCGGCTGCCACGTCTCAGAACGTGCCGTACATCAACGCCGAGCAGTGGCTCTGCACGTCGACGTGCTCGTCGGTCGTCGGCAACTTCGCCGTGTTCTTCGATCAGTTCCATGTCAGCGCCACGTACGCGGCGTTCCTGTCTGGTGTCTTCGCAAGCGCCCTCAAGAAGCTGCTCTAGGAGGCTCGCGGCCTCATGGCCTTGCGCCTTCGATTCTGGGAAGCGACACCCGTGCGAAGCGCTCGCCGGCGCTGCTGTTGGTACCCCGAGGCGAAAAGACTGGCATAGCCGACCTATTTCTAGTGGCTTAGTGTGAAACGATGCACAACCAGAGATGACCGAACCCAACAACAGGAGACCTAGATGATGAACGCACGGAACATTGCGGCTGGAATTGCCGTTGTTGCCCTCGTCGGTACCGGCGCCGGAGTCGCGGGCGCGTCGGGCAGCGGCCACCACAGCCACTGGAAGTCCGAGGTTGCGAGGATCGAGGCCATTGCCAAGGCTGGCAAGCTTCCCGCGAGCTTCAAGTGCGCCAACGCATCGAAGGATCTTGCTCGCATCACGAAGGCTGAGACGTGGATCACTGCCTACCTGCCTAAGGCTGAGGCGAGAGAAGCAGCTGCCGTGGCAGCGCACAAGACAAGGCTGGCTCACGTCATTGCGCACCGAATCGCCGGCGTCGAGAAGTTCGAGTCCGCACTCGTCACTGTTAGCTCCCTGATCAACGCAGCCTGCACGTCCCCTTCGTAGGCAGCCGACCACTAGATCCACCAGAGGCAGACCGTCCTCGCCGGTGTCACGATTCAGTCGGCACCGGCGAGGACCATCTGTCGCACACGTTCGCAGCGGCTCCTCGACGTCATCGCGGACAATCGTCGCTTCGCATGCAGCTCGGGGACATGACAATCGAAGGAGTGTCAGACGGAAGCCTCCTGGCGCCTCCGACTCTCATGTTCAACAAGACAGGATCAGGACTTGCTCCAGCACTCCCAGTTCCTTGACGAGAACGGCATGTTGTCCTTCGAGATGGGCGGATTCCTCGTGCGCAGCGGGGACCAGATCGCGCTCGTCGACGCGGGCATCGGTCCGCACAGTGATCCGGCGCGGACTGGTTCCTTCATGGTCAACCTGATCGCCATGGGCGTCCACCCCTCAGAGGTGACCGATGTCGTCCTCACCCACCTTCATTTCGATCACCTCGGCTGGACGACCGATGGCGAGCACCGCCTCTTCGAGAACGCCACCTACCGCTGCCACGAAGCGGACTGGGAGTTCTTCATGGGGTCCACGCCCTACGACGACAGCCTGGGCGTCTCGCTGATGGGCGGCCGGCCCGCGTCCGAGCTGCTCCCACCTGTCGCCGAGCGCCTCGAGACCTGGAGCGGAGACGAGAGGATCCTTGTGGGCATGGACGTCCGGACTGCCCCTGGGCACACTCCGGGCAGCTCGGTCATCGTCCTGTCGTCGGGAACAGAGCGGGCGATGCTCCTGGGCGACGTCGTGCATTGCCCGGCCGAGCTTCTCAGCGATGACTGGGAATCGGTCAGCGACGTCGACAAGCAGTTGGCGCAACGGTCGCGTGAGGCTCTGGCGAGGGAGCTCGAAGGATCCGACATCCCGGTGGCGGCGTCCCACTTTCCCGGACTCCAGTTCGGTCGGCTCCTTGCCGCAGAGGGTCGCCGGCAATGGGTATTCGGCTGAACCGAACTCTCGCGGGACCTCCAGGCATCCGGCGATGACGAAGTGCGCTTGACGCGCCACCTCAGCCCGGAGTCTGACGCGTCGCCCAGTGCAAGCGACACGCAAGAGGGGATCTCGCGCGCCCGGTGGGCCAGAATGCAGTCATGATTGACCACATTGCACTTCAGTGCGCGAACGTCGAGCTAAGCGCTGCCTTCTACGACGCCGTGCTCCTTCCGCTCGGTAGATCGCGGGTGATGGACTTCGCGGACGCCGTGGGTTTCGGCATAGCGCCCATGCCCGACTTCTGGATCGGCCCGCAGGCGACCGGGACCGGATTTCGCGAGTCGCACGTCGCCTTTTCCGCGCCGGATCGCAGTGCCGTGCGAGCGTTCTTCGATGCGGCGGTCGCTGCAGGCGCCGAGGTGCTGCATGAACCCAGAGTCTGGCCCGAGTACCACCCCAACTACTACGGGGCGTTCGTGCGTGACCCTGATGGCAACAACGTCGAGGCCGTCTGCCACTCGCCCGAATAGGGTCACCGCGGCCACGCAGGGCCTCTTCGGGGCGGCGGGCCGGTATGCAGCTCGCAGTCTGGAGACGGCGACCCGATCCTCACGTACTGCCCGGATCTGGGCGAGGGTCCTCATGTGCCGAGAGTCCGCTCGAGGAGTCCCCGACGCCTAGGCGGACCACCTTGGAGGCGTCAGTCCGAGTGCCTCGAACACGCGATCCCGCAAGAGGTCGTACTGAACGGCGCATCGCTTAGGTGGCCCCGGAGGTCGAGCGACGGTCCGAGCCGTCTGCACGACCTCGGCAACTGAGAACTGATGCCTGGTCAGATCGATCTCGTGGCCGTCTGGGAGGCGATTCCAATAGTGGAAGCCCTGACGTGAGTGATCGGAGCGAAGCACCTCAGCCACCAAGAGCTCGCCGCCGAAGAGGTCGTTCATGACCAGGGCCGTCGAGCCGCATTGGCCCCGTGCTGGATTGTTCAGCGACCAGTCCGCCGCGTCCACTGGATCACAGGTCTCGATCGACCAGGAGCGCTCGACTGCCTTGCTTGCCTGCTCGAGTGAGACCTCTTCCATGAGCGCGAAGGTAGGTGCGCGTTGTGCCACTCCAGCAACAGCTCCAAGACGCCAACCGCATGTCCCGCGACTCCCGCTTGTGTCAGTACTGATGGATACGCTCGAGCGATGAATCCGGTCGTGACGTCCTTGGTGGACGTGTTCGACTTCGCCTCGGCTCGATGCCTCGAGCGCATGCAGGGCATGTCGGATGCGGAATACGTCTGGGAGCCTGCTCCTGGGTGCTGGTCGATCAGGGAGGCATCACCGGGAGTCTGGGCACTCGACGGCGGGGACGCGAGCACTTCTCTTCCAACGCTCACCACGATTGCGTGGAGAACGTGTCACATCGGCGGCCACGTGCTCGGCGGCTTCGCAAACTGGCTGTGCGATGGTGGTTCGCCCACGGATGGCGATCCAGCGGTCCCCGTGCACGCGACACAGGCGCTTGGGTACCTGGATCGGAACTGCAGGCGGTGGCGTGATGGGATGACCACCTTTTCCGAGGCGCGGCTCTGGAGCCCCATCGGCCCGCAGTTCGGTCCGTTCAGCGAGGCGAGCGCGGTCGACCTCATGCTTCACGTGCTCGACGAGTTCATCCACCACGCCGCAGAGATCGCCCTCCTGAGGGACCTGTACGCGAACATGGTGTCCGCGCAGCAGCCCTAGGAGTCTGCACATCCTTCCTCCCTGCGACATGCCGCATGGACACGGGAGATTGTTCGCATGACGGTCGTCACGAGGGCCTCGACGCGAGCCACCCCCGCTCTGGCCCTGCGGCGTCAGCCTCCGTTCAGAGTGATCCTGCTTGCCGCAGCAGTGCTGACTGCAGTGTGCTCCGCGCTGCTCGTCTCGGTGTTCTTCCCCTGGTCTCAGCCATCGCCGGGGATGCTTGCCAGCGGTATGGCTGGCGGATACAGCGCGCCCTTCGCCGCCGCAGGCGAGGGCATTGCATTCGGCTTCCCGCTCACGAGCTCGAGAGGCCCCTATCGGGTGCGCATCACCGGCGTGCAGCTCCTCGCGCAGGGCACAGCACCACTTCCGAGGCTGCTGGGCGCCGGCCTCACGCCCGCGTCGGCGCTCGCGACGCCGAGCTCGTGCGATGTCCTGCTGGGCTGCTCGCAGTTCGAGGGTGCCTGGCAGTACTGGCCGCCAAGGGAGATCCTCGGTCCCCGAGGGACGGTCGTGCACATTCCGATCATGAGCTTCGATCGCTCGATCGTGATCGGCAACGTGCGGACTGCCCGCTCGTGGAGCCTGGCGTTGAACGTCCTTGGCCCTCGCCCGGACACCACGTACAAGTTCCAAGTTGCGATCACGGTCATCTGGCGCGGCCAGACGAGCGTGCAGGTGCTGCCGATGGACGGATGGGTCCCCACGGGACCGGGCTACTGCCGTGGCAGCGTCCACTCCCCCGCCTCATCCTGCTCCTGAGCTCGCAAGCCGTCCGCAGAACGCACGCTCGAGACGCGCTCACTTGGCCTCGCGCAGCGCGACCAGCAGCTGGGCTCGATGCAGCGATGGGCCGTTGACGTCAAGGGTGCCACCGCTGCACTGGGCTTCGTGCGATGGCCCTCGCGAGCTCACACGCGAGACAGCGAGGTCGTGACCTGGACCTCGCGCCGCAACGGGACAACCGCCGCTCGGAGCTACGCCCTCTGGAACAGCGCCGACATGTCTCGCACGAACTCGTCGTGAAGATCAGGCGGAAGGTCGTGGCCCATGCCGGGGACCATCTTCAGCTTCGCCCCAGGGATCGCTGCCGCGGTCGCCTCGCCGCCCGAGGGCGACACGAGCGGATCTGCCTCGCCGTGGATCACGAGCGTGGGCACCCTGACCTTGCCCAGGGCGGCGGTCCGATCCGGCTGGGACATGATCGCGGCGAGCTGGCGTGCGGTCCCCTCCGGGTTGAAGGACCGGTCATAGCTCGCACCGGCACGCTCCCTGACCGCGTCCTCGTCGAACGTGTACCCCGGAGAGCCAATGACCCGCCACGCCTTGAGCCCTGCCTCGATCGCGCCATCACGCGACGTCGGCGGCGGTGCGAGCAGCGCCGCCAGCGCGTCTGGCATCGGCTGGCCGACCGTCTGGTTCCCCGTCGTCGACATGATCGAGACCAGCGTGCGAGTCCTCTCGGGGTGCTCGATCGCGAACGTCTGGGCGATCATGCCGCCCATCGACGCGCCGACAATGTGTGCCGTCACGATGCCGAGCGCGTCGAGCAGGCCCGCTCCATCAGCTGCCATGTCGCTCAGCGTGTAGGCGGGCGACTCCGTGGCGTCCTCGATACTCGAAGAGAGGCCGACGTCGCGGTTGTCGTAGCGGATGACGAAGTAGCCCGCGTCGGCCAAGGCTTGGCAGAACCTCGGATCCCACATCGTGAGCTGGGCGCCGAAACCCATGATCAGGAGCACGGGCGGTGAGCCAGGGTCTCCGAAGGTCTCATACTCGATCGTGATGCCGTTCGCGCTGATAGCCGTCATGCCCGGACAGTACTCCGAGTCGCGCGATCACCGCCGCTCCACACCCTTGTGGCGCGATGGCCCTCCAGGGGTCGCCGCGGGTGTCACCGCCGGCTTCCCGCCACAATCGCTCGCAGCTACGTCGATCAGAGCCGCCTGCGACTCGAAGCCAGAGCCCCGACGCGCGTTCTCGGGCCGAGGTGAGCAGCTGGACATCGCGCCGTCGAGCCATGGTGGTGCCGCGAGATCGACGTCGTCAGTGCCTCCTGCAACGATGTCCGATCGAGCGCTGCCAGCAGAGGAGTGACATGAGTGACGAAGGCATCACACGCACGTTCGGTTGGTCCGACATGTTCGTCGCGCCCGAGGACGATCCGCGGGCCGAGGGACGCTTCGAGGACGAACGATCCACGCTCCTTGCCTACTTGCGCGACTACCGACTCACGATCGAGCTCAAGTGCTCTGGGCTCGACGCCGAAGGCATGGCCCGCCAGTCCGTGCCGCCGTCGGACCTCTCGCTCCTCGGGCTCGTGCGACATCTCGCGGACGTCGAGCGATTCTGGTTTCGCACCGTCCTCTCGGGCGAGGACGTGCCGAAGCTGTACGACCGAGACGCTACCTTCACCGACGCGATCGCGGACCCGTCGGTGGTGAGTGAGGCGTGGGATCGTTGGCACGAGGAAGTCCGCTTCGCGGAGCAGTTCGTTGAGGACGCTCCGGACCTCTCGGTGAGCGGCACCTTTCGCGACGGGAACCTCATCAGCCTTCGCGAGGTGCTCGTGCACATGATCGAGGAGTACGCCCGGCACGCCGGTCATGCCGACCTCATCCGAGAGCGGATCGACGGCCGCGTCGGCCAGTAGGGACGTCGCCTGGCCGCCACCTCGGTTGCGGCGCCTGGGGCCGCCGGGGCCGTCCCTTGTTTGCACGACGCCACCGCAGTTGCGACGGGTCCTCTACGTTCTTCACTGTGGCCGACGCATTCGGGACCGCGCTCATGGACTGGGTGCGCGGAGGGACGATCCCCGAGACGATCCAGCGCGACGACGGCTACATGGAAGAGGGTGCCGGCCCGGCGGCGTACGTCGCGCCGTTCGACGAGTGGCCGCCGGCCGAGCGGCGCGCGCTTCGCTATATCCGCGGCCGCGTCGCCGACGTCGGCTGTGGCGCCGGCCGCGTGTCGGTCGTCCTCCAAGAGCGCGGCTTCGAGGTCGTGGGCTTCGACGCCTCCCCGCTCGCGGTGCGTGCGGCGGGCATCTTCGGGCTCCGAGACACCCGGTGCGCAACGGCAGTTGGCTTCCATCGAGACATCGGCGACTTCGACACGGTCATCCTGTTCGGCAACAACTTCGGGATCTTCGGCACGCCCGAGCGCGCGAGGGTGCTCCTCACGAGGTGGGCGGCCCATGCGGCACCCGGGACCCGCGTCCTCGCCGAGAGCACGAGCGCCTACGGCGGCGGCGCGCCGATCACCGATCGCGGCTACTACCAGCAGAACAAGGAGCTCGGGCTTGCGCCAGGGCACACGCGACTTCGGATCCGGTACCAAGACGCGACCGGCCCGTGGATCAACTGGCTGTTCGTGTCGCGCGCTGAGCTGCGCGGGATCGTTCGCGGAACGGGTTGGCGCCTCGTGCGCATCGTCGGCGACCAGCTGAGCGAGCCCTACGTGGCGATCCTCGCGCGCGAGCCGCTCCCTTAGCACCGACGTACGACGAGCAGGCTGGCCCCGCGAGAGGTGCGAGGTGCTCGCCCACAGTGGCGCGGCACGCAACGGCGATCCGGTTCGCCAACGTTCGTCGTGAGAACAAACTCATGCCTGTCTCACGATCGTGTTATCGCACGCCAGCAGACTTGAAACGAAGTCACGACGACATGAGCGACGAGGTGGGACATGATGCGGATCGATCGAGTGGTCTCAGTACTTGCCCTCGGGGTCTGTGTGGTTGGGGCGGGCATCGCGCTCGATCTCACCGGACCTGCGAGCGCGGCCCCCCATCCCACCGCGAGATCCACCAAGCACGCGCCCGGTCCGAGCGAAGAGCAGCTGGCCCTTCGATCGCTGGTCGACTCGGCGAGCAAGCTGACCGTTGCCATCCGTCATGCCCGAGACGAGACGGCCAATGTCCTCGTCCCGTCGTTCGCATCGCTCGCGAGCGGCCAGGCAGCAGTTGCGGCCGAGCGCTCGCAGCTCGCCGCCGAGCAGCTGCAGATCAACGGGGAGGTCGCCCAGCTCACCTCCCGCGCGAGCGCGCTCGCTGCCGAGAGCGCAGCGCTCCAAAAAGAGGCCGCCGCGATCAGCAAGCAAGCCGCGACTGGCGGCCCGCCCTCCAGCGGGCAGCACCACGACAACTAGCGACAAGTGAGGACCCCATGACCCAACGACCTGATCCACGCAACGAACTTGGCGACGCGACGCCGCTGCCAGACGACCTGCTCGCGGCACGGGACCGCGTCGCCGAAGGCAGGGCCAAGGCGCGCCGAGCGCTCGGGCGCGGGCACGCCCGCAGGCGCCTGCTGCCCCAGATTGCCGCGATCTCGGCGGTCATCGTGACCCTCGGGGCAGCCGACCGATTCGTGCAGGGCGTGTCCACCCACACTGCGTCCGCCTCCGCGGCGTCGATCTCAACAGGACCGCCAACGTCGACGGCCCGTGCCCTCGCGCAGGTCTCCAAGACCCTGGCTGCGGACCAGCGCGTGATCGCTGCGCTAGCGATCGAGCAGGCCCGCCTCGTGCAAGGGGCGTCAGGAGGGGACGGCGGCGGCTCAGCTGGCTCGAGCGCCCAGTTGCAGAGCCTGCCTTCGCTCGGCTCGATCCCATCCATCTCGATCCCGGCCGTTTCCGCGCCGCCGGTCGTGGCCACGACGGGAGCGTCCGTTGTCATCCCTTGACGTTCTCACCAAGGACACGGCGCTCGACGACCACGTCGCAGTCGGCAGGTCGATGGCGACACGCGTCACGATTCGAGTCCCCGCCCCGGGCACGTCTGAGCCTGCGATCGAGCAGGCGTGCGCAGGTGCGCTCGACCTCTTCGCAGCGGTCGACCGCACCTGCACACGATTCGATGCGACGAGCAACCTGATGCAGGCGAACCGGTCCCCAGACCGCTGGCATCACGTTCCTGACCACCTATACCACGCGATCGAGGAGGCAAAGCGAGCCCACGACGAGACACACGGGCGATTCGACCCACGCATCCTCCGCCAGCTCATTGCGCTCGGCTACGACCGGACTCTGCCCTTCGGCGAAGGAGTGCTCGTGGTCGACACCCCAATGCCAAAGCGGACCAGGGCACTCGAGCCATGGCGACCTCGCTTCCGAGAGGCCGCGCGCATGGTCGAGATCGGGCCCTTGCCGATCGATCTCGGAGGGATCGGCAAGGGCCTTGCGGTCAGGTGGGCAGGCGAGGTGCTCGCCATGGCGTCACCCAGCTACCTCATCGACGCGGGCGGCGACTGCTTCTGTGCCGGTCGGATGGCAGACGGCACGCCTTGGTCGGTTGGCATCGAGGACCCGTTCGCACCGCGTGAGCCAATCGCGACGCTCGTGCTCACGGACCGCGCAGCGGTCACGTCGTCGATCCGCCTCCGACGGTGGGTCACGCGTGGGCAGCGTGTGCACCACCTCATCGACCCGCAGACCGGGCTGCCCGGCGGCCAGGGCCTGATGTCGGTGACCGTGGTTGGCAAGGACCCGGCACGGGCCGAGGTCTGGAGCAAGGCGTTGTTCATTGCCGGGCGCGCCAGGATCACGGCGCTCGCGAAGCAACGGGCGATCGCGGCACTCTGGGTCGACCAGGACGGACGGTGCTCGATGAGCGCTGCGATGGAGCCCTACGTGCAATGGAAGAAGCCATGACGCGCGGCGCAGGCGAGCGCGTCGCGGCAGGCGCCCACGCGACGACCATCGCGGTCCTCGCCTTCGTCCTTCCGCTGTGCGCCGGCGTGACCACTGCACTCGCCGTGGGCTCCACGATTCACAGCCGGAACTTCCCCTGGATCAGCGCGCGCGCTCTCGGCATCGCTGCCTACCTCTCCCTGACCGCTCTCGTCGCCCTCGGGCTCTGGATGCGCCACCCGTGGCGCTTCAAGCTGCGGCTGGGGCACGCCGAGTCGAGGCTGCGCACGCACGCGATCCTCGCCGTGTCGACCGTCGGACTCGTCGTCGCGCACCTCGTCTTCCTCGCCACCGACCACTACGCAGGCGTCGGCTGGGCCGGGGCGCTCGTGCCCGGCATGTCGCACTACCGGACCCTCGGCGTGGGCCTCGGGGTCTCAGCGCTGTACCTCATGGGCGCGATCTCGCTGACAGCTCGATTCGCGGGACGCCGCGGCACCAGGCACTGGCTGGGCGTCCACCGGCTCGCGATCGTCACCTTCGCGGTCACGTGGTTCCACGGGGTGATCTCGGGCATCGACGTCGTTGTCCTTCGCCCGCTCTACGTGACGACCGGAGCCTTCATTGCGATGCTCTGCGTCACCCGGCTGTTCGCCCGTCGCGAAGAGCGGGTCTTCGAGCAGATCGGGACCGATGCCGACCAGGACCACCAGCTCGCGGGGATCGCGTAGCTCCGATGTCACTCACCGCTGAGCACAGCCTCGACGACCTCGAGCTCAAGCGACCCTGCGGCACGCTCGGCGAGCCCGGGACGCGCCTGCTGGCCGGGCCGCGGCCCGCCGACGGACCCGAGGACCTCGCCGGGCACCTTCTGCGGCTGGGCCCGTTGGAGCTCGCCGGGTGGTCCCCGGAGGACCTTCGCTCGTCCATCGCCGCCAGCGGGCTCCAGGGCCGGGGCGGCGGGCAGTTCCCCATCGCCGAGAAGCTGGAGCTCGCCGCGCGATCCGGGGGCTCCCCCCTCGTCGTCGTCAACGGCTCGGAGGGCGAGCCTGCGAGTCGAAAGGACCGCACCTTGCTCGCGCACCGCCCGCATCTCGTCCTCGATGGCGCGATGGTCGCGGCGAGTGCAGTGGGAGCGCGCGACGTCGTCGTGTACCTGCATCGCTCGAGGCGCGACGCCACCGAGGCCGTCGAACGCGCCCTCGGCGAGCGAACCGGCGATCCCGCCCGCATCCGGCTCGTCGACGCGCCGGCACGGTATGTCGCCGGCGAGTCGAGCGCGGTCGTCTCCTACCTCCAGGGGGATGGCGCGCTCCCCCGCAAGCGCTCGATACCGGTGGCGGCGTCGGGCGTTTGCGGGCACCCCACCGTCGTCAACAACGTCGAGACGATCGCGCACCTCGGACTCATCGCCCGCTTCGGACCGGCGTGGTTCGCAGCGGCGGGTGACGCTCGCACGCCAGGCTCCACGCTGGTCACCGTCGCGGGCGACGTCTCGGCGCCACTCACCGTCGTCGAGGTCGTCGTCCCGACGACGATCGGCGACGTGCTAGCGACCGTTGACCGCAGGTTGGCGCTACCTCGAGCGGTCCTCGTCGGCGGGTACGAAGGAACCTGGGTCGACGGCCCCGTGGCCGAGGGGACCCCACTCAGCCGTGGATCACTCAAGGCATGCGGCGCGTCCCTCGGATGCGGTCTGCTGGCCGTGCTCGGGCCGCACTCTTGCGGGCTCAAGACCACGGCGCGGCTCGTGCGCTGGCTCGCTGGCGAGTCGTCCGGCCAGTGCGGGCCGTGCGTCTTCGGGCTGCCGTCGATTGCCGAGGAGCTGGACCGCCTGGCGGATGGCACCGCAGATCGCCGCGACGTGCGGCGACTGCGGCTGCTGACCGCCAGCATCCACGGTCGAGGCGGGTGCGCACACCCCACGGGCGTCGTCTGCCTGGTCGACAGCGCGCTCGACACCTTCGCCGCCGAGGTGCGCCAGCACCTGAAGGGCAGGCCCTGTGGCGAACTCGCCCGGGGCTTCCCGCTGCCAGGCAGCGCGCCATGAGCGTCGAGCCCGCATCATGGCGACTCGAGCTCGACGGCACCGCGTGTGACGGGCACGGCATCTGCATGCTGTGCTGCCCTTCCAGGATCTCCCTCGATGAGTGGGGCTACGCGATAGTGAACGGCGACCCGATCACCGACGACCGCGAGCTCTCCCAAGCGAGGCGGGCAGTGTTGGCCTGCCCGGCAGGCGCCCTTCGGATCGCCACACGTCGCGGCGCGCCAGCAGCACCGGGCGCGGTGCGCCATGTCTGAGGAGCGTCACTGCCCCGGCACTTCAAAGAGGTGGAGAATGGCAGCGTGGCGATGAACGGCACCCGAGGTGAGCCAGGACGCGTGGACGCGGCACCGCGAGTCTGCCCGCGCCGGGGCATGACCTCGGGCAGGCTCGTCGTCGCGGCGCTCCTCCTCGCCGGGACGGCCACGCTCGTGGCGGTCGCCGGTACCTCGACCCCCGGCGTGGCACTCCCTGGCTTCGTCGCGGCGGGACGCACGCCTGGCGCGACCACGACGCCCACGACCCGCCCGGGCGCGCCGACCACGACGACCACCTCGACGGTGCCGACCTCACGCGCAGTGACCAGGGGCACCACGACGTACATCACCCCTGTCCGCCAGGTCCATGTCGAAGACGACCAGGGCGAGCGAACGGGCTCGCGGGACGACGGCACACCGCGGACCAGTCCCGGCAACGACTGATCCCGCGGCCAGCGTGACCAGCGACGGGGCGATCGCGGCGAGCCCGCGAGACCCGACTGCGCCGGCTGCGCGGCGGCGCTTCAGCATCGGCTCGGCGGGCCGTCTCGCGTCACTGCACGCCGCGGTCCTCGCCCTGGTCCTCGGCGCGGTCGTGTTCGCGCTCGTCCGAAGCTTCACGTCGAGCTACGAGACGCTCGCCGCCACAGACCTCGGCACCCAGCTCCGGCAGTTCCAGCAGGCGGCAGTGACGCGACCCTCGACCCAGGGGCTCCGGGCGTTCGCAGTCCAGTACCTCGAGACCCACCCGCTGGCAGCGGGAGCCACGACGATCATCTCGATCAAGCGGGCGGGGGTCGTCGTCACCGGCCGCTCGGCCCCCTTCCTCGCCAACGCCCAGGTCCACGGCTGGATCATCACGCCGCCGGCCGCGACGACGATCCACTCGATGCCGGTCCGCGGCGTGACCTACGAGGTGGTCGCGTCGCCCATCCGAGTGGGCGAGCAGACGGTGGGGACGTACATCGCCGCGGGCGACCTGAGCGCGTTCGTGGCGGAGCGCCAGCGCGTGCTCGCGCTCTCCGCCAGCGAGGCCGCGATCGCCCTCGCCGTGGGCGTGCTGAGCGCTTTCCTCCTGCTGCGGAGCCTCCTGCGGCGAATCGGCCGGATCACCACGACCGCCGACGAGATCGGCAGCGGCACGCTCGAGCAGCGCCTGGGCGAGCACACCGACACCGACGAGGTCGGCGCGCTCGCCCGAACCTTCGACGCGATGCTCGACCGCCTGGACTCGGCCATGCGATCCCAGCGCCGACTGCTGTCGGACGTGTCGCACCAGCTCCGGACGCCGATCACCGTCGCGCGCGGCCACCTCGAGGTGCTCAACCGCGTCGAGCAGAGCGAGGTCGAGTCGGTGCACGAGACCCTCGAGCTCGTCATCGACGAGCTCGACCACATGACGGGCCTCATCGAGCGCCTGATGACGCTCGGACGCGCGATGGAGCCTGACCTGCTCTCCGAAGAGCGCGTCGACCTTCCCGAGTTCACCTCGTCACTGCTCGAGTCCGCCGAGGTCCTCGCGCCACGGCGCTTCTCGCTCTCGGGAAGGGCTCGAGGCTCGGTCCTCGCAGACCGCCAGCTGCTGCGCGGCGCGATCCTCAACCTGCTCGAGAACGCAGTGCACGCCACGCAGCCCGGCGACGCCATCTCGCTCGGTGCCTCCACCGATCCTTCGGGGTTCGTGCGGATCGACGTCGAAGATGCGGGCCCCGGCATCCCCGAGCCCGAGCGCGTTGCGGCACTCGAGCGCTTCTCGCGCCCCGGTGCGCGCGACGAGGGCGGATCAGGGCTCGGCCTCGCCATCGCGCGGGCAGTAGCGGTCGCACACGGCGGGTCGATCGCGATCGACCGATCACCCTCGCTTGGCGGCGCGCGCGTCACGATCATCCTGCCCCCGGGCGGCGTCACGAGAGGGGCTGGCTGAGTGCACGTGCTCATCATCGAAGACGACCCGCGAATCGTGTCGTTCCTCGAGCGCGGCCTCGCCGCCGAGGGGTACGCGACCTCGTCCATCGCCGACGGCAGGTCGGCGGTCGCCACGCTCGCGGGCGACACCGACGCGTTTGACCTGGTGCTGCTCGACCTCGGGCTGCCGGGGATGGACGGCGAAGAGGTCCTGCGGGCGATCCGACAGGAGCTGCCGGTCCTCCCGGTCATCATCCTCACCGCCCGCGCCGACATCGAGAACAAGGTGCGGGGCCTCAACCTCGGGGCGAACGACTACGTGACCAAGCCGTTCAGCTTCGCCGAGCTGCTCGCGAGGATGCGCACGGCGCTTCGCACGGCCTCCCAGCACGTCCCGACCGAGCTCGTGGTGGGCGACCTCTCCCTCGACCTTCTGACCAAGGTCGCAACGCGGGGCACGCGACGCATCCCGTTGTCGCCGCGCGAGTGGGCGCTGCTCGAGCTGTTCATGCGCCATCCGACGCACGTCATCTCACGGGCCCGGATCGCGAGCGAGGTCTTCGGCTACGACTTCGATCCGGGGAGCAACGTCGTCGACGTCTACGTCGGGTACCTCCGCCGCAAGCTCAACGCCCACGACGCAGCGCCCCTCATCCTCACGGTGAGGGGCGCCGGCTACCGCTTCATCGCGTCGACCTGAGCGGGTCAACATGACGCTGGCAGCGTCCTCGCCGGCCCTGAGGTGAGCGGGGACGCTGCCAGCACCTCGGAGGCGAGGCTCACGCGGTTCCGCTCATCTTGCAGGTCTTTCCCGTCCGCAGGTTGGTCGCGTAGAAGACGATGTGGTTGGTGCCAGCGAGCGGCGCGAGGACACGGGTCACGCTGAAGGACCCGTCGCTGATCGTGCGGACGGTCGCGTTCTCGATCAGCTTTCCGTTGTCGTAGGCACGCACCTTCCAAGGGACGCCGCTTGTATGCCGATTCATATCGACACCCATGTCGACGCTGAGCTTGCCGTTGTCCTCGCGCTGGACCTGGAGGTTGGCGGTACTGGACTTGCCGCACGCGATCGTGGAGTTCGCCTTCGGTCGTGTGGCGGCCCCAGCGGCGCTGGCTCCGGCGGCCGCGGCGCCCATGGACATGGCGCCGGCGACCGCGAGGGTGGTGACCTTTTGGATCTTCTTCATGGCTGCTCCTCTGTTGAAGCGACTTGCTCCGTGCAAGCACTCTGCAGCCCCTGTCTGAGAGGAGTCCAAGCCCCTACTAAGAAGTCCCGACAACGAGCTGATTGCAGCTGATCTACCTACGAGAAACCCCCCTCTATTGGAGGGTTTCGACGCACGTGGCACCAACCGTGAGGCTGCTCTCATTTTGCTTGGCGAACGCCGGTGATGCTGGTGGCATCGGTCAGCCGGCAGTCAAGTAGGCGACCATTCCCTCTGCGATGGCCGTGGCTGCCTGGCGCTGCCAACGGGGGCTCGCCAGGAGCGAGGCGTCCGTGGCGTTGCGCATGTTGCCGCACTCGAGGAACACCTTGGGAACGGTCGACAGGTTCGTGCCCCCGAGGTCGTCACGGGGCTGGATGCCGTCGACGCCGTCATAGGTGGATACGGGCATGCCCGTGCGCAGGAACGCTGTGCGCAGCACGCGCGCGAAGCGGAGGGACGGGTTGACGATCGCGCTGTTGACGCCGTCGGCGACCGGCGTGAGGATCGCAAATCCCCGTCCACTCGGCGGTCCGCCGTCCGCGTGGATCGAGATCGCGACCGAGGCACGCGTCCGGTTGCCGATCGCAGCCCGCTGCGTGATGCAGGGACCGTACGTCGAGTTGGATGATCGGGTCAGCACGACCGTGGCCCCAAGGCGACGCAGGTCGGATTCGAGGTTGATCGCGACGTTCCAGTTGAACAGCGCCTCGGTGTAACCGGCGTCCGTCGCGGTGCCCGTCGTGTCACATGTCTCCTTGGCGCGGCCGTTCCAGACCAGGTGGTTGATGTAGGAAGCGTGCGCGTAGTTGCCGCCATCGTGTCCGGGGTCGATCGCGATGAACTTGCCGCTCAGGGCACCGTGTCCGGTGGCGCGCAACGTGAGGGGCACCGCCAGCCCCAGGCCCGGGCCATTGAGCCCCGGCGTTGTCGTCGTCGTTGCGACCACCGACGTCGACGTGCTCGTCGAAGGCGGCGCAGTGCTCGACGTCGTGGTAGTGGTCGTCGCAGGGCCAGCACCCCGAGTCGCGAGCACGGCCGCCGCGGTCCCGGCGACGACAACGAGCACGGTCATGACGGACGCCATCGCGTGTCGGCGTCGCGCCAACCGCCTGTGTCGCCCTCGCGTGGCCATCTGCGCTTTCTACCGCTTGCCGATCCCAGCTTTGGAGATGGGCCCACCGCCTCCTGGCTGAACGGCGATGTCAGTCTCCTCGCCGAGATCAACGAGGCACGCGCCCCGCTGGAGTGACGAGTGATGCCACGCCGGCTCTTCACTTGATGACACTCACCAGAATGCGGAGCCCATCGAGGTCACTTGGCATGAGTATCGACGTCGACCAAGGCACCGAGAAGCGCGCGATGCACGTCGTGATCGTGGCTGTCAGATACCAACAGCATCGACGTCTGGACTGGACTGGTATTGGCTCGCTGGCGCCACCATCTGCCAGCGGGGCTGCTTGGTGGGGCGCTGACAATTCCCTTCGGAATTGCAAGAGTTCGGGCGTTCTTCTTCGGAGGGGGAACGACGGAGCGATCGCGAAGGGTCGGCAGCCGACTCACCATGGATTGAGGTGGGATCGCTCAACGCGGCCACACGAGGTGCGGATCAGCTCTCCGAGGGATCTCTGCGAACGTCTCGCGAGTCAGACTTTGGAACGTCGAACTGCACGGATAACTCGGGATTGGGCACGCCGGTCCGCCCCGTCAGCCTCGCCCGCCGACCTCGAGTCGACTGCCATCGTCCGTCCTGGCGGCGGGAGTAGGCGAGGACCCTGAGGAGGCCAAGGAGCATAATGAAGGCCACCGCGACGATGGTCAGAGTCATCTCGCGAGGGTACCCCCGCGAGCCGTCCTCGTCCTGCAGACATCCCGTCTGCGCTCGTCGCCTCCGGCGCGGTAGCGTTGGGTCAAGCGAGATCCAGGGAGGGTTGGAATGAGGCAGGCGTTCATGTCCATCACGAAGTGCACGACGACTTCTAGGGGTATGACGCTTGCTTCAACAGACACTCAATCTCGGGATCCTCGCCCACGTCGACGCCGGTAAGACCACACTCACCGAGCGCCTGCTCTTCGAAGCCGGCGCCATCAGGGATCTGGGCAGCGTCGATCAGGGCAGCACGCAGACCGACACGCTGCTGCTCGAGCGCCAGCGCGGCATCACCATTAAGTCAGCGGTCGCCTCTTTCACGGTCGGCGACCTCGCTGTAAGCGTCATCGACACGCCCGGGCACCCAGACTTCATCGCTGAGGTCGATCGGGTGCTCGGGGTGCTTGATGGGGCGATCCTGGTGATCTCTGCGGTGGAGGGGGTCCAATCTCACACTCGAATCCTGTTCCGGGCGCTGCAGCGCCTTGCCGTACCGACGCTGTTCTTCGTCAACAAGATCGACCGACTTGGTGCGGACCCCGACGCCGTGGCCGGTGACATCGCCCAGCGATTGACCGGCTCCATCCCTCTTATGGGGAGTGTGGTTGACGCGGGAACGAGTGGCGCAGCCGTCCGGGGTTGGGGTGCCGAGCCTCCCGCCGGCCTGACCCCCATCGCCGAGCTCCTCGCCGATCACGACGAGTCAGTACTGACCGCCCTCATAGACGATGACCGAGAAATGAGCCCGGGGTGGCTGCGCGCCACACTTGCGGCACAGACCGCTGCAGGCCTCGTCTACCCGGTCTTCTTTGGATCGGCCATCACCGGAAGCGGCGTCGGCGACCTTGCCGGAGGCATTGCCGAGCTCCTCCCGATCGCGAGCACCGATGATCGCGGACCGGTGAACGGCAGCATCTTCAAGATCGAGCGTGGCGCTCACAATGAGAAGGTCGCATTCGTCCGCCTGCGATCTGGGACCATCAGAGTCCGAGACGAGGTCTTCGTGTCCTCGGGACACAGCGACAGGGTGACGTCGATCCGGGTGTTCTCGCCAGGTGGTCCAGAGCGCCGACCGTCGATGTCCGCCGGGGAGATCGGCATCGTGTTCGGGCTTCGGAGTGCTCGCATTGGCGACGTCATCGGGGAGACGGCGCGAGTCGCGCGCTCTTCGCACTTCGCTCCCCCGTCGCTCGAGTCGATCGTCGTCGCGCGCCGCGAGGAGGACCGGATTCGGCTCGGGACCGTTCTTGCACAGATGGCCGAGCAGGATCCACTGATCAATGTCCATCTGGACCCTTCGACACAGGAGATCTCGGTCTCGCTGTACGGCGAGGTCCAAAAAGAGGTCATCGAGTCGACGCTGGCGACCGACTTCGACATCGAAGTCGAGTTCTCCGAGACGTCGACCATCTTCGTCGAGCGGCCGCTGGCATCTGGAGCTGCTGTCGAGTTCCTGGGTGTTGCGCCGAATCCCTTCCTCGCAACGGTTGGTCTCCGAATCGAGCCTGCTGACGCTGGGACCGGTGTGGACGTTCGGATCGACCCAACCATCCGCGGGCTCATGCCCATGGCCTACTTCCGTGCAGTCGAGGAGACAACGCGAGAGACGATGCACCAAGGGCTCTGCGGGTGGTCGGTCATCGACTGCACGGTGACGTTGACCCATGCGGGCTTCCTCGGAAAGCACGGCCTCGGCCATCAGTACTTCAACAAGAGCATGTCGAGCACCGGGGAGGACTTCCGAAAGCTCACGCCGCTCGTGACGATGGACGCACTGCGCCTCGCCAGCACCGAGGTCCACGAGCCGATTCACTGGCTCCGCCTCGAGGTCCCCAGCGAGTCGCTCGATCCCGTTCTCGCGTTTCTCAAGTCGCTCCGGGGCGTGATCAAGGAACGCGCGATGAAGGGCGCGGTCTCGACGCTGCTCGGGAGCATCCCGGCGGCAAGCGTCCATGGGCTGCAGCGACGGCTGCCGGACCTGACGAGAGGCGAAGGGGTCGCAGAAACCGGCTTCGATCACTACCAGCCGGTGAGCGGCAGCCCGCCCTCGAGAGCGAGGCTCGGGCCAAATCCCTTGGATCGCGTCGAGTATCTCAAGCTCCTCAAGGTGCGGACGGCGTAGCCACTCGCTGCGGCGCCAGCTCCGTCGACGCATCGGCATCGCGCCAGTGGACGGCGCCGCCGCTTGGTGCACGCGGATCCGTGGGCCCCGACGGGCTCCAGCAGTAGGGTCTGCCCACCACAAGTCCGAGCAAAGGGGTCGTGATGCCTGACTACACGATGTCAATCGGTGGATCCGCGATCGAGGCTGAGGGCACCTTTGGCGTCATCAACCCCGCGACCGGGGAGGTCTTCGCTGAGGCTCCGGAGTGCTCGAAGTCCCAGCTCGACGCGGCCTTCGACGCCGCCAAGGATGCCTACGTGGCATGGCGTGGTGACGAGGACCAGCGGCGAAAGGCGCTCCTCGGCATCGCAGACGTGCTGATGGGCTCGATCGGCGATCTCGCACCGCTGCTGACCGCCGAGCAGGGCAAGCCCCTCGCCGACGCGCAGACAGAGGTGTTCGCCTCGGGCATCTGGTGCCAGTACTTCGCGAATCTCGAGGTGTCGAACCAGACCATCCAGGACGACCAGGACGGGTTCGTCCAGGTCGTGCGTCGCCCGCTCGGTGTCGTGGCGGCCATCACGCCCTGGAACTTCCCGCTCATCCTCGCGTTCTGGAAGATTGCTCCTGCGCTCCTTGCGGGCAACACCGTCGTGATCAAGCCCTCGCCGTTCACGCCTCTCACGACGCTCAAGGTGGTCGAGCTTCTCCAGGACACACTGCCTGCTGGCGTGCTCAGCGCGGTCAGCGGCGGCGACTCGCTGGGCGCGTGGATGACCTCGCACCCGGTGCCGCGCAAGATCAGCTTCACGGGTTCCATCGAGACCGGCAAGAAGGTCGCGCTGGCCGCGGCTCCCGACCTCAAGCGGGTGACGCTCGAGCTCGGGGGCAACGACCCGGCGATCGTCCTCGACGACGCAGACCCTGCGCTCGTGGCCAAGGCGATCTTCGCCGGAGCGTTCAACAACAATGGACAGGTCTGCAGCGCGATCAAGCGGGTCTACGTCCCTGAGTCGCTTCACGACGAGATCGTCGATGCCCTCGCGTCGTACGCGACCTCGACCAAGGTCGGCGACGGGACGGAGCCGGACTCCAAGCTCGGCCCGATCAACAACGCCCCGCAGTTCGAGCGAGTGAAGGAGCTGGTTGCCGATGCGCTCTCGGGCGGGGCGACAGCCGTCACCGGCGGCCACGCAATGGATCGGCCGGGCTACTTCTTCGAGCCGACGATCCTGACCGGGCTGACTGACGGCACGCGCATCGTCGACGAGGAGCAGTTCGGCCCGGCCCTGCCCGTGCTCACCTACTCGTCGCTCGATGACGCGATCGAACGGGCGAACGCCACCCACTTCGGCCTGTCCGGATCGGTGTGGGGCGCCGACACCAGCAGGGCCGCTGCGGTCGCGGCGAGGCTCGAGTGCGGCACGGCATGGATCAACACGCACCTGGCTCTCGGGCCCTCGCAGCCCTTCGGAGGTGCCAAGTGGAGCGGCATCGGCGTCGAGAACGGCCCGTGGGGCATGAGCGAGTTCACCGAAATCCAGGCCGTCTACCAGTCGAGGACAGCTGATGACCTCAATATCAACATCGCCGGGTTGGTCTCGTAGCTGAGAGGTGATTACCGGGACGTCCCGAGATCGTCACGGCGCCCCCATGCACCTGCGGTCTTAACATCGGGTTATGCGACTCGATCGGATCGTCTTGGCTGCAAATGACATGGACGCGATGGTCGACTTCTACAACGCTGTCTTCGACTCCAAGCTGCGATCGACCGACGGCTCGCCTCTCGTGCTCGGCGTCCTCGCAGGCACCGACCTCGTCCTCTGTCCGAACACCATCGCTGGCGTGGTCGCCGAGCAAAATCGCCATCAGCTCCGGTTTACGTCAGAGGATCCTGAATCCACCGCGAATCGAGTGCTCGCGGCCGGCGGCTCGATCGTGAACAGGGGACATGACAACGACCGCCTCGTGATCGGCATTGCCGACCCCGATGGCAACACCTACGAGCTCGTGGGATCCCACACGTCGGGCTTGACCTGACCCGCCGCGTTTCTCGTGCTCGCGATCCCAGAGCTCGACGCCCTGGTCGCTCACTGGATGGTTGCGCAGCGATGGCGCGACCACCTCGCCAACGGCATCTCGAAGTGCGGTGGCGGATCGCCTGACGCGATCGCTCACAATCTCGCGGTCATGCCTCCGTCAACGACGAACTCAGAGCCAGTCGAGTAGTTGCTGTCGTCAGAAGCCAAGAAGAGGACCAGCCGGGCGACGTCATCGGCGCTCGCGAATCGTCCGATGGGGAGATTCGCCTCGAGCGTCTTGAGAATCGAATCGTCCCCCATCGGCTCGAATGCCTCGGTCATCATCGGTGTGTCGATGAGCCCGGGGTGCACCGAGTTGACGCGAACACCGAAGGGCGCCAGTTCCAGCGCGGCGACCTTGGTCATTCCTCGGACGGCGAACTTGGTCGACGTGTAGGCGATCGTTCCAGCAGAGCCTCCGAGGCCGGCAACTGAGGAGATGTTGATGATCGAGCCAGCGCTCTGTCCGATCATGGTCTCGGCGACGGCCTTCATCCCGAGGAACGTGCCGACCTGATTGATCGTCACTATCCGCATGTACTCCTCGAGGGTCGTCATCGTCATCGGGATCACGGCGAAGACGCCCGCATTGTTCACGAGGACGTCCAGTCGACCAAACATCGCCGCTGTCGCCGCGACGGTTGCCGCCCAGTCGTCTTCCCTTGCGACATCGTGATGCCGGTAGGCCGCACGCTCGCCCAGTTCTTTGGCGAGGAGCTCGCCGTCATCATCGCGTACGTCAGAGAGCATCACGCGCGCGCCTTCGTCCACGAAGAGCCGTGCTTCCGCTGCACCCTGGCCACGAGCGGCACCGGTGATCAGCGCAACCTTGCCATCGAGTCGTCCCATCGCCGGAGTGTACGACGAGACTCAGGAGAGCTCAGCGCGCTGCAACGACGTGGTCGGACGCGCGATCGTCATCATCCGCAGCTAGATGCTGGGGCCTTGGGTTAGAGGGCAAGGATGGACGAGAGAATCCGCGCGAGCCTCCAGAAGGGCTCTCAAAAACGAGATCCGGAAGGCAACCGGAAAGGATGACGATGACATCGTGACCGCGTCGCTCCTTGGGCGCCTCTTGCCCTGACAGGCCGTGAGGATCGTTCGTGGCTGCGCAACAGCCACGAACGAACCTGGTCCACTGTCCCGGTGTCGAACTAGAACGGCCCCGTGGACCACAGGCACACCTCGACGGGCGAGCCGCTGGGCGACGACGCCCCCTGGGAGCCGTGGCGACCCGAGGAGGTGGCGAGCAGCTTCGCAGGGTTGACGCTTCGGTGGTACGTCGTCGCAGGCTGGGCCCTCGACCTATTCAGGGGTGAGCAGACGCGCGACCACGAGGACATCGAGATCGGCGTGCCGTCAGCGGACTTCCCGATGGTCCGAGAGGCACTCGAGGGCCTGGAGTTCGACGTCGTGGGCTCGGGGAAACGCTGGCACCTCGACGACCCCGCCTTCGACGAGCACTTTCAGACCTGGGTGCGCGATCCAGCTACCGGCGTCTATCACCTCGACGTCTTTCGAGACCCGCATGACGGTGACATCTGGATCTGCAGAAGGGACCACTCGATTCGAATGCCCTACGACGACCTGGTCAGTTTCACGCCGAGTGGCATCCCGTTCATGGCGCCAGAGGTAGCACTGCTCTTCAAGGCAAAGCACACCCGAGTGAAGGATCAAGCTGACTTTGACGGTGTCGTCCCGCTACTCAGTGACGAGCAGGCGGCGTGGCTGCGCGATGGCCTGCTGAGGATCCATCCGGGCCACCCCTGGATCCCTGCGCTGCAAGAGGCGGCGCGGCACAGATGACGGGCAAGTCGAACCCATGCCCCCCAGTGAGCTCGACGTCGCGATGGACCCGCATGGCTTGATCAGATCCGATGACGATGGTGGGTCCAGCGCCACCTGGTTCTCCACGAATCGAAGCAGTCGTGTTGGAGAGTCAATGACGTAGCCTCTCGGAGTGCCGCGACGGGTGCGCACCATCCGTGCGACGCTTGCGATCGGACTCCTCGTCGTGCTTGTCGGCGTTGTGGCACACGAGCGCCTCGCTTCGCCATCAACGTCCTCTCCGAGCTCCACGACAACCTCGTCGTCGACCACCACAACACCGTCTCCTACGACCACCACGACGACCACGATCCCGGTGGGCGACCTTCCCCAAACAAGGGCGCTTCCTCCCGTACAGACGCCCGGATTGACACGTCGCATGAGGGCCCTGCTCCGGGCGATCGCGACGGGCAATCCAAAGCTGGGCTACTCGTCGTTCTTCCCGGTCGGCGCATACGTCCAGACGAAGGAGTACGGCGACGCGGCAGTGGACTGGCACGTCCGGTTGCTCGCCGAGTTCGACAAGGACGTGGCCACTTACCACGCCGGGCTCGGCCCAAGAGCGCCAGCTGCGAGGCTGACCGGCTACTCGGTCGATGACTCGCAGGCGGTCTGGGTGCTCCCTGGGCTCGAGTTCAACAAGGGCCCGTATTGGCGGGTGTACTACTCGGCGCTGACCTATGCCATCGGGCGACAGCTCGGGACCATCTCGATCACCACGATGATCTCGTGGCGGGGACAGTGGTACGTCGTGCACCTGATCGGCTTCAACAGTTAGCGGTCCGCCAGCAAGCGGTTGGTCTTGATGCCCTAATGGCACCTGATGAACCCGGGTCGCCGATGGCTACCTCGTCGCACATTGGGCGTGCATCCCGGGCGCGAGATGTCGCCTAGCGTGACGCATCCGCTGCTCAGGCGGACGATTGAGTCAGGGGGAGCTATGCACGAAGACGTGGACCAGACACAGTCCGGCTTGACCTCAAGGCGCGACGCCCTGAAGCTTGGCGGCGTGGCGGCCCTCGGAGGAGCTGCCGCGGCGCTCGCGGCCAGCGCCGTTGGATCGACCGAGGCCGGAGCAGTCACCCCGCCGCCTGCGCACATCCCGACCTCGCTCAAGGTCTCTATTGACGGGGCAGCGCTGCCAGGGGTGCGCTCGATGGAGGTCCTGAGCGCGACGTACGCCCAGAGCCCGAGCCAGGACGGCACCGGTGCGTGGATCAGCGTGCCGACTGGGTTGGAGTCCCAGGTGATCTCCTTCACCCGCTACTTCACCGGCGACGGTGCGTTTGCAAAGCTGTTCTTGGCTCAGAACGGCCAGCAGGCGGAGACAAAGACCGTCGTCGTGAGGGTCATTGGCCGCAGGGGGTCGACCGCGAACGTCTTCACGTTGAACGACTGCTTCCCGGTCTCATGGCAGGGCCCCACCTACGACGCTGCGGTCATGGCGAAGGGCGGGACGAGTGATCGGCCCACCGAGACGATCACCATTGCCTTCCAGAAGATCGAGTTCAAATAGCTCGTTCCGCCGAGCCGCCGACGGTCGTCGAGCAGCCCGCCAGGCTCCTTCTTGGCTGGCTGGATGACGATCAAGCTGAACGCCTCCTCGCGTCGCGCCTGACAACGACAGCAACGCATCAAGGGCTCGACACTGAGATTTCACGCGCACGAGCCGCCGTCGGCGCTCGCGCGCCGCGGCTCGACGAGTCGTGCAGCATTCTCGACGCGCCCCACTCGCTCACCGGTCGCGCGATCGACGACGACGGAGCAGTCGTCAAGCTCGTCGAGCTCCGGTCGCTTCGGGCGTTGCAGCCGTACGTGTTCGTGGACGGCGGCGCGAGACTGAGCGCTGACGCATCACTCGACGAGCTGGCTGACCTGACGCTCCCCCACCAGCTCGACCAGGTGCCCTCCATCGAGCGGGACCCGCTGTCGGCGACGCTTCGCGCCACCTCAACCAGTCAGAACCTCCAGATACTCGGCGACTTTGCTGGGCCGGTGCCCGGCGGACCGCCAGGTGCCATCGGGATCGGGTTTCTCGTTGGCATCGCGCCCTCGCAGGTGCGAGTTCGGTGCATCGAGGGCCGAGCGGTGCTCATCGACGGCTACCACCGCTGCGTTGCGCTGCTTGCAGCGGGCGTCGAGTTCGTGCCAGCGCTGGTCCTCGACGAGACACCTGGTGCGAGTCCGTGGCCGCGCGACATGCTCGCCGAGCACATCGTCTTGGGCGAGCGCGCTCCGTATGTCGCCGACTACCTCGACGATGAGGTCTCGGTCTCAGTCGCCCTTCGGCACATTGGACGCCAGATCGTGCTGCGCGCCGAGGAATCGGATCTGTTTCCCGCCGATGTCGCCGGGACCACGTCGTGGAGTGACGCAGCTGAGTGATCTGGGCACGCCTCAGTGGTTCCTCTTCGGTCCGACGGCGACCTCTCGGCGTGTCGAAGCCACGTGATCAACGCTTCGGCGCCGGCGAGCGACGGCTGCCGGCGATCTGTGAGAGTCATGGTTGGAGGGGATTGCTGCCTCGGAGGCGGAAGCTCGCGGTTGGCTTGTGTGACATGGCGGTCGCTGAGCGTCAAATGAACATTTGACTTGGCCAAAGCGTTCCTGTGCAGCGCCTTCGATGACCGCTGTCGCGTGACATAGGTTGTCGAAGTGAACCGACGTCGACTCCTGACGGGGACCGTCAGCTTCCTGACCGTCTTGGTCCTTCTCGATGCTCCCGGCCTAGCCGCCTCGCATCTGCCCTACGGTCCGGGTCCGAAGGCTCATTACACCGTGCAAGCACAGCCGCCCGCCGGGCGCTGCCACTTCCGCTACACCAAGAGCCACCAACCACTTCCGGATCGAAGGTGCACCCAGGGAGCGCTCAACCCCAAAGTCTCAGAGAGGACGCTTGCTTCGACGATCTGTCGATCTGGCTACACCACGTCGATCCGCCCGCCAGAGTCGATTACGGAGCCAGAGAAGATCGCCAACGCGAGGTCGTACCACTACGTCGGTTCGCTCGGCGTGGCCGAGTACGACCACCTCGTGCCGCTCGAGCTTGGCGGCGACCCCAACGACGCTCACAACCTGTGGGTCGAGCCGCCGTCTCCTGGGCACAAGGCGAGCCAGGGTGTCTACAACCCGAAGGACAAGATCGAGAATCAGGCACGCTCGCTCGTCTGCAGCCACAGGGTCGCGCTCACGACGATGCAGAATGCCGTCGCCGCCAACTGGACCACCGCCATCGCTGTCGTAACGCACGGACCAACCGGCTCGGGCGGGTCCCTCAAGTGCGCTGCGCGGGCCAGCAATTCGCATCCGGCCCAGTACTCGACTGTCGTCATCTCGATCTCGACAAAGGCACGCGCCGCCGTCACGTCCACTGCCCACTACAGGACCAAGGACACCGTGAAGTCGACGAGGGCGAACGCTGCGGGAGCAGCGGCGATCGCTTACGAGATCTCAAGGGCGACCAAGGGCTACACGGTGGTCGTTGTCGTAGCGGTCGCATTGCGGGGCGCCCACAGCACTTGCAGGACGCAGTTCACTCCGACGTAGATCGGTGCGTGCAGCAGGGTCGTCAGTCGCAGAGCAGCTTCATCGCCAGATGTCGACCCCGACCCTGCTTCATCGCGAGCTCGATCCAGAGCTTGAAGAGCGCATCGATGAGGCCCTCTTGGTCCTCACCGACGTAGACCGGTCCAAGGCCGACAGCGGCCACGATCTCCTCCACGGCAGCACGATCGGCGACAGGCGCTGAGAAGAAGAGATCGGCAGTCCCCCCCAGGAAAGACGGGATTCTCGAAGTTCTCGCCTCCTAGCGTGTTGAAGGCCCGCGCGTAGCGAATCGTGGGCGGCAGCTCACTCCGACCGTTTGCAACTGGCTCGCCCATTCGGTTGGTGGCGTCAATTACGAGCTTGCCCGCAAGCGCGCTTCCGACCTCTCGCGCCAGCTCGGCAACCGCGGTGCCAGGTATTGCAAGAATGATCACCTCTGAGGCTGCTACCGCGTCGCCAACCGGCGCGACCGCGCCCGTCCATCCGACGACCTCGTTGGCCGGATGACGCGAGCCGAAGGTGACCACATGTCCGGAGGACGCCAGAGCGCGACCGAGCGTGCTGCCGATAAATCCAGTGCCGATGATGGTGACATCCATTGATTGCCCTCCTGTGGGACCTCTTGCGGGTCACGGGAGTCCCGGGAGAATCTACGTCACGGCATGTTGGCGTGAGCGTGCATTCATAGATGAGGTGAGTCCGATGTCTCCTTGCGTACGCGCAATCGGCCACCGGCTGCTCACCGAACGAGTTCGGCTACCTCGACACCTGGCATCGGGGCCTCGCCGGAGGGTCCAGCAACGATCGCCTCATCTCGATGGCCGTGGCGAGATTCCGGTGCACCCTCGTCGGGAGTCGTCGATCGCTCGGCGCGGCGTCGATTGCGCATTGCCGCCGCGACTTCAAGAACACGAAGCGGCTCCGACAGCCAGTAGCGCCATCCGAGCGATTTCAGGTACGGTCGCGACTGGCGAAGGAACGCGAGCGCCACGGCCCGGTAGCTTCCCTCGTTGAGTGCCTCCCCAAGGCTCGCCGGGAAGATGCATATCTTGGCATTTGCCACTGGACTGCGCCGTCCGACGGCTACGTCGCTTCGACCAAGTGAGCGGAGGTACCCATCGCTCACGTCAACGTCCACCGAGAGGAAGTTGGCTCCGCCACCGAAGGCCCTCGCGTTGAAGTCAATCAGCCAGTCGACTCCCTGGGCGTCACGGATGATGTCCAGGTTGATCAATCCCTTGCATGACGACGCCAACACCGCACGGCGACCAAAGGCAACGAGCGCCTGGTCGTCGATCGTCTCGATCTCTGTGGCAGTGCCGACCGGCATGAGCCACTTCGACACTCGGTACGCAAGCTCCTGCTCAATCCCCTCATCGCTCACCGTTGCGGCGTAGTTCAGCTTGATGCCCTCAATGAACTGTTCGAAGTACCGTCCGGTGTTGCCACCGGCGAATGAACTGTCGGCTGCCTCGAGTTCGTTGAGGCTCGTCACGATTGTGACATTTCGTCCACCACATCCGACGCGCATCTTTGCGACGAGGGGCATTCCGAGCTGAGCGGCGACCGTCGCCGGTCTCGAACCGTTCGCAAGCAGGACCGAGGGTGTCCGAACACCGGCGCGCGAAAAGGTCTCCGAAGCAGCGTACTTGTCCATGATCGAGAGCCTTGTCGCTACTGAATGCGCGACGGACGGCTCAAGGAGTGCCAGCAACGGTGACAAGAGGTCTTTGAGCGTCTCGACAAGTTGGACGTCAATGACGTTCTCCTCGGTGAGGACCCGACGAAGCGTCTCCACGCCATTTTGCGAATCGAAGTGCACGTATCGATCGAAGAGAAGACGAGATGCCAAGCGAGTGATCACACCTCGCTCAGTTGTCACGCGGACGGTGCGGATGCCCGACCGTCGAAGTCGCGCTGCGAGTTGCGTGAATGCGTCCCACCGAAGGTCATCTACGAAGATGACTGCTGGAGCTCCAGGCCGCCGGCCGGCTGTCTTTTGTCGTTGAGGTTGTGTCGACATGCCGGGCTACGTTCTCCGTCCTGCAACTCGAGGCTTGAGGTGGCGCTGGGGTCAGGCTACGAAAGCCGATCGTCGTCAAACCAAACGTCTTCACAAATTGCTGACAATCCCCGTGCTCATCGGTTCACTTGCATGTGCAGGTCGCGCCTAGTGACTCTCGGGGAGACGTCTGTGCACCTCGGACAATCGGGCCCGAGGAGCCGGACGCGCCTGCATAGAGCGTTACTTGGCCGAACATCTAGATCTGATCGCGCCCACGGTTGATGCGCGATCCATCGAGGTCACTTGCAGGTTCGTTCCAACTGGCTAGTGCGTAGGCGTTAGCTCGCCGCTCAGGTACCGCTCGCGGAGGAGGAACTTCTGGACCTTTCCCGATCCCGTGAGCGGGAAGGCGTCGACGAAGACCCACGAACGCGGCGTCTTGAACGCAGCGAGCCGCTCCCGCACAAAAGAGTTGAGCTCCGACGGAGTCGGTGCGTCGTGGCCTGCGACACGTACGAATGCAGCCACCTGCTCGCCCCATCTGTCGTCCGGGATGCCCACAACGGCGACGTCGGCCACGCCTGGGTGGGTGAACAGGACCTCCTCGATCTCTCGGGGGTAGATGTTCTCGCCACCACGGATGATCATGTCGGTGAGCCGGCCCTCAATGCGGCAGTAGCCGCGCTCGTCCATCGAGGCGAGGTCCCCGGTGTGGTACCAGCGATCCGCGTCGATGGCATCGGCAGTCGCCTCGGGAAGCTCGAAGTATCCGTGCATCACCATGTAGCCGCGGGTGCACAGCTCGCCGACGACTCCCGGCGACACGATCTTGCCGTTCACGGGGTCGACGATCTTCACCTCGGTATGCGGCATCGCACGGCCGATCGTCTCGGCCTTGTCCTCGGCACTGTCGTCAAATCGCGTCATCGTGATGAGCGGGGAGCACTCCGTGGTGCCGTACACGATGCAGAAGCGCACGCCGAAGGTCGACTCGATTCGCCGGACGAGATCGGCCGGGACGAGGCTGCCGCCCGACACCGATGCACGCAGGCTCGACAGGTCTCGCGTCGCGATGTCCGGATGCTCCAGCAGCGCAATCTGCATGGTTGGGACGCCCAACAGCGCGGTGCCTCGCTCGCGCTCGATGAGCTCGAGGACGAACCCGGGGTCGAAGGCAATTACCGGGACGTGCGTTGCGCGGGCATGGAGCGTTCCGAGTGCACCCATGACGCATCCCGCGGTGTGGAACATGGGCATGGGATTCACGTACACATCGCCGGGGCGGATCTCGGCCTCAACGGTGTACAAAGCGGCGTTGTCGGTCAGCGAGCCGTGCCGCAGCAGCGCGCCCTTGGGAAAGCCCGTTGTCCCCGACGTGTACTGGATCTGCGCCGCGTCGTTCGGACCGACCTCGGGCAACAGGACTGAGGACCGAGAAGCGAGGAATTCGTCCCACTCCTCGAAGTAGATGACGTCGCGCAGCTCGGCCAGTTCGCCTCGCACCGAGTCGAGGGTTCCCTGCATCGGGTTACCCCGCCACTGCCTGACGAGGAAGATGCCAGCGGCCCTGGACTGGCCGAGTACATGGGCAAGCTCCTTGCGCTGATACGCAGGATTGACCGTGACGAGCACAACACCCGCCAGCGCCGCACCCAGCTCAAGCAGCACCCACTCAGGCAGGTTCGGCGCCCACACCGCAACGCGCTCGCCTGGCGCGAACCGCCCAAGGAGGGACGCAGCGATCTGCTCGGCCAACCTGAGCATCTCAGCAAAGGTCCAGCGCCGGTCATCGTCGGGTACGCCCGCCACAAGGCCAACGACGTCGGGCGCGTCGAATGCCGCCTCGCGCAGCAACTCACCGACCGTCAGATTCCTGAGTGGGACCGACGTGTCGGCCGGCCAATACGACTCCGTCAGCTTCGACATGTCCCGCCTTGGTCGAGTCCGGTCCGGGTGAATCTATCTCGGCCGATATCGGTGGCTCATGGAGCGTCAAGAACCAAACCCGCCAGCGCACATCAAGCCTACGTCCCGGTTGCATAGGGTTCGACGCCTTGCGCACAAGAGAGAGCACGTCGAGATCGCGCGCCGTGTTTGAAGAGGCTGCCAGAGCTCACCCTGCTGATTACGAGAACCAATTGAGGATCACTCGCGGCAATTTGTTTGTCATGTCATCCCCACGTACGCTCACCTGAAACTAGGAGGAGGACTCAGTGGGCAGCACAAAGACGATTCAAGGTCTCTATGACGCGTTCGCACAAGGGGACATCCCCACAGTGCTTGGAGTAATGGACCCCAAGATTGAGTGGCGAGAGGCAGAAGGGAACCCCTACGAGATGCAGGGCAACCCATTCGTCGGCCCCGACCAGATCCTCGAGAAGCTCTTCATGAAGCTCGGAACCGAGTGGGATGCCTTCACCGTCCACCCGAAGGAGTTCTACGAGGCTGGCGACACCGTCGTCGTCGAGGATAGGTACACGGGAACCTTCAAGGAGACAGGCAAGAGCATGGACGCCCAGTTCTGCCACATCTTCAAGCTGCGGGACAGCAAGCTCACGAGCTTCCAGCAGTTCGTCGACACCGCCCAGTGGCAGTCGGTGATGGGCAAGAGCTAACCAGCTCCGGCTTCAGGACCGCATTCCGCGATGTCACCAGACTCACGATGATCGTCTTCGTTCACGGCGTGCCCGAGAGCGCAGCTCTGTGGGATCGACTTCGCGCCAACCTCGACGAGGAGACCATGGCGCTGTCGCTCCCTGGGTTCGGCTGTGCGCGGCCTGCAGGATTCGGCGCCACGAAGGACGAGTACGTCTCGTGGCTCGTTGCCGAGCTGGATCGGCTTGGCTCTCCCGTCGACCTCGTGGGTCACGACTGGGGCGCTGGGCTCACGTATCGGATCGCGACCGCCTATGGCGATCGCGTCCGGTCGTGGGCGGCCGACATCGCGAACGTGTTCCATCCGAAGTACGTGTGGCACGACTTCGCCCGCATCTGGCAGACACCCGGTGACGGCGAGAGGTTCTTCGAGGACCAGCGGTCGGCCCCTGTCGAGGCGACGGCAGATCTGCTCGAGGCGTTCGGCGTCCCCCATGACGATGCGGTCCAGATGAGATCTGCCACTGACGAGACCATGGCGGGATGCATCCTTGACCTCTATAGATCGGCGATGCCCAACGCATATGCCGACTGGGGTGCCGAGCTCGTTCCGACCCGCGCTCCCGGGCTCGTCCTTTGCCCGTCCGACGACCCGTTCGGAGACGAGGAGACGTCAAAGGAGGTCGCCCAGATGCTCGGCGCCCGTCACGAGACGTTGCCGGGCCTTGGACACTGGTGGCCCGTGCAGGATCCCGAGACCGGTGCGTCCGTGCTCCGGACGTTCCACGCGTCGATCAGGTAGCGCGAGCGCGTCGGGTCGTCGACTCAGCTCAGCGACAGCTGCGCTCCCAGCTCTTTTGAAGCAGCATCGTTGCGCCTAGCGTGACCCGATGACCTGGGATCTCGGACGCTACGAACACATCGCCGCGCAGCTATTGCCGGTCGCAGTGGCCGCAGTCGATCAATTGCATCCGCTGCCAGACGAGTTCGTCGTCGACCTCGGCTGCGGCACTGGTAACGCAGCCCTGCTTGCAGCGGCACGTGGCGCAAAGGTGCTGGGGATCGATCCGACGCCACGCCTGCTCGGTGTTGCTCAGCAGTGTGCGAAGAGCTTGGGCCTCGAGGTTCGCTTTGAGCTCGGCGAGGCGGCGTCGATGCCACTTGACGATGGGTCAGCCGACGCGATTGTGTCGGTGTTTGCAGTGATCTTCGCATCGGACGCCGCCGCGGCGGCCGCAGAGATTGATCGAGTGCTCAACTCCAAGGGGCGCATCGTGCTTACAGCCTGGCTCCCGGGGGGCGTGCTCGGACCCCTCTATCAGCTGCGCCAAGAGCTCATCGCTGACGTACGTGGGACGGAGACGTCGAGGCAGGCACCGTTCAAGTGGCACGATTGGAGTGCACTCGACGGTCTCATTGGTCACCTCGGATTCGCTGTGGAGTTGGAGGAGGCTGAGCTGACGCTGAAGGGAGACACCGCCCTCGACTTCATCGAGGCGGAGTTCAAACACGGCCCGCTCTGGGTCGAAGCGCGTTCGATCCTTGAACCGGCAGGTAGGTGGCAGGAGCTCCGTGACGCGGCCGCGCGGACCTACAACGACGCCAACGAGGATCCACCACGATTTCGGCTCACCACTCCGTACGTCATGGCATCGGCACGACGCGCGATTGGGGCGAGTTCGTAGCCGGCGACCCGATGGCCGTCATCGTCGTGCAGGGCCCGTCAAACGAGACGAGAGAATCGAAGTCGTCTTCGCTGTCCTCGACCGACTGCGGCGCTTGGCCATCTCCCCGTGGTCAACCTGACAGCGTGTCCAGCAAGGTCAGGTCGGCGTCGCTGATTGCAAAGTCGAACAGGTCCGCATTCTGGTCGATCCGCGCTTCATGCTGCGACTTGGGGATCGCGACCATGTTCTTCTGGAGCGCCCAACGCAACATCACCTGGGCTGGTGACTTGTCGCATCGAGCTGCAACCTCGACGAGTGATGGGTGGTCGTGGTTCTGGCCGCGACGCAGTGGGCTGTAGGCCTCGAACGCGACGTTCTCCGCTTGGCAGAGCTCGTAGACCTTCTTGTTGTAGCCGAATACTGATGCCCTCACCTGGTTGACGCTCGGGGGGATCGTCGATTTCTTGAGGAGGTGGGACAACTGCATGGCACTGAAGTTGCTCACGCCGATGGCTCGTGCCCGACCGCTTGATGCAATGGACTCCATTGCCTTCCAGACCCTCCCCATCAGGCCAGGAAGGGGGAAGTGGATCAGGTAGAGGTCCACGTACTCGAGTCCCAAGCGCCGCGTGCTCAGATCGAACGCCGATTGCACGTGGAGAAAGTCCGTTGGCCACAGCTTGGTCGTGACCCAGATCTCCTCCCGAGGGATCGCGCTCTCGCGGACGGCGAGGCCGACCGCTGCCTCATTTCGATACAGCTTGGCCGTGTCGATGTGCCGGTAGCCATCTGCCAGGGCCCAGGACACCACGCTCTCGGTGATTGCCCCGTCGGGCACCTGGTAGACGCCAAGTCCCAGTCGAGGCATCTCTTCACCGTTGTTGAGACGGATCTTGCTGCCGAGCGTCAGTTCCACTGTCCCCCTGTTCCATGCGTCGTCTGACCTGTGACGTCGACAGCGCGCGCCGCTTCGAAGTCACTGTATGTGATCTCGAACCTGGCGTTCGATTCATCGCGTTCGCAAGCTCGGTTTCGACGCTCGAGCAAGGAGAGGCTTGCCCTGACTACGTTGCTTCGATGACGAGCGGGGCCAGTTCGGTAATCGTTCGACGTTTGGACCATCTTGTCGTCGCACTAGACGCCGCACGAGCTGCTCACGAGTTCTGAGCGGACGCGCTTGAGGGACAAGGGCGCCGCGGCTGCACTCAACGATGCCCGAGGTGCCATCGACCCGCTCTGCGGGCTGCCCATCTCCTTCGAGGTCATCTAGGCGTTCGAACGAGGACACTGGCAACGAGCTCCACGCCGGAGTCGCTGCAGCGGTCGGACTCATGGACAGTGAGTTCGACCACCCGCATGCCGAACGACGTTCCACGGGTGTGCCGCAGACCTCACAGGTACGAGCGCGGGACGACCGAAGGGTCGGTTCTGATCCAACCCTTCTCGTCGCATGGCCCATGTCAGCGGACCGACAGCCACTGCAACCCCGACGAGCACTTTCCGGATAGAGGCATAAACAAGCGCCACTGAACTCACCTTCCTCTCAGGCACACACGTCGTGTGCTCGAGTGGGAAGACTGCCGTGACAACCTAAGACTGAGTACATATCTGGGAAGTGGCTCCCTAAGAAGATCGGCGCATCCCGACGGGGAGTCGTTCCGTGACTCCGGCGTGAGGAAGGCAGGCGAGGGCCACGTCAGCAAGGATGAGATGTGAGGCTCGACCTGCAGTGTTGAGGCTGACTGAGCCCGCCGGATGGGATTGGGGAGCATCGACATGACATCAGCAAGCCCGTTGACCCTCTGGACCGGGTGGGACATCCGCGGAGGAGCCTCTGCTCCCACAGACGGCATCGATGTGTTCGCGAGCACACCGAGTGCAGCCGGCGAGGCGCGATACGCGCTCCTTGCTGTTGCGGCACGCGGCTTCCGGCCACCTCAGTACTTGTCAGTCCGCGGTCTACCTTCGTCGTTCGAAGACGAGGATCGGGCTGCGCCGAGCATCGGTCCTCTCCGACAGACATGGTCGTTGGAGTATCGACAGGTGGTCGAAACCGCTCCCGCCGATGTCGTGCCCCATGCGATCTACCTGCTCGGCGTGAACCCCCCCGATGGCGCGACTGACAAGGAGCTCGAGGTCTTCAACGACTTTTACACGAACGTCCATCTCCCAGAGGTGGCGCGGCGCCGCCACGCGCTCCGGGCAGTGCGATTCGAGCTCGTGCAGGCGCTGAAGCCTCCCTACCAGGGCGCTCCAAGGTTCCTTGCCGTCTATGAGGTCGACGAAGCCGGGGCATCGAACCGACGGCACGTCGGACCTGGGTACTCACCGGGGCCGGAGGTCTGGCAGCAACACACGACGCCGTGGCGACTCTGGTACCGGAGACTGACGAGCTGAGGAGCCACTCGGACTGGTGGCTGATCCCGCCAGGGCGAGTCAGTTCACGTCGTGGTGACGAATGCGAAGTAATCGCCCGCGAGAGACAGTTGCCCTCCTATCCCGCAGAAGAGCGAACTCGTGCAGCAGTGCAGTCTCCCGGCCCGTGCACGAGATCGAGTTGGTCGACGCGCCGGATGCGAGACTCAATGCGGGGGCGACGAGGATCGAGCTGCTCCAAGTTGGCATCGACGCCCCGGCGATCCCAATCCGACCAACCTGGCGTCCAAGCGCGGCGGTGAGCGCCATGTCGCCCATCAAGGTGCCGCGCCAAGTGACGTCATTGCTCCGCATGTGTCCTCCAGTTCAGTCCTCGTGAAGCGGGTCTTGTCTCGTCACTCGTCAACATACGTCGTGAGAGCCACGTTGAGGCGAGTGCTGCCAGGCCGAAGGATTCGTCACGTTCCTGCGCAGACCTAGGCTCCCCGCCATGGGCATCCAGGCACTCCCACGGTGCGACGCAACACGGCGAGATCGTGCACTTGAGGTGCTCCTTGGTGACGACTTGCGTCCCATCGTGGATCTGGTCGCATGGATGATCGAGCCTGACAGCTTCGAGCTTGCCTCGAATACGGGCCACATCCGATTCCGGCGTCAAGGTGCTGCAGATTCGACCGACGGATTCGACGTTGAGGTGGTCAGTGGCGTCAATTCAGTCGAGAATCAGGATCCCCAGCATTTGGGCAGTCTCGAGGCCGAACGAGCGTCGCCGCACCCACCGAGCGATGCGAACGCCTACCCGTTCGCCTACGACCACTTGGCCCAGCTGTTCGACCATCGCTCCGCTCCTGATCTGGTTGTCCTTCACACCGGCGCCCACTATTGGGGCGACCAGGGGGGTCATCTGGGAGAGCACGGCTCGCTCGGCGTCCTCCAGGCGCGCGCCCCGTTCATCGCTGCGGGCGCTGGGGTGCGACGCGGCGGCATGGTGGACCGTTCGTGCCGCCTGGTAGATGTCTTCCCGACTGCACTGGCGCTACTCGGTGTCGATGCCGAACCGAGCGATGACCGCGCGAACGTGCCGCTCGATGGCACCGATCTCGACCACGTCGTCGCCGAGCACGGCGCGGCGCAGCATGTCGTAGGCATCCTCATGGACGGCACGAATCCGAATGTGCTCTATGAGCTGGCGGCTCGTGGCGAGGCGCCGAACATAGCGAGGCTGATGGACATGGGCACGACGCACCGATTCGGGGCCATTGCCTCGCTCCCGACTGTCACGCTCGCAAACCACACGAGCATCCTCACCGGGCGCCATCCGGGCCATCACGGTGTGCTGCACAATGCATGGATCGACCGAGCGACGGGGAACCAGGTCGTGACCAACTCGCCCACCACGTGGCCGAACTCGATGCGCTGGCTGAACGAGGGCGTCGAGACGATCCACCAGGCCGTGCATCGGGGACTTCCGGGCTCAACGTCGGTGTCGATCAATGAACCGTGCGACGTGGGCGCTGACTTCAGCGTCTTTGACCTCGTCCGCCGGGGCGAGAGCGTTGACCGAGCGCCCCGAGCCGAGGACCTACCCGACGCAACGGAGCGATTCGTCCGTCCGAGCAAGGACTACCGATGGTCTTCGCGGATCGACCACACCGTCGTCGAGCAGTTCTGCGGCATCTGGAGCGGCGAATACCACGGACGAATCTGGCGCGTGCCCGCATTCAGCTGGGTCAACTTCACCCTGACAGATTCAGCGTTCCACGAGGGTGGTCCCTACTCCGAGGTTGCGGCAGCATCCGTGCGCGATACGGACGCTCGAATCGGCCACCTGCTCGACGCCGTCGAGAGATCCGGGCGATTTGACCAGACGGCTTTCTTCGTCGTCGCGGACCACGGCATGCAATTGGCTGATGAACAGGTCACGGGCGACTGGGACACGTCGTTGCGGGCCGCCAAGATCGACGTTCGAGACGAGGGCTACGGGTTCTTGTACTTACCCTGAGATGGTTGCCCTTGAACTGGCATCGATGACGATCGTCACTCGTCAGCACGAATAGGGCGACTGCCCACGATCAAGGGCCTTGGTGGCTACGCGCTGCGGCAGTACGAAGATCGTCCTGCGCGCGTGGATCAGCGGCATATGTGATGAGGAGATTCGCCTGCTCAGCTTCGCTTCGCCCAAAGAGCTCTGCAGCACCATGCTCGGTGACGACAACGGAGTGCTGGAACGACGTGGCCGGAGTCGAGAGGACCGGAACAATGGTCGAACTGTCGGTTCCGTCGTGCCACGCGTGGAGGGCGACGACCGAGTGGCCGCCCTCTGAGTGCAGGGCACCGCTCACGAAGTCTGGCTGACCGCCGAAGCCGGAGTAGATCCGACCACGCACGTAGCTCGCATTCGCCTGGTCGAACAGGTCGACCTCAAGCGCTGCATTGATGGAGAGCATCGCCGGCTGCATCGAGATCCGACCTGGATCGTTGACCACCTCGGTGCGCCGCATCACCAGTCGCGTGCTCTCGTTCGCCCACTCGTAGAGCTCGGACGTGCCACAGAGGAACGTGGCCGCAATCGGTCGGGCCTCGTCCAAGGAGCCTGCGCGATCAAGCTCCATCAGGCCGTCAGACACCATCTCAGACCACACGCCCAACCCCCGAAACGACTGCAGACGCCCCAGGACTGCTTCGGGTATCTTTCCGATCCCGCTCTGGATGGTTCCCCCATCGCAGGCGTACCTTGCAATGCGCTCTGCAATCTCGCTTGAAGCGGGGTCGGCCGCCAGTCGCTCGAGCTGAGGGAGCTCGGTGTCGTCCTCAAGTGCGAGGTCGATGTCTTCAATGTCGAGTTCCCCGTCGCCAAAGGTGTATGGCATGCGGGCGTTGAGCTGCGCGATGACGAGGCCCCCCCGCCGCCGCACCGCCTCGATGGCTGCCGGGAGGATGTTCACCTCAATGCCCAGCGAGACTCGCTGGCCCCGCGGCGCCGACGTCTGCACGAGCACCACGTCGGGCGGTCTGGTCGTCTCGAATAGCCGTGGGACGAGAGAGAGCCGCGTTGGAAGGTAGCTGACCGACGCTCGGCTCCTGCATCCCGGTCCGACGAACGGCGTCTCGATCGTGATTCCCGGCCGCTCGGTCCATCCCGCAAGGGGATTCAGCACGAAGACAACGCTTGTCGACACCGTGCCTTCGAGAAGCTCGACCAGCCGCCATGGCGTCGCCAGGTTTCCCGACACGACCACTCGCGGCGAACTTGCAGCAACCCCTGCTAGGGCGGCGGCAATCTCGGCCTCCGAAGCGAGCCGCATTCAGGACCTACCCGAGGGGCGAACCAGGGTGCTACGACGTTGCCGCACGTTGGCACAACCTATTCGACAATCGCATTGGTGCTCGGAAGCGACGAGATGGCGCTGCGACCTGCAGTCAACGGCAGTGACTCGAACGCCGGCGAGCATCGACGCGTCTCCTCGAAGCGACCGAATTCAATTCAGACCCTCGATTGTCGCCGAATCCGCGAAGCACAGCGAGATCGAAGGACCTACACTCCGCTCGCTGGTCAGACTGACCGCAAGAAGGGATACCGATGAACGAAGCAATTCCCAGTGGACGAAGTTCGCGCGCAGGACTCGTCCGCAGACTCACCGTGATGACGCTGAGCATCGTGCTGCTCGCGGGAATCGCGCTCGGCATCACGCTCGGCGGCCGGTCCCAAGGTGCATCAGCGGCGATCACCTCGTCCTTCACAATGTCGATGACGATTCCAAGCATCGCCGGTGACGGCACGTCAACGTCGAGCACCGACATCGCCGTACGGGCCTACTCCTTCGGCGTCTCGAAGGCGGTCGACGCCAGCGGCACGACGAGCGGGAAGGCAAAGTTCAGCACGTTCTCAATCACAAAGACCGTCGACACTGCCTCGCCGTTGCTCTTCCAGGCATGCGCCTCCGGCACCAATCTGGGCACGGTAAAGATCCACATCAACCTGCCCGGCGCCGAAGCCGACAGCGCTGTTGTCACGATGTCCAGCACTCGGGTGAGTGCCATCAGCGACTCGGGCGCCCCAGGTGGTGGTGCGGATGAAAGTGTGGAATTCACCTTCCAGAAGATCACGATCGACTACGTGTCGAGCACCACGCTCAAGAAGACGCACTTTGGCTGGGACCTCGCCACGAACTCAAAGGTGTAGCCACTCCGCGGGCGCCACCGCCTCGTGTCGGTGGCGCCCGCGGACTACTACTGGGTGCTCGGTTGTCGCCTGCGCGTCGGCTCAGCCGCCCCGATGCCCCTAGAGGGCGCTGGCCGCGCACGAGCACCTCGGGCAGTCCGTGATAGCAAGTCAGTAGATGCCGACCGGAGGGCGCTGACAATGAAGATGAACTGCAAGCCGATCCCAGCGCTGGACGAGCGCATCAACGACATCCGACAGCGAACGGCCGAGATCGTCAATGAGGACGTCCTGCCGAATGAGGCGCGACTCTTCGCCCATCGCCAGGAAGGCGAGTCAATGGAGCATCGCCGCGAGGTGCTCGAGCTGCGGACCGAGATCAAAGACAAGGTCAAGAAGGCGGGGCTCTGGGCGCCCCACCTCCCAGAGGAGTACGGCGGGATGGGACTCGACTTCCTCGCCCACGCCTACATGAATGAGGTGCTCGCCTACGCAGTGGGCGCAGCCTCCCTCTTCGGGGTCGTAGCACCCAACTCGGGGAACCAGTCGATCCTCGTCAAGTACGGGACTGAAGAGCAGAAGCAACAGTGGCTCATGCCGCTGATCGACGGGACGATGGAGTCGGGCTTCTCGATGACCGAGCCGCACAATCCTGGCTCGGACCCCCGCTCCCTCACGACGACCGCTACCGAGGACGGGGACAGCTGGGTCATCAACGGTCACAAGTGGTTCACCTCCAATGGCATCGATGCCGACTTCTTCATCGTGATGTGTCGGGTCGTGGCTCGAGGCGCCGAACTGACGCCATCGGATCCGATGGTCCAGATCATCGTGCCGACGAACGTCTCAGGCGTGAACATCGTGCGAGGAATTGGGATCTGGGGGGTGCGGGAATCAGATCACTGCGAAGTGATCTATGAAGACGTCCGAGTCCCGAGGAAGAATGCGCTCGGCAATGTGGGTGAGGGTCACCAGGCAGCTCAGGATCGCCTTGGAGCAGGGCGCATCTACCACTGCATGAACTCCGTCGGCCAGATGTGGCGTGCCTTTGACCTCATGGTCGAGCGGACCCGCTCCCGAAAGGTTCACGGCGGGATGTTGGAAGACAAGCAGTTCATCCAGGGCTTCATCGCGGACAGCTACATCGACATCCAGGCGGCCCGCCTCATGACGCTGCGAGCCGCAGAGCAAATCGACAAGGGTATGCAGGGCGCAAGGACAGACATATCCGCAATCAAGGTCTTCGTGCCCGCTGCCTACACGCGAGTTGTCGACAGGACGATCCAGGTGTGGGGAGCGGCAGGAATATCGAACGACCTCCCGCTCGCAGGGATGTTCCATGCGGCCCGAACCTTGCGAATTGCCGACGGACCAGATGAGGTTCACCGCATTCTCATCGCCAAGAACGTGCTTGGTCAGTATGCAAGCGGCGAAGGCTGGGACTTCGGCAACTGACGTGCTCGCGGGCGTTGCCACGTTCTCAGCGACATACGAGTGAACTCGTCAGGCAATGAGCCTGACTGCACCTCGACGGATGCGCCTCACTCGTCGGGCGGTCCCATTGCCGCCACCGATCGCAACTGACGGAGCGTCTGGTGGAGCGAGCCAGCGAAGCTGTCCTCGCGGTAGCTGAGACCGCTCTCATTGCAGAAGGAGCGGACGAGGCTCTGCGCGCGAGCCAGGTTGGGTCGAGGCATCGACGGGAACAGGTGGTGCTCGATCTGATAGTTCAGGCCGCCAAGCACGAAGTTGGTGAGCTTGCCCCCTCGTACATTGCGTGAGGTGATCACCTGGCGTCGCGCGAAGCTCATCTCAGCATCACTTGCGATGACCGCCATGCCTTTGTGGTTTGGCGCGAAGCTGCAGCCGAGGTACAAGGAAAAGACAGCCTGCTGCACCCCGACGAAGGCCAGCGCCTTCAACGGGGAGAGGACCCACAGGACGATCGTCAGGTACACCGCCGCGTGCGCAGCTATGAGAAGGGCCTCCCCGGCTGCAGCGCGATCACGATTCCGTAGCAGCCTTTGGATCCCTAGGACGTGGAGCCCCGTGCTGCGCAGAAGCATCAGCGGGAAGAAGAGCCAGGCCTGCCACGTTGCCATGAACCGCGAGATGCCATGCGTAGCCTGGTTGCCGTCGGGTCGTTGATCGTTGGGAACCAGTCCGATGTCCAAGTCCGGATCGCGACCCACCTGGTTCGGAAAGGCGTGATGGGCACTGTGCTTCGGAACCCACCAGCCAAAGCTGACCCCTACCAGCGCGTTCCCCACGCCCATCCCGAGCAGCATGTTCGCGCGACGTGAGCCAAATACCTGCTGGTGTCCTGCGTCGTGCCCGACGAAGCCCAGCTGTGTGGACATGACGCCAAGGAAGGCCGCGATCAGCAGCGCAAACCACGAGTTTCCGACGAAGAACAGGGCACACCACCCACCCGCGAACACGGCGATCGTGAGGGGGATCTTGACGCCGTAGTAACCAAGCCGGCGCCTCAGCAGGCCGGCATCGTAGATGCGGGTGGCCAACTCGCGAAAGTCTGGAGGTGCGCTCGTAGTGCCGACGGTCTGCACGCTGTCTCTCTTCCGACCTTTCTCAGTGCGACATCGGCCGGACGTGGGTGCCGCGATCCACAATGCTCAGGTGTTGGAAACACTACTGGCCGTGTTGAAATATCGCTCTACTTGCCGGGGACCGCATCCTGAGAGGCAAAACTGCAGGTCAGCGGTGCTGGGAGCGCACCGGGAAGCGACTCTTGTGTCGGCCGTGCGATGACGGACCTGTCTCAGCGCCGTTTTCGGCCGGTCAGGCGTCTGGCACCACCTCGGCAGCCACACGAAGCCGACCGAGCGCCAAACCTCCAACGCGGTCGACGGGAAGGAGCTAGCGACGAGGTCCCTGCCGCTTACGGCACACTCACCGTTGCCGCGGCGCGCTCGATGCTGACCCGAAGCTTCCGAGTGGGCGCACGGTGCCCTCCATCCAGCTCGTAGGGCACGGCACGGTCGAACTTCACCCGCACGTCGGTGCCACGGGTTGTCTGGACAAATCTCGAGCGCTCCGGATGACCGGTCAGCATGCAGGCGACAACGCGCGCCCACTGCGCGACACCCGCAGCGGTGACGACACCGATCTCGAGTATCCCGTCATCCGGCCGTGCGTCGGGAAACGCAGTCAAGCCGACGCCCAACGATCCCATGTTCCCGAAGAGAAGGCAGCTCGCGCGCCCCTTGAACCAACGCTCACCGTCGACCTTGATCGACGCCATTGGCGGCTCCGCCCGCGCTGCCTTCACTCCGGTCCAGACGTAGGCGAGCTTGCCGAGGCGATCCTTCATCGCTCCGTGCGCCTTCTTCATGCTCACCGCGTCGATGCCGGCGCCTGCCATGTTGCCGAATCGCTCGCCGTTGAGAACGCCGACGTCGATGAGACGCTTCGATCCGTCGAGTGCCACATCCAGTGCGCCTCGCACCGATGTCGGAATACCAAGATTGCTCGCCAAGAGGTTCGCCGTCCCAGCTGGCAGGAGGGCGACACATACGCTGGATCCAGCGAAGACGTCGAGGCACCGCTGCGACGTGCCGTCGCCTCCCCAGACGAGTGCGAGATCGATGCCATCCTCAATCGCCCGCCGCGCGGCCATGGGTGCCTGCTTGCTCTTCGTGATGCCGTACCACTTCGCGTTCGCGAATCCTCGCTCGCAAAGCAGCCGGTCGAGCTCGTCGAGACCGCCATCAAGGGTCTTGCCTTGATGGGCAATCACGCCGATCGACGTCAAGACGTCACCACTGGCCTTCTCGGGACATCGGCCTATTCTCCCCCCGCGGCGGGCGCCGCGAATGCATGCTCATCAGATCACCAACGCACTCGCCTAGCGGGGCACTCCGGTTCCGGTTTGAACTGCCCAATATAGCTGTCAACTCCTTACAAATGATCTCGATCGCACACCGCCAGCTGCAGGTGAGCGAGCGTGATGTCGTCACGATTCGCCTGGGCCGAGGTTGCGCCGGACAAACGACGCGAACGGTCCATGGGCTGCGTTGACGGCTCGCCTCTGCAGCTCCTCAATGAGGGTGTTGTTCGGATCATTGGTCTTGAAGTCCATGAGGATCCTCGCCAACGCATACGAATGAGGCAGAGCCTTGAGGAAGCGTCGTTGCCTCTGAAGATGCCCGGCAACATGTCCCTCCAGCCAAGCCTGTGAACTGAGGAGATGAGGTTGCCATACCTCATCTAGCTTTAGACCCTTGACCTCCGAGAGCGCCTCAAGCGACAGGGCGACGATCTCTGAGTCGGGACGTCGCATGCGGCACTTCATCCATGCGAGCTGCGTGAGTGCCCATGCGTGTTCTGACTGAAGATAGCGAACCGCCGGAGTCAGGCGCATCTGGTCAGCCAAGATCCCAGCAGCCATGGACGTGTCTCTGACTCCATCCTCCGAGAAGGCGAGATCCTCGAGCGCTCGGCCTCGACCCAAGAGGGCAATTGCGAGCAGGTCCCGTGCGTACCAGGCTCCCTTGAAGCCCTTCGAGATCGCTTCCGCAAGGGAGAACGCCTCGTTGTAGCTCGCCAGCGCGGTGTCGAAGCGCTCTTGATCAAGCGAAGTCCGACCTTCTTCGATGTATGCCCAAGCTTGGGCCAGTGCGGCCCGATATTCGTCGAGTCCTGACTCGTGGGTGATCGGCACGTCGATCGCGTCTGGAATGGGGTCGGGCCAACGTGCCAACAGCGAAAGGCGATCGGACTCATCTTCGGGCTCCGCCTTGGACACGTCGTCGAATACGGCGTCATCCTCGATCGGCTGTTCCGCTGACCACTCGGGCTCTGGGTCTTCCCCTGCCTTGAGTTGCTTTGCACGTGACCCCTTGCCGAGCACCCTTTCAAATCTTGCGAGGTTCTGTTCGACGTAGTCTCCGAGTCGAAGCGCCATGACTGCCGAATCGGACTCGGACTCTTCCCGCAGGGTTGCGATGAGCACGTGCAGGTTGGTGAGCCGCAGATGCCCGTCGGTCACGGCGCCACGCAGCTCCTCGACGAGCGCAAGCTTGGCTTGAGCGCGAATGTAATACGACAGGGCGACCGCATTTGCAGCTCGGAACATCGTGGAGGTGTTGGAGACGCGCTCATATGCTTCGGTGGCTGTCTCAAGGTCTCCTACGTTGCGCGACATCTCGCCAACATGCATCTCGCCATCCAAGAGGTCGTCAGCCTCGAGTGACCATTCGCCTGTGGGACCTGTATCCAATGAGTTGGCGCTCGTGCGCATCTCACCGAAGAGGTCTCTCAGTGTGGACGTGCACGCGGCAATCTCCCCGGACGTGAAGCTGCTCCACGCCTCGTCAAGCCTTGCCTCCCAATCTGACCGATCGACCACCGGTCGACGAGTCTTGCAGCACGAGCATGGGGCATGCCCTGCCAACAGCTGGCGCAGCTCCAGGTGAGGGCTCGCCCAGATCGGGCGCCAACGACCGTGTTGCCAGAAGTCAGGACTCGCTGTCGGACATCGAGACGCTCACACTCACGCTCGCGGCGTGCACGGGATCACTTCGCTCCCCCCATCCCGTCGTGAAATCCGCTTCGAGAGGGGACCAGGTCTGGCGGCGTCTCGATCACATGTGCTTTGCGAAGAACTTATCCACGACTGCGTAGAACTTGAGTCGATTCTCAGGCTTTGCGAAGCCGTGGCCCTCGTCAGGGAACAGCATGTAGGTGTGTTCGATGCCATTCGCCTTGAGGGCGGCGACAATCTGCTCGGACTCTGCCTGCTTGACTCTCGGATCGTTCGCACCCTGTGCGATGAGCAGCGGCGTGCGGATGTCTGACGCTCGGGACAGCGGCGACCGGGACCAGAGGAAGTCGGCCTCGGTCTCAGGGTCCCCGACCCTCTGCTTCAGCTGCTCGAGCATCGGTGCCCAGTACTCAGGCGTCGACTCGATCAGGGTCTTGAGGTTCGATGGCCCGACGATGTCAACGGCGCAGCAGAACACGTCAGGTGTGAACGCAACGCCTGCGAGCGCGGCGTACCCGCCGTAGGAGCCGCCGAAGATGCCAATCCGCTGGCGATCCACGAGTCCCTCTGCCACCAGCCACTCGACGGCGTCGATGAGGTCGTTGTGCATGCTCGCGCCCCACTCCTTGTTGCCGGCATTCAAGAAGTCCTTGCCGTACCCTGCGGACCCGCGGAAGTTGACCTGCACGCACAGGTACCCGCGGTTGGCGATCCACTGGCCGGTGGGGTCGAATCCCCACTTGTCGCGGCCCCACGGCCCTCCATGCACATCCAGCACTGCAGGCAGCTCCTGTCTGTCGACTCCCACTGGGAACGTCAGATACCCGTGGACCGTCAGCCCATCACGAGTCGTGAAGCTGAAGGGTTCCATTGCGGCGAGCTCGTACTCGTCCAACTGGGGTCGGTCGACGAACAGGAGCCTTGAGGTCTTGGCCTCTCGATCGAAGAGGTACGTGCTCGCCGGTCCGTCATCGCGGGCGATCTCGACGATCCAGTGCCGATCATCGAGATCCGCTCCTCGGAGATGGACCTCGCCTGGGCCGAGTGCCTGGACCGCCTCGAGATCCGGGGCAACCGTCGGATCCAAGACGAGATACTCGAGGCGCTCACGGAGGAAGCCGACGACCTGGGGCCGACCTGTCTGGGGGTGGACCACTACGTCGCCCACGTCGTACTCAAGGTCCTCAGCGAGGACCTCGGCGCCGTCCCCGTCGAGATCCAGCCGAATGAGCCGTGTCGCGTTCGCGTCCTTCGATGAAAGCAGGTACGCCCGCTGCTCGTCGTCCGTGATGGACAGCACGTCGAAGCTCCATGCATCATCGAAGCCAGCCGACTCGCGCACCACCCAGTCGTCGCCGTCGGGGACGCACAGCTCGAAGCCCGCACCGACCGCAGTTGGCCGCACGCCTGCCCTGACATGGAGATCGAGATCCACGACCCAGGCACCGAACCCGGGATTCGAGCACTCAAGCGACACCGATCCTGGCTCGAGCTCGACGCGGTAGGCATCGTGGTACGCGGGGTTGTTGCGATTCAGGCCGACAAGGAGCTCTCCGGGTTTCCTCGGCGACATGGCAAGCACCTGGGCCTGGACGCCGTCGAACGGGGTCAGGTCCGTCGTGTCCCCCGTCGTCACGCTCACCCGGTACAGATGCCAGTTCTCGTCGCCGCCACGGTCCTGTGCGTACAGCAGGTACCGCGGATCGAACGTCCACCAGTAGGCACGGATACCGCGTTCCCGATCCTCTGTGATGGGCTTGGCGTCACCACCTTCGACCGAGCCAACCCACACGTTCAGCACGCCATCGACAGGGGCAAGGAAGGCGAACGACTTCCCGTCGGGCGAGATCGAGCCGAGGGTCCTCTCGGGATTCCCGAAGAGCAGATCCAGTGGTACACGCTTTACCGCCATGATGCCCCCGATTCTCTTGCCTCGAAGCGCTCCATTCCGACCTCGAACGTCCGCTTCGAATCTCGCGAAGGCTATAGCACCTGTGGCAATCTGCTCTTGTAGACCTTCGTGCAGCACGCTCATGATGGGCGAGGCAGCGGCCGCGTTTCGTGGTGACAAGCAGCTCCGATGTGGTTCAGTCCTCCGAATCGATTGTCGACATCAAACTCACGATCGGCGAGTTCGATACACGTTCGTGTGTCATTCGTTCCCGGCAGCGATCATCGCGCCATTGGTCACCACGTGGCAACGCGTTCAGGAGAGCGCTTCCACCAGCCAGCTGACGACGGCCTCTTCCATGTAGGCGCGATCCTCGGGCCGCCGCGGGACATGCCGCTCTTCTGGGAATAAGAGGAGCGTGTAGGGGACGCGGTGCTCGATGAGCCTGTTGATCAGGCGGGCCGTGTGGCGAAAGTGGACATTCTCGTCGATGAGCCCGTGCACCAGCATGAGCTTCCCGCGGATGTTGTGGGCGTGGGCGAGCACGCTCGAGCGCTCGTAACCATCCGGGTTGTCGGCGGGCGTGCCCATGTAGCGCTCCGTGTAGTGCGTGTCGTAGCCGTCGTGGTGCGTAACCGGCGCGCCCGCCACCGCCGCCTTGAACACCCCGGGCGCCCTCGCCAAGGCCATCAGCGACATGTAGCCGCCATGGCTCCAGCCGTAGATCGCAACGCGGTCGGGATCTGCGAGTCCCTGCTCGACCGCCCAACGCACACCCGCGGCCTGGTCGTCGAGATCCAAATGGCCCTGGAGGCGGTAGGTGGGCGTCTCGAACACGAGACCACGCCGCGGCGTGCCGCGGTTGTCAACCACGAGGACGGTGCATCCGAGCCGGGTGAGCGCCTGCGCCCGGAGCATCGCCGTGCTCCGCCAATTGTTCTGGACCAATTGCGCCGCCGGGCCGCCATAGACATACATCACCAGGGGCGGCGGCCCGGAGCTCTCCTCGACAGGCCGCGCTCGGAACAGCATCCCGTTCAGTTCGATCCCGTCTGCTCCTGCGATCCTGACGATGGCCGGCGGGTCGAGATCCAACTCGGCGACCCGGGGATCCTCGTCGGTGCTGATCGGCCTGGCAACGTTCGCATCCGGCAAGGACTTGAGCACGACGGCAGGCGGTCGCTCGAGGGACGAGAAACTGTCCGTGAAGAGGCTCACTTGACGGCTGACGACGACTTCGTGGAAGCCGGCCTCCGCCGTCAGGCGCTGGATGACGCCGCCTTCAATTGGGACGCTGAACAGGTGCCGCTCAGTCGAGTCGTCCATTGCCCCGGTGAAGTAGACGAGCCCGCGCTCCTCGTCCACTGCCTCCAACTTGTCGACGGCCCATTCGCCCGAGGTGAGCTGGGTGACGAGCGACCCATCGGGACCGCGCACCTCGAGGTGCCGGTAGCCCGAGCGCTCGGAGCTCCAGAGAAAGCAGCCGACCGGATCACCCTTTTTGAGCGGCTTGAAGTCGTCATGGAGATTGATCCACGGCTCGGTCTTCTCGGTGTGAAGGGTCGTTGACTCCCCCGTGGCGACATCAAGGCGGCAGACGTCCATACGCTGCTGGTCCCTCGCCTCGACCTGTACGGCGAGCGAGCCGTCAGGAAGCCAGTCAACCCGGGCCAGGTACGCGTCGCCGAGAGCGGCGCCAGACTCCCCGAGGGACATCCATACGGTCGTCCCTCCCGCGGCCGGGACGACGCCGAGGCGCATCCGGGCGTTGGCCGCTCCGGTGAATGGGTAGCGATGGTCCTCGAACGTGCCGCCGTTTGGCCCGTCGCTTCCCTGGTGGGCGATCCTGTAGATCGGGATGTGTCTCTCATCGACCTCCGCATAGGCGATGAGCCTCGAGTCGGGGGACCACCACAAGCCGTGGTCGCGTCCCATCTCCTCCTGGGCGATGAACTCGGCCAGCCCGTTGAAGACACCATCGGTGGCCGTATCCGTCAGGCGGACGAGCGGCGCCTCCGTAGAGGTCGCATCTGCCACATAAACGTCACCGTCCCGGACGAATGCAAGTTTCGAGCCGTCTGGGGAGAGCTGGGGATCCTCGATCGGACCGCTGTCTCCGGCACGGACGACGAGAAGCTTCTCGACCGCGCCGACCTCGCGCGCCCCCGCCACCGCAGCAGCGGCGAGGCCCCGAAGGACGAAGGCCCCCTCAGGCAGCGGAACCATGAGGACGTCGCTCCCCTCGGCCCAAGTTGCCGACGTGACGCCAAGGCCGACTTCGCGGGCCCGCTCACGGCGGAGCTTCTCTTCCAGGGTGAGATCTTCTTCGCTGGACGCCGTGCCTTCGAGGCGTACCTCAACCGGCTCAGAGTCGTCGCGCGTGAGGTCGAGGACGAAGAGGCGTCGGTTGAGTCCGAGCTCCGGGCTGTGCAGGTAGGCAAGCACCGTGTCTTCGGGCCCAAAACGGAGCTGCATCGGAACGGCGGACCCGGGCGGTGGGAATCGTGCAATCTCTTCGTATGGGATCGGAGGCTTCACCACCGCACGCTACCGAAATCAGTCGCGCGTCGCCCTCATGAGACCAAGGCGTCCGTCGGCATCAACGAGGACCAGCTGTTCTCGGCCTCGGTCAGAACAGCTGCTGGCAGTGCAACTTGAGATCTGCGACTGCGACCGACTCCGAGTCGGTGTCCGCTCCGGACGATGTGGACGACGTCAGGGCCGAAGTCTTGCTCGACGTCTCTCGCCGCTTTGACCGATAGGTGGGTCCCCGCCATCAAGATCAATCACACTCACTCCCGGGGTGTTCGATGTCTGAAACATCGCGCACAAAGTGCGTACTAATCCGGACGAAGCACGACCGTCGCCCGCGTTTGACATCCAGCGTGCGTGCTAAGACTCCCGAGTCCGAGCTAGAACAAGGAGAGAGCCAGATGCCGGGACGATTTGAGGGCTACATGGCAGTGCTCTTCGTCGAGGACCTCGCGCGTGCGCGAGACTTCTACGAGAACGTCCTCGGACTGCCGTACGTGAACGGCGATGAGCAGTCCGCGTACCTCAACCTTGATCCCGACGGACTCATGCTGATCAATCATGTGGCAGCGGATGATCTCCTCAGCGCGGGTGATGTCGATCACGAGGTTGCTCGCGCTGCGAGGTCGGTCATGGTCACCGAGGTCGACGATGTCGACTCGCTGTACGAGGAGCTGCGTGCGAAGGGGGTCGAGTTCATTCGCACCCCCGAGGATCGTTCGTGGGGATTGCGTTGCGCGCACTTCAAGGATCCTGACGGAAACGTCTGGGAGATCCACACAAAGGTGGAGAAGGCCTAGCTGACGCCGGATCCGACTGTGGGCAGCCCCATCAGTCTCACTGGTCTCCGAAGTGGAACAGATACGACCATCTCAGACGCGGCGTGGATGCGGTTGCACGTTGGTGGGCGGGCGACGCCCTGACTTCGATGCTGCCCGCGACCCGGAGCTTGAGACGCGCTGCCCCAGAGGTGGCCGACGCCACGTTGCTCGGGCAGCACGATTGATGTCACAGCCCATTTGTGCATTCGCCTCGAGTACGAAGGCTTGGAGGTCCAGTGGCCGACATTCGCGACAGTCTCGACCAGGAGCGGATCGATCTCTTGGCGGCGCTGGACAAGCAGCGGGGCTTTCTCCAGCACACGGTCCGAGGACTCACCGACGAGTGAGCGGCGCTCAGCCCCACCGCGAGCGAGCTCTGCCTTGGCGGCATCGTGAAGCACGTTGCCCTCGTCGAAGAGGCGTGGGTCGACTTCATCGTCCGTGGACCCGACGCCATTGGGTCGATGGACGACGCTGCTCAGGAATCGCACGCGGCTGGTTTCCGCATGCTCAAGGGCGATTTCCTGGAGAGCTTGCTAGCGACGTACGCGAGCGTGGCCAGCGCAACAAGCGAAGTGGTCCAATCGACAAGGTCGCTCGACGAATCGCAGCCCCTTCCAGATGCGCCTTGGTTCGAGGCCGGGGCCTGTTGGTCAGCTCGTCGCGTGTTGCTGCACATCATCGCGGAAGCAGCCCAGCACTCCGGTCACGCCGACATCATCAGGGAGTCCCTCGACGGCGCGAAGACCACGGGCTAGGCGGCTCGGAAGCAGAGGAACCTGGCCCGCCTTCTGTCGAAGCATCCAAGAGTAGAGCCGACCCGGTCGAACCGAGACGGCGCTGTCTGGCGTGCAGATCGACAACGGCCCGCGGTGCGACGGCGCACCGGTTGTGACGAATCAGGCATCGTGGCGGAGCGCGTCGATGATCCCAAGAATCTCATCTCCGTACAGCTCGACCTTGGCGGCTCCGATCCCATGCACGCTGAGGAGCGAGGCCTCGTCTATCGGCATCGAGGCCGCAATGCTCTCGAGGGTCTTGTCCGAGGCCACGACGAAGGCGGGCACGGAGTCCTGGAGCGACCGCTCTCGCCGCCATGCCCTGAGGGCGTCGAAAGCAGCGGGGTTCTCGGTGCCCGTCGGTCGTCGATCTCGGGTGACCGACGACTTTGCCGCCGCCACAAGACGACGCGGTGAGTCATCGACTAGGACCTCTGAGCCGAACGGGATGTTGATTCGGGCCGACCCCACCGTCACGGTGATGTGCTGCTGCTCGACCTGCGCCGTCGTGCACTCGTAGCCGCCCCAACGCAAGACGAGCCCGACTCGGGCCTCTACCGCCCTTATGACCGTCGACTCGCTCTCAGCGATCGGTTGTGTGTCGAGCACCTCGGCCCGCGTCGAGAGCTCCCCGACGAACAAAGACGGGCTCGCCGCGTCGGCCACGAGATGGAGCGTTGACTTGGCACGCGTGATCGCGACGTGGAAGACCCTCCGCTCCTCCTCGACGTCCGTGCTGAGGCGGTGAGGGAACAGCCCTCCAGAGGCGTCGTGCACGATCACGTGAGCCCACTCGAGCCCCTTCACCCTGTGGACGGTCGCCAGCGTGACGCCATCTCGAGAGTCGCGCACTGCGAGGGTCCGAGTCAGCCACGAGGTGAAGGTCCTCGGGTCCGGGTGCAGGCGTCCCAGCGCCGTCAGTGCGCGGAGGTCGTCCGAGTGCGCCGGTCGGTTGCGTCCGATGTGCGCCTCGTCGAGCGTCTCTACGGCACGCTCCAGTCCGGTCTCCGACCTTGCGTACTCGAGAAGCTCCGCCGAGGAAGCCGATCGCGCGAACTCCTCTATCCGTCGAAGGTCCGCCGCCAGTGCGGCGACCTTTTCGGCCGTCCGATTGTCCGAGATGCGACCTGCCAGTCGTTCCAACCCCTTGACGTCGGACTGCTCCCCGGCCCACTCGATGACCTTTGGGGAGATACCTCGCGAAGGTCGTCGCGCTGCCAGCATGACGTCGGACCGGGTGAAGCCCTCCGAGGCAACGGCGAGCCGGAGCCACGCGAGGGCTGCCGCGACGCCAGTGCGCTGCAGGAAGCCGCCACCATCTCGAACTTGGACGGGGATGCCCGCCTCGACCAATGCAGCCTGCACAGGAACGAGGACCGAGTTGACCCGAGCGAGGACTGCGACCTGGTCCGGACGTATCCCGTCGGCGACCAGCTGGCGCACGATCTCGGTCGTCGCGGCCTCCGGCTGCTCGGCGGCGATGATCCGCATGGAGTCAGGCGATGCATCGTTGTTCGGGCCAGCTCGTATCGACTTTTCCACGCGCCTGCGGTTCCGCGACAGGAGATTCGTGGCAGCGGCGACGACCCGCTCGGGACATCGGTAGTTGACATCGAGTGCGTGGTAGGTCGGCGAGGGGACGAAGTCCTCGAAGTGCACGAGCCATTGCGTGGTGGCGCCGGAGTACCCATAGATCGTCTGGTCGTCGTCTCCGACGCCGAAGATGCTGAGCTGGGGTCCCGCAAGGAGGCGAAGCAGGAGCATGTGAGAGGGCGTCAGGTCCTGGAACTCGTCGACAAGGAGAAGCTGGCACCGCCGCTGTGCCTCGACCCGCACGCTCGGCTCGGCTAGCAGCGCTCCGATGCAGAGGTAGATCTGCTCGTCGAAGTCCACGGCACGTCGCCGTGCGAGCTCGTTGCGATACCTGGGGAAGACCTCGGCAAGGCCCTCCACGTCGCCGTCGAACTCCGCTTCCACGACCTGGGGGCTGCGGAGCCCGAGCCGGACGCGTGACAGCGCCTCGATCCAGGGTGCGGCGGGGTCGGTGTTAGCGCGTCGCGGGAACTTGACCAGCGTCGCGAGAATGTCGCGGACCTGCACCTCGTCAATCGTGACGACATGTTCTCCCCGGGGTGCAAATCCCTGTGCCCCGTTCAAGATCGCGAGCGCGAGGGCGTTGAGCGTGCGCACCTGCAGGCCTGGTAGGTCCTGGGTCCTCTCGACCATCTCAAGCTGCGCCCGCTTGTTGAAGGCGACGAGCGTGAGCCCGTCGCTCGGCACCGAGGATCGAAGCAGGTGCCGCGCCCGCTCGGTCAGCACACGGGTCTTGCCCGACCCTGCTGGTGCGATGATCCGGGAGCGCACGTCGGGTTCACTCACCGCGTCGAGCTGATCGGGTGCGAGGTCTGCGACGACCGGCGCCACGATGACGGGCACGATCGATCCGCACACGAGCGCTTCACGAGGGATGACCGCGTCATCGTCTCCTAGGGCGTCTTTCGTCCACAGTCGAAGTGGCCCCCCGTCGCACCATGCAGCACGCCCATCGGGGAGCAGCACGTCGGCCGTGCCGCCAGCCGTGGCACCGAGCTGCATGGCTCGACCTGCCCACTCCCAGCTCGGCACATCGCCTCGTGCATCGACGGCGTTGCCGCTCATCAGCGCCCACGTCGCCTCCATGGTGAAGTCGTGGTCGACGGGCACGCTCCAGATGTCGTCGTGGAGGATCGTCGGAGACGGAGCAGTGACGTCAGCGTGGAGGGCGTAGACGCTGCGAGCTCGGGCGAGGAAGGCGTGGCGGACCTTCGCGAGGAACTTCGGGTCTCCCAGGTGAGCGGTCGTCACCTGCACGCGTTCGCAGTCTGCCCATGGCGAGGCCACGATGCCGAGCTCGGCGATGAGGAGCGATCGGCCGAGCGAGGCTGGCCCTGCGAGTCGGCTCCAGTCCACTGGACCGCCAGCCTCGGCGACGTGGGCGGCCACCACAACGGGGTGCGCCTCGACCGTTGGCGGCATCCCCTGGGCGTCTGGGGCGCTCGGCACCAACTGACTGGGAAGCATCTGCCGGGCACGATCCCTTGCCGCCTCGAAGGCTGCCGCTCGGTCTGCGAACGCCGTCCGGGTCTCACCAGCGACGACCCACCACGTGCCCTCACGCTCGAACCAGTGCACATTCGTTGGTGCCGGCTCGTTGGGCGAAGAGCCATACTCGTCGTCGCTCATCGCCCCATCTTGACCCCCGACTGCTACAGCTGGCCCAGACCCGAGGCTGGAGCCAGGACCGGACGTGGGCCATGGGACGGCAAATTCGTGCGGGTCTACCATGCGATCGAAACCAGTCACCGACCTAGGAGATGGCATGGCGAAGGTCGTTTGCGTGCTGTACGAGGACCCTGTTGACGGCTACCCGACGTCGTACCCGCGCGACGGGATTCCCAGGATCGAGCGCTACCCGGACGGCCAGACCGCTCCAACACCACATGCGGTCGACTTCGATCCAGGTCAGCTCGTGGGGAGCGTGTCGGGGGAACTGGGCCTGCGTCGGTATCTCGAGGGACTGGGCCACACCTTCGTCGTGACCTCCGACAAGGACGGGCCGGGCTGCGTCTTCGAGCGCGAGCTGCCCGACGCGGACGTCGTCATCTCCCAGCCGTTCTGGCCCGCGTACCTCACTGCAGAGCGGATCGCGTCCGCACCGAACCTGAAGCTCGCGATCACAGCCGGCATCGGATCGGACCATGTGGACCTGCAGGCAGCCATCGATCGTGGCATGACGGTCGCAGAGGTGACCTACTCCAACAGCATCAGCGTGTCCGAGCACGTCGTGATGATGATCCTGTCGCTCGTGCGCAACTACCTCCCGTCGTACAAGTGGGTCGTCGACGGCGGTTGGAACATCGCTGACTGCGTCGAGCGCTCCTACGACCTCGAGGGAATGACCGTCGGGACCGTCGCCGCCGGCCGCATCGGCCTCGCCGTGCTCCGCCGCCTGAAGCCCTTCGACGTGCAGCTGCACTACACGGATCGCCACCGCCTCGACGAGAGTGTCGAGCAAGAGCTCGGCTTGGTGTTCCATCCGACCGCCGAGTCGCTGGTGCCGATCTGCGACGTCGTGACCATCAACGCACCGCTGCACCCGGAGACCGAGAACCTCTTCGACGACCACCTCCTGTCGAAGATGAAGCGCGGGGCGTATCTCGTGAACACCGCTCGAGGGAAGATCTGCGACCGCGACGCGGTCGCCCGGGCGCTGGAGTCGGGACAGCTCGCCGGCTACGCGGGCGACGTCTGGTTCCCCCAACCAGCCCCGCTCGACCATCCCTGGCGGACCATGCCCCACCACGGCATGACGCCGCACATCTCAGGCTCCTCGCTCTCGGCGCAGACGAGGTATGCCGCCGGCACACGCGAGATCCTCGAGTGCTTCTTCGAGGGCCGTCCGATCCGCGACGAGTACCTGATCGTCGACGGCGGACAGCTGGCGGGCACCGGTGCGCGGTCGTACACGCCCGGCGACGCGACATCAGGCTCGGGAGATGCCGCTCGTCGCTAGGAGCCGGACGCTGGCGGCGCCAATTGGCAGCTGCTCGCTCATCCCGCAAGAAAGGCGGCCCACATGATCCACGAAGTCCAAGGAGTCGTCGCGCTTCGGCGCGGCGAGCCTGTCTCGCTGGAGCCGATCCATGTGCCCGATCCGGGACCTGGGGAGGCCCTGGTCCGGGTCCAGGCCTGCGGCGTCTGCCACACGGACCTGCACTACCGGGAAGGTGGCATCTCGGACGACTTCCCGTTCCTGCTGGGCCATGAGGCCGCGGGAGAGGTCCAAGCCATTGGCCCCGACGTGATCGGGCTCGAGGTCGGTGCGTTTGTCGTCCTCAACTGGCGCGCGGTGTGCGGCATGTGTCGCTCGTGCCGCAGGGGCCGCCCGCAGTACTGCTTCTCGACGCTCAACGCGACCCAGCCGATGACGCTCGCAGACGGCACGCCTCTGTCCCCTGCCCTCGGTATCGGTGCGTTCGCCGAGCTCACGCTGGTGGCGGCGGGACAGTGCACCGAGGTTCCTAGGGTCCGCCCCGAGGCCGCGGGGCTCCTCGGGTGCGGGGTCATGGCCGGAATCGGAGCGGCCATGCACACCGGCGCGGTCGGCCCGCGCGACAGCGTCGCGGTCTTCGGATGCGGCGGGGTCGGCACCGCGGCCATCGTCGGGTCACGGCTGGCCGGTGCAACGACCATCGTGGCGATCGACGTCGACGATCGCAAGCTGGGTTGGGCAAGGTCGCTGGGGGCGACCCACGTCGTGAACTCCAGTCGTGAGGATCCCGTCGAGGCAGTTCGAGCAGCGACGAACACGTTCGGCGCGGACGTGACGATCGAGGCGGTCGGCCGTCCCGAGGTGCTCGAGCAGGCGTTCTTCGCACGGGACCTCGCCGGGACGGTGGTCCAGGTCGGCGTGCCCACGCCCGAGATGACAATGCCGGCGATCCCCATGATCGAGTTCTTCGGCCGGGGCGGGGCGCTCAAGCCGTCGTGGTACGGGGACTGCCTGCCCAGCAGGGACTTCCCGATGCTGATCGACCTCTACCAGCAGGGCCGCCTGGAGTTGGACGCCTTCGTGAGCGAGACCATCGGGATCGGCGAGGTGGAGGAGGCCTTCGCCAGGATGGGGCGAGGCGAGGTGCTCCGCAGCGTCGTCACATTCGAGTAGCAGCGAGGAGCGGGGCGAGCGAACCGCAGCCGACCTCGGCGGCAAAGCGCTCGACGGCGTCGCGATCCGGCGTCCACGGGTTGCGTTTTCGCGAGATCAATAGGTGAGGTCCTTGGGCTGGACGCTTCGAAAGTTGGGTGCAGGGTGGTCCTCGAACTGCACCGCTGCAATCGTCGATCGTCCCTCGAGCATCGCGCGTACGACTCGATGCATGCCGTCCATGACCTGCCCTTCGGATCCGAGGATGATCGGATAGGAAGGATCGACCTCGTTCACGAGCTGCATGTGCCGAACGAGCACGCGCACGGTGAAGGGGCTGCCGTCCGCGCTGAACCAGTGTGCGGTGTCCAGTTCCCGGATCGATTCGACCGGCACCTCCTTCACCGGGAAATCCGTTGCGAGTTCGACAAGCGTGTCGACATCCCATGCGTCATAGCCCTCACCGTTCTCACTGGGCACGAAGTAGTACTGCTTTCTCATCTCGCCATTCTCTCTCGGCCAGATGGTCTACGCGCGGGCACGCTCACCGATGAGCCATTGGCTGTCTCGAGCAACTTCGATCCGACAATCGCATCGAGTACGTTCGACTCCCATGACCGATGACTCGGTGGGGCCTAACGATGGGGAGAGCGCGCTGTGGGGCGTTGTCCTGTGGTGTGGCCTCGGATTGGAGCTGGTACTCGCGCTCATCATCGCCGGCTCGGTCTTCCGGGCGATCACGTATCTGAATTCCTACCCTCAGGGAGCAGGAGAAGTCACGCTCGCCGCCAACGCATGGGCGACGCCGGCGACAGCCGGCACGTTCGTCTTCCTACCGCTCTTTGTCGCAGCCGCCTACGTCATCTGGTGCACGACACGAGATGAACTGCCGAAGCGATGGGGCACCGTTCTCTCGCTGCTCGGCTGCTGCATCGCCGCATCTGTCCTGGCGCTCTGGGCCGGTGCCTACGGCCTTGGCTACGCCCTTGCGCATTCCGGATCGATTCCTCATGGATGGCAGGCATGGGTCGAGGTCGTCACGCAATCCTCGGCCATTCTGTTCATCGGCATCATCGGCGGCGTTGTCGCATATCTGCTGCGTAGGGACCTACTTCGATTCATCTTGGAGAATGACCTCCCGGATGAAGCGGCGCACCTGGAGCGGTAGGGATCGTTCGCCCGGGCGGCCCTGCTTCTCGAGAACCCGGCAGACAGCAGGCCGCTTGCAGAGTGGGGAACCACGTCGGTGCGAGTGATCGAGCCCTCTCTCGAGCTTTCATCGCCGAGATCGGACTGCCATTCGGTCGGTGGCGAACCATGCTCGACTTCGACTGGTATCTCTCGCCAGGCGAGTCCATCAGACTACGTCTCAAGGAGTGTTGGCTAGGAGTCGTCCAGTGCCTTTGCTGCGCGTTCCGCAAGGAGACCGGCGTGACACCCTCGGCCTACTTCAGAAGCCAGCCATCGACCGTCAACTACATACCCGCCTCGGTCCCGATTCACGACGGCGGCGCGTGGAGAGCGCGTCGGGCTCTGACGTGCCTGCGGGCCTGGCTGCCTCCACGAAGAGCCGAACCGTTGACTCTGTTGCGTACGGGGCCCGGCGTTCAGAGTGCAGGACGGTAAGTCCGGCCACCAGACATGCTTCGACCAGTTCGTCGAGCTCGAAGAGCGTTGCAACGAACGGCACTTCCTCCTCGAGAAACTGATCGCGCTCAATCTCTCCTTGACCCTCGTGCACGGCGATCAGGACCCGGCCCCCAGGTCGAAGGACCCGGCGAAACTCCTCGAGCACCCCACCGAGCTCGGAGCGTCGAGCGTGGATGACCGAGTAGAACGCCACCAGTCCCCCGAGCCGCTCGTCGGCGACGGGAAGCTGCCGCATGTCCCCCGCAACCGCGGCGCCAAGGCGACCGCTTGCGAGTCTCGCCATCTGGAGGCTCAGATCGAGGCCCAGCAACGACCGACCACTTTCGGCCACGAACACTCCGACCTGACCAGGTCCGCACCCAACCTCGAGGACGGGATCGCTCACTGACTCCGCGAACGCAGCTAACAGCGCACGATCCCGTGGTTTGTCCCGCAGCTCGTCGACGAACCGCGCCTCGTACCTTTGCGCGACCCTGTCGTACGACGAGCGAAGCTGGTCCCATGCCACGCGCCCATCATTGTGGAGGTCGAGCGGCTTGTGGCTGACAGCGCGATCGGGCTGATCCCTCCCAAGCGACGTCCGGAGCACCGGCTCAACTTCTCAGCTCGAGTCTGAGACCGTCCAGCCGCGTCGCCGCAGTTCGGCCGCGAGCTCTTCAGTTGACGCGTCCAGCAGCGGCCGCTGAGCGGCCGCTTGTGGAGGCGTGCGAGTCACCGCAGTCGGGGCTTCAACCTCGACCGCCTCGCTCTCGAGCCGCTCGATCATCGCCTCCGCCTCTGCGTGCGTGAACTTGCCCAGCCCTTGTCGCTGCGTCAGTCCGAACGGTCCGCGCGCGGTTCGGAAGTCGCCGTATCCCGCCTCCATGAAGAGGGCAAGCAGGCGCTGCGTCTGCTTCGCGGATGCCGCCGGACCAACCTGCTGACGGAACGCCACAGGTGTCAGTCTGACCGCCGCCGGAGCGCTGCGCCGGCAACGCGACGGGTACTGCCATTCGACATCGAGAACGCGACGAGATCCGTGAGAGCTGTTGGAACAACGACGGTCGATGAGACCGGCGGCGATTGCGGTCATCGCTGATGTGTTCCGCTGGTGCGATGCCAGCTCGGCGGTGATGTGGCGCCCGCTCACTCCTTGTCAGAACTGGGTGTCCTTCCGATGCGAGTGCCGAGCGCGGCGCCAGTCACGAGATCGCATGGCCGCTCAATTGAACGTCCGATATCCGCCAGCGCCGTGTCGCGAAACTGCCTACGGTCGCAGCATGGATTCCAAGACTGCGTTCGTCGTCGTCCCAATCCCCGCCGATGTTGTCGAGCGAGCGCGCTCACGCTCCAGCGAGGATTCAGAAGGCACCGCCGTCTCGCTCACCGCGAAAGGTGGCGAGCCACTTCGGTGCTGCCTCAGGAATGCCGTTCGCGGTGACGCACTTGTCCTGTTCAACTACGAGCCCCTGCTTCCGAAGAGCCCGTACCAAGAGAAGGGTGCGGTCTTCGCGCACGCGTCGGCGTGCCATCATCAAGTCGACCAGACCCGGTACCCGCCCGACTGGCGGGGGCGCCCCCAGGTCCTCCGTGCCTACGATCGCCGAGGCTGGATCCATGCGGCCAGCGTGCACGATGGAACCTCACCGGAAGCGGCGATCCGTGCTGCATTTGAAGACAGCCAAGTCGTTGAGATTCACAGTCGCAACGTTGCCTATGGCTGCTACATGTTCTCCCTCAGGCGCGCTCAATGACATGGACAACGATGAAGGCGGGCGATCGGAAACCGAGATGCTGCGTTCGACAAGGTCCTACTGAGTGGGATCCTCTTGAGCTCTCTGAGAGACTTCGCCGCACGTCGACGAGGTGTTCTGTGGCAAACGCACGGAGTGGAGGTGTCCTACACCATCGCGCACTCACCTGAAGCGAGATGCCGGAGGTAGTGTCGTCCCTACAGGCCGAGCCGTGTCCAGGAGGCGAGCGAGACAAACGTGGAGTTCTCCCTTGAGAGTGGCACGCAAGTCCTCCGACGCACGCCGGACATGTTGCGAGCAGCGCTTCTGGACCTGCCTGAGAGCTGGATCGGCGCTGACGAAGGGCCAGGCACCTGGTCCCCCTACATGGTTGTCGGGCACTTGCTGCACGTCGAGGAATGCGACTGGATGGACAGAACTCGATTGATTCTCGCGGACCAGGGAGGCGCCGTCTTCGAGCCGATTGACAGGGAGGCTGGCTTTGCGCGATTCAAAGGCTTGGAAGTCGAAGTTCTCTTGGATCGATTCGCCTCCACCCGGGCAACGAACCTGACCGAGTTGGATGGACTGGTCGCTGAAGACGACCTGTGCCGCACTGGCATCCACCCTGACTTCGGAACGGTATCTCTCGGTGAGCTCCTCGCAACATGGGTCGTCCACGACCTGAATCACCTGGGCCAGATCGTCAAGACGATGGCAAAGCAGTATGCGGACGCAGTTGGACCATGGCGCGCCTATCTCCCCATTATCGACTCGGTCTGATCTGCGCCGCGACTGGTTGATCGTCAATCGGTCTCACTCGCGATGAGTCCGGGAACGCTTCCCCGTGAGCATCAATCTTGCGACTCCCAGAGTTAGTCCTCGAGGCTCGGCGCTGCTGGAAACGAGTGATCGAAACTAGTGGGGCCGATGAGTTCGATGACTCGAGCTATGCGACGACGAACTGCCCGACGATCGGCTCGCGTGCCGCCTTCGTCGGCGCGTTCTCGCTGCGTCAAGGTGCATCACGACAGCAATGATCAAGGACATCCCCCCGATGATCAGGGCCACGCGTCCGCGTCGGACGTGATATCCGTGCGACCTCGAAATGTGGCCCGGGAAGAATGACGGCAGCGAACCCGACCTCACGTTGATATAAATCAATCCCACCGCGCACAGCAACACACCGAATAGGTAGAGCCCGACCATTAGGGCACCGCGGTTCGCGCTCATTCGATTGCCCCAATCGACGGCTGAGTAGAACGCAATTTTAGCCATTCCAGAGCTGGACGACGGTCACCTCGACCTTGGGATCCAAGAGCAGCCAAATCAACGATCTTGGCTGGTGGCCCAGGCAGCCCATCGAACTCACGAGCGATGAGTTCGCGGCCTTTTTGACTGAATATCGCGGTCACCAAGGTCGAATTGGCGACCCACACTTCTGAGCCTGCGTAAGCACTCCCATTTGGATCACTGCGGTCGTAACTCGAGTTTGTCAGCGCCTGCACGCAACTCCGCTCAGCGACATTCATCTCGGTCAAAGTGTCTGGCCACTGGTCCTGTGTTCGAAGTACCTGTCGAGTTGGTCACTCGTGCACACGGGCCGTCTGCACCACAAGGCGAGATCGACGCCCAGGGTTGGGAGCCTCCAGACTCCTCGGCGTCAGAGGCGCAACTGAAGCATGAGGATCTGGCTGTGAGAAACCACTGGTTGCCATCGCTACTGGTGGCAACCCTCGAAGGCCGAAAGGAAGCTCGCCAGAGGCGCCACTGCGGACTCAGCGGAAGCGAGCAGGCGAATGTACGCTGGCCGATCTTGCGACAGGTGGGTGGTTCATGCGAGTCCGTCGAACGGCAATTGCAATTGGCATGGTGTCAACTTTGCTCCTCGGAGTGACGTCGGCTTCTTCCGCCGTGGCAGCTCGATCGCCGTCGCTCTCGTTCTTCTTCAGTCCACAAGATCCCCAGCAACACGCTCGAATTGTGGTCAAGACGTGCGTCGCACATGCCGCCAGAGGCTGGCTCGTTCGTCTGCAGGAAGCCCAGGGTTGGGGTCACGTGTGGCGCACGGTTGAGCAGTACCGCTCACCGCTCGCAAGCGACTGTGTGTGGGTGGGAATGTCATCCGGGGCGATCGGGCTGAAGCCGTTCCGTGCGCAATTGCTTGAGGGAACGAGGATCAAGGCGCAGACTCCGGTGAAGAACCTTTTCGTCTACGGCATCGTCCCTGGCGTCGTGTTCTTCAACCAGCCGCACAGTCCCTACCTCAACAACTACTGGAAGGCCGTGGCCGCGAATGGCCACGTCTATGCCACCCTCGGACGCATGGACTCGGGGGCCAACTCGTTCAGCGGCGGGAAGAACACGTGCAAATGGCTGACGTTCAAGGTCTTGTCGACCGACAACCATGCGGGTGATCCGAAGTCCGATGGTGTCTCGACCTTTCAGATCAACCAGTATTCACTGGATCCCCAGTCGATCACCTTCCCCGACAATCACGTGACAACGTGGTGGGTCCGGCTGGATAGCTCGATCTTTCAGCTTCTCTACTCCAATGTGAACAAGTACTCGTCGGTCTACGTCCTTGCTAATGGAACAAAGGCTGACTGCTTCAGCGCAACCGGCTTCTGAGGCCGAGATTCTGTGCGCCTACGGTCGAGCCGTGAATGCGGTGGCGAGCCCCTGGATCAACGGCATCCAGCCGGTTGGCGGCTCGGTGGGAAAGGGAATGCGGGTGCTGAGCGCCTCTACGAGCGCCACGGCATCGCCGCGCAGGGTCGGCGAGCTCGCCGGTGGTGCATCCTCACGTATGTCGACGGAGTCTGCGATGTGGAGGGTGAAGCACATCTCGGGATCTCTCGCTTGCACGCCGAATGAGCCAGCGGTGACCTGTCCGGACAGAATCACGAGGGCGGACGTCAGCGCACACACATAGCGAAGGCTGGCACTCACCTCGTCGGCATGAGTCTGTTGAGCGACATCGAGAGCGAGCACGACGTCGCGCTCGTGGATCCACGAATCCCAGAGTGCATGACTCGCGATCAAGCGCACCGGGAGATGACCGGGAGGCGCCTCGGCGATCGAAGCCCAGCCTTCCTCATCTAGTCCGCCGAGTACATCTAGCAACTCATCGTTGCTGGACACGAATTGGTCGAACACGCTCCGCGGCGCCAAGTCGCGCATGCCAGCAACCAGTAGCTCCGGAGTTGTGACCGGATCAAAGTCCGAGAGGAACTGCGTGGGAGAACCGGCAACGCCCGCCCGCACGGATGCCGTCCAGAATGTGTTGACGCCGGCGAGGTGGGCAACAACATCTTGGACTGACCATGCAGCACAACGGCTCGCCGAACGCCAGTCCTCAGGGCGCAGTTCCCGCAGCACGTCCTCGAGGCGTCGGCGCTGCCTCGACAGGGGGATGAACTGGTCTCGCGGAGCACCTGCGATTGAGATGATTGGCGAGCCTCCATAACGCGGAGAGAGCGGCACGACCGGACCATACCAAGGGACTGCAACAGGTTCCTCGGCTACCGACTCGTGCCGGCATCGAGTGAGGGACGCGGGGTCGGCCCTTGGCGTCACTAGCGTTTATAGGCGTGTACCGGCTCTGGGTGGTCATCGATCTGCTGGTGGTCATGGCCTTCGTTGCAATTGGCCGATCCGTCCACGATCACGGGATCAACCCAGCAGGGTTCGCGTCGACGGCGTGGCCCTTCGTCGTCGGGGTCGGGATCGGCTGGCTGGTCGTCGTCGCGTTGGGACGAATCGGGACCTCCCTTTCGGACGGCGTCATTGTCTCGGTCATGACCGTCGCGGTCGGCATGATCTTGCGCGCCGTCTCAGGCCAGGGAGTCGCGTTCGCCTTCATCCTCGTGGCCCTCGGTTTCCTGGGAGCCTTCATGCTCGGCGGGAGGGCCGTGCTTGCCGGGCTGCGCCACGTGCGATCCAAGCGGTCCCTACATGACGCCTAGATCCTCGGTCTACGACTGGCTCTTTCGGAACCGCGAGACGGGCGCGATCACCATCGCACAACTGCCCAACCTCCCCCTTATGGGGTTCCTCGTGGCAGCGCTGGTGCGCTCGATCCTGCCGCTCAGCACCCAGGTCCGGGAGGTCATGGGCGGCACCGCATTGGGGTTCCTCGCGTGGTGGTCGCTTGCCGAAGTGTTCCGTGGTGTGAACCCCTGGCGCCGCATCCTGGGGTCTGCCGTGGGCGCATTGGTCGCCGTCATGATCGTGAGCCGCCTTCGCTGAGGTTGCAGCGGCAACTGAGGGCGCACAGCCAATCCCCTCCCCTGCCGCGCGCCATGGTCAATCTCGATCGCGCTGGTGTGCGAGTCGTACCTGGCATCGCGCTACGGCATTGGTTGCTCCGCTCGCAGGCCGACGGCGTCTTGGGACCAGAAGACATCGGCGTAGACAAGCGTGCCTGTCATCCAGGCCTCGCTCGCGGAGAGCCGAATGGCTTGAAACGCCTCCTTTGGGGATCCGAAGGGAGGGCCTTCGAAACCCGAGCGCCCCTCCAGGTGAGAAGCCGAAGCGGTGGTAGTAGGTGGGAGATCCCTCCAAGAAGACGACCGGAACTCGCCTCATTTCCATTATCTCCAGTCCCGCTCTGATGAGCATCAATCCATAGCCCTGACGTTGATGAGTCGGCAGAACCCCGACAGGGCTCAGTACCTGCACAGAGATCAATTGTCTCGGTGCGTCAAGGAGGCTCGGCGTAAACATGACGTGCCCGACGACCAGTCCATGCTCTTCGGCAACAAGCGACAGTCCTGACTCGGGGGTGATCAGGCATCGCAGAGCGTCCGCGAGCTGGGCAACGCTCTCGCCATCGGCACCAAACGCATCTCTATGAAGGCGAGCTACCGCTTCCCGGTCATTTGCTCTCTCGTGTCGGACCGCCACGCGACGCGACCCTAGGTCAGCATTGCGGCAGGAACTCATGCCAGGACGCGGCACGATGAGTCCCTCCGCCGGTGGTCTCGCGCCGACGCGCCAGGGCTGACGCCTACTTGAGCAAGGTTACATGTCCCTTGAAGTCCTTCTTGCCGTCAACTGAGACTGACGAACAGGTCACTGTCGAGGGAGTGCCGCCGCTCCCGCAGGAGGGTCCGATCAGATTGTGGCCGCTTGCCAGCACGATGCGGGGCCCGATGGATCCCCCGATGATCTGATCAATGCCGCCGGTGCCGTCTGAGGCAAGGCAGTACACGTTGCTCGCACAACTGATCCGGGAAAGGGTGAGCTGACCGGACTTCATCTTTCCGGGCATCTTCTTTCTCACCACCCATGATCCGCCCGATGGGACCGGAGGCTGCAACGACCAGCCGTGGCCGGCGAGGTCGATGGCGACGCACACATTGGACCCGGTGAGACACGAGATCGGGCCAACGCCCGCAGACGAGATGAGCAGCGAGGTGGACCAGCTCTTTCCGTCCCATGAGTAGCCGTCGCCATTGACGTCGGCCACGACGCACAGGGTCGAGCTGCTGCATGAGACCCTGCGGGGGACGTTGTTCCATGCGTGGCCAGCGGCTGTCCGGTCCGTGCTCGTGCCTCCGCTGATCGCGAACGCTTCACCGCCGTCTCCGAGCACCATGCAGAACGAGACGGTCGGGCACGACACAGACGTCACCGACGCCTTTGTCGTTGTGCCATTGATGTAGAGCGGGTTCGCTCCCGACATGTGCGAGCCATCCCACACGAAGTAGTTGCCAGCGTTGTCGATGACGACGCACATCTTCGAACTCGCGCATGAGACATAGGACAGGCTGCGTTGGCCGTCAGCTATCGCCGCTTTCTTGGCATATTTTCCGGTGATGGTCGCCACGTTCCCGAGCTTGCCAACTGCCATGCAAAAGCTCGAGCCGGAGCACGAGATCGCGAGTGGCGACCACTTGAGGTTGAGTGCCACCTGCTGGCGGGAGATGTTGAAGGACTGGACGACCGTGGTGACGGGACTCCCCCACTTCGTCGTGGAGCCTGCCGCTCTGACGACGAGCGCAAAGGAGAAATGGATCAACAGGCCCTTTGCATTGGCGGGCATCGCGACAGCGACGTGCTGGGTCCTCTTGATCGTGCCCGCAGTCGGTGTGCAGTCCAAGGTCTTCGGAAAGCCGGAGAGCTTTGGGACGACCGAGTACGTGCAGGATCCGCCATTGGTGACCACAGCGCTGAGTGTGAGCGTTCCACCCTGCGGTGGAAGGCTCGGCGTTGCCGAGAAGCTCGTGATCACCGGCTTTGGCGCAGACGCTTCGGCGGACAGCGCGGGAGCTGCGACCAATGCGCCCAGCGTTAGGACGCTGCCAAGGGCACACATCGACCCTTTTTTGAGACGCGTCCGAGCACGACGACTTGACAAGGTGGTGCGATTCACGGAGCCCTCTTTCGCTAACACTGCGTGTCGAGGTGCAACCCTACATCTCAGTGTTTGGGTTAGCCCGCTCGGCGTCGGCGTGCTACGAAGTGCGCGGGTACGACTCTGAAGAGTCTTCTATGACGATGACGCACTCTTGGTGACGCCACTCTCGTCACCGGCATCAGAGCCCTGCGCCTTGGTGAGAATGATCCATCGATGCCATTCCAGTGAGCGGAACACGACCGCTGTCGAATTCTCTCGTTGACTTGGAGAGGGCAATCGAGATCTGTGTGGGCCGGAGAATTCAGAATCGATCGTGCTTGGCGTCACAGCTGATTTCGAGGGGCTGATCGCAGCGTCATCCGAAGCCAATGCCGTGACCTCTTATCGCGACCTCGACTTCGTCAGCCGCCCCGGGCAGCAGTGGGGCTCATGCCCACCGCGCCCGAGGCGGCTCACGTGATCAGTGCAGAAGGTTCAGGTTGTTGGTCGCGTCGTCGACGAAGATGACACCCCTACCCGATGGCGTGATGGCGAGCCCGAACAGCGCACCCGCGCCAGCGGGGCTCCCCGAGCTATCCAGCAGAATCGGCGGGAACTGTGCGCCGCTGGGCGTGGTCTCCACGATGTTCCCATCCCCACCATTGACCGTGAGGATGTCGCCGTTGGGTGCAAGCGTCATGCCGAGGGGCGCGTTCAAGAACCCGTCACTCGTCACTGTCGTGCCGCCGAGGTGCACAGCGGTCGAGCGCCTGCCCGCGTCGCGGATCGCCGTGATCCTGTTGCCAACGGTGTCGGCGACGTAGAGCGTTCCGTGCTCGCCGAGCGTGACGCCAGTCGGACCAACAACGAGCGCCGCGGGGTCGGTTCGCTCGCCGAACCCGTCCGCCACGACAGTTTGCGAGATGAGCGCAGGAAGACGGTGGTGCCTGAGCTCAATGTCGAGCCTGACCACTGTCCCGCCGTCGACGACGTTGCCGGGCGTCACGCTCGGGTTGCCGCCGTCGGCCGCCACTGTCCCATTGAGCACGTTGGTCACGTACAGCCGGGCGAAGTTCCCATCGCCAGCTGACGTCATGTCCCATGGGCCGTTGATGTTGCCGCCAGACCACACTTCTCGGACGACACCATGGCTGTCGAGGACGATAAGACACCCTGCGCCCGCAGTCGCAGCGGAGCCATCAGTGGTCGGCAGGCTGCCAACGACGACCCAACCGCCCTTCAGGATCGCAAGTGCCGTCGTGAGTCCGATGCCCCCTGGGCACGCCGAGGGCAGCGATCCCGTGGTGATCTGCGCGAACAGGTGCTGGGATCCGTGGCGAGAGACGTCGACGATGGTGGTGCCGGTGCCTTGTGAGTTCCCACTGTCGTTGAAGTTGCTCACGAGGGTGTCGCCGGCTCGCAGCGCCCCGTCGTCGCGCTGGACTACAGCGACGCCGTACGGGTTGATGTCGCCGTTCGATGGGATCGTGGACGGCCCGACCGTGATCGTCGAAAGGTGCGAGAGGAAGCTATGGCCGCCATGCCGGTGATCTCTTGACCCGCTTGCGGCTCCGGCGGCAAGCGGCACAGAGAGCGCTGCGAATGACACACCGACTGCAATGGTCAGGTACCGCGCATGGGATCGTCGCTGACGGCGGGGTCGACCCGCATCGGCATGCCCGCTTGACGTCAACTGACCCCTTCGGTGTCGTTCGATACTGGTTCGCATGTAGCTATTCCCCTTCGCTCGGTTGCGAGAACCCGATCTCACCGATGGTCGGCAAGGATCAAGGCAAGTCCCCTCGTAGGGATACCCTCGGGTCGGCCGATCTGTTCACTCGAATCGCATCGGCACCTGGAGAACTGTCTGCGTCACGCGCGGCTTCTCGCGCCTCGACCCGGGTCACCACTGGTGACCGACACGATGGATCGGCGTCGTAGTCCGCTCACCGAGCCAGCCAGTCGGGATCACTCGGCACCTTGGCGAATCTCTCGCTTTGCAACATCGCAGACGATCTGCGATCGACCTCACGGTTGGTGAATTCAGCGATCCACATCCACCCGGATCGCCGTTTGTCGAGTGGATCGTCTAAGAGTCACGCTCGAGCTATCGCACTACTCGACTGACGCTCCCAGTCTGCGTCGACCATGTGTCCACGCAGACTGGGAGCTCCGAGCAGCAATCAGCTCAGCTGTAGTACTTGAGAATGTCCCCCACCGCTTCGTCCACCATTCGGATCGGAATGATCTCGAACTCCATGAATGGCGCGTACGCCAACGCGACATCGTGCAACTCAGCGATGTCTTTGTTGTCGCTGATGACAGAGCCACCGGATCCATCTGCGTGGATGTAGTGCGCAATCTCGCCTGGGTTCTTTCCCCTCTCACCGAAGAGCTTCATCAGCTCGACGCCCTGCTCCCTGGAACGGTCGCCCGTGAGGGAGTAATTCGTTTGAAACAACATTCGTGCTTCCTCCTTTGACTGAGCTCACATTGGAGCGATTATCGCACGCCTGCGGTCCAGCAGATCTGCCTCGCACGGTGAGAGGCACGGAGCTGAGTCGGAGGCCAGAGTCCGGGAACATCGGCTCTGCGTCGACCGCGGCAAGTGCTGTAGGTTTCGACCACACCGCCGATGAATCGAGGAGATTATGCACGCTGCAATCGTGAGAGCAGACATCCCTGGTGGTACCACCGAGGCCCGACTCAAGAATCTGAGAGAGCAGGTTGCTGCAGGGATCAGTGGCGCTCCCGGGTTCATCGCGGGGTACTGGTGCGAGCCCGTCGACGACCAAGGATTCGCCTTCGTCGTCTTCCAGGACGGGGCGTCGGCGAAGGCTGCGGCCCCTCCGGTCGGTACCGACATGGGCGATGGCGTCACAATCGCGAGCATCGAGTTTCGAGAAGTTCTTGCGAATGCGTGAAGAGAAGCCGGCGGCACGCCCTGCGGTGGCGGCGTAGTCATCTGACCTGACTAGTTGCACTGATCTCAACCGAACTTATTCTCGATGGGGGGAGCAACCTCGAGGCTCACCAATTGTGAGATCGACACTCACTCTTCGAGGCTGGCTCTGGGCGTTGCCTCACCCGACGTCAATCCTGGAGGACAGGCCAGAGCGATGGCCGAGCGCGTAGCTCCTACTGCCCCAGGACCGATCCGCCCCCCGAGAGGCTTTTGATGGCACTCTCGAAGTGTGCGAGCGATATGACATCGGACGATGCCGGGACAGCAATGGTGTCGGGAACGCCATAGTGAGTGAAGTCCAAGCTCAAGCTTCCACTGGTCATTGTCGGTCCCACCGGGAGCTGGACGGTCATTTGCCTCACGAGCCCCGAGGCATCGAACCACACCGTGATCCTCGGTGGATTGGACTTTGTCAGCGTCGCAGCCAGCTCGGCTCGCTGCCCGCGCGACAGGTTGTGGAAGTACTCGGAGAGACGGGCGAGGCGGAGGAGTGTGGCCCTTGAAGGCTTAACTGAGAAGCCGCGACAAGGCATGCCGTTGATGGACTTCGAGGTCAACGACTTCACGCCGATGCCTTTGCCCTCGAGGGCCCGCAGCTGCGCGACCGGGTTCGCCGTCACGGATCCCTCTCCCTGCCGAATACCTATCGGGATCAGGATCCACTGCTTGCCAACGATCGAAGCGAGATCCTGTCCATCGACCGTCATGCCCATGTACAGCTTTCCCCCGACACCGAGCTCCGTAACTGCCACGGGTTTGCCGCTGATGGTCTCCGCCAACGTCATGGTCGCGTGCCCATTGACGAAGTCCTCGACTCCCGACCCTGTTACCGGAGTCTGAACGCCCCCAATTTCGACCGATCCCTGGACGGAGACGTCAGCCGTGCGTTGTTGGATCGTCTGACGGGTCGACTGTTCAACAAATGCCACTGCCTGCGCAGGACGCAGAGCTGGCAGCGCCGCCGGAGGCTCCGCAGAAGTGCCGCAGCCTGCCAGCAGCGCGGCGCCAAGGAACGCTCCAACCAGCACTGGGGGCACAGCGCGATGACTGGGAGAGAACCGACGGACAGCCCCTTCACGGTGCAGCTCACGCATGTGACTCCCTCCAGTCAATTTCGTCACGATATCAGCGCGCACGGCTTCGTCGTCGAAGTCATTGTTCGTGAGTTCCATGGCACGCAGTTCACCGGCACTGAGACAACACCGTATTGAGTTCTTCGATCAGTTGGCCGAATCGAAGGCGTATGTCGTGCCCTTCTTGTCGAGTTGGCCTGTGCTCTCACGCACATTCCGGCTTTCACACGACACCGCAGACAATTCGGAGCCTGGGCGGTCCCCGGAAGTGATGTGCGGCTTCCCATTGAGTCTCACATAATCGAATCTCTCGTGGGCAGGCTCGAATTCTGAGGTGCTCACAAAAGATCAGATCAGAGGCTGTTTTGCAGGCTGTAGCTCCCCCTCAGATAAGCCCGCTGGAAACGACTACCTTCTACGGTATTGAATGCCCCTCGTGAACCGAGGGCCAAGGTGCGCGAAGGAGGGGAACGTGTACCACTTCCTTCTGAACCGCGGCGCCCGACGCGTTGTCACGACGACACGGGGCGGTGTCGGCGTTGGCGTCGCGACCACGCTCGTCCTCGCACTCGTTGTCTTTGGTCCGAATGGTGTCGCGCGCGCCAGCACCGCCAACCGAACCGGCGCATCCATCGCAAGGAGCTACGGCACCGGGAAGGGCTTCTGCGCGTCGGGCACCAGCCCAAAGAACGCAGGTGGCTACTTCCTCGGCGCGAACTTCGACAACGTCTGGGCGTGCGGTCCCCCGGTCAACGACAACGAAGGCAATATGAACTTCGACGTGCCACCGTTCGACACAAGCGTGGTCGGATACCAGTGCGCGGAGATGGCCAACCGATGGCTCTGGCACGCGACAGGGCATCTGGCCTACGCCGACGGCTGGGTGTTCGTGCAGGCCGCGAGCACCGCGACGAATCTCCCGATCGGCCACCCCGGCGGGACCTCGTTGCCGCGTCCCGGCGACATCATGAGCATGGGCACGTCTGATCCTGGCCACGTCATCGTGATCGACGGCGCCTCGGCCAACCTCTACACGTCGGGCACGGGATCGCTCACGTTCCTCGACGAGAACGCTTCGCCGAGCGGGTCCGACTCCGTTGCGGTCAAGAACTGGCGGATCGCCAGCGTGTACGGCTACCCAACCTCCAGTTACTCGTGGCTCAAGATCCCTGGCTACAGCAACCCGATACCCGCAAATGGCAGCTTCGTCGACTACCAGGGCACGATCTACCGGGTCGCGGGCGGGGCCCCGCTGGCGGTCTCGAACTGGGCGAACGTCGGCGGAGGCCACCCATTCGTCACGCTCACGACGGCTCAGTGGGACGCCGACGGGTTCGGCGTCGGCGGGCCGCACCAATACCCTGCGAACGGCACCGAGGTAGCGATCGGCAATGCCGCCGACCATGGCTCGGGGTTCGTCTTCGCGGGAGGTGCGCCGCTCGCC
>Ga0208219_1000011_pt1 | contig 117920 bp, 119 predicted proteins | sample NGESurshal072012_7_FD_184469 | JGI IMG/M metagenome (GOLD analysis project Ga0208219, IMG submission 184469) | Arctic peat soil microbial communities from Barrow, Alaska - NGEE Surface sample 53-2 shallow-072012 (SPAdes) | ecosystem: Environmental > Terrestrial > Soil > Wetlands > Peat ... | reverse complement strand
GCCGTTCGTCAGCCCCGAGACGGTGCACGAGAGCGGGCCAGCGGTCCACGTGCAGGTCTCACCGCCGTTCGCCGACGTGCTCGAGTCGGTCGCGGTGACCGTGTAGCTGGTGATCGTGCTGCCGCCGTTGGAGGCCGGCGCGCTCCAGCTCACGAGCGCCGAGGCATTGCCGGCCGTGGCCGACACCGAGTTCGGCTTGCCTGGGACCGTCGCGGGCACGACCGCGTTGGATGCCGACGAGGCAGGTCCCGTGCCTGCGACATTGATCGCGTTCACCGTGAACGTGTAGCTGTCCCCGTTCGTCAGCCCCGAGACGGTGCACGAGAGCGGGCCTGCGGTCCACGTGCAGGTCTCGCCGCCGTTCGCCGGCGTGCTCGAGTCGGTCGCGGTGACTGTGTAGCCGGTGATCGTGCTGCCGCCGTTGGAGGCTGGCGCGCTCCAGCTCACGAGCGCCGAGGCATTGCCGGCCGTGGCCGACACCGAGTTCGGCTTACCTGGGACCGACGCGGACACGATCACGTTGGATGCCGACGAGGCAGGTCCCGTTCCCTTGCGATTGGTCGCGGTCACCGTGAATGTGTAGCTGTTGCCGTTCGACAGCCCCGAGACGGTGCACGAGAGCGGGCCAGCGGTCCACGTGCAGGTCTCACCGCCATTCGCCGGCGTGGTCGAGTCGGCCGCGGTGACCGTGTAGCCGGTGATCGTGCTCCCGCCGTTGGAGGCAGGCGCGTTCCAGCTCACGAGGGCAGACGCGTTGCCGGCCGTGGCCGACACGCCCGTTGCCGCGCCCGGGCTCGTCGCGGGAGTGACCGCGGTGGATGCCTGCGACCGGATGCCTACCCCTACGCCATTGGTCGCGGTCACCGTGAACGTGTAGCTGTCCCCATTCGTTAACCCGGTGACAGTGCACGTGAGCGCGCCCGTGGTCCACGTGCAGTGCTCGTTGCCGTGCGCCGTCGTTGTCGAGTCCGCTGCGGTGACCAAGTAGCTCGTGATGGCGGTGCCGCCCGTCACGCCCGGCGCACTCCAGGTGACGACAGCAGTGGTGTTCCCGGCAGTCGCCGCGACCGACGTGGGTGGGTCCGGCACCGAGGCGGGGACCACGTAGGACGAGGGCACCGACGGCAGCGACGTGCCCACCACGTTCCTCGCCCGCACCGTGAACCGGTAGCTGTTCCCGTTGGTGAGCAGAACGACCGTGCACGACAGCGGGCCCGAGGTCCACGAGCAGGTCTCGCCGCCTTTCGACGGCGTGGTCCGGTCCGCGGCGGTCACGGTGTAGCTCGTCTCGCTGACGCCGCCGCTTGAGGTGGGCTTGTGCCAGCTCACGAGGGCCGAGCGGTTCCCTCGAATCGCCGTGACCGCAGTGGGCTCGCCCGGGGCTGCCGCCGGCGTCACGGCCGCCGAGGGCGCTGAGGCGAGTCCGGTCCCAACTTCGTTCGTGGCCGTGACCGTGAACCTGAAGCCGTGGCCGTTCGTGAGGCCCACGACCGTGCAGGTGAGCACGCTCGTGACGCACGAGCGGCTGCTGGGATGCGAGGTGACCGTGTAGCGCGTGATCGGGCCGAGCCCACTCTTGAGGGGGGCCCGCCACCGGACGATCGCGGCGCCGGGCCTCGGGATCGCGGTGATGTTGGTCGGGGCGATTGGCGTGTACGGGGGCACGGAGACCGAGACGTTCGTGCCGTTGTCGAGCTGGCCGTACTGGTTGCTGCCCCAGCACGAGATCAGCCCGAGTGCGAGCAGCGTGCACGTGCTGTCGTCGCCCGCGACCAACTGCGTCACACTGCCGATGCGCACGGCGACAGGGACGAGCGAGGTCCGCAGCGTGCCGGTGCCGAGTTGGCCAAACTGGTTCCAACCCCAGCACCTGACGGTCCCGGATCGCAGCAGCGCGCAGCTGTGCCCGAAGCCGAGCGCGAGCTGGGTCACGCCCGACAGGCCCCGGGTCACCGCGGGGACGCGCTCATTGTGCTTGGTGCCGGTGCCCAGCTGGCCGTTTGAGTTCCAGCCCCAGCACCGCACCGTCGCGGTGCGCAGGATCGCGCAGGTCTGCCCGAAGCCGAGCGCGATCCTTGCGACACCCGCAAGGTGGACAACCGTCACCGGGACGACTTCGCTCCGCGTCGTGCCGTTGCCTAGCTGGCCGTCTTGGTTCAAGCCCCAGCACTTGACTATCCCCGTAGCCAGGAGCGCGCAGGTGTGGGCATAGCCAGCCGCGATCTGGATGACGTCGCGCAACCCCCGCACCGTCGCGGGCACCTTTGCGTTCTTCGTTGACCCGTCGCCCAGCTGGCCAAAGAAGTTCCACCCCCAGCACTTCACCAATCCCGAGACGAGCAGCGCGCAGCTGTGCTCGAAGCCGAGCGAGATCGAGCGCACGCCCGAGAGCCCTCGCACCGCGACGTGCAGACGCGAGTCGGCCGTCCCGGCATCACCAAGCTGGCCGTAGCGGTTCCATCCCCAGCACTGCACGGTCCCTGTGCGCATGAGCGCGCAGGAGTGCCCGTATCCGACCGCGACCCGGGCGGCGCCGGTGAGTCCGCGCACCCCGACAGGGAGCGTCGTCGAGCGCTTCGTCCCGTCGCCCAGCTCGCCGTAGAAGTTCCGGCCCCAGCAGCGCACGGTGCCTGCTTGCAGGACCTCGCAGCCGGTGGCATGTCCATTAGCGATCTGCACCGGGCGCGCGGCGCTCGAGATGGACGGCGCGGCTGCAGCGCGGGCGACCCGCAGTGGAGCCGCGGCCGCGACGGCGCTCGGCAGCGTGCAGATGAAACTGAGGGCGACGACGAGCGCCCCGGCGCCGGCAAGGAGCCGGGGCCGCGGCACCGTGGCCGGGCGCCCGTGAGCGAGGTTGCTCACGTGATCGCTCCCGCATCGCTGGGCGGGCGCGGGGTCCGACGAGTTGGCATGGCGACCTTCGAAACGAGGCGCAGCATCTGACGCGCACGAGATCCCGACATCACATCGACCCCTACCCACTCTCTGCGAGGTCTCAAAAGATACATCGCGGCGAGGCTCGCCACTTTTAGGGGCTGGGCGATCCCCCGAGCCGATGCCCCTTCGGTAGAGTCAATCGTGTCCTCATGCGTCGGTGGCGGCCGTTCCTGGGCTCGTTGAGAGCCCTCAGGATCCGGCACCGCTCGCAGTTGCCCTGAGCGATTGGAGCGTCTGATGAATTTTTCTAGCCCCCGGATAATTGTGCGCGCGACGGTAGGCCTCACCGTCCTTGGTGCGCTCACCTTTGGCAGCCTCTGGCAGGCGACGGCAGGTCTCGCGGCCTCGCGCCACGCGAGCGTGACCCGTGGCTACCTCGCGCTCGGCGACTCGGTGACCTTCGGCTATCGCGAGTCGAACACGACGCCGCCGCCGAACTACCTCAAGGCATCCTCGTTCATTGGGTATCCAAAGGACGTGGGCCTGGCGCTCGGGTACCAGGTCGCGAACGCGTCGTGCCCGGGTGAGACCTCCGCAAGCCTCATTACCAAGGGCGTCCAGAGCAATGGGTGTGAGAACGTGCCAGGCGGCGGCCCTGGCTACCGGTCAGCGTTCCCGCTGCACGTGAGCTACAAGGGCACGCAGCTCGCGTACGCAGACACGTACTTGAAGATGCACCCGCGCACCTCGCTCGTGACGCTGATGATCGGCGCAAACGACGCGTTCCTGTGCCAAGAGACGACAGCCGACAACTGCGCAAGCGAGCTGCCGACGGTCCTCAAGCAGATGGCGGCGAACGTCGCGCACATCCTGACGTCGATCAGAAAGACCGCCCGCTACGGAGGCCAGATCGTGATCGTCAACTACTACTCGCTCGACTACGCCAGCGCGCTCGACAACGCCGGGAGCCAGACCCTGAACACGACGGTCGACAAGGCCGCCAAGCCCTATCGCGTCCAGATCGCTGATGGCTACAGAGCCTTCGAGGCCGCAGCGCTGCAGTCCGGTGGCAACACCTGCACCGCCGGACTCCTCACCCAGCTGACCGGTGGCGGCTGCGGCGTCCACCCGAGCATCGCGGGCCAGGCAGTGCTCGCTCTGGCCGTCGAAGAGGTTGTGAAGAGGTAGAGCCCGGCCTTCGGAGTCGGAGGCGGAGTCGGCGTCACGGCGGCCGCTGTAGTGCCACCTCGGCCACGGACGTGGGCGTAGCCTGCGATCGACTCGCTGTCGATCGTGCTGAGGGGCGCCCATGAAGAGGATCCGACCACTCGCGACGGGCGCACTCCTCGGCGGGCTGATCCTCGCTGGCTGCGGGTCGTCGCCGAGCGCCACGGTGCAGTCGCCTGCCGCTCGAGGGGTGCAGCTGAGGGTGTCGGCGATCCCATGGGGTCACCTTGGTCCGGGGTGGCTCCTCGCGATGTGGAACCGCAACAGGGGCACCGCCCCGGGCACGCACGCGCGCGGCAACGTGGCGAATCCGATCAACTCGCTCTTCCTCGTGGATCCCGCAGGCGGCAGATACCTGATCGCCCGGTACGCCACCCAGAATCAGGTCCTCTCGGGCTGGTCGGGTGACGGTCGAAGGGCACTCCTCGTCAGCACCGCAGCGTCGACGCACCTCACCGAGATCGACCTTTCAACGGGGCTCATCGCCGACACGTTCGTGCTGCCCACCTCGAACTCGGTCTTCTTCGAGGCGGTCTCGTACACGAGGCCGCAGGGTCTCGCGCTGCTGATCACGACCCAGACCAACAACGCCCAGCTGCTCCAGCGATTCTCGCTGGCCGGTTCGCTGCAGCGCACCTATCCGAACCGTTTCTCTGCAGTCGGCACCTTTGCTGGCAGCGTGCTGTCGAGCCCGGACGGTCTGCAGCTCGCCTTGGGGACGTCCAAGGGCGTCGCCCTGGTGGACAACGACGGCACGGTCGTGTCCCAGGTCCGCGTGCCAGGGGCGTCTTACTGCACCCTGAAGCGCTGGTGGGCGACTGGCGTCGCACTGGCATCGTGCTCGGCGTCGTCCTCGGTCCAGCGCCTCTACGAGGTGCCGGTGACCGGAGGTGCCGTCACTCCGCTCACCGCCTCCCCCCGCAGCCCAGGACCGGACCTGGGCGATCTCAACGCCTGGGCGGTCGGCTCCAGTGTGTACCTGCAGGATGCCGGCGGGTGCGGGTACCAGTACCTCGCAAAGCTGCAGCCCGACGCGCTGACGAAGCCGGTCGTCGTGCCGGGCGTCGTGCGAAGCGACAGCGTGTTCGTGCTCGGCGTCGCGAACGGCAAGCTCGCGCTCCAGGCCACCGTCGCCTGTGGCAGCGGGCAGTCCGCACTGTGGTTCGATCCCGCGACGAACGCCTCATCGGTCGTGCTCGGGCCACCGCTCAATGGCGGCGGCGTGCAGGTGGCCCTGCCGTACCCCGACCCGATGGGGTAGTCGGTCCCGACTCCTAGCGGAAGTGCGGTCGCTCGGTGTCTTTGCGCTCCGCAGCGACGCGCTCAGCGTGGATCAGCCTTGCCTCGGCGAAGTCGTCTTCGGGATTGGCACGGGCCGCGGCGCGCAGGTCGTCATTCGGGTCGACGGTCCTCGGTCTGAACCGTGCCCAGATCCCGCCGAAGAACCACCTGAAGCCGGTGTCGTTCTCTGCCATGGGCCCTCCTGCTCCGACGTGCGGAGTTTGCAGGTGTCTCCATGCTACGAGCGGTCAGTGAGAAACGCGAGGTCTTCTTGGTCGCACAACGCTTCGGTCAGCTCTACCGGCCGCGTTCGATCTCCCTGCGCTCCGCTTCGATCACCCGGGCCTCTGCGTAGTCATCCTCGGGGAAGGCATTGGCCACCTCGCGAAGGCTGTCTGCGGGGTCGGACACCTTGCGGCGAATCCGGGAAGGAAAGCCCAGGAAGTTGCTCCACCACCACCGACCTTTGATCTCGTCAGCGGACATCGTCCCTCCTTGGGCCGCAACCGCGGCGTCGTGACGGTGCCTCAATGGTACCCACGCGATTCTCACGATGCTGGCGGGGCTCGGGCCGGCTGCACGCCTCTCGCCGTCACGGGTGAGGAGCTCGGTCAGCAACTCGAGGTAGGCGTCGTCGGCCTCGACTCCTTGTGGCAGATCGCAGAGATGGTTTTGGCGGGACTCCAGCCGAGTGCCAGATCGGCGCGGCGATGACTCGTCGCTCGCGCGATCCAGGCAGACACGGCGTTCGCGCTCAGCTGGCGAGCTCGGCGAGCTGGCGCTCGAGGTGCGCGCGCTCGACCTCGTTCGTGGTGAGCATGAGCGCCTCTTCGTAGAAGAGCCTCGCTGAGCGAAGGTCGCCGACGCGGCGGCTGAAGTCCGCCCGCGCGGCGGGGAAGTATGGGTACGACGCAAGCAGCGGCTCAGCCGAGAGGGGCTCGAGCGCGCGCAGGCCCGCGTCCGGACCGAGCGCGAACCCGATCGCCACGGCGCGGTTGAGCGCGACCACCGGCGTGGGCCATGCGCGCATGAGCGAGTCGTAGTGCGCAACGATCGCAGTGAAGTCCGTGGCCTCCCAGCTCGGCGAGTTGTCGTGGATCGACGCGATCGCGGCCATCAGCGCGTAAGTGCTCTGCGGCCCACGAGCGAGTGCGTCTCGTGCGAGCCCGGTGCCCTCGGCGATCGCGTCGCGGTCCCACGCCGAGCGGTCCTGCTCGGCGAGCAAGACAAGCTGGCCGTCATCCAGCCGGCTCGCACGCCGCGCATCGGTGAGCACGAGCAGCGCGAGCAGTCCGGCCACGCCTGGGTCGTCGGGCAAGAGGTCGCGAAGCATCCGGGCGAGCAGGACCGCCTGGTCGACGAGATCGCCGCGGACGAGATCGTCCCCACCAGGTGAGGCGTGGCCCGTCGTGAACACCAGGTGCACGACCTGAAGGACCGCGGTGGTCCGGTCAGCGAGCTCGTCGAGGGTGGGCGTCCGATACGGGATCCGCGCATGGGTGATCTTCTTCTTCGCACGGGTCAGGCGAGCAGCCATGGTGGATTCGCTCACGAGGAACGCCCGCGCGACCTCCAGTGTCGTGAGGCCGCACACGAAGCGAAGCGTGAGGGCAACCTGCGTGGCGACAGCGAGGGCGGGGTGACAGCAGGTGAAGATCAGCCGGAGACGATCGTCCTGGATCTCGTGTTCCTTGCCCCAGACGGACGGAGGAGCCGACTGGTCCTCGACGAGGAGCGGCAGGTGCCGACGAAGGACCGTCTCGCGTCGCAGCTGGTCGAGCGCAAGGTTTCGTGCGGTCGTGGTCAGCCACGCACCTGGCCGAGTTGGCATGTCGTCAGAACCCCATGTGACGAGTGCCTTCGCGAACGCTGCCTGCACGCATTCCTCGGCGAGGTCGAGGTCTCGTGTGACCCTGACCGTCGCCGCCAGCACGAACGCCCACTCCGTGCGGTGGGCATCCGCGATGGCGCGCGAGACGGCCGGGTCAGCGGCCACGGATGCTCAGTCGAACACTCTGATCGGACGCACCTCGACACCGCCGAAGGCCGCAGGGATGTCCTTTGCGATCTGCAGCGCGGCGTCGAGGTCGGGTGCCTCGATCACGTAGAAGCCGCCGAGGGCCTCTTTGGTCTCACTGAAGGGTCCGTCGGTGACGTTCGCGTCGGCCGACGAGCCCTTGCGGATCGAGGTCGCGGTCGACGTCGGCTCGAGGGCGTGTCCACCCTTGATGACCGAGCCATGCTTCTCGCCGAACTGCATGTGGCCGTCCATGACCTCCTTGGACGTCGTCTCGTCGGCGGACTCCCATGCCTTCTCGTTCTCGTAGATCAACACCGCGTACTCAGCCATTGTCTGCCTTCCTCTTCTCCTGGGGCACTCCGGTCGGTGCGCCTGTAGCAACGACGAACGTGAGGGGCCGGAATCGACAAACTTTTCACAGAGTTCGCCTCGAGCCGAATCTCGGATGGCGCGTCGCCTCCCGGAGGCAAGCACGCTCCCGGCCCCGTCGGGTGCCGCGGACCAGCCCAAAAAGTCACTCCAGTTCGGCTAGTTCGATTTCGCACAAGGAGTTTGCACCCCGAGAAAGCCCTGCAATCACTGGGATAACCAGTGGTGATGCAAATTAACAACCTTGCTGACCAGATTCGCAGCCTCGGATCGGCTTACATCATCAAATCACTCGCTAAAGGAGGAATTATGCAACGTTTGCTGAACCGCTCTGGGAGCGGATCGACTCGAACGGGGGTTGGCGCTCTGGTGGGCGCGCTACTGGTAGCGGCGACGGCGCTCGTCGCCTCGCCAGCCGGCGCGTCAAACCAGAGCATCCACTTCTCGGTGACGAGGGTCGCCTTCGGCGCCGTCGACATCGGCACCGCCGGGTCCGACTCATCGATCGTCACGAACCACACGGGCCAGCCCCTGTACTTCGTGTCGGCGACACCGTCGAACAACAACGTGGGTGCCGAGTACCACGGGTCCGCTGGCACGTGCATCGGGGCGCTCGCGCCAACCGCATCGTGCGACGTCGCGGTGGTCTTCGCTCCCAATGAGCCGGGCCTTCGCGCGTCATCGCTGGCCGTGACCTTTGCCGAGAAGAACGCTGGGGGAACGATCACCTCAGAGGCGACCGTGAACGCGGCGCTCTTCGGCCGCGGCGTCCTTCCGACGTTCACGCTGTCGAACGCGAACGCGGGCAACGTGATGATCGGCCAGACCGGAACCGAAGAGGCGACGATCACGAACACGTCGTACGTGCCGTTGAAGGTGCACTCCTGGAGCCTCCAGGGTGTGGTCAACCACAACTTCGTGGTGACGTCGAACGCCTGTCCTTCGCCCGTGCAGCCTGGTGGCTCCTGCGGCATCGTGCTGGCGTTCTCACCGCACCGCACCGGATCTGCGTCAGCGACCCTCACGGTCAAGATGCTCGTCCCCGGTGACAAGGAGAGCCTGGTTGCGCGTCAGTCGACGATTAAGGGCACCGGCGTCGTGGCGACTGGAAAGGCACCACCGCCCTTCGAGCTGTCAGCGATTGACTTCGGTACCGTGACGGTCGGCACGACCGCGACGGGCATCTCGGTGCTCACCAACACTGGCAAGCACAACGAGACGTTCGTCACGGACTCGATCTCGTCCGGTGCACCCGCGTTCGCGGTGACGGGCAACAACTGCCCTTCGCCGATCGTCCCGGGAGCTAGCTGTGACCTGACGGTGACCTTCTCGCCGGCAGCCGCAGGGACGCACAACGCGACGCTCAACGCGCAGGCGACCTTCGTCAACTCGAAGCTCGTCACCGTGACGGTGAACGAGCACGCGAGCTTGACCGGCAAGGCCACCAACCCGACGTTCAGCCTGTCGACCGACAAGTTCCCGGCGACCACGGTGGGCGCGACCTCTGACGGCCTGGTGACCATCACCAACACGTCGCTCGTCTCGCTCAACTACGACACCGCGGCATTCCAAGGCGCGGACCAGTCGAGCTGGTCGATCGTCGGCAACTCCTGCTCGAGCCCGATCCTCTCGGGTGCGTCCTGCTCGATCGAGGTGGCGTTCACGCCGCGCTCACAGGGAGCGCTCGCGATCACGCTTGCGGTGACCCTGGACCAGACGGTCCGCGGCCACGAGTCCTTCATCGTGCGGCGCATCGCGCTCGTCGGACACGGGGTGCTGCCCACGTTCAAGATCAGCGCGCCGAGCCTGCCCTCGACCCCCAAGGGCGTCCCGGTCTCAGGCAACGCCACGCTGACCAACACGTCGTCGGTGAACCTGTCGTTCCACGGCTACGGCTTCATGGGCACGAACGCGGCTGACTTCACGGTCACCGGCTCAACCTGCTCGGGTCTCATCGCACCGGCGGGCACCTGCGATCTCACGATCCAGTTCAAGCCCTCTCGGAGCACGCCTGGCAGCGAGCACGCGACGCTGAAGGTGGTCATGAACATCGCCGGCACGTCGCCACTCGTGACGACGGCGAAGAACGCGGCACTCTCGGGTACCGAGTCCTAGCCCAAGCACTTTGGAGCCCCCGGTCGAGCCTCGGCTCGGCCGGGGGCTTCGGGCGTCCAGCGGATACCCACGCCATGCGAGTGCCTCAGGACGCGGCCGCCTCCGCCTGTCGCAGGCCCTTGAGGCTCAGCGCCAGGACCGTCGAGATCCCGAGGGCCGCAGCGAACGCACCCATCGCCCAGCTCGCCGACGCGTGCTGGATCAGGAGTCCGGCGACGAGCGGCGAGAGCGCGGCGAGCCCCGAGGAGACCTGCAGCAGGGCGTTGTTCACGCGGCCGCGCATGGACTCAGGAGTCTCGCGAAGCAGCGCCGCGAAGAGCCCCGCGTTGGCGGTGGGCGCGAGGAAGAACGGGATCGCGATCGGGATGGCGATGAGCGGGGAGGGCATGAGGAGCGCAGCAACAGCGGTGAGCACCATGCCGCCGGCGGTGAGCAGGAGCACCATCTGGGACAAGGTGAGCCGCCCCTGGATGCGCGGGGCCGCGATCGCGCCCAGGAGGCCACCGATCATGATCGCTGCCTGCGTCAGTCCGATCACCACGGGCGAGGTGCCGCTGTGGCGCAGCCCGAGGATCACCGTGATCATGATCCCCTGGAAGGCGAAGTTGATGAGGGGGGATTGGAAGATGACAGCGCGCAGCAGCGCGTCGTGCCAGATGTAGCGCATGCCGTCGAACGCCTCGCTCCACAACCCCTTGCGAGGTCCGTCGTGCGGCACAGGTGCGAAGTTCCCCGTGATGCGGCTCGAGGTGAGGACCGAGACCCCATAGGAGAGCGAGTCACCGACAAAGGGGATCGCGGCGCCGACGCTGAACAGCAGGCCGCCGAGCGCGGGACCGGCAAGCCCGGCCGCGTACTGGCGCGCCTCGGTGGCCGCCCACGCGTCTTCGAGCTGGGCGCCCTCGACGATGCTCGGCAGCGCGGCGGTGGACGCAGGAGAAAAGATCGTGTCGCCGATCCGGTCGATGACCGCGACGATGAGCACGACCTCCCACGAGATCGCATGGAGGCCCACCCCGAGTGCGAGCCCGGCGAGCACGACCATCCGGACGCCGTCACTGACGATCATCGTGGTTCGCCGATCCAGGCGGTCTGCGAGCGCGCCAGCGGGCAGCCGCACGCAGAACGCGACGATCGACGTCACCGTCGCGACCGCCCCCGCGATCACCGGAGACCCTGTGAGCGCGAGTATCAGCAGCGGGTAGGCGAGGAAGCCGAACTCCGACCCGAGATCCGAGAGGACCTGGCCCGTCCAGAGCAGCCGGAAGTTGCGGTTCCGCCGAAGCGGCACCAGCTCGGGCTGGTCAGGACGTCTGGCCTCGTCAACGGGGGTGTCCTCCATGGCGTCATAGTGACATATTCGTGACGTCAATTCAGGCTTGGCACGATCCTTCACTGGCTAGCGTCCGTGGATGCCGGTCGTCGCGTTCCAAGGTGAGCCCGGCGCCTACTCCGAGCAGGCGTGCGCCGTCCTGTTCCCCGATGCCTCGTACCGGCCGACGGTGTCGATCCGGCGGGTCTTCGAGTCCGTCGAGGTCGGGCAGGTCGACTTCGGGCTCGTGCCGATGGACAACTCCCAAGCGGGCAGCATCAACGAGACCTACGACCTGTTCCTGCGCCACGGGCTGTCGCTTGTCGCCGAGATCGCCGTCCCCGTCGACCACTGCCTTCTCGGCTTCCCCGGCGTCGAGCTCGACGAGCTGACAGAGGTGCTCTCCCACCCCCAGGCGCTCGCGCAGTGCGAGGAGTTCCTCAGCTCGCTCGCAGCAACCGTGCGCGCGGACTACGACACCGCCGGGGCCGCGAAGCGCATCGTGCGCGACGGCTTGCGGACGACGGCCGCGATCGCCTCGCACCGCGCCGCAGCCCTCTATGGGCTGAGCGTGCTGGCGGAGCGGATCCAGACGTACCCAGACAACTCGACTCGCTTCGGCGCCATCTCGCGGCGCGCAGAGCCCCTCGGCGTCCCGGACAAGACCTCGCTCGTCTTCGGTGTCGGCCACGTCCCGGGCTGCTTGTACCGGTGCCTCGGGGCGTTCGCAGAGCGGCACCTGAATCTGACCAAGCTTGAGTCACGACCGCGCGCGGGGCGACCCTGGGAGTTCGTCTTTTACGCGGACATCGAGAGCGCTGCCGGCGCGTCCTCGATGGTCGAGGCACTCACCGAGCTGAGCGAGCACGCGACGTTCACGCGCGTGCTCGGCAGCTACCAGGGCGGCCTGACGGGGCGCTGACCATGCCCAGCTGCGTCGAGGCCGCTGTCATAGTGGTCGTGTGAGCCCGACGACCGAGAACGAGGGCACCCCTCGCGGCGTGCATCCCGACCACGACGCGGTGCGCGCCGTGCTGCGCAGCTGGTTCACGAGCTCAGAGCCGGCGTACGGCTACGTCGTCACCAAGCGGCCGTACGGGTACCTGAGCGAGCCCGGTGGCGTGTTCGGCCCACGGCTGATCCTCACGGTTGATGATCCCGCAGACGTCCCCCAGGCCATCGGCGACGCGGCGGACCGCTCAGATGGTCCCTTGGCGGTGTGGGTCGAGGGCCGAGCTCGTTGCGCGCGACTCGATCGCTCCCTCCAAGACGCGGGCTGCAAGCCCGTCAAGTCGGTGACGCATCTGGCACTGGTTGGCGAGCTGTCAGCGCGCCCGGGCCCCACGTCGCTCACGATCCACGACGTGGACCTCGATGGACTCGAGGAGTGGGCCGTCACGAAGCTCATGTGCTTCGGGGACACCGAGGAGCCCCCGGCGGCCGACCAGCTCGCCCGCCTCGACGGCGTTGGCGTCGCGGTGATGGCGTACTACGAGGGCGATGACCAGCTCGTCTTCAACCTCGGCACCCGCGTGCCGTTCCGCCATCGAGGCATCGCTCAAGAGCTCCTCGGACGCTGGGTGGCAGCGGGTCGCGCTTCGGGATGCCGATCGCTCATGATCAACGCGACCCACCTCGGGGCGCCCGAGGCGCTCTACCGCCGCATCGGATTCGCCGACGAGATCTATTGGTACCAGCAGTACGTGTGCGGCGCTCGGCCCGGCTGACCTGCCCGCGATCAGGGCCCGTGCGCCGAGACCACGTCGCCACCCCGCACGACGTGCCGGGCCAGCGATGACCCGGGCCGATAGGCGAGATGCGATGCCGCGGGCGCGTCGAGCACCACGAGGTCGCCGAGACGTCCCACCGCGAGGCGACCCACGTCATCTCGACGGAGCGCGGCGGCGCCGCCAGCGGTCGCGGCGTAGAGGGCCTCGTCGGGCGTCATGTGGAGCTCTCGCACCGCGAGCGCGATCACGAATGGCATCGAGGTGACGAACGAGGTGCCGGGGTTGCAGTCGGTGGCGAGCGCGACGGTGACGCCCGAGTCGAGCAGGAGGCGCGCGTCGGCGTAGGGCGATCGCGTGCAGAACTCTGCGGCGGGCACGAGTGTGGCGACGACGCCGCGCTCGGCGAGCAGCGAGGCGCCGGTGGGCGAGCAGAACGTGCAGTGGTCCACGCTTGCTGCGCCGAGCTCGACGGCGAGCTCCACCCCGCCGCTCTCGCCCAGCTGGTTGCCGTGCACCCGGATGCCCAGCCCGGCGCCCTTGGCAGCGGACAGCACCGCTCGACACTCCTCCACCGAGAAGGCGACGGGGTCACAGAAGGCATCGGCCCACCGAGCGGCTGGTGCGCAGCGCTCGAGCATCGCCCCGCAGAGGAGTGCCACGTAGTCGTCTCTGCGCGCCGCGTACTCGGAGGGCACGGCGTGCGCGCCGAGCCAGGTCACCTCGTCCGTGAGGCTTCCTGCGACGTCGAGCAGCCGCCGCTCGCCGTCAGTCGAGAGGTCGTAGCCGGACTTGACCTCGACGGTCGTCGTGCCGGTGCTCCTCATCTCGCCCAGCCGCCGTCGGGCGTCGGCCTCGAGCTGGCCGGTCCGGGCCGCTCGAGTCGCCGCGACCGTGCGCAGGATCCCGCCGCCGTCGTAGGCCACGCCCGCCATCCGGGCCTCGAACTCGTCGGCGCGGTCGCCGGCGAAGACGAGGTGGGTGTGCGAGTCGACGAAGCCGGGGATGACCGCGCCACCGGCGGCGTCGATCGAGTCGTCGGCCGCCGGCGTGTCCCTCGACGCGCCGATCCAGGCAACGCGGCCGTCCTCGACGACCAAGCCCGCGTCGACGCGTCGGCCCATCGGACCGTCGCCAGCGTCGACGTCGTTGGTGGTGAGCTCGCCGACGTTGCGGATCGCGATCGACCGCATCGCTACTGCTCGCGCATCGGCACCCGGATGCCCGAGGCGTCGGCGACGTGCTCGGCCTCGGCGTAGCCCGCGTCGACGTGGCGGATGATGCCGGTCAGCGGGTCGTTCGTGAGCACTCGGGCGATCTTCTCGCGCGCGATCGGGGTGCCGTCCGCGACGCAGACCTGCCCAGCGTGCAGGGAGCGACCGATCCCGACCCCGCCGCCGTTGTGGATCGAGACCCACGAGGCACCCGAGGCGGTGTTGACGAGCGCATTGAGCAAGGGCCAGTCGGCGATCGCGTCAGAGCCATCGAGCATCGACTCGGTCTCCCGGTACGGCGAGGCGACCGAGCCGCAGTCGAGGTGGTCCCGGCCGATGACGATGGGGGCTGACAGCTCGCCGCTCGCGACGAGGTCGTTGAACGCGACGCCGGCCTTGTCGCGCTCGCCGTAGCCGAGCCAGCAGATGCGCGCGGGCAGCCCCTGGAACGCCACCTTGTCCTCTGCCTTTCGGATCCACCTCGCGAGGGGCTCATTGTCAGGGAACAGCCGCAGGATCTCGCGGTCGGTGCGGAAGATGTCCTTCGGGTCGCCCGAGAGCGCCACCCAGCGGAAGGGTCCCTTCCCCTCGCAGAAGAGCGGGCGGATGTAGGCGGGCACGAAGCCGGGGTAGTCGAACGCGCGGGGGAACCCGCCAGCCCGTGCCTCGGCACGGAGCGAGTTGCCGTAGTCGAACACCTCGGCGCCCGCGTCGAGGAAGCCGACCATGGCCTCTACGTGCGTTGCCATGGAGAGCCGGGCGCGGTCGGTGAACTCGCTTGGCTTCTTGTCCGCGTAGTCGTGCCAGTCGCCGAGATCGATCCCGTCGGGCAGGTAGCTGAGCGGGTCGTGGGCCGAGGTCTGGTCGGTGACGATGTCGACCGGCACCCCGCGGCGGAGGATCTCTGGGAACAGTCGGGCGGCGTTGCCGAGCACGCCGACGCTGAGGGCGACTCTTGAGGCCTTGGCCGCCGTCACCCGCTCGATGGCCGCGTCGAGGTCGGTCGTCCACTCGTCGAGGTACCGGTGCTCGACGCGCCGCTGCAACCGTGCGGGGTCCACCTCGACGAGCAGGCAGACGCCGTCGTTCATGGTCACCGCCAGCGGCTGGGCGCCCCCCATCCCGCCCGCGCCGGCGGTGAGCGTGAGCGTGCCGGCCAGCGTGCCGTTGAACCGCTTCCTCGCGATCGCGGCAAAGGTCTCGTAGGTCCCTTGCAGGATGCCTTGGGTTCCGATGTAGATCCACGAGCCCGCCGTCATCTGGCCGTACATCGTGAGTCCCATGGCCTCGAGGCGCCGGAACTCCGGCCAGTTGGACCACTCACCAACGAGGTTGGAGTTCGCGAGCAGCACTCTTGGCGCCCACTCGTGCGTTCGGACGACGCCGACCGGGCGCCCGGACTGCACGAGCATCGTCTCGTCGTCAGCGAGCGTCTCGAGTGTCCGGACCATGGCGTCGAAGCTTGGCCAGTCGCGGGCCGCGCGACCGGTCCCTCCGTAGACGACGAGGTCGTCGGGCCGCTCGGCGACCTCGGGATCGAGGTTGTTCTGGAGCATCCGCAGCGCGGCCTCCTGCGGCCAGCTCCTGGCAGTGAGCGTCGACCCACGGGACGCGACGACGGGACGGGCACCTTGCACGACGGCTCCTTAGTTGAGTTGCTCGACGAGCGGCTCGATCGCCCGCCACCAAGAGCCATCCTGCAGGAAGGTCTCTGCGATCGCGATCTCACGCGCGAGGGGGCGGTCTGGTCCTGGCCCAAGACCGAGCGCCTCCAGTGCGCTGACCAGCGCGGTGGACGGGGGCGCGCCGAGAAGCGGGGAGCGAAGCGCCAGCGCGCGGGCTGCCGCCATCAGCTCGATGGCGAGCACCGTCCGAAACCCGGCGATGCTCCTGCGAAGCTTGCGGGCGGCGTGCCACCCCATGGAGACGTGGTCCTCCTGCATGGCCGACGTCGGGATCGAGTCGACCGACGCCGGCACCGCGAGCCGCTTCATCTCGGCGACGACGCCGGCCTGGGTGTAGTGGGCGATCATGAGGCCCGAGTCGACGCCAGGGCGGTGCGCAAGGAACGCGGGGAGCCCGTAGCTGCGCGCCGGATCAAGGAGCCGGTCCGTGCGGCGCTCCGCCATCGAGGCGACGTCGGCCACCGCGATGGCGCAGAAGTCGAGGACGTAGCCAAGCGGCGCACCATGGAAGTTCCCCGTCGACGCGAGGGTGCCGTCGGCAAGCACGACCGGGTTGTCGATTGACGATTCGAGCTCGAGCATCGCTATGCGCCTCGCGTGCGCGATCGTGTCGCGGGCGGCGCCGTGCACCTGGGGGGCGCAGCGCAGCGAATAGGCATCCTGGACCTGGGACGTGTCGTCGAGGTGGTCCGCCACGATGGGGGAGTCCGCCGTCAGCCTGAGCAGGTTCGCAGCGCTCAATCGCTGTCCGAGCTGTGGTCGCAGCGCCTGGAGGTCGTCGCGGAACACCCGATCGGTGCCGCGCAGGGACTGCACGGACAAAGACGCGGTGACGTCGGCGATGCGTAGCAGCTCGTCGGCGTCGCTGACCGCGAGGAGGAGCATCCCGAGCATGCCGTCGGTGCCGTTGATGAGGGCGAGGCCTTCCTTCTCGGCGAGCTGCACGGGCTCCAGCCCTGCGCCGAGCAGCGCGTCGGCGGCAGCCACACGCTCGCCTCGTCCATTTCGGACCTCGCCTTCGCCCATGAGCGCGAGGCCGACGTGCGCCAGTGGGGCGAGGTCGCCCGAGCAACCGAGCGAGCCGAACTCGAAGACAACCGGCGTGAGCCGCGCGTTGAGGAGCGCGGCGTAGGCCTGCGCGGTCGAGGCGCGCACGCCGGTCACGCCGGAGCACAGCGTCCTGAGCCGGCACAGCATCATGGCTCTGACGACCTCTTGCTCGACCTCATCGCCGGCACCCGCGGCATGGCTGCGCAGGAGCGAGGACTGAAGACTCGCGCGCTCGCCTGGCGCGATGTAGGTGGTCGCGAGCGACCCGAAGCCGGTCGAGACGCCATAGACCGGCACGTCGGAGTCCACGAGGGCATCGATCCCGCGGCGACACTCATCGAGGCGTGCGAGCACGTCATCGTCGATCCGAACGTCCTCGAGCCCGCGCGCCACTCGCACGACGTCGTCGATCGTGAGCGTTGCGCCGTCCAGCCGCACCGTCATCGGTGCCGCCCGGCGAAACCGGCGAGCATCTCGAGCACGACGAGCGCCGCGAGCCGGACCGTCCGCTGGTCGTCCGTGTCACGCGCCACGTCGATCTCGGTGACGTCGAGCGCTCGCACCCGTTGGTCGCGCGCAAGCAAGCGGGCCGCCTGGCGCACCTCGTCGCTGGACAGGCCACCGGGGGCCGCCGCCGGGCAGCCCGGCACGCTGGCTTGATCGGCGACGTCAAGGTCGATGTCGACGTAGATCGGTCGGCCACCTCTGCCCGCGACCTCGAGGGCCCGTGCCACCGACACTTCGAGCGGCTGGTCGCGGAGCTCCCATCTCGCGAGCACCGTGATGCCCGCCTTCCTGGCGTCTTGGGCATAGGCGGCCGAGTTCGAGAAGTCCGCGAGCCCAATCTGGACGACGTGGCCGCCGTCGAGGCCCGCCTCGAGCAGCTGGCGAACAGGCGAGCCGTTCGACTCACCGTCACGTAGGTCGAGGTGCGCGTCGAGGGTGATCAGCCCCCACGTGTCGAGCGAGCTGCCCGCCAGCGCTGACAGGGCTGAGAAGGTCATGGCGTTGTCCCCGCCGAGGGCGATGAGCAGGCCGCAGCGCGGGTCGACACGCTCGAGGTGCTGTCTGACTCGCACCCCGCCTGCCGCTCCGTCGGGGTCTGGGACGTCGCCATAGTCGACGACGTCGACCAGCTCGGCGAGATCGAGGTCGTCCTTCCACGAGAACGTCGCGAACCGTTCGAGTGCTGCTCGGATTGCGGCGGGCGTGGACACCTCGGAGCGGGGCGTGATCGACGATGCGAAGGTGGGGATGCCGATGAGTGCCGCGCTCAGTCGATCCGCTCGAAGGTCTGCACGGAGCAGGGATCGCCCAGACCGCCACTTGGGATCCCGAGCCACGTCGTTACCTTACGAACCACGGTGCCATGCCCGGCATCGGCGCGCCCCCTTCGACGCGGTGCGGGACAGTCCACGGCACCGAGACGGTCATGGACGGTCGAGCTGCTCGAATGCCTCGCGCAGCGCCAGGTTCATCGACGGACCGCCCTTGTGGCCGGCGTCGTCGGCGACCACGAAGCTCGCCCGGGGCCATGCCCGGGCGAGATCCCTCGCAGTCCGCAGCGGGCAGCTCAGATCGAGGCGGCCGTGCACGATCGATCCGGGAACGTCCGCAAGCAGGTGGGCGTCGCGCGCGAGCGCCCCGTCCTCTCGCCACGCGGCGTTCGCGGCGTACGTCGAGCAGATCCGGACGAAGGCTTGAAGCTCCTTCGCCGGACGGTCGCTGAAGGGCCGCGACCGTCCCTGGGGCTCGAGGGACACGACGGTGTCCTCCCAGGCGGCCCAGCTCGATGCGGCGCTCATTCGCACTGACTCGTCTTGGTCACCCATGAGCCTCACGTAGTCGGACACGACGTCGCCGGTGCGGAGGTCGGCCGGGACGGCAGCCTCGAACTGCTCGTACTCGTCAGGGAAGAGCTGGCCGACGCCTCCGCCGTACAGCCACGCGATCTCGGGTCGGCTCATCGTCCACACCGAGACCACCACGAGTCCAGCGACCCGTGCGGGGTGCCGCTCTGCATAGTCGACCGCCAGACCCGAGCCCCAGGAGCCGCCGAAGATGAGCCACCTATCGACACGGAGGTGCTCACGCAGGCGTTCCATGTCGCCGAGCAGGTGCACCGTCGTGTTGGTCGCCATCGACGTGGCGGGGTCGCTGGCAGTGGGCACGCTCCTTCCGCAGCCTCGCTGGTCGAAGAGGATGACGTGGTAGCGATCGGGATCGAAGGACCTGGGCGTGCCAGTCGGGCTGCCGGTGCCGGGGCCGCCGTGCACGATGACGAGCGGCAGGCCATTCGGGTTGCCGCGCAGCTCGTAGTAGATGAGGTTGCCGTCGCCGGTTGCCAGCAGCCCGTGGTCGTAGGGCTCTGAGGTGCTGTGCGGCGAGCTCATGGCGATGCCAGCTGCGAGATGGTCTCGGTCAGCGACAACGTGCTGGCCGCTCCAGCCAGTGCGTCGGTCCCTGCATCCCCACCGGCGATGTTCGCCACGAACCACCCCCGGTCGACCGAATCCGCATCGAGCGTACGCCAGCGGGATTGGGGACTCTTGGGAGTTCACGCCGCATGGTGCCCGCGTGCTGCCGCTGATTGGGACCTTGGTCCCTGTCCAGGCGGTCGATCTTCGCCAAGACTTGAGACATCGATTCGAAGGGATTCGCGTGTCGCACTACCACGACTATCTGCGCTGGCTGTACAAGGGCGGCCGGCCCAACCGCTTCGCGAGATTGCAGAACAGCGCGTCTGCCGCCGTGTTCGCCCGCGGGGTGCTTCCTCGTCGCGCAGCCTCGCTCGAGGTTCGTGGCCGCAAGAGCGGTCGGACCGTGACGCTCCCCGTGGTGATAGCTGACCTTGCGGGGGAGCGTTACCTGGTCTCGATGCTCGGCGAAGGCGCGAACTGGGTCCAGCACGTCCGCGCCGACTGCGGGCGCGCCGTCCTGCGACACGGCAAATCCGAGACGGTCACGCTCGAAGAGGTCCCTGTCGTGGACCGCCCTGCAATCCTGCGCCGTTACCTGGACGTCGCGCCTGGTGCTCGGCCGCACATCCCCGTCTCGCGTGGCGCGCCGCTCGAAGACTTCGAGCGCGTGGCTGGCCAGTTTCCGGTGTTCCACATAGCGGTCGGTCAGGAGCCCTCGAGCGTGTAGTCCGGCCAAGCAAGCTCCGCTGGGCGCTGCGACGTCATAGGGCATCTTCGATACGGTGGTGCCGAGGAGCCGCCATGCAGTTGGGTCGATTCACGCGGAGGACGGCGCTGCTCGCCACCGTCGCACTCGCCGTGCTCGCGGCAGCACTGGTCGTCGTTGCGTTGCGACCCGCAGCGGTCCCGACTTTGCCGCGACACCCTGGGGCCGTGCACGGGCTGATCGAGGGCATCGCGACGCCCTGCGGAATGTCGATGGCGACGACGGTCCAAGTCGACGTGCTGCGGGGCGCGACGATCGTCTCGCAGTCGAACGCGAGCATCGGCGCGAACTACCACTACTGGATGTACGTGCCGCCGGGCCGCTACGTCGTGCGCTCGAACAACGGCCTGCAGTCGGTCGTCGACGTCGCCGCGCACCGCGTCTCGCACATCGACCTGATGCCGGGGTGCAAGTCCGTCGCGGTGTAGCTCACGAAAGAGCCGCGTGGCGCTCTGCAGCTCAGGTGCCTGGAACGCGAAGCGGGATGATGACGGCCAGCTCGGTCGTGCCGACAGGATCGACGTCGGCCAACGCCTGCGGGTCGATCTCGGCGAGTCGATCGATCGCCCTCTCGGCGAGCTCCTCGGCCGTGCAGCGAGCGACGCTCGCGGCACGCTCCAAGAGCCCGCTCAGGTAGGCGACTGAGCGGAGCACGTCGTTGCGGGGCGAGCGACCCACGAGCGGCACGGGCTCATGAGCGGCATCCATGCCCGCTGCGTCGAGCACGGCCCTGCGCAGCGCCCCCAGCAGGTCCAGGACGCCGAAAATGTCCGTTTGGCTCCCGAACATCCAGGCGGAGACGCCGAATTCGAGCGCAAGGTCTGGATCTGGGGATCCGCCCGGTCCTAGAATCGTGAGTCCACGAAGCAGGGTCGGTGCCATCGGTTCGCTCGCAGAGGCGCTGGCCACACCACCAGTGTGCCGAGTGGGTGTTTCAAGGTGTGGGATCGTCCCCTAAGTCGGTAGGTGATGGGTATGGCACGAACAGTCTGGAAGGGAGCCCTCAGCCTCGGGCTCGTCAACGTGCCCGTGGGGCTCTACACGGCCACCCAGGACAAATCCATCCACCTCAACCAGTTCGAGACCGGCACGTCGGACCGGATCCGCTACAAGAAGGTCAACGAGCGAACGGGCAGCGAGGTCGAGGCCCGCGACATCTCGAAGGGCTTCAACATAGGGGGTGGCGAGTTCGTCATCCTGACCGACGAGGAGCTCGCGAGCGCCGAGCCCGAGAAGTCCCGGCTGATCGACATCACCGACTTCGTCGAGCTTGGCGAGATCGACCCGCTCTGCTACCGCGCGACGTACTACCTCGCCCCCGAGGGCGAGGCGGCGAACAAGGCCTACGCGCTCCTCCGCCAAGTCATGCAGGACGCGAAGAAGGTCGCCATCGGCACCCTTGTCATGCGAAACAAGGAGTACCTGGTGGCGATCCGTCCGGGTGACGACGTCCTCTTGCTCCAGACGATGTACTTCCCCGACGAGATCCAGACCCCCGCCAAGGCGCTTCCCGACCTCCCCGGCAACGTTGCGCTCAGCGATCGGGAGATCTCGATGGCGAAGCTCCTCGTCGAGACCATGGAGAGCGACTGGGACCCTCAGAAGTACGAGGACACGCACCGCAAGAAGGTCGAGGCGCTGGTCGAAGAGAAGCGCCTCGGCCACGACATCATCGAGCACTCGACTGACGAGACGGCACCCGTGCGAGTCGTGGACCTGATGGAGGCCCTGAGCGCGAGCATCAAGGCGACCTCGGGGCGCAGCCCTGCAGCCAAGAAGGCGCCCGCGAAGAAGCCGAGCGCGGCCAAAGCGACGCCGATCGGCAAGGCTCGCAAGGCGGCCACGCCAGCGGCCAAGGCAAAGCCGGCCAGGCAAAAAGCCTCCTAGGGGCCTCTGTGGCCAAGGCCGACAAGGCCGCCGAGCCGGCACCGACGGCGCCGCCGCTGTCGACCTACCGCGCCAAGCGGACCAAGGGCCGCACGCCCGAGCCCATCCCGCCGCCCCGAGCGGCCAAGCGGGCTCGCCGCGGCGCGGCGCCCACCTTTGTGATCCAAGAGCATCACGCCTCGAGCCTGCACTGGGACTTCCGCCTGGAGCACGACGGGGTGCTCGCGTCGTGGGCGCTGCCAAAGGGCCTGCCGGTGACGCCCGACGAGAACCACCTCGCCGTGCACGTCGAGGACCACCCGATGGAGTACGGCTCCTTCGAAGGAACAATCCCTGCGGGCGAGTACGGAGGCGGGACGGTCACCATCTGGGACCACGGGACCTACGACCTCGAGAAGTGGCGGGACAAAGAGGTCATGGTCGTGCTGCATGGGCGTCGCGCACAGGGTCGCTACGTCCTGTTCCCAACGAACGGGAACAACTGGATGATCCATCGCATGGATCCCGCGCCCGAGGGCTTCGAGCCGCTGCCGGCGAAGCTCGCGCCGATGCTCGCTACCGCCGGCGAGCTGCCGCGCGCGAATGGCCGATGGGCCTACGAGTTCAAGTGGGACGGCATCCGCGCGCTGGTCTGGAGCGAAGGCGGGCGCGCCCGCGCGCTCAGCCGCAACGGCAACGACCTCACCGCCGCGTTCCCCGAGCTGCGCCAGGTGGGTGCGGCGATGGGGAGCCACCAGGTCGTCTTGGACGGCGAGCTCGTCGTCTTCGACGACGCGAACCGGACCTCGTTCTCACGGCTCCAGAAAAGGATCCACCTCGCCTCGCCGCGCGACGTGGAGCGCGCGGCCAAGCGGGACCCGGCCAGCCTGATCCTGTTCGACGTGCTGCACCTCGACGGGCGCTCGACGCTCGCAGACACCTACGACGAGCGACGCCGCTTGCTCGAGGGACTCGGGCTTGGCGGCGCGACCTGGGCGCTCACCCCCAGTGTCATTGACATGCCGGGAGACTCGGTCCTCAAGACCGCTGTCGCGCTCGGGATGGAGGGCGTGGTCGCCAAGCGGCGGACCTCGACGTACCGCCCTGGGGTCCGGAGCAACGAGTGGGTGAAGGTGAAGGCCGAACGCACCCAAGAGGCCGTCATCGGAGGCTTCACCGAGGGCAACGGCAGCCGAAAGGCGACGTTCGGTGCCCTCCTCCTCGGGATCCCGTCGCCGAGGGCCAAGGGCAAGCTCACCTTCATCGGCAAGGTCGGCACCGGCTTCTCCGACGATGCGAGAGTCGCGCTGCTCGACCAGCTGGGCCCGTTGGTGCGCGCGACCTCGCCGTTCGACGAGGCCCTTACCGCATCGACGCTCGGCGGCCGTGCAACCTGGGTGCGGCCCTCGGTCGTGGGCGAGGCGCGCTTCACTGAGTGGACGCCCGATGCGAGGCTTCGTCACCCCGTGTGGCGTGGCCTGCGGCCCGACAAGCTTGCGAAGGAGGTGGCACGTGAGTCCTAGGACGACGGTGACGACGTCGGTGGGGGGCCGCGAGCTCGTGCTGTCCAACCTCGACAAGGTGCTCTACCCCGAGTCAGGCTTCACCAAGGGCCAGGTCATCGACTACTACGCGCGGATCGCGCCGGTCATGGTGCCCCACCTCTACGACCGGCCGCTCACGATGAAGCGCTGGCCCGACGGTGTTGAGGGGCAGTCGTTCTTCGAGAAGCACGCTCCGCGCCACGCGCCGGACTGGATACGTACCGTCAAGGTCGCGTCGTCCGGGGACGGCGACCCCGTCACCTTCAGCGTCATCTGCGACCTGCCAGCCCTCGTGTGGGCGGCGAATCTCGCGTCGATCGAGTTCCACGTGCCCCTCTGGCACGTCGGGCGCCGCCGGAAGCTCCCCGCGCCGCCGGACTACATGGTCTTTGACCTCGACCCCGGCGAGGGGACGACCATCGTGGAGTGCTGCCGGGTTGCCTCGCTCATCATGGAGCAGGTCGCACCGCGCTTCGAGAAGGTGTACGCGAAGACGAGCGGCTCAAAGGGGCTCCAGCTCTACGCGCCGCTCACGAGCCAGCTCACCTGGGAGCGGCTCCGAGAGGACGCGCGGCGAATCGCGACCGAGGTCGAGAGCGTCGCCCCGGACCTCGTGGTCTCCAACATGCGCAAGTCCCTCCGCGCGGGCAAGGTCCTCATCGACTGGAGCCAGAACAGCCCGTCGAAGACGACCGTCGCGGTCTACTCGCTGCGTGGCCGCGCGCTCCCGAGAGCCTCCACGCCCGTCACGTGGGCGGAGGTCGCCGACTGCGCCGACGGCGGCGACTCCGAGCGCCTCAGCTTCTCGCCCGATGAGACGCTCGCCCGCGTCGAGGCCAAGGGCGACCTCTTCGTGCCGCCGCCGACGTAGCCGGTCTCGCAACGAATCAGCTGGTCGACCGAGCACCGAGCACGCTCCTCTGGTGGCTCGGCGCACGGCCAGAACTCGTAACGCGCCTGTGCGACCATGTCCGAGAGAGCCGGTGGCCCCGCCACCACGACGTCGTTGCGCCCTGCTGGTGCTCGAGGAATGCGCGCAGCGGCGTGAAGTGGCCCGCACCACCGAGTGAGCAGGCAGCGAGCACACGCATGGCAGCGACGATACGAGACCACGCCCGTCGAGTCATGGCGCGAGTCGAGCCCGATGACGCGACGCTCCGTGGCTTCCGGTGCCCGTAAGGTCCATCCGCCGACACTCGTCGCCGTGGGCGACCAGGCCGATATCGCTGGCGACGACGTCATCAGTAGTGAGCCGCGCCTTCGCGCTGCGAACAGGAGAATCACCCATGCCGATCTTTCTTGTGCAGCTTGCTCGTTCGGGACCCGAGTGGGACCCGACGCTGCGGCTCGAAGCGCAGTCGCGATGGGCACCGCATGCACGGTTCATGGACGAGCTCGTCGAGCAGGGCTTCATCATCCTGGGCGGCCCGCTCGCCGACGAGCGGCGAGTCGTGCACGTGGTGCACGCAGCATCCGAGGAGGCGATCCGAGAGACGCTCTCACGGGACCCCTGGTTCCAGTCGCACCTGCAGATCGACGCCGTCGACCCGTGGACGATCCGCCTGGACGGTCGGCACACCGCCCCGGCGACGCTCATCGGCTGAGCGCGGCACCTCGGCCAGCGGCGCGTCGCCGCGAACGGGAGGTCGTCAGCGTGCAGTGCTGAAGTCGACGTCCTTGGTCGCAGCGGTGCCTGCGGTCCGGCCCGGTGCGTCCTGGTAGGTCCAGTAGAGGTTCGTGTGCGCGATCACCTTGTCGGGTGGTGGGGCGCCCCACTCAGTCTGGTCCTCGGTCGTGTGGGCGTCGCTCACGAGGAGCGCGTCATAGCCGCGGACGAACCCGCCGTGGAGCGTCGAGCGGATGCAGGCATCCGTCTGGGCGCCGGTGACGACCAGGCGCCCGACGCGAAGCCCGGACAGCACCTCTTCGAGGTCGGTGTCCTCGAAGGAGTCGCCGTAGCGCTTCTCGATGAGCGGCTCGGTGTCATCGGGATGCAGCTCAGGGACGATCCGCCACTCCTCGCTGCCGCGTGCCAGGCCCTCGTCGGAGTGCTGGACCCAGATGACGGGGACACGTGCTTTGCGCGCTGCCTCAACGAGCGTGCCGATGTTCGCGACCACCGCGTCGCGCTCGTGCGCTCCTTCGACGACGCCGTTCTGCACGTCGACCACGAGGAGCGCCGTGTTCGGCCGGTCCTTGAGTACGGTCACGCGCCGAGAGTATTGATCGGGTGCGACAGCACTACGTGCAACTAGGGCCGCGTCGGAGCCGGTACGACAGGGATCGTCGGTCGCGACGACGTCACGCGGGTGCCGGCGACACGGGTCGGCACGTACTCGACGATCCAGTCCACGAGCATCGACGTGGCGTAGGCAGGGCACCCGCCGGGGAAGATGCCGCACCACGACTGCTGCTGGAGGTCGAGCGTCATCACGATCTTCGGGATCTCGGTGCGGTCGGTGATCGTCCAGTACGTGTAGGTCCCGACGCTGAACTTCATGTACGTCGGCGTCCAGATCACGCCCCACGTGTGCCACGCGAGCATGTTCATCTTGACGTGCTTTTGGATCTTGTGGTCTCCAGGGTTGTTCTGGATTGGGAAGTGGAGCGTCGAGGTCGAATTGTTCGGCAGCTCCCAGGTCTCGAGGAAGTCGACCTCAGGGGGCCACGAGTTGTCCTTCGGCCACAACAGCGCGACGGCGCTCGCACCACCTCCGGTGATGCGGGTTCGCACGAAGTACGCGCCGTAGGTCCTCGAGACTCCGCACTGGCAGACGCCTCCTGAGACCCACTTATACTTGAGCAACGGGTCGCGGTAGGTATTGAGCCTCAAGACGCCAGCTCGGACGTTGACGTGCCAGGGCTCCCACATCGAGGCAGGGTCTCCCTTCGGCTGACCGGCGAACGTATCCCATCCTGGGGGCAGCGCGCGGCCGGGGAAGTCGTTGCAGTAGGCCCTCGTGTAGCCGGGCAGCGCGTTCTGTCCGAGCGGCATCACCCTCGACGGCTCAGCAGCGAGCGTCAACGGCGAGCCGCACTGCAGCCCCGCTGCGATGGTGCCGACCGTGACCGCGCCGGACGTGCCCGACGCGAGCGGGATGGTCACCGCGATCGTCGCGAGGAGCGTGCCCGCGGCCGCTCCGCCTGCCAGCCACCGCGAGTGGAACCTGCGAACTCTCATCTTCGCCTCACCTCTCTGATTGCCCCGCAATCTAGGCACATTTTGGCGAGTCCGGTGGGCATGTCGCGAGTTGCGGCCAGGGCCATGGTGGCGATGGTACCTAGTGATGTCGCGGCCCTGCCCGGTCTAGCTCCGGCTCTTTTCGGTGACTGGGTTTTGGCGCACCGCGGAGCCCGGATGCGACCTCCGCTGTGGGCCCCCCTCGGGGGCACACGCGCGCCGCTCCTGCCTGAATCGGGCTCATCACGCTCGCCTCCGCGATTGTCGAACGCACAGCCCGGCTGCTCGGGGACCTTGGCTGGCCGTCTCGGCGGCTGAGCACGGAGCGTGTGCCGTGCTGCCAGGCGCCCCATCGTCAAGGCCGCGAGCCCGTGAAGGCGTACTCGGCGACCCAGGCGACCTGCATCGTCACGGGGCGCGATGGGCACTCGGTGCCGCGCCCGCAGAAGGTCTGGTTCTGGATGTCGAGGGTCATCGGCTGGTGCGGGATCTCCGAGCCCGACGTCACCGCGCCCCATGGACGCCCGTCGACCAAGAAGCGAACGATCCGGGGCGTCCAGATGACACCCCAGGTGTGCCAGCGCAGCAGATCGATGCTGGTGGCGCCGTGCACCGCGTGGTCCGTCCCGCCGAAGTGAACGGTCCAGGTCGTCGATCGCGTCTGTGCGGCCGACTCGTTGAAGTCGATCTCAGGGGGCCAGACGTGTGCGACCGGCCAGAGCAGGTCGATCTCGTCGGGCCCGGCGCCGCTGACACGGGACCGGACGAAGAACGCGCCGTACAGCCTTGGACTGCCGCAGTGGCAGATGCCGCCCGTTGCCCAGCCGCTGTGCGGCCGCTCGCGCTTGGCCACCCGGATCAAGAGGTGCCCGCCGGCGACCGCGACGTGCGAGCGGACGAACAGTCCTGACGGGTCGCCCCCGGGCACGCCGCTGAACGTGGACCATCCCGGTGGGATCCCGCTGCCATCGAATCGCGTGCAGTAGCTGAGCGTGAAGTCGCCCAGGATGCGGCCCGCGGGAGGCGACGCGAGTCCGGAGTGCGCCGTGGCTCGCCCGCATGACGACCCGAGTTCCCTCGCGGCGCTCAGCGCTCTCGCGCTGTGCGGTCCCGGGACACGAGTTGTCGCCGGTGAAGCGAGTGGCGCCCAGGCCGCCAGCCAAAGGGCGGTGCAAGCCGTGAACACGACGACTGCAGTGGCCAGCATCCGAGCGGGTCGGCGCGGCGCACGTGCGCGCACGCCGGAGTCGCCGCGTCGCGTCATCAGCTCATCAGCTCGTCGGGACATCGGTCCGCGAATCGACTCGTCGAGGCATCCCTACCTGACCGGCGCTCGTCGCCACTCCCTCCTGCATAGGAGCTGCAATCGAGCTCCAATGGCGTCGGCGCGCGCGAGGGAGCGATGGCGTGCTTCATCTCGCGACGGTACCGGCGGACCGCGTCGAGATCCGGTCGCCCCTCACCGCGGTCCCGTGCCGTCGGTCGAGACTTGACGCAGCGCCTGTCAGAGCTCGAGCACGAACGCAATCAGGACGAGCGGCGACTCTTCGCTGTAGGGCTCGTCGATGACCGAGACGTCGAGGTCGGCAGCTCGATCGAAGCCGAGGCTCCGATAGAGGGCCTGTGCGGCGGTCATATAGGTCGTCGAGTGCAGGACGATACGGTCTCGGCCCGCTGCACGGGCGCGGCTGACGCACTCTTTGACCAGTGCACGTCCCACCCCCTCGCCCTGGTGTCGGGGGTCAACGGCCAGCATGCGGATGCCAGCGGCGTGCTCGTCGTCGAACTCGCTCATCGCTCGCCCTGAGCTCGGTACGTAGGTCACCCCGCCGAGCACCTCGTCGCCACCCACCGCGACGAGCACCTCGCTGTCAGCGGCACGCCGCGCAACGTCACGCAGCTCGCGCTCGTAGCCGCCGAGGGGCTCGTCGAAGAGCGCTTCGTAGGCCATGACGGTCAGCTCGCCGAGCGCCTCGAAGTCTCTTGGCACTGCCGGTCGGATCTCCACGTGCCAATCGTTCCACGGCGCTGCTGGCATCGCGGCGGTGCGGCTCCTTGCGCCAGGTTGCGGTGCCGGATCTAGGGGAAGCTCACGCCGGTCAGCCGCTCAGAGAGGGTCCAGAGCTCACGTGCGCGCGCATCGTCGAGCAGGTAGTCCATGAAGCCGTTGGCGGTCGGGTTGACGCCCTGCACCCCGACACCGCAGTCAGCGAGGTAGGCGCCGTTGTGTTGCGAGAGTGTCGCTGCGGTCGCGGCCCAGACCTGCGTGGCCGCACCTGCCGGCACCGACTTGAACTGCATCCGGCGAGGCTCCCCGTCGTCGCCGATGTCGTTGAACCTGAGCGCCCGCTCGCGCGCGAACGCCGCCATGTTGTTGCGGAGCTGGTCGTCGAGGTGTCGGCCGAGCTCGGTCACGATCCCGCCCGGGTGCACGGAGAACGACAGCAACCCCCTTTGGCCCGCGCGGGCGGCAAGCTCTCGGGCGAACAGCGCGTTCGCGGTCTTCGACCGGCCGTAGGCGATCCAGGGGTCGTACGGAGTGGCCTCGAAGTTGTAGTCCTCGAGGTCGACGTCGGACCGGGAGTGCCCCGCCGACGACAGCGTCACCACCCGGGGTTCGTCGCCCGCGAGGATCGCGGGAGCCAGCCGGGCTGTCAGCGCGAAGTGGCCGAGGTGGTTGGTGCCGAACTGCATCTCGAACCCGTCAGCCGTGCGGCCGTAGGGGCACGCCATGACGCCCGCGTTGTTGATGAGGACGTCGATCGCGTCATGGGATGCGAGGTAGCGCTGTGAGAACGACGCGATGCTCGAGAGATCCGACAGGTCGACGACACCGGCCTCGAGGCGTGCATCGGGGAGCATGGCCGAGAGTCGGCTGCGCGCGTCCTCAGCTCGCTCGGCGCTTCGAGCCAGCATGGTGATGGCCGCGCCGTGCTGGGCGAGCGCCCGGCTGCTCTCGAAGCCGAGCCCGCTTGCAGCGCCAGTCACGACGATGCGTCGTCCTGAGAGGTTGACGCCCTCCAGCACCTCGTCGGTGGTCGTGTCGCGGTTGAACGCCGTCATCTGCAAGTCCCTCCGTCGTTGAGCTCGCCAACCTATGGCACGGCGCTTCGAGCTGGCCCTTCGTCGGTTGCGCGGGGGTGGGGACCCTCCTAGGTTCATGTGCCACCCAGCGAGGCGCACGAGGTCACAGGAGCCACGAGATGGTCGAGATCACCCACGAGCAGGTCAACGTCGGCGAGCTCGAGCTGCACGTGGCGAGCTGTGGGCCCGCCGACGGGCAGCCGGTGCTCCTGTGCCACGGCTTCCCCGAGCTCTGGTACTCGTGGCGCCACCAGCTCGGAGCGCTCGGTGCCGCCGGATACCGCGCGCTCGCCCCCGACTTGCGCGGCTATGGCTCGAGCGGCAGCCCCAAGGGCGACACGGCCGCGTACGGGTCCGACGCAGTCACCGGCGACCTGTGCGGGCTGCTCGATCACTACGGCTATGACCAGGCGATCTGCGTCGGCCACGACTGGGGGGCGCTCGCGGTCTGGGAGATGGGCAAGCTCCACCCCGACCGGGTCGAGGCGATCTACAACATGAGCGTCCCGTACGCGCCGCCGCCAAGCTCGCCGCCGATTGAGCGCCTCGACGCCATCTTCGCTGGCAAGTTCTTCTACATCCTGTACTTCCAGCCGGTGGGCCCCGCCGAGTCCGAGCTCGAGGCAGACCCCCGGGCGTTCCTGCGCCGGTTCTTCTACTCCGCGGGAGGCGAGGGCCGTGAGGAGCCCAGCAGGGGCCTCGTAGCCCGCGAGGGGACCCGCCTCCAAGACACGCTCCTCGAGTCGCCGCGCCAGCTTCCTGCGTGGCTCTCTGAGGACGACCTCGACGTCTACTCTCAGGCGTTCACGGCAAGCGGCTTCTTCGGCCCCCTGAGCTATTACCGGAACCTCGACGCGAACTGGCGGCGATCTCGGGACATCCCCTCGTCGCGCCTGTCCATGCCCACCGGGTTCCTCACGGGGTCGCTCGACCCGGTGAAGGGCATGTTCCGTGACGCCGACTCGGCGATGTCGACCGAGCTCGCGGACTTCCGAGGCACGACCGAGGTGCCGGGCGCAGGCCACTGGGTCCAGCAGGAGCGGCCGGACGAGGTCAACGCCGCGCTCTTGGGATTCCTCTCGTCACTCGACTGACTCCGTACAGTTCCGCGGATGGAACTCTCATACGAAGGACACGTCGCCGTCGTCACTGGGGCGAGCACGGGCATCGGCAGGGCGACGGCCATCGCGCTCGCAAGCGAGGGCGTCTTGGTCGTAGGGGCGTCCAGGCGACCGCCTGACCACGACGTCGCGGGCATCTCGCACCTCGAGGTCGATCTGTCCCAGCCCGAGGCGCCCGCGGCGATGATCGAACACGCCGTTCGGCTGCACGGTCGGCTCGACATACTCGTCAACAACGCCGCAACGGGACGCCTGAGCATCGGCGTGCTGGATGCTGGCGCCGACGTGTGGACCGACGCCCTGAACCTCAACCTCTTGGCCGCGGTTCGCGCGACGCAGGCAGCCATCCCGCACCTGCTCGAGCGCGGGGGCGTGGTCGTGAACGTGACGAGCGTGAACGCCCGGGTGCCGAGCCCCCAGGGCTCCGCCTACAGCGCCTCGAAGGCGGCGCTGCTCAACTTCGGCAAGTCGGTCGCGGTCGAGTACGCGGGCCAGGGCATCCGTGTCGTGACCGTCTCGCCGGGCCTGACGGCGACTCCCATGTGGCTCGGGTCCGATGGCATCGCCAGCCAGATCTCGGCGTTGGGAGAGGGCGTGCCAGCGGCGATCGCCGAGGCGACGGCGGCAGCGACGCCGCTCGGGCGCTTCCTCACCCCCGAAGAGATCGCGAGCTGCATCTGCTTCGTGGCGTCGCCGCTCGCGTCGGCGGTCACGGGGGCCGAGTTCGTGGTCGATGGCGGCGTGACCCAGACGATGTAGCGACCTGTCGACGTGATGACCCCTTGATGGCCCGGGGTCGAACGACCAAGATGAGCAACAGCCGAGGGAGGTAACGCATGAGGGACTTCTTCAAGCTTGCCGCGGCTGGCCCGATGTTCTTCGTGAGTGCATGGGTGCTCATGCTCTTCGCTGGGGTGCTCGCAAAGGACGTGGGCATCCTCCCGTTCGGCTACGTGACCTCGATGGTTGCCACGATCGGACTCTGGCTCGCCGTCGCGCCTGCGATTGGCGCGGTGACGAGGCTCACCAGGTCCAAGTCCAGGTTCAAGGTCAAGAAGGGCTGACCGGCGGCCCGTGCGGTTCGCTCACGTCAACTTCGGCGGAGCCAGGCCGGCGCCTGCGCGAGCTTGATCTTGAGCGTCACGCTGAGGTGCGAGGTGGCGCCTCACATCGCAACGATGAAAGAAGTCTCAGATCTCCGAGCGGAGGTCCAAGTTGTAGAACTTCACGGGTCCATCGAGGAGCTCGCCCATGCGCTGTGAGTACTTGGCCGTCTCTGGGTCGTTCGAGTTCTCCATCGCCCGCTCGTAGGAGTCGAACTCGATGATGATCAGGTAGTAGCCAGGACGATCGCGGTCCGCGGTGATCTTTGCTCCGTTGGAGAGCAGCGCGTCGCCCCGTTCGGACTGCATCTGCTGGGCGAAAGCCTCGACCTCGTCGATCCTTGAGGTCTTGATCTCCATGATCTGGATGAATCCCGGCACGTTGCTCTCCTTCTAGTGCTCGTCGGTGAAAGGGTATCCGTGCCAGCTCGCGGGCGCTGCCGCACGCCGGGGCGAGTCTCGATGCAGGATCGGTAACCTGCTGGTGATGCGGGGGCCCTCGATGACACGCGCCGCTCGCGACCTGGTCCTCTTGATCGGCCGCCTCGTGCTCGGCGGATATGTGGCGGCCCATGGGCTCCAAAAGCTCGTGGGCGCGTTCGACGGGCCCGGACTGAGTGCCACGTCGAAGGGATTCGCGCGAATCGGGCTCCGTCCTGGGATCGTCATGGCGGCCACGGCGAGCGCGGCGGAGGTAAGTGGCGGCCTTCTCACCGCAACTGGCGCATTCAGCCCGCTTGGCCCGATCGCGATCGCCCAGACGATGGCGGTCGCCTCGACGACCCATCGTCCGAAGGGCGCCTTCGCGGCCAAGGGCGGCTATGAGCTCGCACTCACGAACCTCGCGACCGCGCTGCTGCTCGCTGTCTTCGGTCCGGGGCGGCTCTCCGCCGACCATCTGCTCAGGACCCGGCTTCCTCGCTGGAAGCTCTGGCTCGCCGTGCTTGGCGGCCTCGCGGCCGCGTCGACCTCGATCCGCATGGTGCTCCTCGCGGCGTCACCACCCGCGGTGACGCCAACGCCAACACCAACGCCAACACCAACGCCAACGCCAACGCCAACGCCAACGCCGGCGCCAACACCGACGCCAACACCGACGCCAACGCCAACACCAACGCCAACGCCAACGCCAACGCCAAAACCAACGACGACGACCACGACGACGACGACGACGACTGACGACGACGACTGACGACGACGACTGACGACGACGCCCCTCGCTGAGTCCCCGCGGGCGAGCGGGGTCATGGGGCGTAGTGTCGCGCCATCTCGTGGGCTCGACGGAAGGATGACAAGTGCGACTCCTGCTGATCGGAGGCACCTCGTTCGTCGGGCGCGCCATCGCGCTCGCCGGTGTGTCCGATGGTCACGAGGTCACGGTGCTCAATCGAGGCCAGACGCCCACGGACCTCCCCGCTCAAGTCGAGCGCCTCGTCGGAGATCGCCAGGGCGACCTCAGCGCACTCGCTGGCCGACACTTCGACGCGACCATCGACGTGATCGCCTTTCGCCCGAGCGACGTGCGTGCGCTGCATGAGGCGCTCGGCGACCGCGGCGGGCACCACCTCCAGATCTCTTCTGTGTCTGCCTATGAGGACCCGCCCGACGTCGGGGCCACCGAGGCGACCGCAACGCTTTGGCCTGAGGGTGCCGCCGACGAAGACGCACCAATCACCGCTGAGACCTACGGTCCACTGAAGGCCGCGTGCGAGCGCGAGGCGGTCGCACGCTTCGGCGACGGCACCGCGATCGTCCGGCCGACCTTCGTCATCGGCTCGCACGACGCGACGTTGCGCTTCCCCTACTGGGTGCAGCGATGCCGGCGCGGCGGTGCCATCGCTGCACCCGGTCCGAGGGACGTCGCGCTGCAGTACATCGACGCTCGCGATCTCGGCGCGTTCGCGGTGGCGCTCGTCGCCCAAGGGCGTCGCGGCGCGTTCACGGCCGCAGGGCCGTGGCCCGCCGCGAGATTCGTCGACGTGATCGAGCAGGTCGCTCGCCACGTGGGACCTGCGGGAACCACGGTGGTCGAGGTGGCTCCCGAGAGGTTCGCACAAGAGGTCGCCGGGAAGTTCCCGCTGTGGAGCGGCCCGAAGGGAGAGACCGTGCTTGCGATGGATCCCTCGCTCGCACTCGACAACGGGCTCGCGCTGCGCTCGCTGGACGAGAGCGTCGACGACGTCGTGTCGTGGTGGGGCGATCGCCCCTGGCCCGAGCACTGGCTGACAGCGGACGAGGAGCGAGCAGTCGTCGCAGCCGGCTGAGGTCGCCTCGCGAGGCGATTTGAGCGCCGGCCGATAGATTTCGCGAGCGGGAGGGGCTATGACGCCAAGGCGCAGCACGATCTTCAACGCTGTCGAGTTCGGGGCGCTTGCCTACGGCGTCTACTGCTCCATCTCTGCCTTCATCGGCGGCATCCTGTTCTTGATCATCGGCTCGGTGATCTCGAGCCAGGTGAACTCGTTCAACAACCAGGCTGGGCCTCAGGCCCAGGCGCCCGATGTCAGCGGTGCCGTCGTCGCGATCGGCATCGTCTTGGTTATCGCGGGCGCCATCGGCTTTGTCGCGTGCGTGGGACTCATCGCCAAGCGGCGCGCCGAGGGCCAGTACGACGACCTCGGCATCGGGCGACCGGGATCGAGCGGGCGACCTGGTGGCCAGCGCCCACGTGCCAGCGACGGCGTCGCCGACGCATCGACGCCACCCGAGCCGCCGACCTGAGCCGGCCCCGGCGGAATCGTCGAGGCAGGCGCTAGTCCTGCAGGTGTGCGTGTCGGACGCGTGAGGCGGCCCGGTAGTTGGGCCCGGCGATGAGGTCGACGCGCCGAAGGAGCGCCTCGCAGGGTGCATCAAAGCGAACTTCTCTGCGGCGTCCTCGCCGAGGACCGCGAGTGTCGACGCGGCCAATCCACCATCGGCACCGGTCTTGCATTGAGCTCGCGGACTCACTTTGGAACTGCACGCGTGCCAGCTCTGTACGCGATCACCGCTGGCCTCCCGACAGGTTCGCGCTTCGTCGCGGCGTCGGTCTCAGCCGAGGACCTGATCGACGCGGGAGCTAGTCTCACCTGATGCAACGACCATTGCGCCGAGTGAGCTTCTCTGTCGCGGGCGCAGCGCTGCTCGTGTCGTCCAGCGCGGCCCTCGCTGCTTGCGGATCTGGGCCAGGACCTGCCTCGGGCTCGAACTCTGCGTCCAAGCTCCTCTCGACGGCATTGAAGAACGCCATCGCCGGCCGTTGGGTGCACGAAGTGCTCAGCGCCTCAGAGCCAGGCCACTCGTTCTCGGAGGACAACGTCATCGGGACGACCTCTGGCCGTGAGTACATCGTGAGCGACGGTGCCCACTCAACCACGATCCTTGTGGACAAGACGGTCTACCTGCGAGGCGACTTGAAGACGATCACCAGCTACTACCACCTGCCGACCAAGCATCCGGCCTCGATCGCGGGCCACTGGATCTCGGTCGCCTCGACGAGCAAGGCTTACAAGTCAACGAGCACGTCGGTGACCCTGTCGTCGGACTTCGGACACGTCAACCTGGTGGGACCGCTGACGGAGGGCTCGGCCACGACGCTGCGTGGCGTGCGGGTCATCCCGATCAACGGCACCGTGAAGTCGGGGAGCGGCACCGTGACGGCGACCGGCACGTTCTACGTCACTGCTGCGGGGACCACACTGCCTGTTGAGTTCCGAGTGACCAGCGGCAAGATCTCAGAGACGATCACGTGGAGCGAGTGGGGACGCGCGATCACGATCGCTGCGCCAGCCCCTTCGACCCCGCTGTCGGTCATCATCAAGAGAGGGTGAGCTCGTCGGCCGTGACGGAACTGCGCGTGATCTCCGCGCTGCTCGGCGGGGCCCTCCTCGGCGGTGGGGTCTCTGGAGAGATCCATCTCGCAGCCTCGGGCAACGCGACGAGCGGCGGCTTTGCGCCCGTCGGCGTCCTGGCGGGGATAGGACTGGGCCTATTCGTCGCGGCGTTCGTCCCGAGGCGAGGCGAGGCGTCGCACTGAGGCCGGCACGCCGTCGAGACGGGACCGGTTCCCCCGCCTGCCAGATCGACGGCGGTGACGACGGGTCTAGGGGAAGCTGACGGGGAGGAGCCGCGGCCCTCGCACCTGTCCGCCTGCCCAGGTGATCTGCGCGTCCTGATCGACTCGGAACGTGGGGATCCGTCGGAGCCACTCTTCGACGGCGACGTGGAGCTCCATCCGCGCCAGGTTCGAGCCGGCGCATCGATGGATGCCCGAGCCGAATGCCACGTGCCTGTTGATGGCCCGATCGAGCACCACCTCGTCGGCACGCTCGAACGCAGCGGGATCACGATTGGCCGCCGGGAAGTTCATCAGCACCTTGTCGCCCTTTCGCATCGGACAGCCCTTGAACTCGGTGTCGTCGGTGACCACTCGGGCCATGGTGACCGGGGCGTACGCCCGCAGGAACTCCTCGACCGCCGTGCTCATGAGCGCGGGCTCGCGAACGAGTCGCTCGGCGTCCGCCGGATGCGTGGCGAGGTGCCAGAGAGAGGCGCCGATCGCGCTCCAGGTGGTGTCGATGCCCGCGATGAGAACAAGCGCGACCATCCCGAGGATGAGGCCGTCTTCGAGCGGCTCGCCCTCGTGGGTGAGCCCGATCAGCTCGCTGATGAGGTCATCCTTCGGATCCTCGCGGCGCGCCGCGATCTCGGCGATGAGGTAGTTGCCGAGCCCCTCTTGCCCTCGTCGGACGCGCTCTGGGTCGTCTGCGAACTCAAGCAGGTCGCGCACCCATCCGGTGAATGAGTCCGCGAGGTCCTCAGGGACGCCGAGGACCTTCGCGATGACGCGCACGGGAATCTGCTGGGCGTAGTCCGCGGCGGCATCCGCCGAGCCCTGAGCGATGAAGCTGTCGATCAGGCGGTTGGCCAGGTCCCGAGTCATCCCCTCGTAGGTGGCGACACGCGAGTGCGAGAACCAGGGGAGGAGCAGCCGGCGCGTCCAGGTGTGCAGCGGCGGGTCCGCGGAGATCGGCGGGAGCCCATAGGGCGTGTCATTGTCCTCCACGGCGATCACCTCGCCGTTGTCGATGACGCCGACCTCGAGGGAGCTGAAGCGCTTGATGTCGTGCGCCGCGGCGGTCACGTCCGCGTAGGTGGTGAGCAGCCACGCCCCAGTGCGGCGCTCCGTCCGGGCGATCGGGCACGTCTGGCGCAGATCGTCCCAGATGGGAAAGGGATCCTCGACGTAGCCCGCGTCCATGACATCGAAGTCGCGCGTCCAGTCAGCTACAGGCTTGGTCTGTGAGGCCATGCGCAAACTGTGACTGGCACCGCGGCGCGTGTCAATTGCCCACCGCGAGGACCGGGCCCGGACCCCTGGGGCGCCGGGGCTCTCTGCGACGCGGGCCGACGACCTCGGCCAGCGCCGGTGGGCGGCCGCTACGCGGCGGGATTCACGAAGTGAACGGCGACGATGCTCGACCTGGCAGCGCTGCTCGCCGGCACCGGACCGAACGTGACCTTTTCGTTGCCCGAGCAGGCCAGCACAAGCGTGATGTGGACGGCGACGTTGACGCCCAGCTTGGTCAAGCGCTCGTCAGCCGTGGGTGTTCGGATTCGTCGTGGGGTCGAGCGTCCACACGGCCTTGGCCAGGCCGTGCGCGAAGCGGTAGGCGCCCGAGGCGTAGACGGGACAAGGGATGACCTGGTTGGACTCAGAGGGCACCGGAACGGGACAGAAATGGACCTTGTCGCGGGCGCGCACCTTGACCTCAACGCCGGGGTCGCACTTGGCGTACTTCACCTCGACAGGGAGGCACCGCAAGAAGGCGGCATAGCTGTCGCTCGGGCCCTCCACGGCGGCGTCGGCCGCGCCCGCGTAGATGATGTCCCTCGAGTGGAACGAGGCGATCACGCGCCTGTCCGTCGCGACCAACTGCGACCACCACGTGGCGACGGGTGAGGTCGGTCCCACGTCGACGACGATGCCGGCGACACCCACCGCGCGCAGCCTGGTGATCGCCGTGCGAAGGTCGCGCCCGTACTGGGCGATGAAGTCCGGCGACGTCCTGATGCACCGCGTGACGTGGTTGCCGAAGAACTGCAGCACGACCACGTCGGGCGCGGTGCGTCTGGTCAGATCGTCGATCTGCCAGAGCCAGTCGCACAGCGCAGTGCCTGGGTACAGGTGCAGAAACGACGACGTGGTGACCGGATTGAAGTCCTGCTTCAGGTAGGGGCCCGCCTGGTAGGAGAGCGAGTCACCGAACATCAGCACCTGCTGGCGCTGGCTCGCGCCAGCAGCATGGCCGTGGACCGCGAGGAAGGGCGCGCTGCACGCCACCGCGAGGAGGCACCGGAGCACGAGGCGAGCGACGGTCACCGCACTTGGCTACCCGCTGGGCCCTGTCGTCTGCAAGTTGGGGTCGAGCGTGCGGCCGGGCCACGGAGCACTTCACGGCGAAAGGCCGAGGGGCCCGCCCCCTCGCAGGAGAGCGGGCCCCTCGTCGCCGAGGCACTGCCGAAGACGAGGCTCCGGCGGCGGCGCTACTTCTTCACGGTGTAGGTGTACGGGATGACCGCGATCTGGTCGCCGTTGGGCAGCGCGAAGCCGAACTGCTGGGAGATCGTGACGTCGTCCACGTACAGGGTGCCGTGCACGACCGCTCCGACCCTGGCAGTCGGTCGGATCGTGACAATCACATTGACGCTGGCCCTCGACGGCACGTAGACCGGCGAAAAGATGCCCGACCCGCCGTTGGAAGAGGACCAGAAGTCGCCGGTCGTCGACCTCATGGACGTGTCGAACGCCAAGGTGATGGCGGTGAGGCTCTCACTCGCGGTTGCCGACGGGGCACCGGACGCGCCGTAAGGACCGATCTCGCTCGGGTTGAGCAGCCACAGCCCGGGGCTCGCCGCCGCGCCCGACAGCGACAGGCTCGACGCACTCGACCCGAGCGAGCTCGCCACGCCTGGGGCCGAGACGCCCGGAGCGACGTCGGGGTCCCCAGGGAAGTACTCGAGGTCGAACGTGGTCGGGACGGTGCCCGTGATGCGCGCCGTCAGCCTCGCTGTGTCCGGCGGAGCCAAGTAGTAGGGGAAGCTCAATCCTGGCGGGAGCGGCAGGGCCATGTTGGCCTCGGGCGACGTGCCGTTCTGGTTGGTGAGCTTGACCGCTGCCATGTGGTTCAGCCGCGGGTCGACGAAGTACGCCTCCGGCGAAGCCCCGTTGTTCTGGACGTTGACCCTGAAGCGGTAGGTGCCGCCGCGCTTCAGCTTCATGGTCGCGATGTCCGGCAGGTTGCTCGTCGGCACGACCGGTCGGAAGCTGATGCTGCCGGTGAACGGCTCTCGCAGCTCGAGTCCCGACACAGGGTTGAGCCAGTCGAGGACGAGGAACCACCGTCCCGTCTGTGGCGCGATGGTGTACACGTTCGCCCACGCCGTCGACACGGGCGCGCCGAAGTTGTCGGTCGTCACGTTGGTCGAGTAGCCGACGGTCTTGCCGCTCGGGTCAACGAGGAACGCTATGAACTCGTTGGACGGGTCCGTTGCGAGACGCACGCCGATCGAGAGCGCGGGCTCGTGCAGGGGCACCCGGAACTCATAGGTGCTGGTCTGGGCCTCGCCCCCGCCGCGGCCGTTGCCGCCGGTCAGGATGCCCTGGAACGAGCCGCCCGTGGCCGAGGTCGGCACCATCGTGCGGACCACGACCGGGACGGTCGTGGTGCCGCCCCCCTCGGTCGAGAAGACCAGCGACTGGCTGGCGTCGCCCCCCGCCGCTGGGGTCACGAAGTCCACGATCGCGGACGTGGAGCCACCCGCGGGGATCGTGATCGGCGATGGCGTGACGGTGCCGCCATCGGTGTACTGGAACGTGCTCGCGTCCCACTGGATGGTCCCGCTCGTGCCGACCGCACCCGGCGTCGCGCCGTTCTGCTCGGTGAAGAACACGGCGGTCCAGGCGCCCGAAGGCGGGTTGGTCACCTCGACCTGGCCGAAGTCGCCGAGACCCTGGGGGAGCGAGTACGCCGCGTACGTGCCGTCCGGCTCGATGAGCCCGAAGTGCAGCAGCGAGGACTGGCCGGTGAACGGGTAGGCAGCGGCGAACTTGAGCACCGACGGCCCGGTCGTCACAGGGACCGTGAACGGCACGTCCTTGTACACCTCGGTCACGCCGCTCCAGATCAGGAACGTGCCCGTGTTGGCGGGACAGCTCGCCGTCGGGGTGCCTGGCTGCATGCAGAAGGTCCCGTTCTGCGGCGAGGTGGCCGCGTCAGGGAGCGCGCGGCTCGACAGGTCGACCGTGATCGGGCTCGACCCGGTGTTGGTCAGGTGCAGCGTCTGGAACGCGATCGAGTTGGGGGGCTGGATCACGTTGATCTGCGACGGACCGACGAGGAGGCCGCCCTGGGGGGTCCCCGTGGTGCCCGAGATCGACGCCGCCTCCTTCACTGCAGCGAGCACGTTCAAGAGGCCGGCTCCCTGGTCGGACGCAGGGGCGGCGAGGTCGGTGGCGGTGCTCATGAGGATCTGCTTGACGAGCGCGGGGGAGGGGTCAGCGCCTCCATGGGTGGAGGCGTAGGCCTGGATCACGTCGGCGGCAGCACCGGCGGTGAGCGGGGAGGACTCACTCGTCCCGCCGAAGAGCTCGATGCTGGAAGCCGCCCCGTTCTCGTTGGTGCAGTCGGCGTACAGCGACGTGTTCGCCGTGCACAGCGCCCAGTTGAGGTCACCCGGCGCGACGAGGTCGATCGTCCTGCCCGCCTGGCTGAAGCCGCCCGAGGACAGGCTCGAGATGTTGTTGTCGACGAAGTTCCCAGACGCGTTGGGGTCGTTGATGCCGCCATAGCCGATCTGGGCGTAGGAACGCAGCGTGGTCGTGGCGCCCACGCTGATGACGTTCGGGTCCGTTGCCGGCGAGCCGATCGTGCTCGAGGACCCGGCGTCACCGGAGCTCACGACGACCGTGACGCCTGCAGCGACAGCGGCGTTGTTGGCGTCACGGGTCACGTCGAGGGCGGTGTCAGGGAACTGGTTCGCACCAAAGGACTCGTTGATGACCTTTGCGCCGCTCGAGACGGCGTAGTTGATCGCCTGGAGGAAGTTGGACTCGGTCGTGTCGTTGTTCGAGGAGAAGACGTTCAGCCCCTCGATGCTGGCCCCGGGGGCTGAGCCCACGATCTTGATGTCGCAGCCTGACGGCAGCGAGTGCGCAGCGTTGACGAACTGGGAGAGGTCATAGACGGTGTTGCCCTGTGCCGCGATCGAGCTGGCGTCGCCGAAGGCCTCGCCTCCGGCTGTCGGGGCACCCGCCCCGTCACCGGTGAAGTCGACCGGGGTGAGCACCGCCGAACCTGTCGGCGAGCCTGCGGACGCGAAGGCCGCGTTGCGCTGGAAGTCAGGGTTGGCGGCATTGACGCCGTCGGCGAGGTACGCGACCTTGACGCCGGCACCGTTCATCCCGCTCAGCTGCGCGGGCGTGGCGTTGATGTTGGTGAGCGCCTGGGGGTCAAGCTCCGGGCTCAGCGCGGTGCCGCAGAACGTCGATGGAGGGGTGACCCGAGGCCTGACGCGCGGCACGCTGCGCGACCCTGCGCCCGTGACGACGCGAGCCGAGATCGTGAACGGGGAGGGGCCGGGAATGATGCCGTCAGGGATGACACGGGCGACGGCCGGGTCCGCACGGAGCGCCGCGGCCTCGCCGGACGTGATCGCGGCGATCACGACGTTTTCCAGTCCGAGCGACGTGATGCGACGGACCCCGCCCGCGTGGAGGAAGGCGACGATCGGGGCCTGCTCAGTGCGGACTGCCGAGCGATGCCTCGCGGACAGCGCCGGGAGACCTCGGTTCTGGTCGCGGAGGAAGACGATCATCTTGTGCGCGGGGCCTACGGCGCGACCCGCCTGCAGCGTGCTGGCCGATGACGTGCTCGCAGACACCCCTACCAGCCCGGTGACGGCTCCGAGAACCATGGCCGCGACACCTCGAGTCCCCTTCAGCGTGAAAGCCTTCTTGAGCATCTCGACGTCTCCCTTCGAGGGACAATTTTGACAAACCGAATCTTGGCATTCCCCGCCTCCGATTTGGTGGTCTTGCGGCCACCGCACCCCAGCAGGTTGTTCCTAGACCGCCGACGAACCGCCCCAGCAGGATCAGAACTCGGCCACGCCGACGCGTGCCGAGCCGCCTTTCGATGCTCGGGACAGCACGCAGCCGGCACGCCTCGGTCTGAACGCCCTCGACGCAGCGCCGCGATGACCGCCCCGTGCGAGCGACGCCTGCTCCTGGGTCGTGTGCCTGTCGCTCTCGAAGGGCACAGCCGGGTCCCTCGCGAATCGTTGGACCGCCCTACCATCCACCGACGTGGTCTCGCCGTATCGCGCATCAGACGACGACCGCGAGCGGAGCGTGCTCGAGCTCCGAGACCACCTGATCGCGGGGCGTCTGACCCTTGAGGAGTTCACCCAGCGAGTCGAGACCGCGATCGCGGCGAGGACGAGCCAAGAGCTCGAGGCAATCCAGCACGACCTCCCCACTTCCCGATCGGCCTCGACCGTGCAACGCCGCCGGCCCGTCCGCCTGTCGGCGGCGGTCTTTGGGCACCTCGTGCGGAGCGGTCGGCTGCGACTGCGACGTCACTCGATCGTCCTGCCGCTGTTCTCAGACGTCGACCTCGACCTGCGAGAAGCCGAGATCGAGGGACTCGAGACGACGGTGACCGCAGTCATCGCATTCGGCAACGTCGACGTCTACCTGCCCGAGGGCATCAACGCTGACGTGGGCGGCGTGACCATCTTCGGGCATCGACGGGAGTGGGGGCGTGACGCCGCGCCCTCTGATGCACCCTGCATCCACGTGCGGGCGTTCAGCCTGTTCGGAACGGTCGACGTCTGGCGAGTGCCGAACGGGGCCAGAGGGGACTACGGCGAACTCATGCGTCGGACGCAAGAAGCTCAGCGCAAGCTCTCGCCATGACACTCGGCGACGCCGGCAGGGCAAAGATGGTGCGCCTACGACGTCGCTCGCCACGCGTGTGCGGGCGCAAGTCCGTCGTGCTCAGTCAGGAATCGGCGTGGTGATGCAGAACGGGTGACCCGCCTGGTCTCTGAGCACGTGCCAGCGAACCGGCGATGGCTGCACGGCAGCCTTCACCGCCCCCAGCTCGACAGCGACTGCGTTGGCTGCGTCCAGCTCGCTGACTGACAGCTCGAGACGGAGCTGCTCGGGACGCTCGCCCCGGCCACGTGGGTGGTCGGTGGCCGTCGACCCGCTGCATCGTGAAGAGGACGCCTGCGCCCTTCAAGGCGATGAAGTCCTCGATGTCGAACAGGACCTCGAGGTCGAGCAGCTGTCGATAGAACGCGGCGAGTGCGGATGGATCAGGCCAGTCGAGGGACACACCTCCCAGACGCGCGATCGGTGTCGGCCGCACGAGGGACGCTGGTCGCGGCCGACTATCGGGTGATCGTGCGCCTCTCAATGGACGCGAATCGCTTCTCTCGACCCTCGTTGATGCCCCAGCTCCAGATGACGTCGGGAAGGACCCGGATGCGCAGCCCGTCGGCGTGGTCCTCGATGGACGCGGCGCCACGCACCTTGACGCCTCGGGGGGTCCATGGGTCGATCGACGCGAGGTCGTCGACGACCACCGTCGCCCTCGGATTCTCGAGCAGGTTCCGATATCGGACGGTCTTGGTGATGTCCAGGCCGCCGCTCACGAGCGAGTCTTCGTCGACGCCAAAGCCGACGGGCGCGACGTCGGGCTGGCCCGATCGTGACGATGTCGCGATGCGCGCGAGCCGTTGCGTACCGAGGTACTCCAGCTCTTGGTCCGTGAATGGCTGCACTCTGAGCTCCTTCGCTCACCACAATGCGAATCAGGGAAGCGCTCCGAAAGTACGGATCCTTGGAGCTAACCGCTCTCGACGAGCTCGCCTCGACCGTGGAGCTCGGTGAGCACGATGCTCTCAATAAGCACCCTCGATGGACGGTAGGTGAAGTCGAGCGCCTCGCCGGCGTGCAGCGCTGCGACGACGAGGTCCGCGGTGACCGAGCCGCCGTGCTCGATCGTCTTGGACATCGCATCGTGCAGGCGCACCGACGCAGTCTGCGCGGGCTCGGGGTGCCGGTAGACGTTCATGAGGAGGGCGAGGTTCTCTGCCTCTCCCACGACGTAGCGATGAGCGCCGCTTGCCTCCGAGATGGTGAATCGGTAGACGCCAGGACGGCCCCTCAGCGTCGGGGTCTCAAGCCGGCCCTGCTCGAGGGTGACGGATCCCACGGAGAGCCACTCGAACATGACGTGGGTCCGCATCGACTCGCCTGTTGACACGAGCTCGACTGGCTTCCTCGTGGTGACGCCGATCGCGTCTTTGGAGACCTTCTTCTTCGGCTTCTGGGCACGGCGAGCGGGCTTGTCATCGAGCGCCGCTCGGGTGAAATGGATCGCCTCGCGGGCGAACTCAGGTCGCGCCTTGAATCCCGCCGTGAGCCAGTGGCGGGACTGGTGCGATGGCTTCGAGCTGTTAGCCCACCAGGTCGGGAACTTTCGAGCGGACGGCGGGAGACCTCCCACCATCAGATCGAGGTCCTCGAAGGTGAACTCGAGGGCGTCTTCATTTGATGATTCCAATGCCTTGCTCAGCGCCTCATACCTGCTCATAAGCCCTCCACCGTACCGTGCGCTCGATGTCAATCGTGCCCAACGGTCGAGCCAGGTATCCGGTCGCCGCACAAATTCGCTGGACGTGTCGGCTGAGGGGCGGTCAATTGACCGGCCCCGAATCGAGCGACCTACTGTCCCGTGGCATGCCCGAGTCGATCCCTTGGCACGGCATTGTCGGGAAATGGAGCGGGAGGGGACGTGGTTCGTATCCCGATGTTGCCCCGTTCGACTACCTGGAGGAGTCCACGTTCGATCTCGAGCCGCAGTGGGGGATTGCGACCGTCTCGCAGCGCACGTGGCTCGATCTCGGAGGCGGCGCCATAGGACCCGGACTCCATCTTGAACAGGGCTCATCGTCCCCCGCAATGACGGGACCATCGAGTACGGGTGCGCGCAGGACAGTGGTCGCATCGAGTCCATGGTCGGGTCGCCGCGGCCGACCTTGAACGGCGGGATCGAGATCGAGTGGGTGACGACCTCTCATGGGAATGACGACCGCCTGGTCCGCATGGGCAGGATGTGGCAGGTGGAGAAGAACCGCTTCTCGTATCAGGCGTTCTGGTCCACCGTCCGCTTCGGGGACTACCGCCAGCATCTCGATGCGGTCCTGACGAGGGCGGGTTGACCACAGGTGTGCTGTACTTCTTTGCACCACCCGAGATCGCATCCGGAGCACCTATGGCGCGCAAAAAGAGCCTTCGGTCACAGCTGTACCGAGCGGCGCGCGATCTCGGCAATGCCGAGGCGGCAGCGAAGGGACCGGCCGCTTTCGGCAAGCGTTACGCGAGACGCAAGGCGTATGCCAGGACCAACTCGGTCACGCGTCAGATACTTAGGGCTCTTGGATTGAGCAAGTAAGCCCCACTTTGTCGCGGACGCCCGACCGTGCGACACGCAGAGGAGTCCTCGGTCACAGAGCTGAGCACGTCTCGAAAGCTCAGGATCCGCCAAAGGGCCGCCCAGCCATCGAAGGGGGCGGCGGGCGACGCTCGGTTGAGTCGCATTCATCCACGCCTACGGTGAGATATGACCGAGGGTCGCGCCTACCGGGAGTGGGGCCACAAGGGCCGTCCGTGGTTCGTCTGGGCACTCCTTGCCGTGCTGCTGGGCCTGATCGCCGGCTGGGCGATCGTCCACTAGAGCCGTCCTGCGTTCGACAGACCCTCGACGGACTGTCGCGGCGACAGATGCAATGTCTGGACGAATGCCACTCGCTCCGCGCTGGTGGCCGTCCAGGTTGCTTCTGCTGGCGCACGGTGCGACGCCGGAGTCGCCCTACGTCGTCGGGCTCAGTGCGGTCTGCGCGACATCAATCGGGCATGGTCGAGCAGCGCGGAGATGGGCGACTCCGGCCGGTGAGACGCCCACGAACTGTCCACGCCCCGGCACGTGGCGGCGTTCGATCCAGCCCTGGTCGTTCGCGTCCTCCCACACCGGGAGCCTCGGGCACGACGTGCGCCACGTCTCGAGCACCTCGGCGTAGGGCCGAGGCTCGTCGCCCAGCCACTCGAGGAGGTCGAGGACGAGCGACGCGACGGTGTCAGCCATAAGAGAGTCGAGCGAATTGTGCCAGAGCGACGGCCCGGATGGCCGGTCGGTCATGACGCAGGGGACGGATCGCCTGGAGCCGCCTGCGTGTTCATGCGTCAGACCGTCTGGCTCGCTCGGATCCGACTGCGACGACCGCAGACCGGGCTCGTCCCGATCCGCGGTCGTCGCACTGGTTCGACGGGTGCCGCCTGACCGTGCGTGGTCACTGGACGACACGCGGTGGCGGGCCTTTCAAGACGTGCGCGTCCGTGTCCTGCGGTGAGGTGCCGGACGAGATGGGTGATGGTGGAGATGTGTGAGTGCTTGCTTGGGAGCAGCAATGTGGGAGTCGAGGCGCCCGGTGCCGGTATGTGTCCGGCACCGGGCGCCTCTGCGGCGACCGCGGGTGGCCTACGGATTGACCAGATGGAACGTCCCGCTGCCGACGGTCTTGCCGTCGCCGCTCCCAGTTGCGGCGAGGCCGCCCGGCACCATTGCGATGCCCTCGTCCGAGAAGAGGTAGATCGGGTGCCCGTTGTAGGTGACCTGTTTCGTCCCGTCCGCGCGTGTGATCGTGCCGATCGTGCCGTTTGCGGTGCCCTCGACGCCGGGCTTGCCCGTCGTGAGGAGCGGCTCGAAGACCCGTGAGCACGGCGTGCCGCAGCTCGACGAGTTGCTCGTATCAGAGCTGGACGAGTAGAGCGGGAGCGCGTGGAAGCCGGCACCGGTCAGCATGAGCGCCGCGAGCACCGTGGTGCCGTTCACGATCTTCGTCGCGGTCAGCGTCTGGTTCCACTCCTGGAAGGAGCCGGAGGGGTTGACGAGCCACCACGTGCCCTTCCATGGCGGGAGCGACGGCTCGTCAAAGCCCTCGCCGGTGATCTGGCCCGGGCCCGAGTCGAAGAGGTACAGCGGGTGGCCGTTGTAGACGACCTGGTGGCCGATGCCCTTGCGGAACACGCTGTTGAGCATCGACTGGGTGACCCCGTGACCTGCGATGGGAGCAGCCGTGGTGGTGAGCGCTGGCCACTCCGACGAGTTCGAGCTCTCCGGTCCGGTGCAAGGGAACGAGCTGCCCCCTGGGCCGTGGAACACAACGGTGGTGCAGCCGTACGTGGTCCTCGAGTCCCTGGTGATCGAGTAGACGCTGAAGCCCTTGAGAGGGCCGTTGCCCACGACCAGCTGGGGCCCGAAGGGCCCGATGGCCATCGAGATCTCGACGCCCTTGGCGTGCGAGCTCGACGCCGCGCTACGCGCGACCGACGCCCCGCTCATGGCGGGGGCGAGGGCGCCGATGCCGAGTGCGATGGCGAATGACGCGATCGCGACATGGGTGCGTCGTCGAGGTTGGTGTGTTGGTGATAGGTGCAATCTCATCGTGGTCCTTTCCGTAGGCGATGTGCCACCGGAAGCGTGATGAGGCACCGTCACGCCAGCGTCACACGGTGTCTGAGGGCCTGATCTGGGCCTTAGACCGACGCCGGATACGGATCCGAGGCCGTCGACCCCAGGCTGGCCGGTCGAGAAGGTGGCCTCTCGCTGGCGCAAGGTAACCGGCGGTGACCTCGGGCAATCTGGCGCGCCAGCCCTCGCGGGATGGGCCCCGGACCCGCTGGGATGCGCTAGTTCGCGACGTCGACCTTCGCGACGACGCGTGACGGTCGGACCCGCACGACCATCTCTGGCGCCACGGCGTTTCGCCGTCCGTACTCCTTGGCGCGCTCATCGCCCATGTACCGACCGCCGATTCGCGTCGCCCAGACAAGGAGCTCCGCGGGGTCCACCGACGTGTGCGCGGCTCCCGTCAGGACGACGAAGCTGAAGGGCGGCCGCTCGTCGTCCCAGCACAATGACACGCGCGGATCTCTGAGGATCGCCTTCCCTTTCACGGTCGCGGCCGAGGTCAGGAAGACGACCTCCTCGCCATCAAGGTCCACCCAAACAGGCGCGACGTGCGGCGAGCCGTCTGCTCGCACGACGGCCAGCTTGGCCGTGCGCGGCGGCGACGCGAGGACGAAGTCCCGCCACCACCCGTCATTGGCGTCGGTGTACCCCATAGCTGGCAAAATAGCGGCGCTGGGGAGTGCCTGGCCCAAGTGGCAACATGTGCCGAGTTGCCATGTACGCCAACGTTGGGGAGCACGGCGCGAATGACTGATGAGTGTGAGCCAGTCCGCGTGTCGAGGCGGATCGACGCCCCCGCAGAGCGACTCTTCGCGTTCCTCGCGGATCCGACGAACCATCCGGCGATCGATGGCTCTGGGATGCTTCGGGAAGCCGAGCAACGGGGGCCTCTCGCAGGAATCGGCGACGAGTTCGTGGTGAAGATGCACAACGACGAGATGGGCGACTACGAGATCACGAACCACGTCGTGGAGTACGAGTTGAATCGGCGACTCAGCTGGGAGCCGGTCCTCACCGCCGCCTCACGTGATGAGGATCAGGCCGATCTTGGCGACCGGGCCGGACATCGATGGGGATTTGAACTGACCCCGAGCGATGACGGCTCAACCATCGTCATCGAGACCTTCGACTGCTCCCAGGCGCCAGAGTGGCTGCGCACCGTGCTGGACAACGGCAAGCGGTGGACGAAGGACATGACCGTCACGCTCGAGGAGCTCGATGCGACAATGACCCTTCAAGCTGACGGCAGCGCGGGGAACGACTGAGATCAGCGGCCGATTGAGAGGCGCACCGTCACCTCGTCGCCGAGCTCAAGGTCCTCTGCGGTTCGCACCGAGGTCTTCACCGGGACGAGGTAGCGCCCGTCCTTCGGAAACAGCGACGTGGCCCACGTTGTGTCACCGATCTGCGCCGAGACCGGAATCATTCCCCAGCCGTAGGTCACCGACGTTGAGGCTGCGTGCAAGACAGCGCTCTGCTCATGAGGAACCGTGATGAAGTGGAAGGGCGAGGGCCCCCTCCAGTGCCAGATCTCCCCGGTGAACTCCATATCCACGTCATCAAGAGTAGAGGCGTGCCGTAGGACTCCGCTTGTCGAGAAGTCGAACGGCGTCTCTGCGCTCTACGCTCCGAGAGGTGGGGGAGGCGGCCGAGGATCCAGCCGATCCCGACGTGGAGCGAGCCGCTGTCTTCCAGCCACGTCGAGGCATGCGACGGCGCACCATGCTGCGGCGCCGTCGGTCGCTACGGGCGCCGGGCTTTGCGTTCCTGGGGTTCGCAATGCTGAGCTGCTATGCCATCTTGGTCGTCTCGTCGGTCGCGAGCGCAGTTGCCTACTACAAGTGGACGGACATCACGACCTCGTCGCTCAAGTTCCAAGTCGTTGTGTCCACGGCGACAAGCTGGACGGATCCTGCACTGCTGGTCGCCTTCCTCTTCGGGCCTTTGCTCCTGGTTTGGTGGCAGATCGGTGACGTGAACCGGGATCGGCCGTCAACTGCGGTCGTGCGGCCTGTGGACGAGGCGGCTGGGCGCGCCATCGTGCTCCTGCACGGAGCCGTCATCTGGTCTGCGGTTGTCACGATCATTGGTGGGATCGTCCGAGTCCTTCCCTGGATCAAGGAACCATCGGCGCACGCTCGCTGGCTGGATACCTACGCCTACCTGGGGCAGGGACTTGTGGCTTGTGCGCTGGGCGTGCTTGCAATCATCGCGGCGGGGCGCATTGCCGATGGAGCGGGCTATTGAGAGGCAGTCCTGGCCCGTCGAGCTTCGATGGACGGTCGTATCAGTCACGGTTCGATGCGCTGGCCGCCGCGGGGCTGGATGTGCACGGCGAAGCAGCGCTGGTCTGCGACTACCACCCGGTAGCCGTGCTGGATGCGGGTTGCGGCACGGGTCGGGTGGCAATCGAGCTTGCGCGCCATGGGATCGAGACGCTCGGTGTCGATGTCGATCACTCGATGATCGCCGAGGCCGTGCGCTTGGCTCCTGAGCTCACATGGGTGCAGGGCGATCTCGTGGCCCTCGCCTTAGGGAGGCAGTTCGACGTCGTGATCCTCGCGGGCAACGTCCCACTCTTCTGCCCCCCGGTGAAGCGCTCGGCGCTCGTCCAGTCGTGTGGGTCGCACGTAGCCGCTGGCGGGAGGATGATCGGAGGATTCGAACTCAACCACGGCTACGACGTCGCCGAGTACGACGCGGCGAGCTCCTCGGCAGGTCTGGCGCTAGAGGATCGCTGGTCATCGTGGGATCGTGAGCCATTTCTCCCTGACAGCACCTACGCGGTCTCGGTCCATGTCAGGCCCAAGGACTCAATGGAGCGTGCGTACACGAGCTGAGCAGCTGCGGTTGCTGGCCCGGTGGAGGCGAAGGCGGGATGTTCTACTCGTACGCCTACGCCAGGCCCCAAGGTTTCCGTGACTGGGTCGTCTCTCCATCGGGGTGTCCTTTCGATCCGGATCTCGACGAGTTCGCCCTTCCGCACGCAACGGTCCGGGCGTCCTCGGATCCCGAGTCGACGCTCATGGCGTTCCTCGAGTCGACGCACGAGGCGGCCGCACGGCAGCTCGCGTGGGACCGCGTTGCGCTCAAGGCGCCACAGGGCATCGGGCGATAACACAGCGCGCTCCTGCTGCGTCATGATTCTCAGGTGAGCGACAGCAGGCAGAGCGGCCGACGAGCATGGCGCGCGTCCGCTGCCTTGACGATCGTTGGCGGCGCCCTGATCGCGTGGGGCTCGCAGTGGCGGTTCACGTCGGGCAGCACCATCGCCACGGCCCAATTTGCCGGGCACATCGGCCAGACGATCATGAGGCCGGGGATGCCCGTGAGCCAGCCCCGGGTCTCGACTTGGATCTTGATCTCGCTCTTCGTCGCCAGCATCCTTTTGATGTCGCTCGCCGCAGAGCTCGCGACTGCACGACCTGCAAGAGAGCCCATTGCATGGGGACTGCTTCTCCTGGCCCTGCTGATCGCCGTCTGCCTCGCCGTTGTCGGCATCCGAGTGGGCGATCTGGGCATCGGTGGCCAACTCGCCGAGGCCGGCTGCCTCTGCGCCATCCTCGGCTCTGGCCTGTGGATCAGCTCGTTGCGACGACTTCGCCCACAAGGGAACGGCGCGTTCGCCTGACGCATCCAAGCGCCGGTCCAGAGATGATCCGGTATCGCCGCGCTGCTCGCCTCTACGCGGGAGAGCTCGCAGCAAACAGCAGATGCGTGCCGCCGTCGAGCGCTCCAGGCTCGCTGCATGCCGCGATCTCGTGCTCGAGGAAGCGCTCCCATCGTTCCCGGTCACGCTCCAGCTCCTCCAAGGCTGCGACCTCCTCGAGTGAGGCCCAGTTGCTCGCGCTCATCGCCAGCAGCTGTGCGCCGTTGCGCGCGACGAGTTCGGCGACGTCCCTCGATCGGTACATCTGACAGACATGCCTCGTGCCGAAGTGGCGGAGGTCTCCGGTCTCGAGCACCTTGTCGTTCGCGTCCGCTCCAGCTCGCGTGATGTCCTCCATGGCCCCGGCGAGGAAGTATCGCCACGAGCCAAGCAACGACATGACCGACGCGACGACCGGGCCCCCGGGCCGGGTGATGCGGACCAGCCCGGCAAATGCTTCGTCTGCCCCCTCGAAGGCATAGGACAGCGGACCTCCGAATGCGACGACAGCATCGAACTCGCCGTTCAGGTAGCGGCTGGTGTCGCAGACATCGAGCAGCTCCCGAGACTCGACCGCGCTCTCTTCATCGGACTCACCAACATGGGCGCGATTCAGCTCGAGTTGGACAGCCGAGAAGTCCGTCACGGCGACCGTGGCTCCCAGCGCGGCGAGCTCGAGTGTGAAGCGGCCGGGCCCAGCGCCAATCTCGAGCACACGTGAGCCGGACTCGATGAACCGTGACAAGAACCTGCGATGGACCTCGAAGCTCACTCGTCCCCTCGGGCTGTCTTCGAGCCGACGCCACTCGGCATCGCCGAGCTCGTCGTAGTAGCTCCGCATGGCCTCTCGGTCTGCCAGCGACATCGGTCGTTCAGCTCACTGCGCCGCCTGCACATCCCACAAGTGATGAATGGGATCGTGCAGGCCGTAGACCGCGAGCGTCTCGACCGTGAAGCGGTTGCCGTCGGATCGAGTGCCAGGTCGGTCCCACTTGGGACCAGTCACCGACTCATATCGAGTCGCAAGTGCGTCCGCGGCCGCAACCAGCTCGTGCGAGACGGTCGTCGGATCCTGGAGGTGGTAGCGCTCGTTGAGCGCGGTCTCGTCCTGATCCCAGTTCTTGAAGGCAGGCTCATCCTCGGCAAGCATGAGATCGAGTCGCTTGGCGAAGATGCCGAGCACGTCTCGAACGTGACAGCCGTACTCGAGGACTGACCACCTGTCCGGACGGGGCCGTTGCGCGACGGCACCGCTTGCAAGAAGCGGGATCCACCGGGACGCATTCTCCCGGATGTCATGACCAACGGCGTCGCGCCGAACGAGCGAGGCGTCAAAGTGACAGTCCTCGCAGGGCCGGCTGAGCACCCACGTCCAGTCCTTCGTATCGGGCTTGATCGACACGCGATCATGCTACGCATCGACGTCATCACCACGGCGTCGATGACGGCCGCGTCCAGCCAGGGGGATCGCGACTTGAACGATCGATTCGCCCTCGAGGAGACTCAACTGTGCGCCTTTGCCCGAGCTATCCCATCGTCACAAGCCGCCTACGCCTCCGACCCCTCGAGCTGGGCGACCTGGAAGCACTGCTCGACTATCACTCACGCCCCGACGTCCATCGCTATCTCCCGATGGAGCACATGGATGAAGCGACGATCCTCGATCGAATCTCCCGGGGAGCTTGGTCGCGGTCGACACTTGAAGAGGAGGGACAAGCGCTCGTGCTCGGCGTCGTGTTGGGTGGCACCGGTGAGCTCGTTGGCGACATCATGCTTCGCTGGACGAGTAGCGCGAACCGCTCTGGTGAGATCGGGTACGTCCTGCATCCCGGGCACCAAGGTCGTGGCTATGCGGCGGAGGCCGCTAACGCGATCCTGTTTCTCGCATTCGAGGAGCTGGGCCTCCATCGGGTCATTGCCCGGATCGACGCTCGCAACGGGCCGTCAATCGCGCTCAGCGAGCGCCTCGGCATGCGCCAGGAGGCGAACCTGCTCGAGAACGACTGGGTGCGGGGGGAATGGACCGATGAGGTGGACTTCGGGATGCTCGAGCTCGAGTGGCGGCAGCTCCATCCGCCCAGGAACGACAAGTCAGATTGACTGACTCGCCTGGTCATAGAGACGACTTCGATCGACCCGGGGCGCCCCTCTGGACATTGTGAGTACACTGTCATGTAGCGAGCAGGCCGAACTGGTTGGTCAGCCGCCTTCAGAAAAGAGCATTTGTGGCACAAGGAACAGTCAAGTTTTTCAATGCAGACAAGGGATTCGGCTTCATCTCGCGCGAGCAGGGTGACGACGTATTCGTTCATTACTCCAACATCCAGAGCGACGGCTACAAGAGCCTCGACGAGGGACAGCGCGTCGAGTTCGACGTGGCACCCGGCAAAAAGGGTGAGGAAGCGCAGAACGTCCGCGTCATCTGATATCCACTGACGCAGTAGGGAGCCGCCGCGAGTTTGTCGCGGCGGCTTCCGTGCGTCCTGGGCCGAATCGCAACCGAGGAACTCCCGTGGTGGGCCCCACTACTCGAGAGGTTCGTTGACCGCTGGCTTCTGGGGAAGGCAGCGGGCCTCAGATGTAGGCTGGCGAGGTGTGGACCGGTTCGCCAGGCTGGAGCGCACGGTCCGGTGAGCACGGTTCGATCGAGCCCCGTTCGAGGGACTTTGACCCCGGGGGTCCGCGAGACCTCGGCTTCCGATCGGATCCCTTCAAGCGAACCGGATGGTTCCGGCCTGAGTACAGTCCGCTCGCCGTCGCTCAACGCGTGCCCACCTACTTGCTGTGGCGCTCGATCTGGTGTGGGTTCCTGGGTCTGGCCGGACTTGGAATCGGCATCGTCAGCTCGGCCCGGACGTCGGACAGTCTCTGGTGGACTGGTGTGACCTTGGCGTTGGGCTCTGCTGGGATCCTTGTCTCACTGGCCTCTGGGATCCGCTACTGGCGGTGCCAGCGAACGTAGGCGCCATTCGCTGCGGGCTTCGTTCGAACAGCGCTCGGTGGAGATACCTCCTTTCTGGGCGCGCCGGCGAGATCGATTCGGCGGACCTGGTGGGGAACTCAAGTAAGCCGGGCCCCCTGTCACCGTTGTGACCTTCGTCTCTATGTGCTCTGTCCTTCTGAGCGTGAGAGTGAAGACGGAAGAGGGAGAAACCCAATGCGCGGCCTCATTGTCTACGAGTCGATGTTTGGAAGCACGCGGCGAGTGGCCGAGGCGATCGCCGAAGGGCTACGCACCTCAGGGGACGTTGGCGTCGTGAGGGCAGCGGAGGTCCATCAAGCAGATCTCGACGGTCTGGACCTTCTGGTTGTCGGCGCACCAACCCATATGCACGGAATGCCACGCCCCATGACGCGAAGCGGCACGCCCGAGTACGTCAGGAAGTCCGGCAACCAGCTCGCCTTGGAGCAAGGAGCGGCGTTGAGCACCGGAGTCAGAGAGTGGCTCACTTCGCTCACGATCTCTCACGTCCGTGGTGCCGCCTTCGACACTCGCCTGAGGGGTCCCGCAGCACTCACTGGCCGAGCATCCCGTGGCATCGCAACGTCATTGGAGAGGCACGGTGTTGAGGTCGTCATCGCCGCGGAGAGCTTCGGCGTCAACAAGCACGGCGTGTTGGAAACAGGGGAGCTGAAGCGAGCGAGGGAGTGGGGACGGCGATTGGCGATCGTCGCGCAGAGCGCGGTGCCAGCTTCAGCGAGGTAGGACGATGGCCTAGATGACCGCGGAGTAGTCGAGAGGTCGGATCTTTGTGCTCGACGTCTCGCACCCAGCGCCGCGCGGTGCGGGCCAGCTGGCCACGTGTGCGGTTGCGTATAGTCCAGACGGTCAGCACCGAGCATGAGGAGCGAGACGTGGCGACAGAGTGGGGACCCCTGCAGGCGCTCGTGGGAGAGTGGGAAAGCGACAAGGGAGGACTCGACACGGCGTTCTCGCACTCCGAGGGCAAGGTGCTGGGAACGCCGTACCTCGAGAAGGTCACCTTGAAGCCTTTCGGTCCTGTCGACAACGGCAATCAGCACCTCTATGGGCTCGACTACAAGACGGCGATGTGGCGCGGTGATGAACAGAACCCCTTCCACACCGAGGTGGGGTACTGGCTGTGGGACGCGGCGACGGGTGAGGTCCTCAGGGGGTTCGTCGTCCCCCGAGGCATCACGGTGCTGGCAGGCGGCATCGCTTCTCCGGATGCGATCGAGTTCACGATGCGGGCCGCGAGAGGCGAGCTGCAGTACACCATCGGCGAAAACACGTACCTTGCGAAGCACGCCAGCACGCTCAGCTACGACGTCACGATCACCACAGGCACAGACTCCTGGTCCTACCGGGAGGACACCATCCTCAAGATGATCGAGATGGACGAGCCGTTCCACCACACGGACGCGAACACGCTCCGCCGAGTCGGCTGACGCCGCCAGCGGCATCGATCATCCGCGCGCCGAAGAGACCAGCGGCATCCAGGTCGTGCTTGTCAGATCGATCCGTAAAGCTGACGTCCAAGTGAACGTGCGTTGCCATCGATGCTGGCACCGCGAAGAGGGCTCACCCAGCACTGGCTAAGAAGCCAGGAGGGGGCGTCACTATGCACACTCCCCGGGCCGATCGCAGTCCCTCGATCGCTGCTGCAGTCGGCGACGGAGCGTTGCAACGAAACGACGATGGCGTGTTCGCTGCGGCGAGGAAGGCACTTGTGTCGATGACAGCCCAGGCACGAGAGCTCGCTGGGCGACCGAGTTCTTCGCGCAACGGGTCCCTGGTCAGCTCGGCTGTGTCTTCGATCATTCGGCGAGCGATCTTGTCACCGGTCACATCGACGTGACCGAGAACCTCATCGCCGGCACGGGCTTTCTGTTCGCACCCGCCGTCGTCGCGTTGGCGGACGCGTGTGCAGCAATCGGGTGCGGCAACAACATCCCTGCGGGCGCGTCGTTCACCACGATTGAATTGAAGACGAACTTCTTGTCGTCGGCTCGAGTCGGGGAGCGTGTGGTCTGCCGCTGCACGCCGGCGCACCTTGGTCGTCAGACCCATGTTTGGGACGCGGATGTCACAAATGACTCAACCGGACGAGCGATGGCGCTGTTTCGCTGCACGCAGATGGTGCTCCAGCCCCGATAGCCATTGGACCGCAGGCAGGGCCATCACCGATAGGTTGCCCCGATGGCGACAGTCGACCGATTTGAAGTAGCACGAGTGATCAAGGCGTCGGCAAGTGAGATCTTCGCCATCGTGAGTGATCCCAAGGGGCATGTCAGAATCGACGCTTCCGGTTCGCTGATGGGTTCCGTCGGCGAGCCAGTCTCGAAGGTGGGCGACACCTTCGTCGTGCACATGGATCGCGAGGCCCTGCACGACTTCGACCTTGGCCTCTACGACATGACCGTCACGATCACCGCCTTTGAGCAGGACCGACGCATTGAGTGGCGGCCGTCCTTGTCATGGGCGCACCTCTACGGCTACAGGCTCGAACCGACCGATGGCGGGACCGAGGTGACGCTGTACTGCGACTGGACAGCAGTCGACCAGGAATGGAAGGACTCTGGGGTGTTCCCGGTCATCTCGGAGGGCACGCTGCGCGCCACCCTCGCCATCCTTGACCGGACCCTGGTCCCACGGGGCTGATCGAGAGGATCACCCGGTCAGCAACGCGGCACCTAAGCCGTCTCTCTGATCTTCTCGAGCCCGTCGAGCACCAAGTCGAGCCCGAACTCGAACTCGCCAAGCTCGGGGATCGTGGTCTCCTTCAAGTGCTCCTTCGCATGCTCGGCCAAGAATGGGTAGTCCGAGAAGTCAAAGCTGCGGAGCAACGACTCGAGGAACCCTGGGGGAGCGTCGTCGGGCATCGTGTGCCCGAGCTCCCAGAGCGTGAAGCCGAGGACGTGGCTGTCGATCGCGTGGTAGCCCCGCGACGCCCCACTGGGCGAGAACCCGCCGCCGCGGAGCCGACTGAGGATCGACTCGATGTAGCGGAGCCTGGCGGACGACACTCGGGGGCGGTTTGGCAGGAGCACCAGCTCGCAGGCCCACGGATGTCGGACGAGGATGCCATGCGCAGACACTGCGCTCTCTCGAATCGATGGCCGCCAGCCATCTCCAGCCGGAGTGAGGCTGATCGTCGAGAGCACCTGGTCGACGATGCCATCGAGGACGTCGTCTTTGTCCTCGACGTGGTTGTAGAGCGACATGGCCTCGACGCCGAGGGCGTGGCCGAGTCCCCGCATGGTCAGTGCGGCCAGCCCACCTGCGTCGGCTAGCTCGATTGCCTCGTCCAGGATCCGCTCCCTGGTGAGGGGCGAACGCACACGGCGGGCACGGGTACTCGTCCTCGGCACAGTTGACAACCTTACAACGTACGTCTAGACTTACAACATAAGTCGTCGCTGCATCTGCGCAGTCGAGGCTGAGGGGGACCCGCATGAAGGCCATCGTCCGGAGCGAGTACGGATCGTCGGACTGTCTTCGATTCGAAGAGACTGAGACGCCGCCCGTCGGCAGGGGCGAGGTCCTCGTGAAGGTCCGAGCGAGCTCCGTTAACCCTTACGACTGGCATCTCATGCGCGGCGAGCCGTATCTGCTCCGCCAGTCTGAGGGCCTCCGCAGGCCGAAGAGCACGGGTATCGGCATCGACCTGGCTGGCGCCGTCGCGGCCATCGGAGAGGACGTCACCAGCTTCAAGATTGGCGACGAGGTCTTCGGCGCCGGGGTGGGGACGCTCGCCGAGTTCGCGCTCGCCAACGAGGACCGGCTCGCGCCAAAGCCGTCCGGGCTCACTTTCGAGTCGGCTGCGTCGATTCCATGTGCTGGTGTGACGGCGCTTGCGGGGCTCCGGGACAGAGGCGAGGTCAAGCCTGGCCAGAAGGTACTGATCAATGGTGCCGCGGGGGGCGTGGGGACCTTTGCAGTCCAGATCGCGAAATCGATGGGCGCGACGGTGACCGGTGTGTGCAGCACAAGGAATGTGGAGCTCGTCCGGTCGATCGGAGCGGACGACGTCATCGACTACACGAAGGACGACTTCTCCCGGCAAGACCAAAGGTACGACGTCGTCATGGACACGGTCGGCAATCGATCCCTCACGTCGCTCAGGCGGGCCATGACCAAGGACGGGACGCTGCTGCTCGTCGCTGGGACAAAGGGCAAGTGGCTGCGACCCGTATCCCTGATGCTGAAGGGCGTTGCTGTGTCGAAGTTCGTCCACCACAAGATCCTCGTGGTGATGGCGAGCGTGAACCGCGACGATCTCGCGCACCTGGCGGCGCTCGTGGACTCAGGCGCGCTCGCGCCGGTCATCGATCGGACGTACTCGCTCACTGAGAGCGCTCAGGCGCTCGAGTATCTCTACGAAGGTCACGCACGGGGGAAAGTGATCGTCGAGGTCGCCTGACGTGGCGGCAGGCTTCGCCGCGTGATCCCAGGCACATGTCACCTCTGTCGCCCAGCGCGTCCGACCATCGGGCGCCGTGACCGGGTGGCGTCGGGGCTGCCCATGCGGCAGCATTCACCCCGACCGGAGGTGCCAACCATGTCGAACACCGAGACGCAGGTGGCCGTCATCCAGCAACCTCCGGTGCTGCTCGAGGCGCGGGCCACACTGGACCTCGCTGTCAGGTACCTGCACGAAGCGGCGGATGCCGGCGCCCGGCTCATCGTGTTTCCCGAGACGTACCTCCCGGGGTACCCCGTCTGGATCTGGCGACTCCGGCCAGAGAATGACGCTCAGCTCACGAGCACGATCTTCGCGAAGCTTCTCGAGAACAGCATCGACCTGACGGCTGACGGGCTTCGCCCCCTGCAAGAGGCGGCCGCGGCACGAGGAGTGGTCGTGGTCTGCGGCGTGCACGAGCGAGAAGGAGCGTTCAGTCGAGCCACGATCTACAACACGGTGGTCACCATCGGCGCGAGCGGGCGGATCCTCAATCGGCACCGAAAGCTCATGCCGACCAACCCCGAGCGAATGGTCTGGGGGCAAGGTGACGCGAGCGGCCTTCGTGTCGTCGACACCGAGGTCGGTCGGGTTGGCTCGCTCATCTGCTGGGAGAACTACATGCCCCTTGCCCGCTTCGCGCTCTATGCCGAGGGGGTCGAGATCTATGTCGCACCGACGTGGGACTCGGACGAGACCTGGCTCGCGAGCATGCGGCACATCGCTGCGGAGGGCCGCTGCTGGGTCATCGGGGCAGGCAGCTCGCTACGGGGGTCCGACGTGCCCGAGTCGTTCCCGGGCCGATCGGAGCTGTTCCCGGACGACGACGAATGGCTCAACCCTGGTGACTCGGCGGTGTTCGCCCCGGGGGGCAGCCTCGTCGCAGGGCCGCTGCACGAGGAGCACGGCATGCTCCTCGCGGCACTCGACTCGAGTCGGGCCGGCCCGGCGCATCGGACGCTCGACGTCGCAGGTCACTACGCCAGGAGCGACGTCTTTCAGCTCACGATCAACCGAGCACCTGGCCAACCTGTCCACTTCGCGGACTGACGCACCTGGACCCCGTCCCTAGAAGTGGGTCGTGCACCACGGGGCGCGCGTCGTCAGGAACATCGAGTCGGCGAGCGACAACGCCCCTGGCCGGTGCTCGTCGACGAGGCCGGCGGCGGCGAGCCGAGTCCACGAGACGCCACCGAGGTAGGCAGCCCCGAGCGCACGGACGGGCATCGTGAGGTCCGCGGCGTCCGTCGTCGGTGTGCAGCTGGCATCTCCGGGCGAGCCCTCAAGCGCGAACCGTCCTGAGGCGAGCGACAGGTGGTCCTGGACCTCGAGGACCAAGCGACCCACCGTGCTGTAGCGCCTCGCGGCGAGCGCCGCACAGGTGTCGAGGACGCGGACCCAGAGGAAGTCGCCGCGCGCGACGACGCGCAGCTTGCGTGCGTCGTCCACGAGGAAGGGAAGCAACTCGTCGGGTGCCCGGTTCGGCGCCTCGGTCGTGTTCAGCAGGTCGACGTTGAAGCAGAACTCCCACAGCGCTTGGTACGCAGCCGGGGTTTCAGCGAGCAGCTCGCGGATGACCAGCGCCCCCGACGGGGGGACGGTGGTCCAGTCGGGCTTGCCCTCATAGAGCACGTAGCCCTCGACGTTGCCAGCGGGAGACCGGTACACCGCCTGGAATCCCTTCCAGGGGTCCTCTCCGGGAACCTCGACTTGATGCGTGACCCGATCCCACCAGTCGTCACGCCTTGTGATCGAGCCGGGCATCTCGGCGCGGAATCGCTCGTACACCGGTGGTGCGAGCTCGCGCAGTCGGCGAAGGTCCACGAACTCGACCGCCCCCTCGCTCGGTCGCACGAAGCGGAGACCTGTCGTCGAGACGTCGTACTTGACTCGCTCCGTGGCCGGCCCGTAGCCGAATCGGCCGTAGATCGGGTACTCCGAAGCAAGCAGGATGCTGACCGCCTCGCCGCGCTCGGCAGACTCGCGAAGGTCTGGCTCGAGCATGCCAGTGAGCAGCCCCCGCCGGCGATGCGACGCAGCCACGGACACCGCAGTGAGCGCGGAGGCCGCAACGGTTCGGGGTCCGGGAACAGTGAGCTCGCTCGCGAACGACCGCAGGGTGCCGACAACGGTCCCGTCGTCGAACGCGCCTCTGGATCGACCCGGATCAGAGATTGAGAACCAGTACTCCGCGGCCCCCTCGGCGTTGTGCTCGAAGAATGCCCTGGCAAGCTGGTCCATCCATGCCTGGTGCTCAGTGTCCGTGACAAGTCGAATGTCGAGGCTCACCGCGGTGACGATAGTTCGGGGCGTGGGTCCGCGGCCTCAACCTTCGCGAGCCGACTCGCGCGACGACTCTCGACGAGGGGCGAAGGTCAAGGACGAGAGTCGCGTGGCCAAGAGTCCCTCGTGCGACGTGGCGACCGGTGGAAGACTTCAGGCATGCTTCGCCGCAAGACGCACAGGTTCTCGATCCAGACGACCGGGCTGACTGACGAGCAAGCGGCCCAGGTGATGTTCCTTGTGTGCTCGCTCGCCGATTCCTACGGCGTGGACTATGAGTCCTCTTGCAGCGTGCCGGTCCGCACGCTTCGCAGGTGCTACCCCGAGTCGGACTGGCATCGCTCGTCCGGACTCAACCGGGTCGGTCTGACGAGGCCGTGAGTGCGGCTGACGAGCCAGGGGTGCCGCAAGCTCGCGTCTCTTCGCGCGACCCGCAGGTTGTGCTTTGATGGCGCCCCATGGCACGCCCTGAGCCGCGACAAACGTGACCGACGCGCCCACCGCTGCGAAGCCGTCGCCGAGGCCGACACCAGACACCGAGCCGTACTGGGACGGGGCCAGGCAACGCGAGCTGCGCCTCCAACGCTGCACGTCGTGCGAGAAGGCGTACTTCTACCCGCGGTCCGCGTGTCCGCACTGCGGCTCGAATGCGGTGCAGTGGTTCGTCGCCTCCGGGCTCGGCCGACTGCATACCTACGTCATCAGCCATCGTGCGGCGCCCGGATTCGAAGCAGAGGTCCCCTACGCGATCGCGGTCGTCGAGCTCGACGAGGGTCCCCGAATGCTCGCGAACATCGTCGGCGTGGCGAACACGCCTGAGCAGCTCGAGCTCGACATGGCCCTGGAAGTCGAGTTTGAGCCACGGGGCGAGCAGATGGTCCCGGTCTTCCGACCTGTCACGGGGCAGCCGTGAGCGTCGCGGGCGGCGCCGTCATCATCGGTGCGGCCGAGTCTGACCGGATCGGGACGGTGCCCGAGCTCTCCGCCCTGCAGCTCCACGCTGGCGCTGCCCGTCGCGCCGTAGCCGATGCGGGACTCACGATGGCCGACGTCGACGGCATAGCGTCGGCGGGCAACTCGCCGATCGCTGTCGCGCACTACCTCGGGATCACGCCGACCTACGTCGATGGCACGATGGTCGGCGGCTGCTCGTACCTGCTGCACGTCCGCCACGCGGCCGCAGCGATCGCCGCGGGGCACGCCACCGTCGTGCTCATCACCCACGGCGAGTCGGGGCGCTCTCGGGTCGGGGCGCCGCCGCGGTACGGGGACGCCTCGTCGCCGCAGGGCCAGTTCGAGTCCCCTTACGGGACGCTGGGGCCGCCAACGATGTTTCCGATGGGTGTGCTGCGCTTCATGAAGGAGACCGGCCTCACCCACGAGCAGCTCGCGTCGGTGGCCGTTGCCCAGCGCCGGTGGTCCTCACAGGTCCCTCGCGCCAAGTTCCGCGAGCTCATCAGCGTCGACGACGTGCTTGCCTCACCGATGATCGCCTATCCGATGCACCTGCTCGAGTGCTGTGTCGTCACTGACGGCGGTGGCGCCCTCGTCGTCACGTCTTCGGAACGGGCGAGGGCGACGCCTGGTCCGAAGCCGCCCGTCCACGTGCTCGGGACCGGCGAGGCCGCCGAGACGCCGATGGTGTCGATGATGGAGGACTTCACGAGCTCGTTGGCCTTCCGGCTGTCATCGGCGTGCGCCTTCGCCGAGGCGCGCCTCACGACGAGCGACATCGACCACCTCATGATCTACGACGCGTTCGCGCACCTGCCGATCTACGGGCTCGAGGACCTCGGCTTCGTCGGTCGCGGCGAGGCGGGCTCGTTCATCGAGGAGGGTCACACCTCACCAGGAGGGCGCCTGCCGCTCAACACGAACGGCGGAGGGCTCTCCTACACCCACACTGGCATGTACGGGATGTTCCTCCTCTTGGAGTCCGTCCGCCAGCTGCGCGGGGAGGCCTCGGCACAGGTCCCTGGCGTCGAGGTCAGCCTTGCCCAGGGGGTCGGCGGCATGTTCATGGCCGCAGGGACCGTGATCCTCGGGACCGAAGCGGCGGCGCGGAGATGACCATGGACCGCATCGGGTTGCGAGCCACGTCGCAAGACCTCTTGAGGAGGCCCGATGTCGGCTGAGCGGTTCCCGATAGAAGCGGGCCATATCAAGGCGTTCGCGCGAGCGATCGGCGACTTCAACCCCGTCTACCACGACGCCGGCGCGGCGGCAGCGAGCGAGGTCGGCGGTGTCATCGCGCCGCCGACGTTCGTCCAGGCGAGCGCGCACTTCGACGACGACTACCCGCTGCGTCCGCGACCGGGCGTCCGGTGGTTCGGATCAGGAAGCACCGCCTCGGGCGCGCAGCGGGCCGGTGGCGGGGGCGACGGTGAGCGGAGCGCGGCGGCGACCCGGGGTACCGGGCTGCACGCCGAGCAGCACTACACCTACCACCGACCGCTGCGAGCGGGCGAGGTGGTGAGCGTGGTCGTCCGACCCGGGGAGTCCTGGGAGAAGCAGGGACGTCGCGGCGGGCTCCTCACGTTCCGAGAGGCGATCACCGAGTACGTCGGCGAGGACGGCACGCCCGTCGTGACGGCGCGCTCGGTGAGCGTGATGACCTCCCAGACGGTGAAGGACTGACCGTGTCTGCCAAGCCACGCTTCGACGTCGGTGACGTCCACTCCGCCGTCGTCGTCGAGGACCTGACGCGCACCCAGATCGTCCAGTACGCCGGCGCCTCTGGGGACTTCAATCCGATCCACACCGACGAGGTGTTCGCGACCAAGGTCGCTGGCTACCCGAGCGTGTTCGCGCACGGGATGCTGACGATGGGCATGACCGGGCGCATGCTCACCGACCTGGTGGGCGACGGACGCCTCACGAGCTTCGGGGGCCGCTTCACCGCGCAGGTCTGGCCCGGTGACACGCTCACGGCAACCGCCACCGTCACGGGCCACGAGGAGCGCGACGGCCAGCGTCTCGCGAGCTTCGAGGTGGCCACGGTCAACCAGGACGGCGCCGTTGTCTTCAGCGGATCCGCACAGGCGCGCGTCGGGTAGTGACGACCGACTCGCACCTCGACCGCGGCGCACGTGCCACGATGCGTCACGCCTGACGACCGGACTGGAGGCGCCGTGTTCCTCGACTTCGCGTCGGTGTGGGAAGAGGTGGCCGACGCGGTGCCCGACCACGATGCCATCGTGCAAGGCACCCGGCGCGTCAGCTACGCCGCATTTGACGAAGCCGCCGCGCGATTCGCCGCCGCGCTCGAGGCGGCGGGCCTCGCTGAGGGCGCCAAGGTCGGCCTGTACCTGTACAACTCCCCGGAATACCTGATCGCCCAGCACGGCGCCTTCAAGCATCGCGCGACACCCATCAACGTGAACTACCGGTACCTCGACGACGAGCTGTGCTACCTGCTCGACAACTGCGACGCCGAGGCGCTCGCCTTCCACTCGTCACTCGGGCCCTGCGTCGAGCGCGTCCGCGATCGGCTCCCGAGGATCACGCTGCTCGTCGAGGTTCGCGACGGCGGTGAGCACGTCGACGGCGCGATCGGCTTCGACGAGCTCCTGGCGTCCAGGGCGCCGCAGCCACGCCAGACGCGCGCCGGCGAGGACCTCTACATGCTCTACACCGGCGGCACGACCGGGATGCCGAAGGGCGTGATGTACGCCCAAGGCGACTTCACCGAGCGCCTGCTCGCCGCCTTCGAGTTGCTCGCGCTCGACCAGCCGGTGCCGACGACCCGAGCAGCCATCGCGCCGTTCGTGCACTCGATGGCGATGCGGGGCACCGACGTGAGCATCCCGTGCTGTCCGCTGATGCACGGCACCGGCATGTGGGTGGGCGCGATGCCGGTGCTCCTCTCGGGGGGCACCGTGGCGCTCCTTGAGTCGAGGACCTTCGATCCGCACGAGGTGTGGCAGCTGACCGAGCGCGAGGGGGTCACGAGGATCGTGATCGTGGGCGATCCCTTCGCGAGGCCCCTGCTCCGCGCCCTCGAGGAGCGCGAGGCCACGGGCCACCCCTATGAGACGTCGAGCATTCGCAATGTGATCTCGGCGGGCGCGATCTGGAGTGCCGAGATCAAAGACGGCCTGCGGTCTCGACTCGCAGCCACGCTCTTCGACGCGCTCGGCTCGACCGAGGGTGGCACCTATGCCATGAGCACGGCGGACCACGGGCACGGGTCGGCGACCGCGACATTCATGCTGTCGCCTGACACCCGTGTGATCACCGAGGACGGCAAGGACGTCGAGCGGGGGTCAGGCGAGCGCGGACTCCTTGCAAGCCGCACGGGCTCACTCGGGTACTACAAGGACGCCGAGAAGACGGCTCGGACATTCGTCCGGCTCGACGGCGACGCCTTCGTCATCACGGGGGACTGGGCAACCGTCGACGTCGACGGCGCGATCACACTCCTCGGGAGAGGGTCGAACTGCATCAACTCGGGCGGCGAGAAGATCTTCCCCGAGGAGGTCGAAGAGGCGATCAAGCGACATCCCCTCGTCGAGGACTGCCTCGTCGTCGGCCTCCCAGACGAGCGCTTCGGACAGCGCGTCGTAGCCGTGGTCGGTGCCGCCACCCCACCCGTGGCCGATGAGATCCGCGAGTTCCTGCGCTCCTCGCTCTCGCACTTCAAGATCCCTCGGGACGTCGTGTTCCGTGCTGTCGTGCAACGCGCGCCCAACGGCAAGGCCGACTACCAGTGGGCGTTGGCCGCTGCCACAGAGAGCCTTGGACCCCCACCGGCGTGACCCTCCCTGGGTGATCACCTTGCAGACCGCACGCCTCGCGAACACCGTCGGCCTTCGAGCGCATGGGCTTCAAGCAACACTCCGCCGGGGGTACGGTGCGCGGAGCCAAGCGCGAGCTGGCTCGACCGGACCGTGAGCGAGTGATCTCAAACGACTGCCCGAAGTGCGGCGCGCCAGTGCCGGGCGTGTTTTGCCCCGAGTGCGGCGCATCGACCGCGTCAACGGACACCCGCGCTCGACCGAGCTTCAGCGGGAAGGCGTTCCGGCTCGAGTCCGGCGACGAGTTCGAGGCAGCGCGCCAGCACCTGGGTGGCTATTCACCGCCCGCTCCGCCGGTGCTCGAAGGCCACGAGCGGCGGACGCTGAGGCTGGAGACGAACTTCGTGATGCTCGCCTTCTTGGTGCCGGCCGTCGTGTCCGCGGTCGTCTTGTTCGCGAGGCACCTCAGCGGCGTCGGCGGCGTCACACAGTTCCCCGACATCGTTCGGGGCCAACCCGTCATGAATCTCGTGCTGGGCATCATCGCTTACTCCCCGGTGATCGCGGCGGTGCCGCTTGCGCTCCTGCTCCTCGCCCGCACTGGGCAGCCACCGAGCGAGCTCGGCCTCGGCGTCCCGCGACTCTCCGACTGGTTCCCTGGACTCGGACTCGCGGTGGGGGCGTTCTGCGGCGAGATCGCCGCAGCGATCGTGCTCTCGCCGGTGCTCATTCACCACAAGTCGCTGGTCTCGAGCGTGCCAGTGGGCCACGTCCCCTCGTACTACGTCATCTGGGGCCTCGCGATCTCCGCCATCACGGCGATCACCGAGGAGGTGATGATGAGCGGGTACCTCCTGACCAGGCTCGAGCAGCTGGGCTGGACGCCACGTCGGTCGTTGGCGCTCAGCCTCGCTTTGAGGACGAGCTACCACGTGTACTACGGGATCGGCTTCCTCCTCACGGTCCCCGCCGGGTATCTGTTGACCAGGTCGTTCCAGAAGCACGGTCGACTGATGCGGCCCATCGTCGCCCACTTCCTGTTTGACGGCATCCTGCTGACGATCGCGATCCTCACCTAGTCGCTGCAGCTGGTCCAAGCGCGCCAGACCTGGTCGGGGGCCTGCGGAGACATCGGGTGGCTGCAGGCTCGACGAGGAGACCTACGCTGCGTCCGAGCGCGGAGGAGCACCCCACAGATGGACCGCGTCGTGAAGGAGCAGGTCATGTCGAGTGCAGGTGATCTCAAGGGCCGAACCGCGGTCGTGACCGGGGCGTCGAGCGGCATCGGCCGGGCGATCTCAGAGGGCCTCGGCGCGTCTGGGGCGCACGTGGTGCTCTGCGGCCGCACCGCATCGGCAATGGACGAGAGCATCGAGCGCATCGTTGCGGCCGGGGGCAGCGCCGACGCGGTCGTGGCGGATATCTGCGAGCCCGGTGCGATCCAGGGCCTGATCGATGCCGCGGTCAAGAAGACGGGGCAGCTCGACATCCTGGTGAACAACGCCGGTGTCGGCTCCTTCGGGACGATCCTTGGCACCGACATCGATCAATGGCGGACGCTGCTCGAGACGAACGTCTTGGCGTTGATGCAAGGGTGCAAGGCCGCGGTCGTGTCGATGCGGTCAACGGGAACACGCGGTCACATCGTGAACGTCTCTTCGATTGCGGCCAAGAGCCCGGAGTCGGGCATCTACGGGGCGTCAAAGCACGCGGTCAACGTGGTCACGAACACGCTCCGCCTCGAGCTCATCGATGACCCAATCAGGCTGACGACCATCATGCCAGGAGTCGTTGCCACCAACTTCGCCCGCTACCTCGACGCAACCGTGCTCGAGGGGCTTGCAGCGATGGTCGGGGACGGCGAGACGATCCGACCGGGGGAGCGGCTTCCCGATGCGGTGCTGGAGCGTGCCCAGGCCGCCCTCGGTGACTTCATGATTCGCCCCGAGGACATCGCGGCGGCGGTGCTCTTCGCGGTCACCCAGCCGTCAGGCGTCGACGTGTCCGAGATCGTCGTTCGGCCGAGCAAGGACCTTGCCCTGACCTGAGGCTCGCTGCGCTTCGCAGGTCGACCGAGAGGTCATCCCGCGGGCAGCAGCGGCTTGACGGCAGCTTCGAAGAGGAGTGACAGGTACTCGGCGTAGGTCGCCGACGCGTGCAGGTTGTCGTAGTAGACGACCATGTTGCCGACGACCGGCGAGCACTTCTTCGTGCACAGCCAGCTCTGGGGATTGATGTAGGTGACGCCCTTGGCCCGTGCAGCGGCCTCCTCGTCGGCAACGTGGGTCTTAAACCCGGGATTCGGGTTGGGAGACGAGCAGTCCTGGATCTTGCTCGGATGCGCTGCCAGGCACTGCGGCATCTCATTGGTGAGCGCGGTGATGTCGCCGATGACGGCGACCGTGAGCTTCGATCCGGCGAAGTCCGAGATCGTCCGCTCCATGCCGGCCTTCCAGGTGGCGTTCGCGATTGGCTTCCCGCCTGGTCCGTCGACCGCCGTGGTGCGGTCAGAGAGCAGGATCAGGCTCGGCCGGAGCGCCCTGATCGCCGAGACCGACTGTGCGCGCCAGGTAGTGCAGCCAGCGTTGACGGCATGCTGGCTCGGGTTCCAGACGGTCACGGACGCCGCAGGGCAGGCCGAGTACCAGAGCAAGACGATCCGAAATCGCAGCTGACCCGCGTCATAGACAAGTGGTGGCAGCCACATGGCCGCGTGCGAGTCCCCGAAGAGCACCACGGTCGTCTTGCTCGGCTTGTCGCCAAAGACACACTCGGTCGTGCCTGAACACTGCTGTCTGATGACGGGGTAGTAGTTGGACGCGTTGTCGTAGCCCGCGTTCTGGAGGGCCGGGAGAAGCGGGGAGGGCAGCTGTTCGATGTTGCTCGATACCTTGACGAGCGCGGCGATCTGACTCGGCGTGCCTGGCTTGGGGAGCGACGCCCGCATCGGCATGACCCGGGGCGCCGAGGCGGCGCTCGGCGCACTGATGGCCCCGAGCAACAGGAGCGCCACGATCGCAGTCGTCCCGTGGCGTCGCACCACCAGTTGGCGTCTGCTCGTCTCCTCGGACACCGTCGCAAGTTACCGAATCGCGGCGGGATGTGTCCTCGGGCAACGACAGGCACACAACACTCCCAATATGTCGGGGTTGCTCGGGACCCAGTCCTACACTTGACCCAGCCCGACTGACGAGGTGGCGCCCATGAAGTTGTCCGTCAGGCGTGCGAGACCCCGCGGTGCAGGCATTGTGATCATGGTCGCTGTTGGGGCCCTCACCGTCGGCACGCTGTCGATCGCCGCAGCCGCCCCCGCCACAGGCCCAGTCGGCGCACCAGTGGGTGACTTTTCGGGCACGGGACCCCCGTACCAGCTGGTCTTTTCGAGCCAGCCAGCCGCCAGCACGGCCGCTGGCTCACCCCTGTCGCTGGTGGTGTCCGTCGAGGACCAGTTGGGCCAGGTGGTCGCGAGCGACAGCGGCACGGCGGTCATGCTGTCCATCACACCGGGCACGGGCACCCTCGGCGCCCCACTGCTTTGCGCGCAGAACCCCGTCACCGACGCGTCCGGACTCTCCTCGTTCGACTGCTCGATTCCAGCGGCAGGCAACGGCTACGAGCTGACGGCAACGTCGGTGAGTGGGCTGGTGGCCGCGATCACGACCCCCTTCGATGTCAGCTCGGCGACGCCGACCAAGCTCGCCATCGTGACCAAGCCTTCGTCACGATGGGTCGCGGGGAAGTCTGCCGCGGTCAAGATCGCAATCGAGAACGCGAGCGGCGACGTCGTCACGACGTCGACCAGATTGGTCACGCTCGCGATCTCGATTGCATCGAGGGACTTCAAGTGCACCGCGAACCCAGCCACCCCGATCAGTGGGGTGGCGAGCTTTTCGTGCACGATGAGCAAGTCAGGCACTTCGTACTCATTGACCGCGACTGGAACCGGCCTGCAGTCAGCCAAGAGCACGTCGTTCGAAGTCGCCTCGGCGACAGCCTCGAAGCTTGGGTTCGCCCGTCAGCCCCCGGCACGCGTGCGGGCCGGTGCGTGGTTCTCGTTCCAGGTCGGCGTCGAGGACAGGTTCGGCAACCTTGTCGGCGCCTCCCACGAGGTGGTCCGCGTCTCACGGGTGGGTAGGGGAGCCACGTCGCTCGTGTGCACGCACAGCTCCATGCGAGTTGTCGGCGGGCGAGCGCGGTTCGTCTGCAAGGTGTCGCACGTCGTACGCCGACTCATGATCCGAGCAAGCGGCGCGGGGGTCCTGTCGGCGACCAGCACGGCGCTGTCGGTGGTGTGAGCGCGACGATCGGCGTGATTCACGCGAGCCGACGGTGTCGGCTGTCAAACTGCTGCGGAACCGATCACTGGAGACCAGCATGCAGAAGCGCCTTGTCACGCGATACGCGACGAAGTCCCCGGCCGACGCCGACGAGAACGAGCGTCGCGTGAAGGGCGTCTTCGCCGAGCTGGAGGATGCACGTCCAAGCAACGTGAGCTACCTCGTGCTGCGGCTCGCCGATGGCTCCTTCGTTCACGTGTCGTTCCACGATCACGGTGACGACGAGGTGAATCCGATCGCCTCCACGCCTGCTTTCGCGCACTTCCAGGACGGACACGTCGACAGGAGGTCGGGCGGGGTCGACCAGCAGACCGCCACGCTCGTCGGTGCTTACATCACGACCATCGACTGACCGGAACTTGCGTCGCCTCGCGTCGCACGTGAGTCGCGCGACGAAGAGGTGATCGCCTTTTCGTGGAGCGACGCAGCTCGAGTCGCATCTCCAGCGCAGGCAAAGGCACGGCTTGGAAGGACGCCATAGTTCCGTGCTGGGCGGCCCAGGGGCGCTGTCTGACAGGCGATCGGATGCCGCTCACCGATCGACTGTGCCGCCAACGGCGAGCGATCGGGCATCCAGGCGCTCACGCTGCGCGAGGCGCATCCCTGGCCGCAGCTCGTCGGCGACGCCCGATCGAGCTGACCTCAGCGCGCGCTCGCAGACCGGCGTCTACACCTTGAAGACGTAGACGCGGCCTGCGCTGGCAGCGTGGAACGGAGCGCCCACGACCACAGTGTCCACGGTCCCCGACACGCCGAGGCTCGCCCAGCGGCCGAACGCGTCACCCGTCGTCGTGTCCTTGCCCTTGAACTCGACCAGCTGCTTCCACTTGGTTCCGGATCTGGTGAAGACGTACGCCTCACCCATCGACGCGTGCTTGTCGGCTCCCACCACGACGGTGCCGCCGACGATCGCCTCGCCGAAGCCGAAGTGGTCACCTGCTGCGGTGTCCTTGCCCTTCAGCTCGGCTTGCTGCTTCCAGGTCTTGCCGGACCCCGTAAAGACGTAGGAAGCGCCGGCACCCAACCCGTGTAATGGCGCCCCGACGAGCACGTCGGACCCCGACACACTGAGCTCGCCGATGCCGAAGTCATCACCGGCGGCCGTGTCGTTGCCCTTGAACTCGGTCCGCTGCAGCCACGAGCTTCCCGAGCCCGTGAACACGTAGACCCTTCCAGCACCCGCGTGGAAGGGCGCCCCAGCGAAGATCGTGGAGCCGTTGACCGCGAGCGTGAAGCCGAAGCCGTCATTGGCGACCTGGTCGCTTGCGACTAGCTGCTTGCGAAGCTTCCAGGGACTGAGTCCGCTCTTGGTGAACACGAACGCCGCACCCGAGACGTTGGGCGCACCGGCGACGATCGTCGAGCCAGAGACTGCCACTGACCAGCCGAACTGCCCGTAGTTACCAGACGGCGTGACGGTGAGCTCTTGGCGCTGGGTCCATGACTTCCCCGAGCCGGTGAAGACGTAAATGGCCCCGCGGGCGCCGTTGTGGGCCTGGGCGCCGACGACGAGCGTGGAGCCGGACATTGCCACGGCATTGCCGAACCCGTCGCCGGCGACGGTGTCCTTGCCCACCAGCGTTGCCTCCTTCACCCACTTCGTCTTTATCTTCGAGTACACGAAGACCGCGCCGACGCCCGAGTTATGGCCCGAGTCCCCGATGACAAGGGTGGTGCCCTGTATCGCGAAGTCGTAGCCCATCTGGGCCCCCGCAGCGCCGGAGAACTCTGCTTGCTGAGTGACGGTGACAGAAGCACCTGCCTCCACCGGTATCGCGAGCGTGAGCAGGCCGGCCGACAGTGCGCCAACCAAGAGACGAGACATTCCGACGAGTCGCACGTTGCCCTCCCGTTGCGAGCCTCGATGATGAGGCGCGTTTCCGCCGGATACTAGCGAGCCGCTCCTCGCCGTGCATTGGAAAGTCGCAGTTAATTCCCGCGTGCACGGTGCGTTCTGGTGTCCACCTCGTCGTACGTGCGTCTGGCAATTCGGGTGAAAGAGATTCCGTGCGGGCGCGTCTGTCGTCGGAGGCGTCGTGGACCGAGCGCCGCGGGGTCATTTGGCAGAAGCTGACATGGACACAATCGCGCACTTCGAGATCCACGCCGACGACCCTCTTCACCGAACCGTGGGCTTCCATGAGCAGTCGTTCGGCTGGAGCGTCTCGCAAATGGGCGACGAGGGCTACTGGCTGGCGACCACGCAGGGAGGCCCGACAGAACAGGCATCAACGGCGCGGTCCTCAGCGACCTGGTCCGCGACCCGAGATCAGAGCGCCAGTCGTTGAGCAGTCATCACCGCGCAGGTTGGCGAATTTGACGCGGCGATCGCCAGGACCCGTGAGCTCGGGGCAAGGGCATCGCGCTGGATAAGAACGAGATCCCCGGCGTCGGCTGGGTGGCGTGCCTGCATGACACCGAGGCGAACGTCATCGGGGTGTTCCAGCCCCTGGCCTGATCTGACGAGCCGTCGGCGTCGAAATGCGTGCGAGGACAGCAGCAAATTCCGTCGCCGATTCGTATAGAGGTCCGACTGAGGTGCGGTCGAGCCGTCGCTGAGCACGGGTCGGGCTTGCTGCGAGCTTCGACGGCCCATGGCGCGCCCTCGAGCTGGCACCATCAGCAAAGGGACGCAGGGAATTAGCCCATCGACTGGTCGAGGTCGAACAGCTCGACGTGATGGCAGCTCGCGCAGCGATAGACCTGGACGATCCAAGGGCGCTCGTCCAGCTCCGCCCACTGCCCGAGCCAGAACTTTGCCGCCCCGGAGTGCGAGCCCGTGACGAGGGGGAACTTCCCGATCAGCTGCACGTCGCCCTGGCACAGCACGCACTTGGTGTCAACCTGATCTGTCATACCGAGCCCCCCTCTTCATGGAACGCTGACCATATCCTGGGATGCTGACCCGATCGACGGGTGCTCAGGGGCGACCTGCGGTGGCGAGCGCTGTCTCGGCGATCAACTCCATCTCAGAGAGTGACGGTCCCTGTCGAGGTCGATCCTCGGACATCGCCTGGCGAAACGCCTCTTCGATACGGACTTGCAGCGAGACGTCGTTGTCGAGGACTCCCAAGCTGTCGAGCATGCCGACGCGCCGGATGAGGATCCGGAAGAGCTCTGGATCAGCGAAGGCTGCCACCCCTCCCGCCACGACGGAGAAGAGGTCGTAGTCGCCGTCGCGGGAGCTGAAGTTCACGGTGCCGCCGGTCCACATCCGGAGCCGCTGCTCGTCGAGCGCGGTTGCGTGGTCGTACCGCTCGCGCTGATGGCCGCCAACTTGCTCGTGCATCGCCGCGGGCACGTCTTCGAGCGAGACGCGCTCGGACAGTGCTTTGGCCAGCGCCCGCGCCTGGAGAAGGGCGAACGAGAGTCCGAGTGCGAGAACCGGATCGGTATGACACTGCGCGTCGCCCACCGGGATGAGGCCAGCCAGACCCGGGGGCAGGGCAGGTCGGATCGAGTTTCGAAGCCCGGCCATGGTCATGACGTCGGTGATCGGGTCCGTGCCGTCCGGATCGACCCAGAGCCGCATCGCGGGGATCTCAGCAATCGCCGCGTCGAACACCTCAGGCTGTCGGAAGCTCCGAGACGAGGGCCTGCCGGTTGGAAGCGCGAGGAGCGCCGCGAACGTGCCGTTGTCCCCCGGGAAGGTGGTGAAGCCGAGGTACCCGAGGTCGCCTCGCGGCCCGATGAGCCACCTGCCGTCAGGAAGCTCGAAGCCCTCCTTCACCTTGTAGTAGCGGTTGTAGTAGACGACCCCGCAGTCGCTCGACTCCGGCGTTGCCTCCTCGAAGCCATGCCGCGACAGCCACTCAGGGGTGCGGGTCCGCCGACCCATCGCGTCGACGACCAGCCGGGCTGGGACCTCGAGTCCGTCGATGAGGACGCCCACCACGCGATTGCCCTCGATGCTCAGCCCAGTCGGCTCGACCTGCGATCTGAGCTCGATGCGGTCCTCGGCCTCGACGGCGCGCCGGAGTGCCCACTCGATAACGGGTCGGCGCACCGCCAGGTACTGCAGGTCCTCGTCGCCAGGCTGCAGCGGTCCAGGCAGCTTGCGCCGAAGGTCGACGTCCCAGGCGCCGGCTGCGATAAGGGCGTCGTAGACGTCGCCCAGGCCCTCGCGGAGCTCCTTGCGGCCACGTGGCATGAACGCATGCGGAAGCATGAAGTGCGGCACGCCCTTGCGTGGCTGGCCGATCGACGCTGCCGCGCTCCCGACTGGGACCGCGTCGCGCTCGAGGACCAGCACCGGGTGTCCGTCGCGCGCTAGGTGCAGGGCCGACGCGAGCCCCGCGATGCTGCCGCCGAGCACGACGATCGGATCAGTGCTCATTCGGTCGATCGTACGGTGCAACTGGATTCGGCGTCGAAAAGAGCGCCCGTGCCCAAAGCCGACAGGTGTCACCCCACGCGCCCCGTGTGAGACTCGTGTCGTTCTGCTGCCTCCGTCGACTGAAAGGATCCGTATGAGTGACGAGAGCGGCGCCGTGCTGGCACACAAGACCTGGCGGACGCTCGAGCCGCTGCACGGGATGATCTACTTCGTTCCCGAGGCTGCAGAGGAGTACGCGAGCCTCGGGGTCACGGGACGAGACGGGTACTTCGCCTCTCGGGCTGCGCCAATGGGTGCGGTCTCCGCCGACATCGTGATCGCAACATTCTTCAACTTCAACCCCGAGCTCGTCCGTCACTCGATTCCTCGCGCATGGCAGATCGCCGCTCCCGAGGAACTGGTGGCCGCGCGGTTCCGCGTCGTGGACCGGGCATATCGTCGGCTCCTTGGCGATGGCGTCGTCATGTCACCTGACATGGAGCGCGCGGCGGGCCTTGCCCGCCGCGCCGCTGAGGTGGCCAGTCGCTCGGCGGACGGTCGAGTGCTCGGTGCTGCCCACGCACAGGTGCCCTGGCCCGAGTCGCCGCACCTGGTGCTGTGGCACGCCCAGTCGATCCTCCGCGAGTACCGGGGGGACGGGCACGTCGCCCTCCTCGTCACACATGGGCTCTCAGGCATAGAGGCACTCGTCACGCACGCCTCGGACGGCGTGATCCCGGCCAAGGTCCTGCAGTCCACGCGCGGCTGGCCCGACTCGACGTGGCAACACGCAATCGAGTCGTTGCAGGCAAGGGGCTGGCTGGCCCCCGGTGAGGCAACCGTCACGACTGAGTGGGGGGCATCGCAGCGAGCGGAGATCGAGTCGCAGACCGACGCTCTTGCGACCGCCCCGTACTCCGAGCTGGGAGACGACGCGTGCGCAGAGCTTCGAGCACTGGTTCGACCGTGGAGTCGGGTCCTGTCAGACGAGATCCTGCTCAGATCCGCCCAAGCCTGAGCGTCCTGCGGTGCGTCTCGTGCTCGTGGGGAGCAAGGTCGCCCATCGGTGGCTCGATGCGGAGGTGACTGAGGGGTGCGCCTCAACCAGTGGATACGCGGCTCATTTGGGACGCGCGGGATTCCAAGTTTGCAGATGTGGGGGCGATGGGCGAGAGTGTCCACAGCTCGACTTTCCAAGGGCATCCATTCCTTCAGGAGGAAGCATGCGAATGAATCCCCAGGTGACGAAGCTCGTGGCAACGGCCGGACTGCTGTTCGGCGTCGTTGCCGTCGCGACCGGGCCTGCGGCTGCAGCCAGCCGCCACGACTCCTACACGACCTTGTTCGTGTCCAACCACAGCTCGACCACGTGGTCGCACGAACGGCACCATGACGGCTGCGAGCACGCATCCTTCACGTCCATCGGCGCAGCCGTGGCGGCTGCGAACCCGTACGACACGGTGATCGTGTGCCCCGGCACCTATGCCGAAGACGTCCAGGTGACGAAGCCGCTGCAGCTGATGGGACGCCACGCAACGATTAATGCCACTGGACTCGCGAACGGCGTCGTGATCACGAGCTCCTATGTAGGCGTCAGCGGCTTCGCGGTCACGGGCGCGCTCGGCGAGGGGATCCTGGCCCAGCCACCGGGGGCAGCGGCCCTGCCGTTCCTCACCACTGCCGCCCAGGCGCTGCAGCCCATCAGCCAGATCGGCATCTGGAACAACGTGGTCAACGCCAACAACACGGGTGGCGATCCCGTCACGCACCAGTGCACGGCTCACGGGCTCTATCCAGGTGACTGCGGCGGCGGCATCCACCTCAACACGGTCTCGGACTCATTCGTCACCCAAAATGACGTGACCAACAACAACGACGGCATCCTGCTCACCGACGACGCGGGTCCCAACTTCGGAAACTACATCGCCGACAACTATGTGGCGCACAACATCTATGAGTGCGGCATCGTGATGCCGTCGCACAACTCGTTCGCGGTCTCCTATGTCGTGAACCCGGACCAGCTCACCTTCACGACCGGCGCGCTGACGCCTGCGTCAGGAGGCGTGTTCGACAACTGGGTGTACCACAACGACGTGATCGACAACGGATCAGTCGTGGTCCCGCCCTTTGGCGGCAGCGGGTCGGGGATCGGCATCTTCGCGCCGTCACCAGGCTCTGCGTCCTACGACAACACCGTGATCAAGAACTACATCGTCGGCAGCGGCCAGTCGGGCTTCACGATCCACGCGCACTACACAGGCGGCGAGTACGTCAGCGGCAACCGGATCGTCTCGAACTTCATCGGCACCAACAACATCGGCGGGGACGGCCTTGACGGCCCGGGCACCAATCCGGACTTCTCGACCACCGGCATCCTCGTGTTCTCAGCCGTCCACGTGGACATCGTCATCGCCCACAACCACATCTGGGGCAACAAGCTCGGCATCTGGCTTTCGGCGGACGTGAACGCGGCGGGACTGGGCTCCAACGACATCAGTGGCGCCACCACGCCGGTGTACACCTCTCTCGTGCCTGTTGCGCTCACTGGCCCGGCGTTCGCGAGCACCGCGCCCACGGCCACCGTCGGAGTCCTCATCAACCCGAACGGTCTTTCGACGACGTACCACGTGCAATACGGCACCGGCACGGGCTACGGAAAGGTAACGACCTCGGCCGGCGCGGGATCCGGATTCAGCCCTGAGGTGTTTCCCGTCAAGATCACAGGTCCCCTGACATCTGGCGTCACCTACCACTATCGGATCGTCGCCAAAAACGGGGCGGGCACGACGTATGGCAGCGACGCAATGTTCACGGAGACCTGAGCCATCACTCGCTGACGCATTCTGCAGCAACGTGGACGTGCCCCCGACATCGTCGGGGGCACGTCCACATCTCTACCTGTGATCACATCATCGCGACGGTGCGCCGAAGTCCGCGTGCGGTCGACGTCGCCCCCTACCAGGGGCGCGTCACTGCCAGAGAGGTGCGCGGCGGCACTGGCGACTCGCCAAACATGCGGCGTCGACTCATTCCATGAGCAGGTTGCCATTTTCGGCGTCTGTGGATCCGATTCCTCATTTCGACGCTGACGGCAGCCGCGTCCTGTAGTCCAGGTCGGTCCCGCACCTCGGGCACACGGTGTCTGGGCCCAGGCGAGCGCTTCGGGTGGTCCGTCCTCACGCAGTGAGCGCGGGCTCGAAGATCCTCGCAGCGAGGAAACCCTGCTTTACAACGAAACTACATCGATGTAGTTACAATACTGGCTACATCTCAGTTGCGCAGATTCTTGTTATCAAGTTACGCTTTATGCACCACCGAGGGGCGCACATGGCAGGAAGACCGAAGGCTGACAATCCCCGATCGCGACTGGTTGGGGTCCGGGTCACTGACGGCCAGGGCGAGGTCCTCGATGCGCTCGCCGCGCTCGACAAGACGTCCGTCAGCGAGATCGCCCGCCAGAGCCTCCTTCGCACGATCTCGGCCGCGTTGCAGGATGAGCACGTGCGCGACATGGTCCAGCTGCAGCGACGTCACGCCCAGCGCGCGAGTGCCGACGTGGTGCCGATGAGCACTCGCCCGACGAGAGACGCGCGGGGCTAGCGAATACACAACGACGAACTCACCGTCGGGGAGTTCGAAAGCGCAGCTCAATGTGCCGCTTTTTCACCGTCGTTGGGTCGCTCTCGGATAATGTTCGTCCTCCGGGCTCCTGGGCCGCGCCGGATTGTCGACCGCATGTCAGCGTCCCATTCTGAGAGGGAGAGTAAACAAGAATGGATGCTCGCCAAGCTGGGACGCAGCGCAGTGGAGTAGTTCGAACGGGCCTCACGGCGTCGCTGATTGCCGCGGCCTCCCTAACCGGTGTGCTCAGCGCCACCGCTGGCGCGTCGACTGTTCGCACGGCACCATCCTCTTCGTTCCTTGCCGGCCACCCGTACCGACACGGCGCCGTCCCGATGCGCGGCCGCTTGTCGTACCAGCCGACCAGCCGGATCCACACAGTCATCGCGAGCAACCTCCACTACGGCGGTGGCACCTCGGGTGTCGGCGTGACCACCGGGCCCGAGAAGGTGTACCTCGTCTTTTGGGGGAGCCAGTGGGGGACCAAGGGCACCAACGGCCAGGGCTACGCGACGTTCTCAGGTGACGCCTCCGGCATGGCACCGGACCTCCAGGCGTTCTTCACGGGACTCGGCACCGGTGGCGAGACCTGGAGCGGTGTCTTGACGCAGTACTGCGAAGGCGTCGTGAGCGGCGCGCAGTCCTGCGGCGTCTCGAACCATGTGGGCTACCCGACGGGCGGCGCGCTCGCAGGAGTCTGGGAGGACACCTCCGCGGCGTCGCCAGCCAAGTCGTCGGGGAACCAGATCGGGACCGAGGCGGTCGCTGCGGCAGAGCACTTCGGCAACCTGACCCAGGCGTCCAACCGCAACACCCAGTACGTCGTGATCTCACCGACCGGGACGAATCCCGACGGCTACATCCAGAACGGCTTCTGCGCATGGCACGACTACACGGGCGATCCGACGCTCTCTGGCGGTGCGGTGAGCACGCCCGTGGGCCCGCTCGCGTTCACCAACCTGCCGTACATCCTCGACGCTGGCACGAGCTGCGGTGAGAACTTCGTGAACGGCGGCGCAGCAGGCACGCTTGACGGGGTCACGATCGTCGAGGGACATGAGTACGCCGAGACCGTCACCGACCAGTTCCCTGCGGGCGGCTGGACGGACAACCAGGGCAATGAGAACGGCGACAAGTGCGCATGGATCCCTTCGGGCCAGGGCGCATCCCAGAACATCTCGCTCACGACGGGCTCCTTTGCGGTCCAGTCGACCTGGGCGAACGACTTCAACAGCGGCGCCGGAGGCTGCGAGGTGTCCCACCCGATTGTCAGCAGCGGCAACACGATCACGGTGACGAACCCGGGAAGCAAGTCATCGATCGTCGGGTCGCACGTCAGCCTCCAGGTCCATGCGGCCGACTCGGAGGCTGCACAGACGATCACCTACGGCGCGAGCGGACTCCCCGATGGGCTGTCGATCAACACGTCCACAGGCCTCATCTCGGGGACGCCCAAGACGATCGGCCCAGTCTTCGTGACGGCCACCGCTACAGACACCACCACTGCGTCCGGATTGGCGTCGTTCGCGTGGACGATTACGTCGAACAGCGGCATCGGCGTCGAGAACGGCGGCTTCGAGACGGGCAGCTTGCTGGGCTGGTCCAGGTCCGGGCCGGCGACCAGCGTCACGACGTCCGGCCCCCACGCCGGCTCGTACTCGGCACTCCTGGGCTCGAGCTCGAAGACCAACGGCAGCTCGACGATCTCACAGGCGCTGCTGGTTCCGGGCGGACGGAGCAGGCTGCACGTCTGGTACAACCTCACCTGTCACGACACCGTGAAGAACGACTGGGCGACCGTCACGCTGCAGGACCTCACCAAGGGGACCACCAAGACCGTCTTGGCGAGGACCTGTGTCAAGGCATCGGGGTGGGTGCAGCTGACTGCGGCGGTGACTGCCGGACACCACTACCGGCTCACCTTGACGAGCCACGACGACAACCGCACCGGCAACGCGACCTTCACGAGGTTCGACGACATATCCTTGAGCTAGGCGGTTCAACTCCTTGAGCTAAGCGGCTCAACGGACCTTGAGCTAACCGGTTCACCGGCACGAATGCCGAGTCTCACCTGATGGAGGATGAGGCAGAGCGAGTGCCGCTCTCGGCCTCATCCCAGCAACAACCTTGCGTTGTCGAACAGGACTGCTTGCATCTCATCGCTGCTCAGGCCAAGAGAGCCGACTGCCTCGAGGGCGGTGCGGGGATCGTCATAGGGGTAGTGGCTCCCGAAGAGGATCCGGTCGATGCCGACCTTCCTGAGTACCCATACGAACTGCTCGACGAGAGGCCCACCGGACAAGAGGGCAGCGGTTCCTGAGATGTCGAACCACACCCGGCGTGGCCACCAAGGCATTCGAGCAAGAGATCTCGTGGGCGAGCAGGTCGATGAAATTCGGGCCGTGCGCATGCGCGAGGATGAGACGTGAGCTCGGAACCTGACGAGCCAGCTGGATGAACTTCCCCGGCTGAGCAGGGTCCCATGGGCAGTAGGCGTCGAACAGGACAGGGATGTTGTGGCGCGAGGCCTCTTGCACAACTGACGTCACGCGTGGATCTGCGACATCGAAGTCCTGCGTGATCGGATGGAGCTTGAGCCAGCGGGCGCCCTCGCGGGCCACCCGGCGCAGCTCGTCGAGGGCCTCCTCGCCGTCGTTTGGATGCACGGAGCAGACAGGAAAGAAGAAGCCCGCTGAGCGGTCACCAAGCGCGAGGGTGAGGTCATTGAGCTGGCTGGTCAGCTCCAGATCTCCCTTCGGAGCCATGACCAGCGCTGCTGCCTTAACGATGCCGAGGTCCCGGACCTGCTCGAGGTAGTCCTCGGCTGGATGGGGGCGGCCGAACATCTGCTGGCTCTCCAGCAGCATCGGATGCGTGTGAGCGTCGATGACTGGAGGACGCACCCGTTGTGGCGTCACGAGCGAAACCTTATGACGAACAACGTGGCTCAGCCCCGAGGTCCGCTCGTCGATCTCTGTGCTGCACGTCGCCTACGCAGCGATGCACCCCCCGCGACGACCGCACGATGAGCGCCCGGACCTACTCGGTTCTCAAGATGAGCGCCGCCGGTGTCGTGGCTGCCCGGATCCCAGGCAGCGCTGCCGCAATGACGGCGAGGACGATGGCGCCGGCGCCGATGAGCACCATGATGAGACGCGGCACGGCGGGCTCGGGGACGACGTGAATCCCACGGGCGAAGGCCAACCAGAGCTGACGTCCGATGATGATGCCGAGCGGCATGCCGATGGCCACTCCGACGACCGCTGCGACGACTGCCTGTGACGCGATGCTCTCGGCCAGTTGCCGCCGCGTGAAGCCCAGCGTCTTGAGCAGCGCCAAGTCGCGTCTGCTGCGGCGGACCGCTGCGGCGAGCGCGAGCCCGAGCGCGACAAAGGCTCCGGCGGCCAAGCTCACGGCGAGGACCGCGGGCGTCGTCCCCATGGAGCGGAAGTTGACGATCTCGACCGGACGGAGCAGAGGTATGACACCGCCGCCCAGGCCGCTCGAGGCAGGTAGTGCGTTGATCCGCTTCACGATCGACTCGAGGGACCTGCGGGCGGCGGCGGGCTCGACGCCGCTGCGGATGCGAACGAGAACTGCGTTCGGGCCCGGAATCTGGGCGTTCTGAAGGTTGAGGAGCGGAGCCGGGAAGTCGCTCGTTGCCGCCACGGCCCCGGTTCCCCCACCACTGTTTTGGCTGAGCGCGGGCATCGTTGCGGTTCCAACGATGAGGAGGCGCACGGGCTTGGAGAAACCTGTGCTCAACGTGACCGAGTCGCCGACCTGCTTGTGAAGGTTGGCCATCGTGGATCCTCCGAGCACGATCTCGTTGGAGGCGGTGACTGCGTGACCTGAGAGCAGCGGCGGACCAACCGAGGCACCAGGACGCTCGGCCAGTACCTGCACGGGCTGTCCGTCGAGCTTCGCCTTTTCCAGATTGATCCCAGACCAGGACTGCACGTAGTGGTCCTGGTTGAACATGACCGCGACTTGAGGGCCTGGGAGGTCCTCAGCGCCGGCGAAGCTCGACACCAGCGCGTAGCTCCAGTTCCATCCGTAGAGCGGTGGGTGTGCAACAAGGTTGTTGAGGCTGGCGCCAAAGGTCACCGCGGTCACGAGAACGGTGACGGCGAGGACAGCGCCAGCGATCGCCGATCGGACTGGGGCCGCGTTCCGACCTCGACTCGGCCCAAGGGCGAGCCGCAGGCCCGTCTCCATCGAGACTGGGAGGCTCGCCACGGCAGCGGCACGCGCCCAGGGTGGCTCGCGAGCCGGCAGTGAGTCGCGCGACGTTGATGCATGACTGGAGTTGCGATACGCGGCGAACGTGGCAACTGCCGTCAGGAACAGGATGAGGATCAGCAGCCCGAGCCCGAGAACGGTCCAGTCATAGGCGACGCCGAGCTCGGGGTAGACCGCACGGACAGGCCCAAGCGGCGTGAGCGGGGAGAGCGCGACCGCGATCCCGACTGCGAGCACCGAGCCGATCACGATGGATCCCGCCACCGCCGCCAAGGCGTCGCCGGTGAGCATCGCTCGATCGGCCCCGAGCGCGCGCATCGGCGCCACATCGTCGCTTCTGTCTCGCAACAGCCGACAGATAATCAGTCCTGCAATCAGCAAGACCGAGAGTCCCGCGATGGCGCCAAATACGCCGAGCGCCACGGCCACTGGCGTCACCGATTGCTGCGCCGAGGGTTCGAAGCTCGTGGTGACCTCTGAACCGAACTGGGAGGCGATCCGATCCACCTTGAGGACCTCGCCGAGCACTCGAGCGGCATTGCTCGTCCCACCTGCAAGTACAAGAAAGGTCTCGGTCCCAGTTGCGCACGTCAGGGCAAGCTCGCGTGTGAGCGCCGGGGAGAAGATCACGGTTGCCGCGTTCAGTGCCGAGATGTCGCTCTCGATGACGTCTCGACTCAGGATCACAATCCCGACGACCTTGATGGTGGCGATCAGGTGGGGCTTGCTCGAGGCAGGGGAGTGCACCTGGGCGTCGGTATAGAAGGGGATCCGGATGACCGATCCGACGTGCACACCGAGCTGGCGGGCCGCCTGGGCATTCATGACCGCCTCATCTGCACGTACCGGATCAGCGAGACGACCTGAGACGAGCGTCACGCGGTCCAAGGACGAGAACTCTCCGTTCAGGCTGCCCAGGAACGCAGGCGGAGCCTCCCCGGAACTCGGGCCGAAATGGACGCCCGAGATCGAGTTGAGGTCAATGTTGCCGTCGAAGATGATGCTGGTCGTCGAGCGGACGACCAAGGGAAGGTGCCCGATCGCATTCGCCAGCGCTGGGTCGTACCCCGTCGTGACTCCGAGGCCCGGGTCGTCGTACCTGCTGAACAGGCCAACGGTGGATGGGTTCGTGCTCGCCACGTAGGTGTGGAACGACGACTCGGTCCGCCGAGCACCTGCAAGGGAGGCAAGCGCCACGCCCCCGAGGGTCCCGATCACCAGGATGACGCCCAGGTAGCCGGCGCCCCGTCGCCCGAGGTCCCGCTTGAAGCGGTACATCGCGACTCGGAGAATCTGGCTGAGCTTCATCCACTTCCTCGAACAAGCAGTAGGTCCACTGCCAATTGTCGGCGTGGCCACGGCGGCCTGCAAGAGTGGCTACCGCACTGCGTGTAGTGGTGCTACCACATGCGAAGCCGAGATCCCAGACGCACGCCGACCGTTGCGGAGCACGAGTTCGAGTACTGCGACGGGTGGTCTGAGGTCAAATGGGAGGAAGCAATCAACCGGGGCCAGACGGCTCGGCGGTCAGCTTTCGACAGCTCTTTGACGAGTTCCTTGTGCTCTCAGTGGCAAGGGGTCGGTCGCCCACCACGATCCATGGCTATCGAACAGCGATCTCGGGCTTCTGGCTGCCTGAGATTGGCGACCTGCTCATCGGAGACCTGACGGTGCACGCGCTCGACACGCTCTACGCCAGGATGCGCACCCGCGAGCGGCCCGCGGCCACTGCAACGATCAGGAAGTACCACGCGATCCTCTCTGCCGCGCTGACCCAGGCCGTCAAGTGGCACTGGATCCCGACCAATGTTGCCCGGCTCGCCACGCTGCCTCGAGCAGAGCACGCGGATGTCGCCACGCCAACGCCTGAAGAGGTGCGGGCCCTGATCGCCGCCTGCACGCTCGAGTCAGATGTCCTCGGGATGTTCGTCACCGTTGCCGCCGTGACGGGATGCCGGCGAGGTGAGCTGGCCGCCCTCACGTGGTGCGACTATGAGGAGCACGTGCTTCACATCAAGGGCTCTGCGTACAACGTTGGGGGAGCAAAGGGAGTCAAGACGACGAAGACCGGATGGCATCGGCGCGTCCCAGTGCACGAGCGCCTCGCAGAGGTGCTCGAGTCGTGGAGGTCGAGTCGGACAGAAGAGGCTGGCCAGCTGGGGTTGGCATACGGCGCCGAGAGCTTCGTCTTCTCCAACAGCCCAGGGGGCATGTCACCCGTCAACATCAACACGGTGTCGACGCAGTTCCGACGGGTTGCCCAGCGGCTTGGCCTTCACTCAATTCACCTCCACTCGCTTCGCCACTTTGCAGCCACGCAGCTGATCAGCGGTGGCATTGACCCCCGGACTGCTGCCAGTCGCCTTGGCCATGCCAATCCGTCATTGACACTGCGGATCTATGCGCATGCCACTTCTGAGAGTGACCTCGAGGCTGCCGAGGTGGGCGCAAGGATCCTTCAACTACAACCTTCGGACGTTGTCGCTCCCGCTGAGACCGATCGATCAGCGCGCGACCCAGCGGGCGAGTGAGTCGTCAGCGCCTCGCGAGCTCGTAGGAGAGTGACGTCGCCTGCTCGAAGATGCCGTCGCCGCAGCACGAGAGGAGCGTCGCTCGCAGGTCGTCGACCGTCCTCGTCAGCCGTACGTCGGATGCTGCGGCCATCCAGGCGGGGAGTCTTCCCAGTCCTCTTGCCGCCCGAATGGCAGGAGGTCGAGGATGTTGTTGATGAACAAGAGCCGGTCAACGCCGCGAGCCGAAGTGGCGTAGGTCCGGTAGACGTCGTCGCCGTCGCGAAGAAAGACACTGAGTCCGAAGCCAGGACCTGTCCCGCAGTCCTCGGTAAATGGGGTGCCGTGTGACGAGACGAAGGGCATCGTCCAGCCCATCTTGGCCTTGTAGGGCTCGATCTGTGCGAGCGGCATGTTCGACACCGTCACCCAGCTGGCGCCGGAGTCGACGAGATCGGCGAGGTCCACGACGTTGTTGGTGAAGGCGGTGCAGCCCGGGCAGTACTCGTCGGGCCCGTTGTCCATGAACTGGTAAAGGACGAGCTGGTCCTGGGCGGCGAACAGGTCGAGCAAGGATTGCGGTCCCGTTGGAGTGTCGAACTCGTAGCGGCTGTTGTCGAACGCGACCATCGGGAGACGTCGCCGTCGCGCCGCGATGGCATCGAGCGCGCGGGTGGCCTCCTTTTCGACCTGGAGCAACTCGTCTCGCTCCCGTTGCCACTCATCGGCTGAAACGATCCTTGGCTTGCTGTCCATCATCACTCCTCGACAGTGGTGGTTTGGCTCGAAGTCGCTTGTCTACCCGGTGGAAGCAAGCATCGACCCAACGAGGCTGCAACCGCAAGTTGCTGCTGGACGAGATCGTTGGCCTCGTGGGCCCGTTCGATTTCGTTTCATCGGGGTTCCGCCGGGCCGCTGTTGCGGACGGGCCGGCCCGGGACTGACCGGGCGGTACCCGGCTCAGGTGGGCTCCAGGCTCTTCATGTCGCTTGCAATCAGCGCGGCACGATCCTCGGGCACGCCAGCCCGATCGGCGTGGCCCAGCCAGCTGCTCTGCGCCCCCCTCACTTCATCGACGATCTCCTTCCATCGGGGAACGGAGTGCCGCTCGGCGACGGCTTGCAGGTCTGCGATCCGCACCTCGGCAAACTTGCCCTCGACTCCCATCTGGTGCTGCTTGGTCCACTCGCCTTGTGAGTTGTACGAGTGAGTCATGTCATAGGCGGGCGACAGCGCCCACTCGCCGTGACGACGCAACGTGAAGGAGAGGTTCTTGGTGTGGTCGTCGAGGTTTGCCATGAAGAGATTGAATGCCATTCGCCGGAAGCCCTCTGCCCGAGCTTCCGGACCCAAGCCCAGGCGATCAATGACCTGCAAGTACTGTCCGTACTCGTGCGTTCTCGCAAGCTGATAGTCGAGGTGGTCCATGGCGCACAGCGTCTGCAGGTGGACCTTCTCACCGTCAATGCGGTCGAATCGACGGGTCATGAAGTGGGCGCGCCCGTTCTCTTCGAGCAGACGGGAATTTGACATCAGGATGCCGGCGTTGATCGCCATCAGGTAGTAGGCGTACTCGATTCGCCCGTAGTCCCGAGTGTCCGTGAGGGTGCCGTCTTCTCCCACGTCGAACTTCAAGAGCCAGTGCTCGAAACCGGCCGGGACGTCTGCCTGACCGGACCGCAGCTCCTGGGTCGTCGGGTTCCATGCGACCACGGCCTTTGCACGCGCCCCCCCAGCCGACGTGCCCACCTGGATCAGCTGATGAAGGGTCGACTCGGTGTCACCGTCCGCCTGGATCGTGCCCGTGAGGGCCGCTCGTGCAGCGACGACAAGCTCTGACAGCTGCAGCGCCGTCGACGCGGTCGCGCGCGGCCCAGTCATCGGGTGGTACTCGAGTGCGCCGGTTCCCCGCTTGCCGAGGTAGGCGAGTCGATCCAAGGAAGTGACCTCCTCTTCACGAACGCCCTGTCTCGAGAGCGCGGCAGTTACGAGCGCGTTGCCAAAGCTGTCGGGCAGGCTGTCTGCAAACGCGGCTGGCAGTCCCCTGTAGGTCTCGAGTCGCAGGTCCGTGAAGACCTGGGCACCAGGGATGCGCGGGAGGCGGAACGGCGAGATGTCGGGCCCCGTGCGCAGGAACGATGGGTCGAACTCGAATGCGTAGCGATTGACGCTTGGTTCCATCTGGAGGGCACCGACGGTCGTGCCCCAGAGTCGGACCTCGACTACTTCAACGGGCTCATAGGCCACTAGCTCGGCGCTCTCGGGAGGCGGTTGGATGGGTCCGACCCCATTCGGACTCGCCTTCGTGGCGTGAGCGCCTCGCCTCGCCTCGCCTGCCGCAACGCCGCTAACGGGCTCACCTGGACCAGAGGGGCGAGGCCGTCAAGCCAGTCACTTCGTCCCAGGGCCTGGACCACCTTGAGCAGCGTCTTCAGACTCGACCCTCTTCCATTCTCCAGATTCGAGAGCGTGGCGAGCGAGACGTTCGACAGCGCCGACAGGGACTCTTGGTCCAGACTCTGGGCGATCCGTGCCCGGCGTACCTGATCGCCGAGGTGCCGTTCCTGCTCCGCAATCGTTCTGTTCCCGCTAACCACTGGAATTCTCCCTGCTATAGGTCTATCTCATGAGAACACGTACAAGTCTAGTGGTTTACATCATGCGCGCAGCCCTCAACCCACAGAAGATCAAGAAACCTATGATTTATGAGCATAAAAGCCTGTAACAGCCAGAATTGTGGATGTTAACTCCTCAGGAGGGACTCGCACTCACGACTGTGAGCATCCAGCTTGAGCGAGACGCGCGTCTCGGGCGTGGGACGCCGCCGTCGTCTCGGCCAGAATTCACAGATGAGCGCCCTCCCGAGCCAATCAACGCAAGCCAATGGGAGCCCCGAGCAAGGCGTCGATCCCGAGGTTGTTAGCAGCGGCTACGCGAGGCGAGTCGTCCTCGGAGGATTCTGCATCGCTCTCGTGGTGGGCATCGCCTTTCTCATCGCGTTCTTCGACGTCGCGCGGCACTGGCTCGCACTGCACACCGGCACGCTTCATGGTGGCCCGGACATCTACTACAACTTCTGGTCTGGATTCGGATCCGACATCGGCGAAGCGACACTCATCAGTGCCGTGAGCATCGGTGTCTACACAGGGGTCCGCAAGGCCAACTGCCATACAAAGGGATGTTGGCGGATCGGACATCACCGGTTGGACGGCACTCCCTACACGCTGTGCCGGCACCACCACCCTGACGTTCCAAGCAATGGTGCCTCGCATGGCCATATCCTTGAGCAGCACCGCAGGCACGTGGAAGCCAAGGAAGCGTCAGGGATCTAGTCGCACCGACGCGCCGTTGAGTCAGGGTCGCGGCGGGCCATGCGATCACGACGCTGAATGAGCTGCAGCACGCGGCTACCACCTGGGACCAAGCGAAGAGATGACGACGGAACAGCTGCTTGCCGCCAGCCGTCCGGTAGAACGTCACGACATGGATGAACAATTGGCGGCAATACAGGCGCGAACTTTCGCTGGGTCACGTCCATCAACCAGCGCGTCGTTCGGTCCTGCGACAAGACTGACCGCAGAGCAACTCTCCAGGTACCTAGATCGACGAAGGTTTGCGGTCGCCTGCACGTCCCGCCCCGACGGGCGACCGCATGCGGCGATGACGTCGTTCTTCCGGCGCGACGAGGTGTTTTGGCTGCCTACCGTCGCTGACTCGGTCCGCGGCCACAACATCCTCAGTCAAGCCTGGGTTTCGCTCGTCATCGCCGAGGGCGATAGCGATGAGCACATCGTCGTCACGATCGAGGGCCCGGCCGAGATGCTCGACCCAGAAGACGTGCCCCCTGACGTCCGCGGTCAGATGGAAGGTGACTGGATTGACTCGTGGGTCAAAGTGACGGCCATGCGGGTGCTCTCCTACGGAGCCGCAAGCGCCCTCAAGTAGTCGTGAGAGTCTCGTGACCGGTGGCTGCGCAGATGCGTCCTGGCGCCTCGGACTCTCCGAGAGGGTGCTGCGGTTGTGCCCGCGCAGTGTGTCGTGAGCCGTGGAAGTCGGCCGCAAGTTGTGGGCTGTGTTCCAGCGAGAAGCAAGGATGTTCAATTTAATTGCATGAGACGGGGCAACTATGAGGAAGCGACTCGGTCTGGTCGGAGCAGCGGCGGCGCTGCTGATCGCGGCGCCGCTCTTCGGAGGACTCGCTGACGGCGCTGCGAGCGGCAGGGTCATCGGCATGACGAGCGGCGGTGGTTCCAAGGGCCACGGTGTCGTCGACATCTCCCCGGGCTTGAGCGGAAAGCGAGTCCACCAGGTGATGACGATCACGACACCGATCGACAACGTGGAGGTCGGCGGCACGGGAGTCTTCAAGACCACGACGGGTGGGCAGTTGACCGCGACGCTGTCCGACAGCTCGGTTTCGTGCCAGAGCTTTACGACCGGCATGACGACCTGGACCGGCTCGGGCAAGGTCGCCTTTGTTGGCCCGACCGGCAGCTTCACGATGAAATTCGCTCACTACTCGCTCACGTTCTGGCATGGCGTCTCGTACGCGAATGAAAGGGCCTCGGTGACTGGTGGCGGCGTTCAGAACGGGAGCGAGACGGGACTCGACTCGTTCTACAAGGGCACCGGTTTCTCTTGCTCGACGGCTGGCTCAGGGCTCAAGAGCCTGTCGGTGGTCGGCGTGCTGAAGATCACCACCCGTAGGCAGTTACCGACGCCGTCCACCCCACGAGATGAGGTCGCAACTCGAGGTGTGCTGCGCCTGAGCGGCTAGGTGGGTGCCGGGCCGGCGGGCTCTTGGACAGCGCGCTCGTGGTCACTCGCCTTCCAGGGCCACTCGTAGGCAACCTCATCGTGCTCGCTCACGTCGAGGCCCGCCATCTCATCGTGCTCGCCCACGCGCAGGCCCACGGTCTTGTCGGTCACCCACAAGATGCCGATCGTCATGACGAAGGGGAAGACGAGGGCGGCAACGGCGAGCACGAGCTCCCGACCGAACTGGACCATGCCTCCCGCCACGCCGAAGGCGTTGACAGCGAGACTGGCGAAGACGCCGGTGAGGACGACGCCGATAAACCCACCCACCATGTGGACACCGACGACGTCGAGTGCGTCGTCGTAGCGCAGGCGGGTCTTGAGCTGGACCGCCGCATAGCAGAGGATTCCCGCAGCACCGCCGATGATCAACGACGCCCAGGTGGGGACGTAGCCGGCTGCGGGGGTGATCGCGGCCAGACCTGCGATCGCACCCGAGGCGATGCCGACCACTGAGGGCTTGCGACGCCTGATCCACTCCGCCGCCATCCACGCCAACATGCCCGCGCTCGCTCCGATCTGTGTGTTGACCAGTGCGGCCACGGCGACAGGCCCGGCGCTCCCTGCGCTCCCTGCGTTGAATCCGAACCAGCCGAACCAAAGGATGCCTGCGCCGAGCAGCACGAGCGGAATGTTGTGCGGCCGATCGAACTTGCGGCGACGACCGACGTACAGGACAGCCGCGAGTGCCGAGGCGCCTGCCAGCTCATGGACGACGGACCCGCCGGCGAAGTCGACTGCGTGCAGCCCACTCGCCCCGAGGAAGCCGCCACCCCACACCCAGTGGGCGAAGGGGCAGTAGACCAGCAGCGACCACAGACCGATGAACATGAGATAGCCCCGGAAGTTCATCCGCCCGACGAATGCTCCGGCGATCAATGCTGGCGTGATGACGGCGAACTTCATCTGGAACGCCATGAACAGGAGCGGGGGGATCGTCGGAGCAAAGGCGCTCGGCGTGTCGCCGATCCCTCGGAGCATGAAGTACTGCGTCCCCCCGAGGAACCCCGAGTGGTCTGGCCCAAATGCAAGCGAGTAGCCGACGACGACCCAGAGAACCGAGATGAGTCCGATCGCGGCGAGCGACTGCGCCATGGTGGCGATGACGTTCTTGTCGCCGACGAGTCCCCCGTAAAAGAGGGCCAAGCCTGGCATCATGAAGAAGACAAGTGCCGTCGACGCAAGCAGCCACGCGGTGTCCCCAGCGGAGATATGCATCTGACCTCCGACATCTATCAAGACCCTGATGGGTCCTGCGTTTCCGTCGCGAAGTATTGCTCGCATCTGTCCCTGCGCGACGGATCCTACGCGTGCGTTGTCGATCCCCTCTACAGACGGCAAGCAGGCGCTCGACGCCGGTTTGATGCAGCGTCGAACGCACGTCGAGCGACTTCGACGCCTCTCTCCGCCGACATCCTGAACTCTGCGCGCCGGTGAGTCGCCTCTGACCTGACAAGCATCGCGATGATCCGCGTGTTGCATCAAGATCAAGACGGAGGATGCAACTTCCTATCGAGTCTGCGGTGCGTCAAAGGAGAGGAAATTTCTTGTGTTGCAAAGGTGACTACCTTAGGTTTGCCCCATGGCATCCCGAGATGATCACCCCACATCAGGCGGTCCTCATTCGAGGCGATGGTGGCGCTTCGGAGCGCGCCGAGATCTCAAGGATGCCGAAGACGGAGAGTCCGTCGGATGGAGCTACATCCTCTTCGGAAGTGCTTCAACTGACGGGCCGCACAGCGCAGACGTCCGAGAGAGAGCCGTGCAGACATGGCTGTCCGACCAAGGGATAGTGGTTACAAATTCATAGACCCGATCTGCGTATCCAGCGATGCATGGGCTGGAAGTAGCTGAGCCACGGACCTCGCGCTGTTCGTTGAGAGGTGATGCGCCTTCGTCGGGCCAGATCTCGAGGCGCCACCAGTCGTGCGTGCAGGCTATGGCCGCACGGCGCTGAGGATCGAGGTTGCCGAGCTCACTTCAGGAGCACGCCGCCTGAAGCCTTGGTGCCGAACTACTAGTCGGGCACATCAATCTCGACGACGTACGAACGATGGTCGGAGAGTGCCTTGCCCTTCAGCTCTGGGCAGGCGGTCTCCGCAATCTGGTCAACGAAGTGCTGCGGCCCACAGAGAAAATCGATCGTGTGCCATCCAGGCTCACGATGCGGTGCGGTTGCATTGAACGCCCGAAGACCGAGCCCTCGAAGCGCATCCTTGATCATGGCGCTCGCTTGGTTGTTCACGAATGGAGGAGCCAGCGTGTGATTGAAGTCCCCAGCCCAGATCAGATGATGATCCGGATACTGCGCTCGAAGCCTTCTCAAGTCACTCACCTGTTGTCCAAGCGCGGACGTGAAGACGTCGATGAAGGGACGGTAAGTGCTGCCATAGACGTCATAGGCCTGGCTTCGCGCGCTCAGCCAAGGCAGGATCGAGCCGTACACGAGGATGCTCTGTCCTTGGATGGTTGTCGTCCCGGCCACAGCGAGATGCTTGTAGGGGATGTCCAACGACACGGCCTCGAGCGAGTCCGCAAGGATCGCGACCCATGACTCAGGCTTCTTCGAGCCCAGGCGCGATTCTGGCGCGACAAGCGCCCTCGGGTGACGCTCCCGAAAACCCGGACCGGGCTCGGTCACGACAATGACCTCAGCCTTGAGCTCCATGAGGTGCCCGTCATAGTCCGCTGCTGCCCGACTGCCTCTGTTCAGCCGCTCCATGTTCCATGTGGCGAATCTCATGCCCGGAGAATACGACGGCATCGCCGTTGGTTGCGCGGCCGCCTCTATGCGCATGAAGCCTGGGTCTCGGGCGTCGCTTGCCGAGGGGCAGCGAGCGAGTCGAGCTCTTGTGGGAACGTGTCGACGCTGAGAAGCACGTCGGTCATGGACCGTACGATCAGTACAGGCCGACGACGTTGCCTTGGCGGTCGATGTCGATGTGCTCTGCTGCCGGTCTCGTCGACAGCCCAGGCATCGTCCGCATCTCTCCGCTCAGCACGTAGATGAAGCCCGCTCCGACCGAGGCGCGCGCGTCTCTGACCGGAAGGCGCCATCCTGTCGGCGCGCCCATGAGCGTGGGGTCAGACGAAATCGAGAGATGCGTCTTCGCGATGCACACCGGGAGGTCGCCGAAGCCGTCCTTCTCGAACCTCGAGAGCTCGCGGGCGGCGCGGGGAAGGTAGTCGACGCCATCGGCGCCGTAGACGCGCGTGGCGATGGCTTCGATCTTGCTCGTGAGCGGAGCGCGTGCCTCGTAGAGCATGCGAAACACCCCGGGGGACTCGGCGGCTTCGACAACTGCCTCGGCCAACTCGGTCGCACCCTTCCCCCCGTCGACGAAGTGCGTGCAGACCGCGGCGCGAACGCCCACCGAGGCGGCGATCTCCCGGATCGCCTCGTGCTCCGAGACGTGGTCCTCGCCGAACGCATTGATCGCGACCACCGGGTTTACGCCGTGCATTCGCACAATCTCGAGGTGCTTGAGGAGATTCGCCGCCCCGAGGCGAACGTCATCGGGGTTCTCCCTGAGCATCTCAGGCGGCAGGTCCCGCCCCGCGACGACCCGGTACTTGCCCGAGTGCGCCTTCAGGGCTCGGACGGTCGTCACCACGACGGCCGCGTCCGGAACGAGCCCCGACGTGCGGCACTTGATGTTGAAGAACCGCTCCGCACCCATGTCCGCGCCGAAGCCAGCTTCCGTGATGAGGTACTCCCCAGTGTGCATTCCGATGAGGTCGGCGATGACCGAGGAGTTGCCGTGAGCGATGTTGCCGAAGGGGCCAGCATGCACCAGCGCCGGTGTTCCCTCCAAGGTCTGGAGGAGGTTCGGCTTGATCGCGTCGAGCATCATCACGGTCATCGCTCCCGCCACCTGCAGCTGCTCGGCGGTAACTGGCTCGCCCTCAGGCGTGTAGCCAACAACGATTCGTGAGAGTCGTTCGCGCAGGTCTGCAAGCGACGTGGCGAGTGCAAGGACGGCCATGACCTCCGAGGCGGCCGTGATGTCGAAGCCGGTTTCCCTGGGAGAGCCGTCCTGGCGGGTGCCGAGCCCGGTCACAACGTTGCGAAGGGAACGATCATTGACGTCCAGCACGCGTCGCCATGCAATGGCGTGGGGATCAAGGCCGATCGTGTTGCCGTGGAAGAGGTGGTTGTCGACCGTCGCAGCCAGGAGATTGTGTGCGGCCGTCACTGCGTGCATGTCGCCGGTGAGGTGCAGGTTGACATTCTCAAACGGGCACACCTGGCTGTGGCCGCCACCAGCTGCGCCACCCTTGATGCCGAACGTTGGTCCCATGGAGGCTTGTCGGATGGCAATCGTGGCCTGACGGCCGATGACCTGCATGGCTTGACCGAGACCGATGGTCGTCGTCGTCTTGCCCTCGCCGAGCGGCGTCGGGGTAACGGCAGTGACCAGCACGTACTTGGCCCGGGGACGGCTTGCGAGCTGATCGATCGCGCGCAAGTCGATCTTCGCCACGTATCTGCCGTGATGCTCGAGCAGGCCAGGCTCGATTCCCATCCGAGCCGCGATGTCCTCGATCGGTTTCAATTGAGCGCGACGCGCGATCTCTATCGAGGGTTCGAGGGTCATGGTTGCGATCATTGCCGAACGGACAGGTGACCGAGCTCATGGCGCAGAATTGCCCCTCGGATGAGTTTGACTGGCCTGCTTCAGTTGTGGGCGGCCCAGGGCGCCCCAATGTGTCCGGCTGCAGCTGCTTGGCGCCCCGGGTCCCAGCGCGATCGAGCCAAGTTGGCCCATGGCTCGATGTCGTGTGCCTTCGGATGAGTGCCCCAAGTCGGGCTCAGGAGTCCCAGACCGTTGCGCTGGTGCAAGTCCGGCTCAACACCCGGTCCGGTGTAGCAGAGAGGATTCACCCAAGAGGAAACATGTCGAGATGCGCGACGTAGACGTCGCATCCACCTCGCGCGGACGAGCTCCTGGCCTGCGCACCGCTGCAGGCCAACTGCGCCCTTGAAAGCGATGGTGTGCGACCGAGCCAGCGGGTGTAGGTAGGTTTCGCTATGTGAGTGGCTACACCGGAGCGCGACAGGCCGCGAGAGGAAGTGTCACATGATCCACCAGCGCAACACCGTGCGTTCGAACCTTGACGATGACGTGTTTGCGTCGAATGACCTGTCGGTCGCGATGCCCAAGTACCGGATGCACGAGCACGAGCACGAGCCGCAGCACGTCCGCCAGGTCATCGCCGACGAGCTCATGCTGGACGGCAACTCTCGACAGAACCTTGCAACGTTCTGTCAGACGTGGGCAGAGCCCGAGGTCCGAGAGATCATGGCGCTCTCCCTCGACAAGAACATGATCGACAAGGACGAGTACCCCCAGACTGCAGAGCTTGAGGAGCGCTGCGTGCACATGCTGGCCGACCTGTGGAACTCCCCGGACGCTGCCAACACGCTTGGGACGTCAACAACTGGCTCGAGCGAGGCCGCGATGCTGGGCGGCATGGCGCTTCTTTGGAACTGGCGTCGTCGTCGTCGCGAGGCGGGGGAGCCTTCAGATCGCCCGAACCTGATCTGCGGTCCGGTGCAGATCTGCTGGCACAAATTCGCGCGGTACTGGGATGTCGAGCTCCGTGAGATCCCCATGGAGCGAGATCGCCTCCTCATGACGGCCGAGGAGGTTGTCAAGCGCGTCGACGAGAACACGATCGGCGTGGTGCCGACGCTCGGGGTGACCTTCACCTGCCAGTACGAGCCGGTGGAGGCGGTCGCGATGGCGCTTGACGAACTCCAGGCCGAGCGAGGACTGGATGTGCCGATGCACGTCGATGGCGCCAGCGGCGCATTCACGGCACCGTTCTGCCAACCCGAGCTTGTCTGGGACTTCCGGCTGCCGAGGGTCAAGTCCATCAACACCTCGGGCCACAAGTTCGGCCTCGCACCGCTCGGGGTCGGGTGGATCATCTGGCGCGACAGCGCTGACCTTCCCGAGGAGCTGATCTTCAACGTCAACTACCTCGGTGGCAACATGCCGACGTTCGCACTGAACTTCTCGCGACCAGGGGGCCAGATCGTGGCGCAGTACTACAACCTCCTGCGTCTTGGTCGAGAGGGATACCGCAAGATTCACCAGGCCGGGTATGAGAACGCTCAGTATCTGGCTGCCGAGATCGCGAAGATGGGCCCCTTCGAGATGATCTACGACGGCGACGGGGGTATTCCCGGGCTCGCATGGAAGCTCAACGAGGGTGTGCGGACCGACTTCACCCTGTTTGACGTCGCCGATCGCCTTCGGATGAGTGGCTGGCAGGTGCCCGCCTACACACTCCCGCCGAACTGCGAGGAACTTGCAGTGCAGCGGATCCTCGTGCGTCACGACTTCAGCCGAGACCTGGCTGACCTGCTGCTGGACGACTACCGACGAGCACTCGCACACCTCGCCAGGCACCGTCCAACGGTGTCTCTCTCCGAAGATGAGGCCGGGAGCTTTCACCACTAGGGGAGGACTTCGTGCAGGCAAGCAACGTCGTACCGACCCCTTGTTGCGTGCCGGTCACCATCAATGAGATCGATGGACGCTCTCAAGACCTACTGCTTGAAGGCCCGGAATGACACGGCGTTCGCCAGTTGTCCTCCGAAGTAGGGATCGACGAAGTAGTCGTCCTTGCCGACCGTCCACTCGATGATCGTGTTGTTGTTGTCGCCACCCGGATCGTTCTGAAGGACTCCGGGATACCTTGGTAGGTCCACGGAGCGCTCCTCAGCGACGATCTCGTAGGTCTGCGCACGCCACTCGCCCGGAACGGTCGGACCCACGATGAAGGTCCACGTTCCCTTGTGCCAGCTGACCTCGTCGATCGGACCGCGGCCGTATGAGCAGATCGCAACGCGCTGGCCGTCAATCGTGCTGTGACGAGATCTCTCGGGGCAAACGGTGACCCTGGACTCGCAGGTCCAGGCGCTGCACGCGAGGAGGGCTCGCAACGCCTTTGCGTGCGATACGTACGCCATCGCCCCGAAGCCTCCGAGGATGTCGAAGTTGGCCGTGATGCAGGCATCGAGCTTCGGGCTGTTCATGGGGACCGCGGGGGAGCAGGGGAAGTAGTCCACGAAGTAGCTGTTGGCTGTCGCTGATGCCCCGATCGAGAGGGTGGGTCCGATGAGAGGCTGTGTCGGACCCTCAGCGGGGAAGTGTGCACGCCGGGCGACGAGGGCGAGAGCTTCGGCGATCGAACGAGGGAACGCGCGTGGCGGCAGCCCGGTCCTGTCCCACGCGGTCGGCTCTTCGGCGAAGCTCTCGATCAGCCGACGCCCGAGCGCGCTCGAGTGCGGCAGCACGGTGGAATAGGGGATGAGAAACGAAGGAAGACCGCAGGCGTCGTTGTAGAGATAGCCCTGATTGAAGCCGACCTCCAGTCCGTTCGCCTCGAGAGCGAGGTCGTGCCACAGGGCGATGCCGTGGACAAGCTCGGCGATGGAAGGGGCCGCAAGGTGGTGTGCACGCGACTGTGCGACGCACGCGTTGGGTGCCGGGTACGCGCGGCGGTACAGCAAGCGGATCTGCCGTGCGATCGCCTGCAGCGCGGTACGTTGGTGGTCGAACAGGACGTGGTAGAGGCTCACGCTGTCCCCAGATGCAAGCAGAGCGTCATCCGACGACCAGTACTGCACGTCCGTGCAACCCGAACAGATCCCGAGCACTGGCAGCAGCGAGTCGACGATGAGGGGACTCGCTCCCGTTAGGCCAGGCCTCGGCAGCACGTCGAACACGCCCGGGGGGCGCCCCGGCCCACCTCGCCCTCGTGGGACGCGCTCGCTCAGGTACGACACCCACTGGCCCGCGAGCTTGGCTGCTCCACGACGAAGGGTCTCGTTGGCCCTGATGGCGCTTGGGTCGTCGCTTCGCAGCTGGGGGACGAGCATCCGGACGTGGAAGTACGGGATCTTCAGATGGAGATTGACAAGGCCTACGTCGCCGTTCAGCTGGAGAGGTTTGCTCGAGGCGGTCGCTGGAACTCCGAGAAGGGAGGCCGTGGCAGCCAGAGCGAGGACGCCTACGAAGACGCGTCGACATGGCACCCGTGTGCTCACGACACGACCCCCCGAGAGCTGAGTCTCGAATCTCTCACCGGCGTGGCGCGAGCGTCAAGGGTCTTCGGAGAAGCCGAGTGTCGGGCTGCTGCCTCGTGCATGCCCGCCTGGCCGATCACCGACTTGAGCTCGATGAGCCCGAGGGTGGCACCTCGTAGTGCCACACACCGAAGCATCGTTCGTCGCCTGCTCTCCCTGGGAGCTCGTCGCTCCTCACAAACGACGATGACTGCCGCCTCGACCTGCCTCAAGCGCGATCTGATCTCATCTCTTGACCCTTCGATCACGCAATCGCGGCGAGCTGCAGTGCGCGGTGCCAGTGCGCCAGCGAAGAGTGTGCCAACTTTCTTCAGACGAACGGGTTCGACCAGCGCCCCGCCCTGAGCTTGCACACGAAAGGTGTTGGGGGTGATCCCCACGTAGGGTGCTCCACTACGGCGCAACCTGCCGTCTTACGGGGGAGAGACACGCATGAAGCACCGGATCGCAATGAGTGGCCGCAAGGGCCGTGGCTTGCCTGTACCAACGCGACTCCGGCTGCTGGGAGCAGTCTGTCTTGCAGGTGGGCTTGCCGCGGTGCCGGCAGCGGCGAGCGCTGCGTCGACCGCCAGGATCGCGATCCTCAGCTTTGCTTCGTCTGCGTCGAACGTCTTGCCCCAGGGCGGCGCGATCACGCTCTCTGGCGTGGTGTCGAACGGGGGATCCTGCACGCTCAAAGTGACACCAATACTCGCGGGGTTCCCTAGGACGTTCGACTGCACAGCCGCCGCCGGCAAATCGAAGCGATCGTTCCATGCGACGATCCTGATGCCCCAGGACGCAGCCAGCCAGCCGGTGCACTACTCGTGGACGCTCGTCGCGACACCGAAGGGCAGCAGCGCAAGTGTCAAGAAGAGCCTCGTGGTGACGGTTGATGCGTTCAGCCTGCACAGCTCGACGAAGACTCAGCACCTCAACATGAGCCCGCTTGCCCTCTCTTGCTCCGGTCCAGCGTTCTGCATGGCCGTCGGCAAAGCCGGTGATGTCGCAATTCGATCTGCCGTGAGCGGTAATTACGTGGTCAAGGCACTCGTCCAGCAAACGAGCGCTTTGACGGGTGTCTCATGCGCGAGCCCCAAGATGTGCGCGGTAATCGATGACACGGGCGACTATTTCTTCTGGGACGGCGCAAAGATGTCCGGTGCGAACCCGCTCTATGACGCTGGCTCGACCACGAAGGCGTCGCTGACGTCGGTGTCGTGCCCCACGGTGTCGTTCTGCATGGTGATCGACAAGAAGGGAGATGCCGTTGCGCTCAGCAAGGGGAAGCCACCGCGTCAGCTGGTCCCCGTGGCGACCGCCGGGCTCATTCAGGCGGGTGTCTCGTGCGCCAGCGCCACCTCGTGCGACGTGGTCGATCTCAACGGAGACGGGTACGCCTGGAACGGCAAGACCTGGACCAGTCCCTCGATCCTGATTCCCGCAGGGGGCGTGCGGTCGATCGCCTGCCCACCGGGTGGATCTTGCTTTGTCGTCGACAACGGAGGACATGCCTTCACCATCACGAATCCGGGGCCAAGCGGCACCTGGGACGTGACCACGTCCGTCGCGAAGGCGTCCGGCGCGCTCATCAGAGTCAGGTGCGCCGACGCAGTCTTCTGCCTTGTCGAGGACAAGTCGGGCGGTGTCTATCGGCTCGTGAAGGGGCTCCTCGGCGGACGAGTCCTCGTCTTCGGTGGCCTCGCAGACCTTTCCTGCACGAGCGGAGGCTCACCGTCTGTGCGGACCTGCGCAGCGGTCACCGTCAATGGTGCAAAGGAGCTGTCGGCGCATGTGTTGGTCCTGAAGTGAGACGTGCTGCACGAACAGCGTGGCGAATGTCGATGCCAACGGCGTGAGTCCTCGATCCTGCGGTTGTCCTAAGCGGTGATCCATGCACTCCAAGTGCGAGTGGCACCAGGCAGCAGCGAACGCATGCTGCACGGTCGGAACTACGCCTTCAGCTTCTTGACAGCGTCGCCGAACACAGTGGACAGGTACTCGGCGAACACGAGGCAGATGTGGTTGTTGTTCGTGTAGACGAGGAAGTGACCGATCACGGTGGAGCACTTCTTCGTGCAAAGCCACGGGATCGGATTGAGGTACGTGACGTGAGTCGCCTTCGCGGCGAGCGCCTCGGCCTTGTAGAACCTCGGGACGGCGGGGTTCGGATTCGCGACGCTGCAGGTCCGTACGGCCGTCGGATGCGCCGCGAGGCACGTCGGGACGTCCAGTGTGAGACCGACGATGTCGCCGATCAGCGCGATCTTCGTCCGCCCGTTCTTTAGTGCCCGGATTGTCGCTTCGTCGCCCTTCTCCCACTGCGCAGAGGTGAACACCTTCGTCGGTCCCTTGCTCGTGTACACCCTTGTCGTATGGCTCGCGATCAAGACCAGTGCGGGGCGCAACGTGTCGATGAGCGCGATCGTGCTCGTCCGCCAGGTGTCGCACGTTGCGAATGGCACGCCAGTAGTGAGGTTCCAGACGCTGACGGCCGCAGCGGGACACCCTGACAGCCAGAGCAGCACGACCTTGAAGTGCGAGGACTTGGCGTACGGCACCAGGGCAGGCAGCCACATCCTCGCGTGCGAGTCACCGAACAGGACGATCGTGCGCCGGGCTGAGAGATCGCCGAAGAGGCACTGTGTCGCGGTGGAACAGCCGTGCGCTGTCTTGGGGTAGATGTGCTGCACGTCGTTGATCGCGAGCACATCCAGCGTTGGATCCGGGGAAGAAGGCAGCGCGGTGATGGTCTTTGACTTCACGACGAGCGCGGCCACCTGACGGGGCGTGCCGGGCTTGGGCGCCGTCCACGTTGCCCAGGCTGCCGCCGAGGTCACCGCGATCGCGAGACACGACACGGTTGCAATGCGCACGACCGCGGTTCGTAAGGAGAAGTGCTTCTGTGGCCAATGTATTCGTGCGCGCTGCCGGCCAGGGATCTGCCCGCTTCCCCTGGGACATGACATCACCCTCAGGCTACGACCAGTGCCTGCTCGCGACGATTGCGCACGATCGGCTGACATCTAGTCTTAAGTCGTCCGAGGGACGGCTGTAGGGACGTGCCGGCTGACTTCATCTGAGGAGACACGATGGACCGTGACACCCTTCGCGAGATCCAACGACCACTGAAGGACCGCTATCGCGAAGAGCCGGCCTCTGCGGCAGTCACCCTTCGTGCAGAAGGGTCCCTTGCGGACGCTGACGTCAGCTGCTCTGTCCAGACCGGCCGAGCACTTGTCGAGGCTGGCCTGCACCCTGCGACTGGTGGCGATGGAACCCTCGCGTGCTCGGGCGACATGCTCTTGCAGGCACTGGTCGCGTGCGCAGGAGTGACGCTTCGCTCCGTTGCGACGAATCGCAACCTAAAGGTGAGCGGCGTCATCCGCGCGGAGGGAGATCTCGATTTCCGCGGTACGTTGGGCGTTGATCGCGAAGCCCCCGTCGGGTTCCAGGCGATCAGGCTCGAATTCGACCTCGATTCTGACTCGTCAAGCGAGGACCTCGACGAGTTGGTCGCAACGACGCTGAAGTACTGCGTCGTGTACCAGACCATCGCGCATCCTCCAACGCTGTCGGCTGCGTTGGACTGACAACCCAACGCCGATGAGACGGACATATCGGCCAGAAGCTGCGCTGTCAGGCACGGCGGCGTCGCCAATCGTCACGCCCGTCGCCTCCTTGTCGAGCGGATAACGTCCCGCTATGCCGATGTACCTGGATCGCCATGATCTGATCGGGATCACGGCCCAGGAAGTCGCCGACGCTCACCTTCAAGACCTCGAGGCACAGAACGAGCACAAGGTCTGCTACCACACGTATTGGTTTGACGAGGACAAAGGTTCGATCTTCTGCCTCGCGGAGGGCCCGAACCGAGAAGCTGTCGAGAACGTGCACCGAGAGTCGCACGGTCAAATGGCGAGTTGGGTCCTCGAGCTCGACACACACATGCCTTTGAACGCCTTCATGGGTTCCCTTCCAACGCATCCCCCGGGAACTCCGTATGTCGCGCCGGCGATGCGAGTGATCGTGTTCACGGACGTGTGCGGGTCTGTCGCACAGACACAGGCGATCGGCGACGACGGCCATATGCGCTTGCTCAGTGAGCACAATGAGATTGTCCGTCAGGAGCTCGCCACTCACGACGGCCGGGAGATCAAGCACACAGGTGACGGCATCATGTCGGCCTTCAACTCCGCTGTGGCCGCGATCACATTCGCCTCAGGTGTCCAGCGCAAAGTTCACACGAGAAATCTTGCTGCAGACATCACCTTTCACCTAAGCATCGGCATGAGCGCGGGGGAGCCGCTCACAGGCGACGACGATGACCTCTTCGGGGCGACGGTGCAGATTGCAGCTCGACTGTGTGCCGCAGCCGAGCCGGGTGAGATCGCCGTCTCGGTCGTGATTCATGAGTTGTGCGCAGGCAAGGCGATCTCATTCATGGATCGCGGCAAGATCGAACTCAAGGGACTCCCGGAGCCCGTGCAGATCTACACCGTGTCCTGGGAGGAGTGAGCCGCACTCCCGGGCAAGCGCGAAGAGACGCTTCTGTCTGACCAGACGCGCCGATGCTCGAGAGCTCACGTTGCGAGCTCGATGAGCGAGCGAAGACTGCTCGGCAGTGCCACTGCCAAAGACGATCGCTACCGGTACGCGCCCGTTGTATCGACCCAGCGGGAGCGAGTGTCGATGTGACTTCCATGAAGCGCACGGCCGATGACGAGCGTTAGATCCGCAGCTCAGCACAGCGTTGGCTGACTAATTACAGTTCGGAGGTGCCCGAGTCCAAGGAGCTGCCTCCTCTCGAGACGTTCATCATCGACCCACACTCTGTTGCAAGTGCATTCCGCCCGATGATGGCGATGACGTACAACCCAGAGGACGAGGGCTGGATGGCGTGGCGGTACCAAGATGTCGCCAGATTGTTGCGGGACCCGAGCTACAAGAAGGACCTCGTACACGCCGCCGACGGCCCCTACACGCGTGCACTTACCGCTGGCGATTGGTCGATGCTCTTCATGGACGATCCTGACCATCGGCGGGTCAGGGGTCTCGTCTCCAAGGCGTTCTCGAAGCGGGCGACCGAGGAGGCGCGTCCTTGGATCCAGCTAATTGCCGACGACCTTCTCGATGCGCTCGAGCCGGCCTCTGGAGCGATCGATCTCCAGTCGCGCTTCGCTGTTCCCTATCCCGTCATCGTGATCGCGGACATCCTTGGTGTCGATCCAGAGGATCGTGACGCGTTCAAGAGATGGTCTGAAGATATGGCATGCCAGTTCGATCCGATGTTGACTGACGAGGACGCCGCGCGGGTCATGGCGTCCGACTCCGAGATGCGTGACTACATCATGAGCGTGATTCTCAGCCGTCGCCATGAGCCGCGCGCCGACCTCATCAGTGCGATCATCGGAGAGCAAGACAACGAAGGATCGCAGCTCACCGATGCAGAAGCCGCGAGCTGCATCGCGCTGCTGCTCTTCGCGGGCAACGTGACAACCACCGATCTCATCGGGAATGGGTTACTTGCTCTGTTGCGCAATCCAGATGAGCTGGCAGCCCTTGAGAGTGATCCGTCCTTGCTTCCCAATGCAGTCGAAGAGATGCTGCGCTTCGATCCACCTGTAGTGGTGGGCGACAGGATCGCGACGACTGCCGGGACAGTCGGAGATTGCCCGGTTTCGCGCGGCGAGTGGATCTGGCCGGTCTTCACCTCTGCCAATCGAGACCCTGAGGTCTTTGAGGAGCCAGATCGCTTTGACATCTCACGGGAGTCGATACACCACACGTCCTTTGGTGCTGGCCCCCACCTCTGCCTCGGCGCACCGCTCGCACGTATGGAGACACAGATCGCGATCGGCTCGATCATCGAGCGGTTTCCTCACATCAGACTTGCCGATCCGGATGTCGCGCCTGACTACAAGGTCGTTCCTGGGTTTCGCGGACTCGCGAGACTCGACGTGCTACTCGACTGAAAGGTCGATGGCGAAGCGCGATGCGGAACAGACGTGATCTCTGACAGCGAGCTGCATCTCGGCCTCAGGCGCGCCCATAGCAGAACTGCTAATTAAAGTAGGTACGCACTGCTTCACCGTCAAGCGGTGGCATCGAGAGGTCGCTGCTCGTCCCGCTTCCGTGCCAGCACTCTGCACCTTGTGACGTGTTGCTTCAGGCTGACTATGGCGGCACTTCGGAGACGAGCGAGGTGCGGCACTCGCAATAACAAGCACCAGACCTCTACCTGGGACTCCAGGGAGGCCACCAGGGTCTCCGATAATTGACAAGAATCGTGGTGGCGCGAGCGAGCCTGATCCGGTTTTCGACCCACATTCCCAACGGTGGCGGCCGACCGCGACGCAGCGCTCTGGCGCCTTCGCCATGAACGCCGGCGTGGTCAGCGACTGTGCGACACGGTGTCAGTTGATTCGAGTAACTCGCAAAGGCGGGTTGCCCCGATTCGCACCGCATGAGAGTCTTCAACCCAGCTGCGGTACGCGCCTCGGCGGGGAGGAACGGCCGAGATGCGGCTACGGAAGAATCAATCAGATGTTTCGGGCGAAGTCATCCGAGAGGACGGTGGGCGGCGTCAGCGTGAGGGTAAAGGTTGGGGGCCTTTCAGCGGCGCCCAACTGACAGTGATTATCGTCACCTTCGCAGTACTACTGCTCGCCCCGGTTGGTGCGTGGGCGGTGAGCGGATCGTCGGTGTTCATCACCGACGCGCACAGCAACACCCACGCTGCGGTCAACAGTTCTGGGCAGTTGCAGACCCATCCGAACGGGACGCAGGCCGTTACCGGCTCCGTCACTGTGAACGGGGCGACGCGGCCCGCCGATCCCGTCAACCTGTACACGACCGAGACGAATGTCAATGTATGTCACACGATCGCGCCCCCGTCAGGCCACGTCCTCGTCATCACGTCGGTCCACGAGACCCTCCTCGACGGGACTTTCCCTGGGTCCGTCTACTTGCGGCGGTCGGTGGGCTCCTGCGGAAGCTTCTCTTCAGAGGTTACGAAGGACTACACGCAGATCACGACGTACGATACGAAGGAGATCACATTTCCGTCTGGTCTTGCTATCCCTGACGGCACGGTGCTCGAAATCGACTACTCGAATGACGCCACGGTCACCGTAAACGGCTACCTCCTTCCGGATTCGTACTGCCCAACCATCACCTCGTGTCGAGGCGGCGGCTGACGGCGCTTCTCTGACGATTGCGACGTTCGGGCGTCGGCTTCGGTCGGCACCCGAATCGCGTGATGGCGGGGCATTCTGACCAACCCACTACCAACCGTCCCGGGACCGACCGTGTCGCGCGGCCCCGGGACGGGCATGCGGGTGGTGTCGGTCGGGCGCGCGCTGGTTGAAGTTGCTTCACCCGTCGCGGCCGACCGCAACTTCGGCTACGTCGAACGCGACGCCTGCGCCTACTCGAACGGATCCAGTAGCTCGATTCTGAGACCCACGATCCGAACTGAACGCGCGTCCCATAACGGGCGCCGAACACGTGAACCCTCTATCCCAATCGTGCCTGGGGCAAGCGACTTCTGCAGGCACAAACGATCCAGAGTCCGTCAGCCCCGCTCAAATCCGATGCGACTATGGCCCCCCTGCTCCACCGGCCGTTCGAGAGAAGCGCATCTCCTGTATCCAAGAGAGCATGAGCTTCTTGCGTTGACTTGCGCACTCGCGCTGAAGTCCTTCGACTGTGACACTCGCCAGGAGGCGACGGCCAACTCACTGCGAGCGAGCTCGATTTCGAAAGCACCCGAACTAGGTCGGATGCCAGTGCCGCAGGGCGTCGGCGCATGTTGGCATCTGAGCTCTTCAGCTGACCGCTCGGCGCCAACGCGATATAGCCTTGCAAGAGGAGGAGGTCTCAGTTGTTCGAGCGTTTCACAGACCGTGCTCGACGCGCGCTCGTGCTCGCACAGGACGAAGCGGGCGAACTCCACCACGACTTCATCGGCACAGAGCACATCCTGCTCGGCTTGATCCACGAAGGCGAGGGCGTCGCGGCAAGGTGCCTCGACTCGCTTGGCATCACACTCGGAGCTGCTCGAGCAGGTGTGAAGGAGGCCATCGGTACGACCAGCGGCACTCCTTCTGGCAAGCCGCCGTTCACCCCGCGAGCGAAGAAGGTTCTCGAGCTATCTCTACGAGAGGCGCTCCAGCTCGGGCACTCCTACATCGGTACCGAACACCTGCTGCTCGGCATCCTCCGGGAGGGGGACGGTGTTGCGGTCCAGGTGCTTTTGTCTCTCGGAGCGGACCTGGGACGAGTCCGCCAGCAGGTCCTGCAAATGATGTCCGGCTTCCAGAGCAGGGTTGACCTTGGCAGACGCGCCTTGGGGATCACACCCTCAGGTCGGGCGGCAGAGGACGCACTCTTGCTGAAACTGCTGTGGAACTCGAACATGATCCGTCAGCCCGAGAATGAAGCCGAACAGTCGATCTGGAATGAATTGATCGAACGATTCGATCTAAATGCGGAGGATGATTCCTGACACGACTGCTCACACGTTGAGCAAGCGATGTTGAGGAGGAACGAGCTCACTGGGCAGTGACTTCGATGGCCGCTCATGAGGGATCGCTGAGAGGCGCCTGGCGGTCACGTTCCTCTCGGACCGCGCCTAGCACCTCTAGCTCGATCCGATCCTTTGGTCGCCCGGCAGCACGCTTCATGCGAATCAAGTCGTCGAGGTGGCAGACATCGACAAGGACGCCGTCACCGAGGTCAAACCGCACCGCGTTGGCGGCCAGCTCTTCAAAGTCTCGGACACCAGCCGGTAGCCCGAGAATGTCGACCGGACCGAGGGACGTCGTGAACGTGAAGTTCTGGCCACGCTCGAGGGCCTCGGCATCGAGGATGAAGGGGACCTCCTCGTCGACCCCTCGGAGCGTTGCCGAGAGTTCCATGAGCGCCGCGGCGAGGCGTTCGAGGTTTGGATGGCTGCGCTCGTAGCAGACGTCCACGTCGTTCGTGACGGTTGGTGAGCCCCAGAGCCGCCCTGCGACACCGCCGATGACGACGAATCGAACGCCATGGCGCACCAACGTGCCGAGCGCGGCAACTGGGTCATACGCCATTTCGAACCTCCACGGCGAGGTCCAGGCGAGCGAGTGCCGACGCCTCATCGACCAGCTCGCGCGCGCGGTCCGACGGGGAGAGGGCGAGGAACCGCCGGATCTCAGTACGGTCGATGCCGATCCCCACCGAGGGCAACGCCTCAAGGTCCTCATCACACGCCCGGAGCAGCCGGTCGAGCGTGCTCACTCGAGGGTCGTCCTTTCCTCGCTCGATCCGAGCGATGGTGGGTTGGGCAACCCCCGAACGGGCCGCGAGTGCCCTTTGAGACAGCCGAGCCCGTCGCCGAGCGAGCGCGACGACCCGGCCTGCGTCCATGCATCTATGATAGCGAATTCACTATCAGAGTCGGCGGAGGAAAGAGGGGGCTGGCCCCTGTTCAGACCGGCGACCTCGGCGTCGTGATGACGCAGCGGGCCGCTGGGCTCCGAGGTCCCACGTCGGTCCGCGAAGCTCGAGGCGCTCGGCGTCAACTGTCACTCCCATGCCACAGTTGAGGCGGATCTCGTTCGATCCCTCACTGAAATCTTCCCTGGCGGATCTATGAAGGAACTGGGGGCATTGGCTGCGATAGTGACGCTGGCACTGGCCGCCGTGTGGATCGATCACAAGAGCCGCCTCTCCCAATTGAGGGCAAGGTCAAGTTGATGAGCCAGGACCGGTCCGTCACCAACGATTCCCTAGACACCGACCACAAGACCTCGGGGCACAGCGACACCCTCGATCGCCCCGGTCGATCGTGAGTGGCTGTCGGAGCGCTTGGTCGAGTTCAAGGAACTCCTTCTGTACCTCCGCGCCCATTGATACGTCCATCCGCTGAGCGGCAACGGCATTCAAACGAAGGAGTTCGCCAAGCCGCTGGCGACGACATCCTGAGCGAACTCGGTTCTCTCCTCAAAGGCGCGCGAAACTGCCATGCACCATCCAACTCACAAGGAGGGGTGACTTCGACGTCGACTCCTAAGGGCTACGTCTGATCTTGGCTAGAGAGCCGGGCGACATCGGCGATGTCCTGTGGTCGACCGCTCGCGCGCTTGTTGGCGATGAGATCCTCACGCCCGATGATCGGCACTTGCCGGCCATCAATCTCCACCTCGACCCGCCGAACCCAGGCGGCTTCGAACGAAACACCATCTATCTCTGTGAGGATGTCAATGCGGTAGGGGGGGTAACCGAGTTGCACGACCGAGTCAGGTCGATTGAAGTCGTCAGCCGTGAGTCCGAGGCTCCCGAATCCGAACTCCGTCAGTGCCTTGATCACCCGTGAGGCGTTGTCATCGCTGATCCACACCCATGCATCGAGGTCGCCAGTCAGTCTTGGCAATCCGTGAGCTGCCAGTGCATAGCCGCCAACAATCAGGAACCGCACCTCATTGTCGAGAAACAACCCGACAAACTCGTTGAAGTCTTGATCCAGCTGCATCATCACCCCCGAACATCTGCCTTCGGAGGATCTCGACGGCCGCGATGCGCTCGCTTGGGTCCTTGGTCAACCAAAACTCGAGGTCGTCAACCTGGCCCGCCAACTTGGATTTCGATGCAACCACCGCAATGCGTCGTCGTTTGCTGGAAGGCACACCACCATTCTACCGGCGACCCGGTCCAATCAATGAGCTTGATAGGCGCGTGGCCGACCGTTGCCTTGTCGTGCCGCAAATCGACCACGGAGCGGACTCACTCAACTTGGAAACCGCCGAAGTCACTGGAGTGAGTTCGGTCGGAGCAAGGGCTCGTCGCGTCATGCGTGGTGCACGGTTGGAGATTCACGGCGCGATCGACGACGTGGTCCTGCCTCGACGCGCACCGGGATCGCTCAGGTCGCCTTGAGCGTGCTCCAGGTTCGGCGGTCGTCCTGCAGTGCGAGCTTGAACTCGCGACTCCGATACTTGAGCGTCGCGATGATGCGGTGGTGGTTGTCAGGCGCGACCCTTGGGATCGAGAGGTGCGGTCCGAAGTCCGTGAGCAGCTGCCAGGTCCGTCCGTCGTTCTTCGAGACGAAGATCTTGCCGTCGCGCGAGCCGCGGTACCGCACGGCAACTGAGCGGCTCGTCGCAGCGTCGGCGTCGGGCGCGTCAAGCGCTCCGGCGAGCACCGTGGTGCTGAGCGCCATGGTGGCGGTCGTGCGGAGGAAGGCGCGTCTGTTCATGTGGTTCTCCGTTCTCAGCCGCGCGCCGGATAGACGCCTTGGAGCGCGATGATGAAGTTCAGGGTGAGGTAGGGGGGCATGTTGTTGTGGGGCTGGCTGCCGCCCGTGGGATGGAGGGCGGACCCGTCCAACTGGCCCGTGGCCGCGCCCGCGGTATACGCCGTCGCGCCTCGGCTGAACCCAGGCGTGGCCGGCACCGAGCCGGCGGGGGAGAGCTGGTCGCCGGGATTGCCCGTCGCGTTCGCACCGTGGTTGTGCGCGGGGAGGTTCGTCTGGAGCAGGGTCACCGTGGACTCGCCACCGGCCTCTCCGAGTTCCCTGAGTGAGAGTCCAAGTCCCTGGCCGGCGTGCATCGGGGCGGCGCCCTGGAGGTTGGGCAGGCCGAACGTCGCAATCCCGTCGCCGCCGTAGGTCGTCCCGAGGAGCGAGAAGAGGGCGGTGTTCTGCGAGATCGCAAGGAGCTGGCCGTTGCAGAACGCCCAGCCGGTTGGCGCGAAGTTGCCCGCGAAGATCCGCATCTCGGCGACGAAGGGGTTGGTCATACGGTCTCCTAGCTGTGGGTCGGGAAGATGCCCTGCAGGGCGATGACGAAGTTGACCACGAGGTACGGCGACATGTTGTCGTGTGGCTGCCCGCCGCCGGCGCCCGCGAAGGCGCGGGGGTCAAGCGCCGCGGCGGTGCCGGGTGGGGCGAAGTTCGTCGTCACCGCGCTCGCCTCGATCGCCACCGCCGGGCTCGACGCGTTGGCGCTGGCGGACGAGACGCCGACCAGGTGGGTGTGCGACGGCGTCTCTGTAACGCTGAGCAGGTGGGTCTGCTCGCCTCCAAGCTGGCCGAGGGTGAACGCTGCGCCTCTGTGTAGGGGCGAGCGGCCCTGGAGGTTGGGCAGGGCGAAGTTCACACTCCCGTCACCTCCGTACGTCGTCCCGAGGATCGAGAAGAGCGCCTGGTTCTGGTTGATCGGCAGCAGCTGCCCGTTGCAGAGCGCCCAGCCCTTCGGCGGGAAGTTGAAGCTGACGATCTTGATTTCCCCCAGGTACGGTGTGGCCATAGTTGCTCCCTACTGGGTCGGGTACACGCCGAAGAGCGAGATGATGAAGTTGACGACGAGGAACGGCAGCATGTTGTCGTGGGGCTGGCTGCCCCCGGTAGTCGAGACCTCGGCGGCAGCCATCGTGACCTGAGGCGCGGCGAGCGCGCCGTAGGCGAGCTGCGGGGTCGATGCCCAGACGCCGCCCGTCGGGTCCGTCGCGGTGCCGCCGTCGCTCGTCCCGACCCCCTGGTGGGTGTGCACCGGGATCTGTGAGGTGAGCAGCGTGACGGCCTCTTCACCGGCTTGCTGACCAATGATGAAGACGTTGCCCTGGTGGACCGGCACGCGCGACGAGAGGTTCGGCAGCGCAAAGGTGTTCTGGCCGTCGCCGCCGTAGGTCGTCCCGATCAGGTTGAACAACTCCTCGTACTCGGAGATCGGCAGCAGCTGCCCGCTGCAGAAGAACCAATCCACGGGGGCGAAGTTCCCGCCGAACATCCTGATCTCGCCAATATACGAAGTGGCCATGGGTCACCCTCCTGCCAGGTCGCCATCGGGGCGTCGTGCTCGATTGAAGACTGCCTCGTACCGCGCGCCAGCCGAGTCGGGCTCGATCGGCACGATGAAGAGCTCGACGACGCCGAACTTATCGTGCTCGAGCTCGTAGGAGCGCTGGCCGAGCTGACGATCGACGGGGCCCCGGAGCCGGACGGAGAACGTCTCCCACTCCCCGGCGATCTCTCGCTCGGTTACCTCGTAGAGAGTGAGGGCGACGTTGGGGTGATCGTGCACGCGGACGGCGGAGCCGACCTGCCGGGCAAGATCGTCGCGGGAGAGCTGATCGATCGTCACGGCGACCATGCCATCTGCAGGTGCAGCCCCTGCTCGCCGACCACCACGAACCCCAGCCGGTGGTAGAGCCGGCGCGCCGGGTTCGAGCACAGCACGTAGAGGGTGACGCGACGGTCCTCAGCTCGGGCGGCTTCCAGCACCTCGCCGAGCAGCCTCGAGCCGATTCCCTGCCCGCGAGCAACGGGAACGAGCGCGACGTCCACGACGGTCACCTCGCCACGGGTCGCGTCCACGAGGAGCCTGCCGACGGCCACGCCGTCGAGCTCCACGATCTCGTCGCGTGCACTCGGATGTGCCGAGCGATACGCCGCTCGCCGCACAGCCCACTGGCTGGCACAGAACGCCGAGCGCTGCTCGTCGGGCCACCCGAGCACGTCGAGGTCATCGCGCGTCGACGCGTAGAGCGTTCGGAGGAACGCCTCGTCGAGGGCGGTGGCCGGTCGGCGCGCGATCACCCGGCTCGCGATGGGGTTGGCCGTCACCGGGTCGCCCCATGGGTGTTCACGTACGTGTAGCGATCCGCTGGGTGCGGGGGGCTCGTCGTGCCGTCCGGGACGACCACAAAGACGTTCCAGATGCCCGCCTTGGCTCCCGTCGGCGTCTTGGCCGTGATCTCGGTCCCCGACACCACGTGCACGGCGGTCGCCCTGAGGGATCCGTTGCCGGTGCCATGGCCCTGTCCGAAGACGACGATCGATCCCGGGACGAAGTCGTTCCCCGAGATCGTGACGGGCGAGCCGCCCTTGACCGGTCCCGAGTTCGGGCTCACGCCCTGCACCCACAGCGCGTAGTAGGTGAAGTGGTCCGCCGTTGAAAGTGCGCTCTTGCCTCCGCTCGTGACGACCCAGAGGTTCCAGATGCCTGGCTCCGCCCCGCCACTTGTGCTGCACGTGATCTTCGTCGACGAGACCACGACGAGGTTGAGGCACTTCTTCGCGACGTAGCTCTGGCCGATCCAGACCGTCGCGCCCGCCTTGAAGTTGGTGCCCGTGATCGTGAGGGCCGTGTGCCCGGTCACCGGCCCCATTTGCGGACTCACGCTGGTAACCGTCGGGGCCCGTCCGACCGGCGACTTGACCGTCTGTGTCACGCCCGACGACGTGCTGCCGGCGAAGTTTGTGTCGCCGCTGTAGGTGGCCACCAGCGTGCGGTTGCCGGTGGTCGTGAGGGTGATCGAGCACGCACCTGCGGCGACGGGCGCCGTGCACGAGTCGACCCCGTCGGTCACCGTCACGTTGCCCGTCGGGGTCCCGGCGCCAGGTGCGTCCACGCTCACCTCGAACGTCACGCCGACTGGCTGTCCCTTCACCGAGGGATTTGGTGTGTTCGCGGTGATGGCGGTGGACGTCGAGGCCTGGTTGACCGTCTGAGCGGTCGCGGGCGATGAGGTGCTCGCATTGAAGTTGCCGTCCCCGGCATACGACGCGGTGACCGATATCGAGCCCGCCGACGTGATCACGAGCGGGCACTGACCCGCTGCGACCGACGCGGTGCACGTGTCGACGCCGTCACTCACGGTGACGTTCCCGGTCGGGGTGCCTGCGCCTGGCGTGGCCGGACTCACCTGGTAGATCACCGTGACGGGCTGTCCGACCACCGACGGACTCGGGGAGGCCGACGTGATCGTCGTCGTCGTGCCGTCCGGCGAGACGGACACCGTGTCAGCGCAACTGGTGTTGGCCCCGCTCACCTCAGCGTTCAGCGCGTCGGGGTCGACGGCGCACGCGCCGCCTGGGCGGGGGTTGGCGTACGTCGCCGCCGAGCTGCCCGAGGCTGTGACCTGCACCGAGAACGTGCCGCCGGAGGCGAGCGTGTAAGGGCCGCTCGCAGTGCACGTGAGGTCCGCGCCCGAGATCGAGCAGTCGAGCCTCGGGTCACTCGAGACGGAGCTCGCGTAGGTGAGACCCGCGGGCAGGTTGTCCAGGACGACGGTCGACCCGGGGCCGAAGACCGCGCTGCCGACACCGTTGTTGGCGACGGCGATCGTCCACGTCCAGGGCTGCCCGGTGACCGCGGACCCGCTCACGCTGTCAGTCTTGACCGCGGAGAGCTCCGGGCACAGGACCGTGACGGATGCCCCCGCGACCGCGTTGTCGACCGACGCCGACGCGCTCTCGTTGTTGCAGGAGCCGTCCGGCGTCAGCGTGGCCGTGGCGGTTCCCGATACCTGGATCGTCGTCTGCTCGGCGCTGAGCGTGCCGTGCAGCGCCGAGCCCCAGGTCACGGGCACCCCGACCATCGCCGAGACGTCGGCCGAGGTGAGGGTCTGGCTGCTCGAGTCCTGCAGGACGCTCGCCTCCAGGGTGCTCGCCTGATCCGACTGGATCGTTGAGGGGCTCGGGGTGTCCGAGAGCGTGATCCACGGCGAGCTCGAGAGCGTCCCGCCGCTTGTGTTGACGGTGTCGCAGCCCGCGGTGTTCGGGCCCGAGTTGCAGCCCCACCAGTCATCGGTGGCGGAGGCCGTCCCCCCGCGGACGCCGATGCCGCCGCCGATGGCTGCGGAGTTGCCGACGATCCGGTCGAAGTTGGCGGTGAGCGACCCGCTGCCAACGTAGATGGCGCCGCCGATGCCGATGGTCGCGTTGTTGCCCGTGAAGGTCGAGTTGTCGACGGTGAACGTCGTGGCAGTGACGCCGATCTGGCCGAGGAAGAGCGCACCCCCCGCGCTGCCCGCTGCGCCGGAGTGGTTGCCCGTGAAGGTCGAGCCGGTGATGTCGAGCGTGCCGCCCTCGGCCGTGTAGACGATCGCTCCACCAGCCTCATTGCAGAGGTTGTTCGAGAACGTCGAGTTGGTGATCGTGACATTGCCTGCTGGGCTCCAGTTGATACCCGCGCCGCTGTTGTTGCCCGAGCACCCGTTCCCCGACACCAAGGACTCCGACAGCGTCAGCGTGTCGCCGGGCCCGCCACCGAGGATGGCGCCGCCGCCGAAGGCCTGTGCCTCACCTCCAGTGATCGTGACCCCGCTGATCGAGATCGCGACGCTGCCCACGACGTTGGGATCGAGATTGAAGACACGGGCAGTCGGAGATGTCTGCTGGATGACCGTTGAGGCGCTCCCGGCACCCTGGATCGTGATGTCCGCGCCGACTGCGGTGCCCACGTCCAGCTCTCCTGCAGTCAGTTGGAAGGCGCCGGTTGGGACAGTGATCGTGTCCGTGGTGCCACTTGCACCTGAGCACCCACCAACATCGGATCCGCTGTTCGCTGACGCGATCGCGTCGCGAAGCGAACACCCAGGTCCGGATCCATTGAGGTCGGCCGTCGTGGTGACGGCGATCGTGCCAGCCGCGAACGCCACCGAGGGGAGCACCAGGTTCGTGAGGGCAACAATGATCACTGAGCACGACGCAATGGCACCGACTCGGCGCCAGCGGTGCCGCGTAGCAGTGGACTTCGAACCCGACGCGTCGTGCATCATCGCGGACCCCCAATCTCCGCATGTTCGTAGCACAGATCCGCGATCGATGCTGCAGCGAACGACGACAGGACGACAGCGTCAAGCTGGCTAACAGCCGGCGTCGCGTGTCCGGCAGGACGGCTGAGCGACAGAGCTCGCTGAGAGTGAGTTCGATTCAGGATCGAGGTCGACGCGCATGTCCGCATCGAAGCACCACAGCAACGCAGTTGATCGGACGGCCACGGCTTGACCTGCAATGAGACGGAGTTCGATTGCCCACGCAATCCAGCCACGACCGCATCGCCAGCGGTTACTCGTGCGCCACCTGCATGGACCTGCATGTGGTGACCCACGGGTAAGCAGGGCGAACCCGGATCAGAGGGATTCATGTTTCCCGTTCGAGGCACCGGGGGCATTGCTCACACGTTGGCCATGGGCGCACGTCCCTCGCCGGCAGAGGAGGAATCGCATGAGGAAGAGCCGATGGGCACTGCCAGGCATTGCACTGGCATTCGTCTTGATTGCAGGAACCAACGCAGGCGCGATGCTGAACGCTGGCAGCGGTGCTGGTGCCGGCACGGCACAGGTGACACCGATCGTGGACGACTCGCTCCAAGCCCTCTCGACCACGATCGGCGGTGCGGATGTCGTCCCGACCGCGAAGACGATCACGCACTGGAACGGCACGACGCTGGATGCACACAATGGGGTCACCTACAGCTACAACATGGTGGGCTCGAATCCGAACACGTGCTCGGGGAGCGCGTGCGCAACGACGATCCAGGCCGACATCACGCCGATCAACGTGAACATAGACGGGCTCTCCTTCAATGGCACCGATGTGGTGCCGGCGACCTTGGCCTCGCCGCAGTTCGCCGGCAATGACTACGGCTCAACGCCCTTTGCGACCGCGGGCGCGAGCAATTTGCCCAGGGGACCGGGCGGCACGCTCTCCCAGGGTGACGCGGGGCAGTCGCTGCAGCTTGAGGACGCGACGATGCGAGCACAGTTCAACCGAACAGGGGCCGCCAATCCGTATCACCTGGTGCTGCACCCGAACGTGCTCCCGGCGGTGACGATCAACGTGCCGTCGAACCAGGGCACCCTGTTGCAGAGTGGGCGGGGGGTCATCTTCCCCAGCATCGACATCGGTTGGTGGAGCGCTCAGATCCAAAATCTCATCTCACAGTCCGATCCGACCCACCTCCCGATCTTCCTCACGAACAACGTCATGCTGTTCGAGGGCAAGAGCCCGCTCAACTGCTGTGTGATCGGCTTCCACGGGACGAAGAACAAGAACACCGGATCGAACGGCTCCGAGACAAGGACCCAGACGTTCGCATGGGCCTCCTGGGTCCAGCCAGGCTTGTACTCGCGAGCGAACGGCGGAACCGACTGGGCGCTGCAGGACATCCACGCGCTGAGCCACGAGATCTCCGAATGGGCCGATGACCCATTCGTCAACAACACCGTCGAGCCGTGGCTGACACCGACCGCCCCGCAGTACGGCTGCAGCAACCTTCTTGAGACGGGTGACCCTGTGGTGGCCATCGGTTTCGCGATGGGCACCAACAGCTTTGAGCAGGGCACCAACCCCGACGGGACGCAGAGTGCCGACGGGTACTACCACCCAGAGGATGAAGCATTCCTCCCGTGGTTCATGCGAAGCGCCCCGAACACGATCTCGGAGGCCACTCAGAGCCCGTCGGCGAACATCGGGCGCTACACCTTCATGGGCGACCTGAACCCGTTCCCAGGCTTCCGAGCACCAGCGACGGGCTGCTAGGAGGCTCCCGCAGTCATCAGCGCAGCACGTTCCAAAGTCGCAGCCGGCCCGGCCCCGATCGAGCTCATGACCCGATCGGGGCCGCGCCGCGTTCGCGCGACCTTGAGCTTGCCGACCCTGGGGGCCGGACAGGGCCAATGGCCGACAACTCGCTTCCACAAGTGCATGGGGTCGAGCAGCGACGACCGATTGCTGTCTCCATGAGCATGTCTGAAGCAGAAGAACGGGTGGTGCTGCAGGGGCGCTGACGTCATCGAACGAGGAGTGACCTGGATCTCGACAGGGAGCTCATTGAGTGAGTTGGCTGGTTGCTGCGCTGCTCGATGCTGGGAGCGGCTCCGCCCGGTCGAACGCCACCCAACCGGAGAGGGCTTCGCGTCGCGCTTGCTCGGCGCGATAGCCCCCTCGCAGCCCGAAGAGCCGCTTGGCGTACAAGAGGTAGGCGAGCACCAGGACGTTGATCACGAAGGCGACGATCTTGAATGCGCTGACTCCCTTTGAGAGCTCGAAGATCTCGAGGGGGATGAAGGCGGCGACCGCGACGCTGGTCAGGTACTCGGCCCACCTGCGATTCCGCCAGAGCCCCACCATCTCGACGGCCTCCAAGGCGGCATAGGCAGCCAAGATCAGGCCGAGACGGATGAGGTGGGACGGGGAGTAGCTGAACGCCCGGCTGAAGTAGCCGAGGATGCCACGCGCCTGGCTCGCGCCCTGATCGCCGCCGGACAGGTCGTTCATGATGTTGACGTAGTCCCGGTGCAGCGCCGTGCTGTTCGATGCGAAGGAGAACAAGGCGATCGCGAGGAGGCCGAATGCGACGACGTGGATCGCGCGGTCGATCGCGATGATGCGCAACACGAATCGGTCGCGCAGGATCGGACCTCGTGCGGGCAGCTCGATCTCGTCTCTTGACTCGACGTGCTCCCGACCTGGGTGCTCGGGGATCGGTTGGTGCACCCAGTCGTCGCAGCGCAGGCACCGATGCCACCGCGCACCGTCGAGTGCTCGAACGAAGCCCTGGTCTGTCTCGGTGACATTCGCGGAGTCGGTCCCGACGAGCGCGTGTCCTTCGAGGCCGCAGACGATCAGCTCGAACCGGAGCGATGGCTTGTAGAACCTCGGCACGTGCCCATTCTTGCCGGAGCGGCTTGCTGCGAGAGCACGCATCGGTGCGACGTACGTGCAGATCTCGCAAACGGGCTCACAGGACGTGCTGTGGTGCGCATGATCCGCAGTTGAGGTGCCGGACGTCGCCACCTGGCGCGACGAACCGGGACGACCGACGTCACGCTATGGACACGAGAAGACCTCGGCGTAGTCGCACCCACCAGCCAGCGCTCCACGATACGCCGCCAGGCCCTCCACCGCCCGATCGAAGCGGTAGTGCTCGAGCTGGGACGCGTAGCACGCGACGGCATCGAGCTTCCGACGGATCTGGTCGTCGATCGGACGCACCACGTCGAACCAGGCGAGCGGCGTCCACACCTCGTAGCAGTACAGGACGCTCCCCACCTGTGAAGCGGCGATGCCGTCCCTGGCTGCGTTGCATCCGGCCACATGATCGGGGTGGTTCTCGTCGCGGTGTGGCGCGTAGACGATCCCAGCGCCCAGGTCGTCGATCATGGCGGTGATCGCTTCGGTGGCGGCCGACATCGAGGTCTCGAGCTCCCCGTCAGGCAGGCCGAGGAATCGGTGGTGTGCGACGCCGAGCACAGCGGCCGCCGCGAGCGACTCCGCCTCGCGGATCGCCCGTGCCGCTCCGTGGTCGAGCTGGCCGACTCCGGCCTCGCCCGAGGTGAGCCACAGGACGCTCACCTGGTCGCCCTCTTCTACGTGCGCGGCGATGGCACCGCCGCAGCCGATGGACTCGTCGTCGGGGTGCGGCGACACGACGAGCACGTTCACGTCGCGACCGGCCCGTCCGCCAGCGCCCGCATGCGCGCGTAGGCGCCCGGCCGCGCCAGCAGCTCGTCGGGCGTCCCGTGCTCGACGACGCGTCCGTGCTCGAGGACCACGACGCGGTCCACGTGTCGGATCGTCGACAGCCGGTGCGCG
>Ga0208219_1000010_pt1 | contig 133853 bp, 120 predicted proteins | sample NGESurshal072012_7_FD_184469 | JGI IMG/M metagenome (GOLD analysis project Ga0208219, IMG submission 184469) | Arctic peat soil microbial communities from Barrow, Alaska - NGEE Surface sample 53-2 shallow-072012 (SPAdes) | ecosystem: Environmental > Terrestrial > Soil > Wetlands > Peat ... | reverse complement strand
CCTCTACGACGAAGATGCAGCGTGGTCGCAGCGTCAGGCTGCCGCCGCTTGACAGCTTCGGGTCAAGGGGTGTCTAGCCACGTTCCTTCACGTTGCCGTGACTACAGGGGCGAGAAGAGGTGAGCTCTGCGGGCTCCACTGGAACTCGATCGACTACGTCGCGGGAACTGTCACTATCGCCCGATCGGTCATCGAGGGCTCGAAGGGTGCGGTCATTGAGAAGGACACGAAGACGCATGCCATTCGGCGCCTCGCTCTCGACACGACAACGGTCCAGCTCCTACGAGAACACCACGACCGGTGCCAAGCTCGGGCAGTGGCATGCGGCGCCGTGCTTCCAGAAACGGCGTACGTGTTCTCCCGTTCCCCTGATGGGGCATCACCGTGGGTGCCGAATGAGGTCACAAAGGAATACATCGGTGTCCGCAACGGCATCGGTCTCCAGTCCATCCGGCTTCACGACCTGCGTCACTTCGCCGCGACGAGGCTGCTTGCCGCGGGCGTTCCTGTGCGAACGGTGAGCGGCCGGCTTGGTCACAGCAATGCATCGACAACGCTCGGCACTTACGCACACTTCCTTGTTGAATCCGATCGAGATGCAGCAAACACGCTTGAGGAGCTCCTCAAGCGTTTCGGCCTCGCCTGGACCTTGAGAAGGGTTGACGAGTCGCCCCTCCTCACTTCAGCAAGCAGGGCGGGGCGAGGTCGTCGAGGTAATGCGCACAAATCCGGCGATCGGGGGCACTGTTACCTTGCTTCGGTGAGCACCCAGGTCATTGTCCTCAACGGCGCCTCTTCGTCAGGCAAGACCTCGATCGCTCGGTGTCTTCAGTCGATGTTGACGACACCTTGGCTCCACCTCGGCATCGATGACCTGATCAGGGCGCTGCCCGACAAGGGGATCGAGGATGGATCTCTGCTCTCTATCAGCGAAGCCGGACAGGTCGAGGTAGGCCGTGGCTGGAGGGCCCTTGAATCGTCCTGGTACATCGGAGTTGCCTCGATTGCTGCCAGCGGGACTGGTGTCATCGTTGACGATGTACTTCTTGACGGTGGAGCGAGTCAGGATCGGCTCCGTACTGCCTTTGGCGGACTGGGGGTGTTCTGGGTCGGTGTGAAGTGCGACCGCGACGTTGCAAGGGCCAGGGAGGCATCGCGGCCAGATCGAATAGCGGGCATGGCCGAATCGCAGGCGGCCGCTGTGCACGAAGGCGTGGTGTACGACGTGATCGTGGACACGAGCCGTGCCACTTCCCAGGCGTGCGCTGCCGAGATCCTCGCCAAAGCTTCAAAGGTGGTTTGAGTCCCACGGTGCCATCGTCCCGGCGGTAGGGGCGCCTTCGCCAGAACCGGGGCCAAGTCTTTTCGGCAACGTCGGATCGCGATGTTCCACCGTGAGAGCAGCCGATTGGAGGACACCATGAAGCATCGGTCGGCATTGTTCAAGGGCAGCGTGGGCTTGCTCGCGGCGTCGTGGATCGTCCTGGCAATCGCCCTCTTCTTGACCTGGTGGACGGTTTCGTGGATCGTTCCCCCGATTACCCAGCCCCCACCCTCTATTACCAATGGCTTCTCGGGGCTTTGGGGATGGGTGAGCCTCGCTTCATGGATCGCCCTGACCTTCGGCTTCGCGCTCCGCGCTCCGCGCTCCGCGCTCCGCGCTCCAGTGTGGATTCGGCACATTGCTTCAATGGCGACAATGGCGACTGAAATCAAGGGTCTCGGGGTGACCGCCATGCTTTGTGGCGCACTTGAACTGGCCGGCAACTTGCTTTTTATCTCTGCTGCACCGAAGACTCACATCGCAATGCCCGGGCAGATTGCTACTCGTGGGATTGGTCTGGATCTTGCGATGGCTTGCGGCTTGGCGATCGTCGTTGGCGGCGCGCTGATGCTCGCTTCGGTCCGACGCAGCACGCGTGCCATGCCGTTGCCACCCGGCCCGAGAGAGCTCGATTCTGTACATGACGTAGGTGGACGCAAGGCGACATAGCACCATCCCGGATGTGCCTTCGTTCCGAGGCAGCCAACTCGAGCAAGCATCTCGAAGAACATCTCTGCCAGGCGAGCTGCATCAGGGTCGTCGTAGCCGCGACCCTCGTAGTTGAAGCTCCCCTCGATGGGGTCCTCGTGACTCCGTCTTGCTCGGAACTCGACGCGGGCACCCCGCAGGCTTGCGAAGGTCGTCGAGTAGCGACGTGACTTCGTGATGAGCTGGCCGCGGTAGCCGAAGGTATGGGCGTGCTCTCGGAGCCGGAGGGCTCGGAGGTCCTTCGTGCCGCCGAGCCTCCATGCGGTCAGTGCCAGGCGTCGAAGGTGCTGTGAGGTCTGCAGCCGCTCGATCTCGCGGCGGCTCGTGAACGGCCGTGCGAACGCAACCGTGCCGTCCGTTGTCTTGGTCGCGTACTTGGCGAGGTAGCCAGCGATTCGTCGGTCGTCGCCCTCCACGCTCGAGAGGTCCGAGACGTCGATCTGGCTCCCCCAGCACCGTGACGGGCCGTCGAGCCCGTTGACCCTCGTGCTTCGTACGACCGATCGAAGCCTCGTCTCGAGGCGATCCACCGTCAGCCACGTCGGTGGCTCGCTCTCAGGACCCTCTGCACCGTCGGCTCTGAGCAGTGCGTGGAAGTGCACGAGGCCGCGTCGCTGGAGCTCGGCGACCTTCAGGTAGTGCACCTGGACGACGCGACCGAGCTCGGTCGTGGTGATGCCTGCTGACAACGCGAGCTGTCGGCGCAGCCGTACCATGGTCCGGTCCCAGAGATGCGATGACGTCGCGTTCCAGAGAACCGCTCCTCGGTCGTCGAAGCACGCCTCGCACAGCGGGGCGCCGAGAGGTTCGGAACCGAGCTCGTGGACGTCACCTCGGCAGGTAGAGGAGCTCGTAGACCGTGGTGCGACTGATCCCGAGGTTCTCCGCGACCTCGCGCACGGTGAGGAGCATCGATGGTCCAGGACAGCCTGACGGTGCACTACCTCCGTCGCCCGCCGATGTCTCGAACTGAATGTCGATTGTGTCCCGCATGACTATCCCTCCGGGTCGCGGTATCTCCGCCCCCTATAAGGAAAGGCAATCCAGAGGCCCAAATCGTGCAAAAAAAGTTCAGGCTCGAGATTCATCCTCCATACGCGTCATACGGCTCAGGAGTGGTCACCAGCGTCACAAGGCTTGACAGTGCCGGCACCGGAGCCAGCTTCAGGGTGAAAATCAGAGGGCGATCTTCATCTTTTCGACTTACGTCCTTCAAGTTCAAGAGTTGAGGCGGCCGATCGAGTTTCGCACTGGCTGAAGATGGACGACGCCACTCCTGGGGTACAGTCCGGGCCTTGTTGGGGCGCGACACGTGCCTCCTGGGGGAGGCGCGTGATGAGTAAGGCTCTTAACGAGGGGCGCGGTGTTCGCCCGTTGGCGGCATCACGGGTGATGCGTGCGATCGGATCTGCAGCATTGGTCACGACGATGGCAGCCGCAGCGTCGGCGCAGATTGCCCCAGCGGGTGCCGCGACGGTGCGACATGACGAGCACTCGGCAACCCGAGTGCTCGCTCACCGCACGAGTCCCCACGTGCCCTGCACGGACACCTGGCTCGGCGGGACCGGTCAGTGGAGCGTTAGCGGCTCCTGGTCGGCGGGAACTCCCCAGGGCGCAAATGACGCAGTCGTCTGCATTACGGCGCCGGGAAGCGATGTAGAGGCTCTGGGCCAGGACATGGCTGTCGGTGAGCTTGTGGTCGGTGCGAGCACTGGATCCCCCGCGACCCTGTCGCTCATTTCTAACAACTCTACCGCGACGTACATCGGTGTGACATCGGACAGCGTGATCGAGCCGACGGGCATCGTGGACATGGCATCAGGGAGTGATTCGTCGACGGGCATCTCCAACTTCTACACCAGTGGCGCCGCGATCGTGACGAACGACGGGACGATCGAGACGTCCGGGTACCAGGCGGACCTCTATGCGAACATAACGAATGCCTCGAGCGGCACGCTCAGCTTCGATGCGGACGAGACGCAGAGCACGCAGACGATCGTGAACGATGGGTCCCTGACCGTCGACACCGGGATGGGCCTCGAGCTGGACGGCCTGGCATTCACGCAGTCGTCGGGGTCCATCGACAACCTCGGGAGCATCGTCCAGAACGCCACGTCGTTCGACATGGCCGGCGGCGCAGAGACCCACAACCCCATCGAGTTCACGGGTGTCCAGTTCACGGACGCCGGCGGAACGGGGACGTTCCTCCTCAAGGCAGAGAACACGATTGACGGAACCATCCCGGCTGGGCAGACGGTCACGTTGGCGTCCACGACCGGCGTCGGGACGGACACCAACTTCGGCGGAGCGCACGTCGTGAACCGGGGCAAGCTGGTCCTCGACGTCGAAGTCAGCGGCCCGACCAACCAGATCGGTGAATCGCCGCTGCTGAACTACGGGACGTTTGACATCGAGGCCGTCGCAGCGGGTGCGGTGCTTACCGCGCCGATCACGAATGAGGTCGGCGGCCTGCTCGATGCGACCGGCCCAGGGTTCGTCATGAACCAGAACCTCACCAACGATGGACGGCTGACGCTCGGGGCTGGCACGGTCATGACGGACAGCGGCTACCCCATCGTGGAGGGCCACGTCGCGACGCTCGGCCTGACCATCGGCGCGCACGACTCCTCGGTCACAGCCGATGGCGGTACTACGTTCTCGCTGGCCGGCACGCTGGCCATCTCGACGACGAAGGCGCTCGCGAAGGGGACCAAGGTCGTGCCGATCTCCTCGCCGGAACTTGCGGTTTCGGGTCGGTTCACTGCGCTGTGGTTCCCGAATGCCGCCTACGCGGTTGGGTACAGCCCCACGTCAGTGTCCCTTACCGCAGGCACTCCCTTCACCGCCAAGGGCAAGGCCTTCAAGGCAACCAAGGGACGTAAGGCGACGTTCACCGTTGCCACGGTTGCCGGCGTTCCCGCCAAGACCACTCTCAGCGCCTCGATCAACTGGGGAGACAAGTCAGCCGCGTCCTCTGGGAAGGTCACGATCAAGGGGACAACTGCAAGGGTGACAGGCGTCCACAAGTTCCTGAAGGCTGGGACGTTCACGGTGAGGGTCACCATCAAGGACTCAAACGGCACGGTCCGCGTCGTGACCGAAAGTGTCAAGGTCGGCTAAAGAAGCGCCGTCTCCTCGGAGGACCGAGTCGGCCCGGCATGGCCGGGCCGACTCGGTCATGAGTTCGTGATCAGACTCACGACCGTATTCTCGCGCGAAAGACTGCGCCGCCTCGCTGGCGAGCGGGTCTTTTATCGTGCGCTCGTAATCGATCCGACCTGGTTGAGGACGTCAAGCTTATTGAGCACCGCGCCACCGCGACGGTTCGGGGCACAATCCCATACAGCGTGACACTTTGGGTTGCCGAGAACGATCGCCTTGCACATTCATGTACGTGTCCACAGGGCGAGGAGAAAGAGTTCTGCAAACACTGCGCGGCAGTTGCAGTCCTCCTTCACCCAGTTGAGAGGGCGGATCTGCCTGATCCAGTGATCCCGAGTGAGAGATCGACTCTGGAGTTCCTCCGTTCTTTGGACCACGACGAGCTCGTAGAGCTTGTACTCGACGCTGCAAGTCGTGACGACGTCTCAATGGCGTGAATCTTGAAGAGCTAACGGTCGAGACGGGAATGGCGCTTGGTCGATCACAGGCACCCGGACCAGGCTGGCACCGTCTCTTTTGGTCGGAGCTTGCAAGGCGTGAGAGCGCGCCCATGGCCGAGAGCGGGGTCCCGCCTTGCTTCCGCTGGTTCTCACATCAAAGTTGGCCGATTCAGATCCGCCCGTTCGCGGAGGGAACGCTCGATCGGGAGTCCTTCCTTCGGCTGGTCGAGATCCTGTTGCGACAGCCCGATGCGTCGCCCGATGGGCGTATCTGGTGCTACTACTCACCACTTGCAACGGGGGATTGGGCTCCGAAGGATCCATCGTGCTGGAAGCCACGCTTGCGGAGCTCTCCGAGCTCTATGACTGGCCCGAGGTCGACGGATCGCCGAGCAACATCTGGCCAGACGACAGATCTTGGTTCGTCTACACCGACTGGGACCTCAGCGGCACCCGCGTGAGCGGCTCCGAAGAGCTCGTCGCCTCGATCGTCGCCGACCAACGGTTGGAGTCGATCAGTTATCCGTAAGTGGTATCCCCGATCACCGGAACTGGGGTCTCCATTAGCGCGGCGGACTGGTCCTGTCAGGTAGTTTCCATTCCCAGAGAGTGGCCAGCCAAAGACGTGGCATTCGCTCCTTGCCCGAGGTGAAGACAAGACATGCCTGAGTTCCCTGCGATTACTCACGTAGCGCTAACGGTTACGAGCCTCGAACGGAGTGTTCCTTGGTACAAGGCCCTGTTCGGCTCGGACCCGATTCTTGACGAGGACACAGGTCCGTTCCAGCGTGTCGCTTGGCTTACGGGCGGCACACTCGTCGGTCTAACTCAGTTCCCTGATTTGAGCAGCACTGAGCCGTTTAACGAGCGCCGGCTGGGGCTCGATCATCTGGCTTTCGGCTGTGCCAACCGCGATGAGTTGAGAGCATGGCAAATCCATCTAGACGAACTCGGCATCCCCAACGGTGGCATCGTGGACGCGCCCCGGTACTCGGCATTGTCCTTTCGAGACCCTGACAACATCGCACTCGAGTTCTTCGCACCTCGGGGGTGACGTGCGCGTTCGCGCCCGTCACCGCGATGGGTTGTGAGTGTGGTCGTGGAGGGGGCTGATGAACATCTCTCCATGAGTCAAGACACGGGCACTCTGGTGAGTGGCTCACTACGCTTCACCTATGCGAGTAAGACAGTTAATGCTCTTGTGTTGCGCGGTGGCGATCGCCACGTCTGCGTACGTTTCGATCAACGCATCTTCTAACGGAACGGCGTCGGCGTCGGGCACGGCGGCGTGTCAAGCTGGGCAGAAGTATGGGTTGGACATGTATCCGTTCCACCCCGGCAAGGACTGGATGAGCTTTCCTCGCAGAGGCATCAGGCTGGCGTCGTCCATCGAGTCGCTCAGCCAGACATCAGGTGACCAGCGACTGGCCTCTGTCTCGCACCAACTGCTCGTCGCTGATCAAAGGAACGATCCCGAAGGTGAAGTCTTGGCAGACTTCCACCTTGACGACGCGTGTGCCCGCTACGGGTTCCACTATCAGACCGTCTCGGGCAAATTTGAGGTCGGCCACTAGGCGTTGCGGACGCTCGTGCGAAAACCAGAACGCTCTCTTGACTTCTATAGGACCGTCAAGGGGGTGCGCACTGTTCCGAAACATGGTGCCGACATCGTCAGCAATCACAACTCCAGCTTCGGGGGCACCCACGTTTGAATCGGGTCAACTGAATCGGCGCTGGTACACGAATCCGTCAGGATCGCCCGCCGAATCCACGATGGCGATGCCGACCAGCGTGCATTGCCCCGATGGCACGCATGCAGAGCCGTTCACCTCCGGGTTCCCGAAGCTCGGCAGATCCGGCGAGGAGCGGAGTCCATTGATGGATCCCCACTTCCCGGCGTGGAGCTCGACTATCAGCGGTGGCTCGTCGACTTGTCCAGAGGAACTCTGCGTGTCGCCGTTAGCACCGAATCCAACTACGCAGTTGCCCCGCGTCGAGCACGCCATGGTGGTTGGGTAACCCGGAATCGGCCCCTCTGAGGGATCCCACAGATGCGTCTCGCCGCCGAACACGGTGCCCTTTGTCCAACCTCGTGTGTCTTGCGCGACGCCAAAATACAATGGACTTCCCAGTCGACACATGCCTTTGCTCGCACACGACACCGAACCGGCCGCCGCGCAGTCTCCGCGCGTAGGACAGGCCACAGTTTCGATCCCGGAGTCATAGAGGGTGTGTCGCCATCCACGGGCGAAGGCGACCGGCAGTGCGGGTCCCCACAAACCCTCCCGCTGGGACATCACGAAGGCCTGCGTGTTCGACTTCCCGGAGGGCAACGAGCCACCGAGTGCACAGTCGGTGAGTGACCAGCCACAATCGAACGCTGTCGCCGACCCGCCAAGGCCCACGTTGAGGAGGTGCGAGCCGACGTACCAGCGGCCGCCGTCGTTGCTGAGGACCTCGACGATCGTGTCGCCTTTGGGCCTGCTTGCGTTCACGACCGCCTCGCACTCCAGCGATCGCGTGCAGGACAGGCCGACAACGATGGATGGCGTGGTCACGGCATTCGACTGAGTTGCCGTGGAAACGGCGACAACCTGAGGCAGCGACCAGCGACCGTGGCGTTCGGAAACGAAGAATGGCTGATCGAGGGAGGAATAGTCATTCGCAAACCAGTCACCGGCGGCAACGCACCCGTTGGCGCTGCAACGCAGGCGCGAGACCCCGCCGCTGCTGCGCGAGGGCGAGAAGCTCTCGCCCGGCAGCGGCCGAGGGTGCGAGAGCACCCCATCGTGCAGCGTGTACGCCACCGACCGGTAGGCCGACACATTGTCCAGATCGGAAACGGTGACGACAATCATGCAATCGCGAGGCGCCCAGCACGAGATTGCGTCTCCCCCGTTGCCTTCGTAGCGCGTTGCGGGCAGGGCGGCAGCTGGCCGCAGTATCTGGGCAGGTTGCCAGACCCCGTGGACCTCCTGGGACAGGAAAAAGTCACTGGCTACGCCGTTCGAACTGCTGATCGCAACGCATTCGGAAGGAGCCGGGCATGCCACGTCGTAAGGGTAAAACTTCCAGTTGAGGTGCTCGGTGTGCGGAAGGGAAACGGCTTCGACGACGTTTGTCCTCACGACGGAGGGCGCCGCGCCGCATCCGGCGAGCAGTAAGCCAACGACGACGAACGCCAGCAGGCCGGACGACGGGCGGATCGTTCGCTGCCTTCCTCCAGGACCCATGGCAACGATTCTGCACTACTGCGGACCACCCCACTCATTTGATCCCGGCTAGGACTTCGCACCGATCAAATCAACACTGAAGCAGTCCACCGAACACCCCGCATGGGGCGCTCGTATGTGCGGGAGGATCAAAGCTGTCAAATCACCTGTCGGAGTCGTTGAGTCGGCCTCCGACACGAACGATCCGACTGCCCGTTACAGCACGAGTTGTGAGGCGATGCAGTTTGGGGGTGCTGCGACTCAGCGGTCGCACCCGCCGCCACATACCCACCCGTGCCGACGCGTCTGTAATGCTTTGCTCATGAGGCTTGGGAGGGTGGCCTTGGTCGCAGTAGCGTTCGGCGCGCTCCTCACCGCGTGCGGCAATTCGAACGCGACAATTTCAGCCAGCTTTTCCTCCCCACAAGGAATGGCGTCCGTCGGCAACGATCTCTTCGTGGGCAACCTCTCGGATAACTACGTCTCAGACGTCAACGAGGAGTCTGGCGCCATCGTACGGAACATCCAGGGAGCCACGTATCGATTCAATGCACCTAGCTACGTCTGCTTCGATGACGGAGACCTCTGGGTAAGCAACGTGGAGGGCAACTCGATCACTGTCCTCTCTCGCAAGACATATGCCGTCGTCCGAGTCTTGTCCGCCAAGAAATACGGACTTCAAGGACCGAACCACATCACGTGCGACGGCTCGGTCGTGATCGTTGCGAACTACTTCGGCAATTCGGCCACGATCGTGTCTGCGCGCACTGGCGCGCTCATCCGAATCACCTCGGGTGACCCGTACAGGCTTCAGGACCCGGCCGGACTCTCGGTGACAGGGGGGCGAGCATGGATCCTTTGCTCAGGCTCGCAGTCACTCACCGAGATCGCACTTCCGTCTGGAGCCTTCGTTCGGCGAATCACGCGTGCGGCGGGACACTTTGATGATCCGGCAGCGATTGGCGGAGATGGGACCCACCTCTGGGTCGCGAGCGAGGGCGGAGTCAATGGCTCGGTCAGTGAGCTCTCAGTGACTACCGGAGCGTTCGTAAGAACCATCTCTGGAAGGGCTTCGCATCTCAACCAACCCAACGGGATCGCGTCCAATGGCACTTCCGTGTGGATCGCAAGTCCAGTTTCGAAGAGTGGGCTAGTTGAGATCGACGCTTCAACCGGCCGTATCATTCGTGTCCTCGGCGCTGGCATCAGCACGCCCTCCGCCAACGTGCTCACTTCGGGCAACAAGGTCTACGTCGAGAATGGATTCGATGGGGTCATCTACGAGCTCGAGGCTTCGACAGGGAAGCTGCTGCATGTCATCGGATAGGAACGCCGTGCCGAGTGGGCCCAATTGCTACTCCTTTTGCTACTCCCATGGACGACAAGGACGGACTTCAGCGAAAATGTACGAACTGCTCACCCCTTCTGAGCGGGCCAGATGGAAAGAACAGAACGCCAGTGACGACTAAGCCGAGCCTCAAATCCCAAGGTGCCGGGATCGAGACCCGGGCGGACCGCAACATCCGACCTGTTCAGAGGGTGTGCACGCTTGGTGGCTCCATCGTGCGAGTGCCTGCTTGCTACTGCTTGCTACTGAATCGTGCGGCACACGCTCTGCGGCAGCACGCACTGCGGCAGCACGCTCGTTCCCCTCGCTGACCACACCGTTGTCGTGCTCACGACGGAGGATCGATAAGGGGCCACGTGCGCAAGCGAGGGGACGCGTGGGAGCTGCGCGCCTACGCCGGGCGAGACCCCGTGTCCAACCGGGACGTATACCGAACTCGGACGTTTCGGGGCGGCAAGCGCGACGCTGAGGATGCGCTGGCCAAGTTCCGTGCTGGAGGTTGGCAGCGGCGGGCATACCGCGCACGACGCGACTTTGGGCGACCTCGACTGGATCTTGAGAAGGGTCGACGAGTCGCCCCTCCGCACTTCAGCAAGTAGGGCGGGACCGGATCGTCGAGGTAACGCGCACAATCCGGCGTTTGCGGGCACTTGTGGGCGATCCTGAGATTCAGCAGATCGTTGTCAGCCTTCCCTCTGAAGATCTCGTCCTCGCAACCCAGATCGAGTCACCAGCTGGAGGCCCCCGCAGTCGCCACGGTCATCGCGTGGCGCGCTGAGGCATCTGGCCCGAGCGATCGAATCAGCCAGTTCGCTCCGGCGTCTCGCATCTGCTGAGCTTCGTCTGGGCTTCGAGCAACGATTGCCACGTCGTATCCCTCGAGAGTGCCGCGCTCCTGTTCGACGATCCCCAACATGTCTCGTAGCTGGACGGGGGAAGTCATCCAGGGGAAGATTCCGTCGAGCGCCGAGGCTCTTCGAATTGGCCGATTGCCTGAGCCACCCCACGCCGCACCCCAGAGCGGAATGTGCGGCCTCTGCCTCGACCCGGGAATGAAGCTGACGTCGTCCGCTGTGAAGTGCTCTCCTCGATGTCGCACAAGATCCCCAGACCACAGGGCGCGAAGGACCACGAGGGCCTCGTCGAGGCGATCTCCTCGCGCTCTGTCGTCGACGAGCTCGCCGAACCGAGAGAGCTCGCCGTTCGCGTCCACGCCGAGACCAACGCCGACGGTGAGTCGCCCATCGGAGAGCAGGTCGAGCGACACAGATTCGCGTGCCACCTTTTGTGGCCGGCGGCGCGCGAGAGGCACGATCATCGGGCCTAGGCGGATCGTACGGGTCGCGCTTGCGATCGCAGCGAGCGTGATCCAGGCATCGCCCATGCCATTTACGTCCGAAGGCGGCTGCCAGATGTGATCCCAGAGGAAAATGCCGTCCCAGTGGGCCTCCTCGGCGGCCACGGCGACGTCGACTAGCACTCGAGGATCGGACAGCTCACCAAAGGGCGCGAGATACATCGCATTGCGCATGGTCCAATGGTAAGCAACGTCCGAAGGACGTGTGTTGTCTTCGCACTTCTCCGGGACCTGCTTGACAGTGTTCCAGGTGCCACACCTCCCCGGCAGCGATCGGGGATGCGAGCGATCGGGCAGAACGCGTTCGGCCAAGCCAGCGTCAGTCGAGACGGAATGGCCGGAAGCGTCAGCACCGTGCCTCGCGAGTCCTCGAACCAGAGCCGCAGCTGTCGATCGGGGATCTGTCCGTGGGGCGAAGGAACTGGAGACCGCTTCTGTGCCCATCTGCGAGAAGCTTCTGTGCCCATCTGCGAGAAGGAGGTGGACAGCACGCGGGTGAGTTGGCAACGGCCACAGTTCAGGCTTCGTCAAGCTTGGCGTCGATTCGTCAGTACGCTTGATGTCAAGGACGCAACTCAAAGGGGGCGTGGCGATGCGTGGCTCGCGCTGGCGCTACGTAGTCGTTGCAACGACGCTGATCGTTGCATCCGTCGCCTCGGTGTGTGCCGGGGATCAGCCCTCGTTCGCAGCGAGCCGCTGCACCAACTTCGCTCCACGAGCAAATCTGAGCCACTGCAACCTGACAGGTGCCGACCTCGCCGACAAGAACCTCGCGGGCGCTGATCTCAACGGATCGAATCTCACCGGAGCGAGGATCATGAACTCGAATCTCGTGCGCGCAAGTCTCGTGGGAGCCAACCTGACGGGTGCGGATCTCGCGAGCGTGGTGTTGAGGAGCGCCGACCTGAGAGCTTCTGACCTCGCCGGAGCGTATCTCAAAGGCGCGGTCCTTAAGACCGCAACGCTTACGAGTGCGAGCCTCGTCGGAGCAAACCTCACCCGCGCCGACCTTGCCGGGGCCCGGCTCGTCAATGCCAGTCTGGTCGATGCCAAGGCGGGGCACGTCGACCTCATTCGGGCCGACCTGATGGGCGCTGCGCTCAAGGGCGCCGACTTCACCGACGCCGACATGCGTCAGTCCAATTTTGCGGGCGCAGATTTGACGAACACGACCCTCTCCAACGCCGACCTCCTGGACTCTCGCCTCTCCGGCGCCACCGTCGTGGATGCAGAGCTGAGTGGCGCCGTGCTCGTCGGAGCGATCGTGACCGCCGCCGACCTGAGCCGCACCGACCTCGTCGGCGCACGCACCGGTGGCGTCGTAGGCGTCCCCTCGGCAATGCCAGTCGGCTGGCTGCTCCGGAATGGCTACTTCGTTGGCCCTGGGGCGTATCTCGAGGACGCGAACCTGGCCGGCGCCGCTCTCTCCAATGCCAGCCTCTCTGGCGCGAACATCGCGAACGCAAATCTGACTGGCGCGAACCTCACGAACGCCGACCTGTCGTTCGGTCTTGCCGTCGGGGCTAACCTTTCGAGCGCGACCCTTGCCGGCGCTTCTTTGGACGCAGCGAGTCTCCGTCGTGTCAACTTCTCTGGCGCCTCGCTCAACAACGCCATCCTTTCCGGCGCCACGCTGACCGGTGCGGCCCTGACAGGCGCCGACCTATTGGACGTTAGATCCGGCGACGTCGTCGGTGTTCCGTCTGCTCTTCCGACCAACTGGCTGCTGGCCAACGGCTATCTACTTGGACCTGGAGCCTCGCTGGAGCATGCAAACCTCGAGAGCGCGAACCTCGTGGCTGCAGACCTAGTGAACGCGGATCTCCGTGGAGCCGATCTCATGCACGCCAATGCTGCGAGCGCGGACTTCGCCAACGGAGACCTCACCGGCGTAAATCTGACGGACACCCTGGCCCCAGGGGCGATCCTCACCGGATCGAATCTGACGGGTGGGATGCTGGCTGGCGCCGATCTGGCTGACGCGGACTTCTCGTCCGCAAGCACGTGCAACGGCTGCACCGGGGGTGCCATCGACTTCACCGGCGCTGACCTGTCGGACGCGAACTTCACGGATGCGCAGTTCGACGACCCGGTCGACTTTGGACACGCCAACCTCAGCGGAGCGCTCTTGGTGGGCCTGTGCGCCCAGGGAGCGCAATTCACGGATGCGAACCTCACCGACGCGAATTTCACTGGCCAACAGGACTCCTATTCGTGCGGCCGCTTTGACTTCACGGGTGCCAACCTCACCAGTTCCGACTTCTCGGGCATTGACCTCAGCGGCGACGTCTTCGGCGGTGCAGACCTCATGAGCGCAAACCTCTCTGACACATCGTCCTTCCTCGACCCCCCGGGCTGCCCGGACTGCCTTGCTTCGGTGGACTTTGTTGGTGCCAACTTCACCGACGCCAATCTTCTCGGCGCTCATTACGTGGGAGGCAACCACGACGCCACATTCGGCACAAACACCTGGAGTGCCACGATCTGCCCAGATGGGACGAACAGCGACAGTGACGGGGACACCTGCGTGAACAACGGCGCGTAGACCGAGCTTGTGGGGCCGACCGCATGATTCAGGTGGAAAAGGACGCCAAACGATCGCGGACCGAACTCCTTAGGACAACGTCTCTCGCGGACCTGCGAGTCGCAACTCGACTCGAGCACCAAGCTCGTCGACGATCGCGGCCTCAGCGATCAAGGGTTCTGGGATGCTCTACTCCGTCGACTTCGGGTGACCTGTCCTCGATTCAGTGAGCCACACCGTGCGGCTCGCGTCGTCGATGCAGTACCAAAGGCGACCACCGCTCGTGACTTCATACTGCCATTGTTCCATCTCAACGCCGTTGACGACTCGAGAGGAGAGTGACCCCTTTAGTGGATGATGACGGGCGTCGCGTTCTCGGGGATCTGCAGTGATCCGCTCCCATGCCACTCGCGCGTTCCCTGGTGCCGCCGAGCATTCGCATCTCCCGAACAAGCATTCATACATTCATGCCGAATTGCGATCTTCGCGACCCAGGTTCATCGTCTAGGTCGAACGTAGATGTAGCGCGCCCCTGCCGTTCGGACGGAGGTGCCCCATGCAGTCGAGACGGTAACGAACACCACACCGATGCCCCTTGGCGGGGTGACTTCGAGCTCCGCGGGAACGACCAATCCATCGATTCTCGCCCGCACCGCGCCGAAGTGGACGGACGTGACGTCCGCGAGATTCGACCCGATGATGTATATCGGCGATCCACCGCTGGTGGAACCTCGATCGGAAGACAGCCTTGTGACCGACGGTAGCGACGCTCGAGCTGCCATGGCGACGACGCCACCAGCGCCGGTCGTGTAGTTGCCGACTTCTACGCACGACGCGGTGCTCGGACAGGCGATGCCGGCAAGCGATGCATCAGGAGTGCCTGCTGCTCCGGAGGGCGCGGCAAGCGCCGTCGCCTTCGACCACTCTTTGCCGTCTTCGCTCGCCACCATCGCCTGCCGCGCGCCGGCCGCATCGACGTATGCACCGACGACCACGCAGCTGCCAGCGGCAGCGCACGAGATGCCGCTCAGATCTGCGACGGGATCGAGGCCGGCGTTGGAGGGGACGGCGACGGTGCTACCACGAGACCATGTTCCGCCGACTTCTGTCGCCTCCATTGGCTCGACTTGACTCGAGGCGTTGGCGTACGAACCGACGGCGACGCAGTTTCCAAGCGACGTGCACGCGAGGTCGTTAAGGACGGCCTCGGGGTTGACCGACGAGTTCGACGGCGTAGGGAGGTTGGTGGCTTGGGCCCAGGCTCCCGCGCCCTCCTTGACGACCATCGCCTCGCTCGCTCCTGGCGTTGTCGAGTACGTCCCAGCGCCTGTGCAGTTGCCAGCCGAGGTGCACGAGACGCCATTGAGGGACGCGAGGGGATTGGTGCCGGCACCAGGCGGCGGCGTCACCTCCACCGCCTGGTGCCACACCCCGGACGACTCGGTGGCCGCCATCGACTGCCCGTGACCGGAGAGATCGGCGTAGGAACCGACGGCGACGCAGTTCCCCACCGACATGCACCCGATGCTCTTGAGTGTCGCGTGCGGATTGCCGTTGGCATTCGTTGGCGCAGTGACCACGACCGCTCTGCCCCAGTGAGCGCCGCTCTCGTTGGCCACCATCGCCTCGGTGTCCCCCGTGGCGTCGGTGTAGCTCCCGACACCCGCACAGTTTCCGGGCGACGTGCAGGCGGTGCCGTCGAGCGCAGCAACGGGGTTGGTCGCCGCATTGAGGGGTGCGCTGACCTCAGACGGCGTGCGCCATGTGCCTCCAGCCTCGCTCGCTGCCATCGCCTGGGTCCTTTGGCCGCTGTCCCTGAAGGTGCCGACAGCGGCACAATGGCTGAGTGAGGTACAGGCGACGGCGCTCATCACCGCGCCGGGATTTGCTGCCGCGCCTGACGGAAGTGGGAGCTTCGTCGTCTGCTGTACGTGTGGGAGCTTTGGCAACAGACAGAGGAGTCCGGCAAGACCCATTGCGGCGGTCCCCGTCGTCCATTCCGGCGTGCCGAGGCCGGTCGCGAGGTCGTAGCCGGCCGTAGCCGGGTAGTCACCGTGGTTGGTTCTGGTGAAGTCGGTGTTGCCCTTGGTGACGTCGTGCAGGCCACCAAGTGGCCACGAGGCAACTGAGTAGAGCGATGGGTTGAGAAACCCGACGGGCGGCTCGCTTGCGCAGCTCTCATTGGTGAGCGCGACGGAGGCCGCCCAGAATGGGGTCGCGAAGCTCGTGCCATAGAACCTTCCCCACCCGCCGATGTTGCTGCAGTCGCCGACGTTGCAGTAGAAGGCGTAGTAGGGAGCGCCCGCAAGTGCCGACACGTCAGGCGTCTCTCGGCAGTCGCCAGCGGCTACGCCGCAGGGCGTCCCCGAGGAGAACCTGTTGATTACTCCGCGTCCCTGCTGCCACGACGGCAGTGGCCAAAATGACGAGATCCCGCCGCTGGACGAGCCGGTAGACAGATCGTTCCACGTCTTCTCGCCGGACCTCGGCGCCCTGCTCGTCCACTCGGTGCCACCGACGGCCGTCACGTACGGGTCGCTCGCCGGGTCGTCCACCGACAGCTGGTCAGATCCGCCGAACTGCTTGCACGCCTCAGAGCCGAAGTCACCCGTCGCTGCGAGCACCGTCTGGCCCTGGGCGGCGGCCTGCTCGAAGTCCGTGCTCTCTGCTGCGGCAAACCCCGTGGGCTCGATGGCCTCGCACGCGAGCCAGCTCGTGCTGATCACGTTGGCAGTGTCGGCGTCGACGATCGCTGTCCACTGGTCAAGCCAGTTCGGCACAAAATAGTTCGACGTCTCGTAGACGTGGATCCTCGCGTGGGGCGCAAGTCCGATCAGGTCCTCGACGTCAGAAGTTGCCTCGAGCGTGCCGCTCCCGACGGACGTGCCACCGTCAATGCGGGTGACTGCGACGCTGGTCCGTGTCTTGTAGCAGCTTTGGTAGACGGCGACGTCACCGGAGTAGGAGGCCGCTGGTTCAAAGAGTGCGATCGTCTGACCCTGTCCGAGATCGCCGAGTCGGAAGAGGCCGTTGATGCCGTAAGCATCGGCGAGGACGTTCGCCGTTGCTGCTCCGGAGCTTGCGGCTCGGGCACACGGCGCCGGCCCCACTCCGAGGCGTCCCAGATGCGCGGGACGATCGACGTTCGAGTGGCCGATCGATCGCTTCGCCTCGCCCGCAGGAATAAGCCGCAACGCGTCAGAGAGCCCGAAGACGCCCTGCACGTCTGCGGCGATGCTCCCTGGGAGCACGGCGTTGGAGATGTTTGCGAACGCGATGCGTCCCGAAGGGAGCCGGAACCGCTCAATGGTCGTCGACAGCGCTGCCTCGGCGGTCATGACAGTGGTCTGGACTCTCACGAGGAGGTGGTTCGGCGTGAGACGGCGGCGGGCAAAGCCGAGATTGCGCAGCGTCGTCATCACACGATCCAACGTCGCAGTGTTAGGACCGAAGCGAGGGGCGAACTGTCCTGGAGCGAGGTAGTGGCGATAAGTGGGGGTGCCGGGCGTCGACACGCCAGTGACAAAGCTCGTGAGCACCGCCGGATTGCGAGGAGTGAGTGCGAAATCGAGCCTCAGGGGCGTGCTAGCTGGTTCACGTCCCAGAAGCAACGAACCTCGGGGCAACTGGGCCGCATTGCTCACGACCTGGTCCGCTTCTCGTTGGTATCCAACGGATGCGTGCGCTACTGAGAAGCTCTGCGTCTGGGCAACGCCCGCGATCACCAACACGACGATAAAGGTTGCTGCGATTCGACAAGTAGAACGTCCCACCGTTGCCCCCGCATCCCGCACGCACCCACGATGGACCGTCCTACGCGGTCGTGCGAGACAGCGTGCCGAGCGTAGCCAAGGTCTCCGTTGAACGCGTGTCTACGATCGCGCTCATGTGCGATATCCCCATTCGATGCTCGAAAGAGGGCGTGGCTGCGGCGATGAAACGTCGGTGAGTGCCACCTGGCTGACGTGAGCTATGCACTCCCCGTGGCCGAGGTACATCACTTCTGCACCATCCTCAGCCGTCCCGACGCGTACGCCGATGTGACGTACCGAATCGGTTGACGAGGCGTAGAAGCGCGGGTCGCAGGTTCTCGAGGGTCTTCCTAGGATGTCGTGCACTCGACCACGAGCGACAGTCTCTTGCCCATCCGAGCATGAAGTCGCACCCAAAACGAGAGCGACCCCCGGTCAAAGGACCGGGGGTCACTCTGCTGCCTTTGGCGCAATGCGCTGGCTGCGGTTACTTGGCCGTCAGCGTGAACGCCTTCGACGCGGGGCTCGAGCCGTACTTGTTGGTCGCTGTGACCGTGACCTTGTAGATGTTGCCCTTCGTCAGACCAGTGATCGTGCAGCTGCGGCCGGCGGCCTTGCTGGCACACGTGAATGGCCCGTCAGTCTTGGACACCGCGCTCGCGATGTACCCGGTGATCGCACTCACGCCACTTGACCTGGGCTTTGCCCACGTCACGTCGGCACTCCCACCCTTGAGAGCGGTCGCATGCACCGAGAGCGGGGCAGACGGAGCACCGACGGTGATCGTGGCGACCGCCGAGGCGGGTGACTTGCCCGACGCGTTCGCGGCAACAACCGTCACGTTGTAAGTGACGCCATTGATGAGCGAGACGATGTTGCACGCCTTCGCCTTGGTCCGACAGAAGTGCGTCGGATGCCCAGTCGACTTGGCCGTTGCCGTGTAGGTGATGATGCCGGTGCTTGCCTCACTCCAGCTGCCGCCAATCAAGCGGTTCGCTGAGCTGAGCGTGAGACCCGTGGGCTGCGCCGGAGGGGATCCAGCGGCATAGGACGCCGTGGCGAACAACGGCGCGGCCGTGAACGCAAGGGCCACCGCGATGGCACCTCGGCGAGCGATTCTTGAAATGTGCATCGGTTTCCTCCTGCTAGATCCTCTAAGCACCCACCATGGGCTCCAGTCGCTAAGTAATGCCCCATTTCGGTTCGTTTGAAACCCAAAGTCTCGCGACTCTCCTGATCCCATTCGGACATGTGGCGTGGAGGAATTGCAACGCCCTTCCCTTGCGACGCCAGTGAGCCACCGGTTGCATCAGGCTCCGACATGGATCCAGATCCACTGGGTGACGATCCAGAGCCGGCGGATGGCCATCGCGAGTCGCCACTGGGCTCGATCACCACCGCCGGAGCCTCGACCGCCTCGGATCGCAGCGGTCGAGGCTCTTCAGCGGCGGAGTGGTCGGCTGGCATGGGGTCACGCCCCACTCTCTCAATGTCCTGCAGGACTCAGTAGCTGTAGGTGTTGCCAGCGGGCGTGCTCGTCGATGCGGCGCCTCCCGAGGTGGCCGATGCATTGATGGCCACAATTCCCGGAGTGGCCACAAAGAAGCTCTGCACGCCTTGACCTGTGACAGCTCCCGAACGGTCGTCGACAAAGGTGTAGAGGAAGTGACCGTTGTAGGTCACTTGGCGGCCGTTCATCGTCGTCACTGTCGCCAGGGAGCCGTTCGTTTACTGCGAGTCAGCAATCCAAGGCCGCGACTGTGGAACGATTCTCCCTAGATGAAGAACATCCTGTCCGGTCCGAGCGGCAGGTCGATTCCACTGGTCGTCGCAGTCGCGGTCATTGGCTGTGCAAGCATCGTCGGAGCGAGCGGTTGGATCATTGGTCTGACGTCCGGTGCGCATCCTGCGCAAGCCCAGGCCATTGGAATCAATCCCCCGACGGGCGGGACGGCGTTGAGTCCCACGACGACGAGCCTCCTCATTAGCTGGCATGCACCGGTCGCGGGTGTGCACGCCACCGGGTACGCGGTCACGCGCAACGGCTTGGCGGCGCCGAGCGGGAGCGGGTGCTTTGGCACGGTCGCTAAAACCGCGTGCACCGACAGCGGTCTTGCGACCGGGGTCACGTACACCTACACCGTGGCTGCGCTCGCAGGGAGCAACTGGAAGAGCGTCGCGAGCTCCTCGTTCCAGGGCACCACCACGGCGACTGTGACCTTGGCTTCGGCCGGGACGCACACTCTTACGGTGCCTGCTGGCGTCGCCACGTTCAGCTTCACGATGAACGGAGCTGGCGGTGGTGGTGGCATGAACGGCGCGAGTGGCGGTGCGGGGGGCAAGGTCGCCGGGACGATCACGATCCCGAGCAGCGCGTCGCCAACCACGTTCACCGTGGTTGTGGGCGGCGCGGGGGCCGGGGGATCTGGCACGACCACCGGCGGCACCGCCGGGACGGGGTGCTTGCCAGGTGGCGCCGGCGGTGGCCAGGCGACGAGCGGTGCCTACGTCGGCGGCGGCGGCGGCGGCTCGACGTGCATCTATCTGCAGGGCAGCCCCGCTGGGACGATCGTGGAGGTGGGTGGTGGTGGTGGTGGCGGCGGGACCGCCGCCGCGGGCACCGGTGGCTCCGGCGGCGGCGGTCCGCTCACCAACCCGGGCACCAACGCCTCTGGTGCAGGTGCGAACAGCAGCAACAACAATGGGGGCGGCGGGGGCTCGACGACCACGACAGGATGCGCGCCGACCTGCACGATCTCAAACACCTTCGGCGCATCGGGCGGCGGCGGGTACCCCGGCGCGGCCGGCACCAGCGCCGCTGGTGGAACAGGTGGCGGCGGCGGCACCGCCGCTACTGACGGTGACGGCGGCGGCGGCGGCGGCGGCATCGCCCCCGGTGGCGGCGGTGGTGGTGGCATCGGCAACACCCCGGGCGCCGGCGGCGGCGGCGGTTCCGCGTACACGGGGGGCACGTCCACGTATGGCGTGACGGTGACCTCCGCGAGCAATGGTGGCGGCGGCGCAGGAGGTGCCGCGGCCACCGGCGGCACGTCGGGCTCTGTCACCTTCACCGGCACGGGCATCACTGGCTCTTGAGCCACGGACGTCGGGCGCGACCAAGGGCGGGCGCCACGGCGTGCGCGCTGTGCCTTAGCTCGTCCAGGCGTCCGTCGCCGGGGACGTCGTTGCGGTGGCGGAGCCGCCGGTCGCGACGATGCCGGTGAGCGAGGGCAGTGAGAAGTACGCGCCTTCGCAGGCCGCAGGCGCGGCTGTCGTCATCGACGCGTCGTTCGTGAGCGTGACCGTGAGGGTGCCGCTGGCTGCCACCGTGAGCGGCATCGCAAGGGTGTGGACGCTTCCCGAGCTCGAGGTGGCGAAGCTCCACAGCACGTCGCTGTTGGCCGCCGCGCACCCCGCTATCGAACCCGTCAGGTTCGACGCTGTGTAGCCCGTGGCATAGGTCGTGTTGGTCGGCAGGTCGACCCCGGTGACCGTGACCGCGAAGACGTTCGGGTTGGTGATCGTGAGGACCACGTCGCCCGTACCGCCTGGATAGAGCAGGTTGCCCGCCGCCGGCGAGGCGACCGCGGCGAAGGTGAGGTTCGAGGCGGACGCCGCCTGACCTTCTGCGGAGGAGCCGGCGTTGAGCCCGGTCACCCAGCTCGTCGCCGCGTATGCGGCGCCGCCAACGAGCACGATGCCAACGAGCCCCGAGAGGATCCTGGCAATCTTGGAGTGCCTCGTGTCGCCGTTGCGGCGAGAACGTCGCGTCGAGGGGGAAGACGACGAGTCGGGGGGCGTCGTCCGGCCGCGGCCTGCTCGGCGCCGTGGGTGCGTGGCTGGACGTCTCGCGTACCGCGAACGCCGGTGCTTGCCACGTCCCGCCCTTCCCATCGTGTCCGGTTCCTCTCGGCGTCAGCACGTCGTGGTTCCCGCGTTCCTCGTTCGTCAGGAGCTCAGCTGGTCCAGCCGTCGGTGGCCGGGCTGGTCGTTGCAGATCCCGAGCCACCTGTCGCGGTGACCCCCGTGAGGGACGGCAGCGAGAAGAATGTCGCCTGGCACGCCGACGGGGCATTCACGGTCATCGAGACGTCGTTCGTGAACGTGGCGGTGAGCGTGCCGCTCGCAGCGACGGTGAGCGGCGCCGTGAGGGTGTGCGAGGTTCCCGAGCCCCCCGTCGAGTAGTTCCAGATCACGTAGCTCGGTGTCGCAGCGAGACATCCGGTCTGAGTCGTCGAGAGCGCCGACGTCGTGTAACCAGTGGCGTAGGTGATGTTCGTCGGCAGGTTGACCGCAGTGATCGTCACCGGGAACGCGTTGGGGTTGGTGATCGTAGCGACGACGTCGCCGTTGCCGCCTGGGAACAGCAGGTTCGTTGCGGCAGGGCTCGCCACCGCCGTGATGGTCAGGTTGCTGACCGTCCCGGACTGCGCCTCGCCCGAGGACCCTGCAGCCAGACCAACGGCCCAGTTGGTAGCCGCGTAGGCGCCCGTTGCGACCAGCGCCATGCCGAGGAGGCCCGACGCGACCTTGGAGAGAACCGACAGGCGCCGAAAGCGGCGACCGATACCCCAGAAAAACCGAGGGCGACGTTCCGAGTCCTCGTCGGGCGACGAGGACGCAGGGTCGCTCGGTGAACCGGACTGACTCATGGTGGTCGATCCACGAGCGTGCAACATGTTGGCCTGCTTTCTGGTGCGATCGGGTGTTGTCACAGCGACTGTCCGACGAGTCGGCCCGCTTGTGTGCGTCGCCAAGCTCTGGATGCCTTGTGCCCTTTTTTGGTGTGTCGAGATCGTGCTGCACGCCGCTCACAAGGGGGACTACGCATTGACAACAGGCCGTAACTTTCTGGAGCGTGTGGCACAAACGCGTGCGTCGTAGCGCACGACCTGTTCATGACCAGCGCGAAACATCGCCAGGTGGACGGGTCCGGGCCAAGGCGCCAGCGCTCGACCGTCACCTCAGCCAGTCAGGACCGGTTCGCCGACGTCGTGCGGGGACTCGGGCGCTCGCATCTCCGCAGGCTGAGTCTCGTAGGAGCCCGGTACGTCACTCCTGGGGGCGCTAACTTACGCACTTCCTCGCGTCAGCTTCGGTGACTTCGGCTCGCTTTGGGTGTCACTAATGCCGCCTCCATTCGCGTCTCATGCGCGAAATCGATGCTGCTGTCCCACTTCGAAGGCGAGTCCGCCGAAAGCCACCGGGCTGTTGCGAAAGACACTGAGTGATGGGACATGATGACTTGGAGAGTGAGGGCCTCAGCGACGACTGGCTGATCTCAGCCGGCTCGGGACGCTCGGATGCTGAGCGGGCACAGGTGAAGGCATGGACCTCTATGAGGTCACTTCCAGCCGCGTTGGCAGGGATCGCTTTGACTGCCGCTGCTCTCTCGGGGTGCACGGCGCCGGCAGCCCAGACGAGCCCGTCAGCGAGGACTGGAGTCGTTGTCGGCAGTTTCATCATCAGTCCCCCGATGGGCGCCGATTTCCCCACTGGTGGGACCATCACGCTCGCCATGCAGGGAGCGCCACACACATCGGTGACCATCAGAGTCGGCGCCTCGGGCCACTTCAGGACGAGCGTTCCCCCAGGGAACTGGATTGTCACGGGGCGCACGCCGAAGTACGGAGACAACATGGGCGTGTGCCGGGAGTTCAACAGCTACTCAGTCAACGTGACGGTCAACCATCTGGCATCCGTAACTGTGTGGTGCACTGAAAAGTAAGTGCCGACGCGCGACAACGGCGCTCCAACTGGACTCGCGCACGCGAAGTTCTGGTCAGCCGTCCAATGTAGGTATCTCTGCTGCGACGTTGCCCGAGGTGGCCGTTACAAATGGACGTCTCGCGTGGCTAGCGGGAACTATCTACGTGCCCTGAGCAGACTAGATGCAGCACGCCTTGGACGGCTCTGGCGCGACTGTTGGTCCCAGGTTGATGGGACTCGGTTCTGGACAACTGCGGATCCCCGTTGGAGATCCAAGACCTATCGTGCATGTCTTGATCGAATCTCGCCAATGATTCGTCGGTACAGCGATCGGTGCGCCCGACCTTGAGAGGGCTCGACGCCGTCGGTCACGCGCTCGCCGAGGCTGGCTCGATGACCTGGCAGATCCTCTGGGCCCTTATCTTTGGCTTCCTACTCTCAGCTGTCATTCAGGCCGTTGTCCGTCGAGAGACGATCGCCAGGCGGCTTGGCGACGACCGACCGCGCACCCTTCTTCTCGCCGCTGGTTTCGGTGCGGCATCGTCATCGTGCTCCTACGCAGCCGTGGCGCTGGCCCGATCATTGATTCGAAAGGGCGCGAGCTTCACCGCGGCGATGACCTTCGAGATCGCCTCGACGAATCTGGTCGTAGAGCTTGGCGTGATTCTGGCCGTCCTGATCGGCTGGCAGTTCACGGCGGCGGAGTTCATTGGTGGTCCCATCATGATCGTGCTGATCGCCGTCATGTTCAGACTCTTCCTCAGGCGTCGACTGGTTGAGGCTGCACGAGTGCAAGCCGACAAGAATCTGGCGGGCTCCATGGAGGGCCATGCCGCCATGGACATGTCGATCCATGCCGAGGGCGACATGTGGCATCGCTTGACCTCAAAGCAGGCCACCACCTCGATTTCGCACATCTTCATCATGGAGTGGGCTGCTGTCATCAGGGACATCGCGGCGGGCCTGCTGATCGCCGGAGCCATCGCAGCGTGGGTGCCGAACGGCTTCTGGAAGCACTTCTTCGCCGTCGGCCATCCGCTCCTGTCGAAGATCTGGGGACCAGTCATCGGGCCGGTGGTCAGCCTCCTCAGCTTCGTGTGCTCCGTCGGCAACGTGCCCCTGGCGGGGGTGCTCTGGAACGGTGGCATCAGCTTCGGCGGCGTGATCAGCTTCATCTTCGCCGACCTCATCATCCTGCCGATCCTGGTCATCTACCGGAGGTACTACGGCGCCAAGATGATGCTCTTCATCCTTGGGAGCTTCTATCTGACGATGGTGCTCGCGGGCTACTTCGTTGAGATCCTCTTCAGCCTGATGGGCATCGTCCCGACGATTCGTGATGCGAAGGTCGGAGCGATTTCAGTGCAGTGGGACTACACAACCGTGCTCAACATCGTCGCGCTGATCGTGGCAGCTGGCCTGGTCGTCCGATTCACTCGATCGGGAGGAATGGCAATGTTGAAGATGATGGGTAGCAAACCGAGGAGCGAGCACGAGCATCGTGATGCCTAGGTCTTCGACAGCCTGCTCGCTCGACGACGACGGTGTCGATTCACTCAGGAGAACACCCACCGAGTCTGGCTATTCGGAGTCCCTTTGCCGAACCCAAAGGCAGTCTTGGGTTCAACTCGGAACTCCAGGAGGCGGCTTACGGTCGAGCCCTCGTCAGCACTCCGGATTGCATCGCCGAGCCCGGACCAGGTGCCATCAGGAGACTTGAAATGCGGGCCGTACTTCGACTCGAAGCAGTCAGCGATGGCTCGCAACTCGCTGCGGACCGTCACTGCGATCGCCTCGCCCTCGACCACAAGATCGAGTCCCTCGAGATCGTTGCGACCCGTCGTGAGGACGCACTCGCGATTCGCAGCAAGATTCTTCGCCTTGCGCTCCGTCGATCCGGTGCAGAAGTGCAGCGCGCCCTTGAGCCATACACCGAGGAGCGGAGTCACGTGCGGTCTTCCATCCGGACGCACCGTCGACAACCAGTAGACCCCGGCGTCTTGCAGAGCCTGGCGAGCTCGGGTCCACGCGGTGGCCACGGCGTCGTCGCTGCTGAACGGGCTCAATTCCGTTACTGGCTCCATCTCGGGCATTGGGGCCTCCTTCTGCGTCCGCCACAGTCAACAGGTACTGCACGCTCAGCGGCAACCGCTCGCAGTCGTCGTTCGTGACCCAAGTCATCCGCAGCTTGTCCCCCTGCGCGCGCGCACACGGGGCGAAATACGCCGATCGATCTCGGCGTGCCTGGACGCTCCGAACTCCGGCGCCCGACTTACGATTGGACGGTGGCTCGTCAACTGCACCGACGCCGCAGACCCATGACGCAGCGAAACTGCGCGGAGCATCCGCCCCTTCTTCCGGTACAGCGCAGGACGAGATGCCTATGTGCTGAGAGGAATCGGGAGTCTGTTCGGCCCCGTGTTCCAGATCCACGAGGGCGAACAACCTGAGAACCCCGGGGCGCAGCGACCCGTCTGAGGCTCGGTTGCCGGGCGTCGAGCCAATCGCGTTGGTCGAAGATGCTGCGCGACCTGGTCGGCGCATCCGTCACTTGCTCGAGCTGGCAGTCGATCGCTGTGCCCACCTGCGATTCATGTCCATCGCTACGTCAGCTGTCGCACGACCTCGCCGAGACATTGCTGCTCAGAACCAGACTTCGCCGTATGCCGCGCATGAACGAGTCGAACTCATAGGGGAAGCGACTGCGTTCGATGACCGCCTCGTCCAAGTCGCGGGCACTCCGGTCGCCGTCGCGCTGAGAGGGTCACTGGTCTCCGAGGGTGCCGCCCAGCCCGATTCTTGGGTCCTGCTCCACGTCATGCGATCCGCTCGCATCGACTCGACTGGGACCGCGCGTGCCTCGCGCCACAAGGGTTGCATTTGGAGCGAAGCTGGGGGCCATGCCCGGCCGGCGGTACTGCATCAGGACCGAGGGGAACACGCAGCACGCCACAACGCCATGCCCGATGAGGAACGCAAGTCCGACGCCGGTAATGCCGAAGTGGCCGAGGAACAGGGCGGAGAGCGTGAGGACAATCGCCGCCATGCTCACCTGGATCGTGAGCACGCGTCGCACCCGACGCGCCAGTCTCGCGTAGGTGACGTACAGGGCATTCACCGCCATGAACGGCAGTGCGAGGGCAACCAGCCGCAGCAGCTGGGTCCCATTTGCGGCGTACACGGGACCGAGGATGCGGAGGAAGTAGGGAGCGCCAACCTCCAGGATCACGAGGCCCGGCAGCAGGATCATCGGCGCCAACCGGACTGCACGGCGGACAGTTGCGCTCGCCGACGTAGGGCGGGCGCTCGCCTCGGAGATCAGCGCCGACGCGAAACTGAACAGCAAGAGGTCGAATGACGTGCCCGCCACCCAGGGGGTCTGAAAGTAGGCAACCTGCGGCGCACCAAGCTGGCCCACGACCATGAGCGCCGGGAGCGACGTCATTGCCATGAACGAGAGTCCACCGAGATACTCGCCCAGCACGACCGTTTGGAGAACTCGCCGCTCGGGGAGCACGCCGCGCCCCGCGGATCGCGCCACGTGCGCGGGAAGGACCCTGCGGAACAGATACAGGTTGATGGCGACAATGCACACGATGACTGGGAGGTTCCACGAGATGAACACGCCCGATCGGGGAGCCACGGAGGCGAAGACGGGAAGCAGCGCGATCTTCCCGATCGAGAAGCTGGTGTTCTCGACGGGTACCCAGATCGTGGCGCGCAGGCCGATGAGCGCCGCGTCTTCGATCGTGAAGATGACCCACAGCACGGCGGCGCCGAGGAATGCCAGCGCGGACGGCAGTCCCGGCTGGAGAAAGGTGTGATGGCCCGTCAGTGTCAGGAACACGGTCCCAGCGATGAGCGCGATCGTCACGCTCGCCAGGTAGCCAGCGCGTAGCACGGTCCCGGCCTTCGAGCCCGCGGGATACAAGAAGCGGGGAAAGACGGTACCGAGGTTGAGTAGCGCGATGCTCCCCACGAACGTCATCGCAGCGATCTCCGCCGCCCCGTAGCCAACGAGCTTGGCCGGGTACAGGTGCGCGGCGACGGCCCAGAACCCAACGCCCAGGACCGCACCGGCGCCGTTCGAAGAAACGAGTGCGAGTGAGCTGCGAACGAATCGATCGCTCTGCGCGTCCGGCAACTCCGAGCCGGAGGTCATGAGTGGTACCTGCCGAGCTCGGCGTTGACTCGCAGTCGCAGGGAACGTGCTTGCCGGGGCCGCCTGCTCGAGGTGGTCGACAGCACAGGCGATGGACCCTCGCCTACCCTCATTAGCTGATGTTCGTCGACGCCAGGTTGTAGCCAAACTTGATCATCATCGGCGCGGACACCGCCGCGATGGCCAGGCGCTCTCGTCCCGAAAGCTCAGTCCGCCAGGCCTGGTCGAGTTCAATCTCGCGGGGCGCACCCGCGCGGCGACCGGGGTTCCCCGCAATCGTGTGCGACGGGGCCAGCCGCACGGTGCGCTCGTCAACAAAGAACGACGACGCAGCCGGCTCACCGATGAATTCCATCAGCTCGACGTAGCGCTGCTGGGGAGCGTCCACGAAGGACTCGAACGCGATCCGCTTGTAGCGCCCGGGCGCGGCCCGACGCGCGACCAGCACCTCGGCGCCGAAGGCGCGGGCATTCCAGTTGAGGGTCGCTCTGAGCGGCGGGATCACCTCGAGTGAGTCCGCGGGCGAAACGTCGTCGAACTTCGCGGTCTTCCAGGATCTGACGACCGCGCGAGGGTCTCTTGTGAGGTGAATGAACCTCGCATCGACGCCGTCGAGGTTCGCGACGACCAGCGCGGGGCCAGGCTGCTTGGACGAGTCGACGACGACCGTCGCACCCGATACGTCCGCGATTGCCTGGTACAGCTCGGCGAGCCGCTCCCCGTAGTTCGGCCAGACCATCTGGCCCGACCTGCCCTGCCACCACAGCCCGGGCCAGCGGCGAGAGCTACCCAGATTGGAGAAGATCTTGTCGATGAGCGGGGTGTCGATGTCGGACGCAAACGCAGATCGTTCAACGACGGACGTCCAGAAGGGGCACGTGTCGAGCGCAAGCCCGCATCCGCAATGGCTCGGAGGTCTCATTTGTCGGCGCTTCCAGTACCAGAGAAGCTCACCGACGTGGACGACATTCGGCGACTGAGCGAGCACGTCCCCGAACAGCGTCGAGCCGCTGCGCCCAGGACCCACGATGTAGACGATCTTGAGGTCAGCCATAGGTGAGGCCCATCAGCTCGGCACTGCACACTGGGATCGATCCGACTGACCGATCCGACATGCACACGGGGACGCGCTGTCCCAATGTCATCACGTCATGCAGATGCATGGCAGATTCATCGATTGTCCCCCGACACCTAGATAGCGTCGGCATGCTAATTGTGAGCAGAGATGCCCGCCATTCCGAGTGCTCCAGGTCGTGCCGCGAGGTGTGGAGCGACGACTCTGGCCGTTCGCAGCCCCCAGCGTACCCAAGTATCTCCAGTGCTAATGAGCTGATTGGGGACCAAGGTGAGCATCTTGGCCACGGCCGGTCACTGCGTGCGACTCGCGTCTCGAGTGCGCGATCCTGCCTACCTCAAGGACGGCGCGGACACCTCAGGTATCGATCGTGTCGAGTCGACACCAAACGTGCGCAGCATGAAGAGTGTGAGCAACAAGGGCAGAGCCAGGATGTAGAGCGCGCCTTGCGTGAGCGCCTCGGGTTCGAAGAACGGCACGCCGACGACCGCCCCTGTGCTCGCTGATCGCTGTCCCGCATAGAACACGATCGCAGCTGACAGGACAATCACGTATCCAAAGTATGCAAAGACGCGGCTTGAGCGAGGTGCGAATTTGCTTGAGATGTTGGTCATCGAATCTCCTGACATCGTGACATCCCAGGCAACTGCGACCAAGACCACCACTGCGGCCCATCCAGCAATTCGACTCTCGCTAAGTGCATGGTTGTAGAGCACGTCCATGAGGTCAAGGACGAGAACACCTCCAATGAGTCCGGTGACCGCGACCGGCATGCGTTCGGCCCATCGCTCCGTCCGACGAGAGGCAATCACGAGGGCCACAAGAGACAAGATGCCGATCGCCGTCAGCAGGCCTCCGACAGATGACATCGTCGGCCAATGAGTCCCCGACCCGAATGCAACGCGTGCGATCGAGTCTCCAAAGTACAGAACGCGGAATAACGCGACCACGCCAAAGAGCAGCATCGCGGCTTGCACCCGAGCACTGATTCGTCGGCGAATTGCCACGATCAGCCCGATTGCGACGAGGCTCGCGAGGACCCCGATCCCAGCTGCCCATGCCTGCACTCTGTCTGCGTTCGCTTGAGTTGCTTCAGCGGAAGTGACGATTGCTGCGCCTGCTGGCGTGCGCGCTGGCGGTTTACCCGAAGCGCGGAAGCTGCGCACGAGGGCCTCGAGTTGGCGCTGACCACCGCTCGGAGAAGCGCCCTTTACGACCTTGGAGTCAACTTCTCCGAAGAAGACGGCGAACGCCTGGACCGGGCCTGAGATCCGTTGCACCCAGATGGCTCCGGTGTTGCCTTGCGATGTCCTGATGAGGAGCCTACGAAAGGAGCCGTCGGACTGCGCTTGCCCTGATGGAATCACTCCCAACAGTGTGGCTTCTGCAGAGAGCGAAAACGGCTCCGACTGGCGCTGCCTTGCGACAGCCATCTGCAGGAGCCCGTCCTGCGGATCGAAGTCAACGTAGCTGTCGATCCCCTTGCTGGTCGTAATCTGCCACCCTCGCGGAACGAGGACCGTATAGCCCGACGATCCCGTCACCGAGCGGACGTTGGCGGCAGCGGTGAAATTCCCCTGGTCTGAGATCGTTGGGCTCGGGCTCGCACTCAGGGCCCCCGTTACCGTTGCCACCAAGGGACCGATGATCCATGCCAACGCCATGGCCACAGCGAACAGACCCGCGAATCCGAGCGTCGCTGGCCAATGAGTTCGCGATACATGGACCAGACGACCGAATGCGAACAGGATGAGAAGGCCCACCGAGAGCACCAGTAACGCCTCACCCATGACCTCGACTCGGTGAAGCGTCCCCGGCGAGTCGCTGAAGCGGAACCATCCTGCGGCAATGAGTGCTCCGGACGCAACGAATGGGACCAGCCACCGTCGTAGCCGCGTTGCTGCCGAATCTGGCGCGAAGCGTGCCGAACCCGCCAGCCGACTTCCCGCGACCTCTCCCCACTCGCCGAAGTCAACCGCGGCAATCATGAGCATCGGGACCGAGAACAGAGCCACGTCGACCATCACGAGTGCGATCGACTCGGGGAACAGATTCAACCCGAATTGCGTCGGAGTTGCGAGCCAGAGGATGAAGAAGTAGCCGCCAAAGATCGAGCAGTACGTTGCGAGCACGATCATCCGCAATCCGCGGTCTCGCTCGTCGTCACCCTCACGACCCCTTCGAAGCACGATCGCGACGATGGCGACCAGCCAGATCGCAACCAGCAACAGGCGGGTTGCCAGGTGTGCCCACCCGGGGACAAACGCCCGCACGCCTCCGATACCCAAGGTTCCGGTCTGCCAGCCCATCAGCACGGTCATCACCAGTACCGACGCGAAGGCCACAGCTCGGTGAGCGAGGACTGCGCCCGTCATCAAGTACCCAAATCCCAGCGACAACAGGATCAGGGTGGCAACGAACAGCGCCCCGCTCAACGTCGTGTTCACACCGCCGTTCACGCCTATCACGACACTTGACTTTCCGACGTCGCGGATCAGGATGAGCACGACTGCGCCAAGAAGGCTCGCGACCGCGCCGGCGGTCGCCAACCGCAAGGGCCTGTCCATCGTTGACAGGGCAAGGCGTCGTTCCTGGAAGGTCTCGAGCAGACCGTGCGACACGTGCTCGGCGAGGCCACCTTCGCTGGGTTCCTTGATCGGTGCCGCAGCCACGGGGTCGCTCACCAGACATCCGTTCTCGTCGCAGCACCGAACTGAATCAACTCAGCAGTTATCCGAAGCCGCCTCAGAAGTTCGATTCGGACCTTTCATCAAGCCCGATGACCTGCTGTGACGCAGCACACCCGCGAGATCGATCCAATTGAGATTCAATCGCACACTCCATTCTCTGGCATCTTAGTCCAAATTCGACGACCGATCAGGACAGATTTGGGAGAGTAGAAACCTCTGATTTTTCATCTGTGTCGCTCTGCGGTGCACATCAATCCCCCACAGGGACGCGGGGAATTCCCAATAGATCTGCCATTCATATATGCCCTTCGATCGCAACGATGACGCACCGCAATGGACCGAACTTTGTCAGGTATCTCTATCTATTCAATCCCCGGAGTGCATAGGATCGATACCGACGTCGAGCCGCCGATGTGATTCACATTTTGGCGACTCGAGCGAGAATCAACTCAACGAAGGGCACCACAGATGCGCAAGTTCATTCCGGTGATCGCCATCCTCGCCATGGGCACGCTCGCCGCCGGGTGCGGCTCAGGCGGGACAGCCCCAGGTACCACCTCTACTACTTCGACGGCTCCGACGCCGACTTCCGCGGTCGTGTACGGGAACGCGTTTCAGCTCTCTGGTGCGATTCACGGCCTCTGCACGGCGACGCATAGCGACTCTGCCAAGACCGGAACTGTCATGTGCGGAATCGACATTGCCAACAAGGTCCTTCTCGTCGCGAAACTTCCCCCAGGGACATGGAAGACATACTCCCTCACCTACAGTGGAACGCCAATCAAGCCCGTTCAGAAGCTGATCAGCAACGGCTACCTCTACCTGGATTTCGTAGGCCCGGTCAACGACACGATCAAGATGGTGACGTTCAATTCATAGCTGGCAACCGAGTCGGCATGCCCTCCGGGCCTTTCCACTCCGACCGATCGCACGCCGTCGCCGAGAGCCGGACTGCGAAATCCATTCCCTCGATCCTTGAAAGGACCTCCATGACCGCACTCACTCCCAGTGAAGCTGCCTATCTGCTTGGCTCGACCCACATCTCCAAGACTGACCTCGGCAATGACGAGACCAAGGCCACCCAGGTGGAGTTCTCCGTCGGTGCGGTCGGCTGGACCAAGTTCTGTGTGGCTGTCGCATTCGCGGGTCTGGCCCAAGAGGGTTCGGTAGATCTCAAGTATGTCGAGGAGAAGAAGACCAAGTTCTTCACCTCGCGTCACGTCGTAGCGACTCAGACTGGCGAGACCAGCTTTCCCGCCCGCTCACTCGAGTTCGAGCTCTATCGGTCGATCGGCGGCAAGCACAGCAATGGCAATGGGTCCGCCAGTGTCGAGCGAGTAGTCGAACAGTGGTTTGGTAAGGACGTGAGCAAGCCATACGAAGTTCTCATGGCCGTGCCAAGCAGCCGTCTTGTGGAGCTCGGCCTTCTGGATGAGAACAAGGCCCCAAACGATCGAGGGAAAATCGCCTCCAGCCTCCTGGGCAAGCCCAAGACCGTCAAGGTGCCCAACCACGAGCTGATCGCGGCGAAGGTTGGCGAGATGCAGGAAGCAGCGCACGGGTGGCAGGACTTCAAGAAGGCCCACTCTGAAGTGTCTGCCAAGATCTTCGAGGACATCAGCCTCGCCATCAAGGTCAGGACCAGGAAGGCCAGCTGAGCGCGGGGCGGACCTGCTGGCGCGCCACTTCGGCGGCCCTGTCGAGTGGTTAAGAATGTCAGCGTGGCAGCCGCTGCTCAACCTGCCAGCGCTCGTCGGACGAGCCGGCCTCGACCGAGCTCGTTGGTGAGGCGAACAACCTCTCGAGACGGGTGCGAAGCATGTCGCAACCCCGGACGCCGCCCGACCTTTCCGAATCGACCTCGCAACAGGTGCGTTTGACGGTGCGCTCGAAGATCGACGTGCGACTCGAAGCTGTGCATGCGCATGCTCGATCGCCAATGGCAGCGCAGAACCAATTGCCAATGCCAGCCCCAGTGCGCGGCATGTGCGCTATGCGTCTAAGGCTGGAAAGGTCCTTGGCTGGTCGATGGCACCGGCGCTGAACTCGGCCTCATTCCTCGCTGCACGAACAGATGCAGTTATGGTCGCATCAGTAGGTCCCGACCGTACGGCGAAGGCAAAGGAAGGCGTGGCTCAAGTGGTCCAGGTGACGAACTGAGCGCGATCGCCCTGCGAGGTGTCCTCGTCCGATGTGGCGCGCGGCAGGGACCAGTCCAATGATGGCGCTGGGAGTGGTGCTGGCACTCGCCTGCGCGGTGCAGGGCTCATGGTCACCGTGCGGATTGTCGATGCTGTCGACGATTACGCCGCTCGGCGAGCGCGCCAGGCATCACGGGTACGCGTGGTCAGCGTGCTGGTACATCGCAGGTGCCACGATCGGTGGCGCATGCCTCGGGGCATGCCTGCTCGTGGCCGCCCGGGCCTTTGCCGCCGTGCCGCACGCGACCGGAGCGGGCCTGGTCCTCCTTGGCCTCGGCGTCTGTGTGTGCCTCGCCGGAGACGCCCGCATCGGCGGCTTCCGCCTGCCGGATGTCCCCCGGCAGCTGAACGAGCGCTGGGTCGGCCGAATGAGGCCCTGGGCGTATGCGAGTGGCTTCGGGTGGCAAGTTGGCACGGGTGTCGCGACGTACGTGATGACGAATGGGGTCTACGCGCTGATCCTGCTCGCTGTTGTCGCACTGCCGCCGCTCGACGCCCTCGTTGTCGGCGTCCTCTTTGGCACGTCTCGTGGCATGTGCCTGCTGGTGGGAGCACGTGTGAGGACCCCTGAGCATCTTCGATCGCTGCACCTTCGCCTGGACCGCCTCGCGCCCTGGAGCATCGCGCTGCCCGCACTCGCCGAGATCGCCGTTCTTGCGTACGTCGTCGTTCGCTCCCGGAGCGCTCTGGCGATCGTTGTCGGAATCGGTGCCTCGATCCTCCTGGGCGTGGCGATTCTGCATCGGTCGTGGACTCGCAAGTCGACCGCGTTGGTGAGCACGTGATCTGGTTCGTTGTCGGCGAGGCCGTGGCACTCCTTGTGCTCGGCCTCTTCGTACTCGCGCTCGTCCATAGCTACGCAGGACTCGCCGCGCGACTTGAGCAGCGCGGCGGACCGGGAGCCACAGGTGCGTCAGAAGACAGCACGCTCGGACGTCGGGCAAGGTCCACAGGTGGCGAAGATCCAAGAGCGATCCACGTCGCGGGCGTGACGACGTCCGGAGACACGGTCGTGCTCCCAGTCAGCGGAGTCGGCCGAGACACGCTCCTCGCGTTCCTCTCGAGCACATGCCGCTCGTGCGAGCACCTGTGGCGCGAGCTCCGCGACGAGCCCGAACAGGTGGTGCCGAGCGGCATTCGTCTCATCATCGTTCCCAAGGGTCCCGAACGCGAGAGCCCCTCTGCAATTGCAGCGCTCGCGCCTCCGGAGTGCGACGTCGTGATGTCGAGCACGGCGTGGTCGGACTTCGACGTCCCCGGTTCTCCGTACTTCGTGCTCGTAGATGGCGAAAGCGGTTCGATTTCGGGCGAAGGCACGGCGATGTCGTGGTCGCGAGTCATCGACCTGATGGCTGTGTCGACGAGTGATGCGACCATCGGGGGGGCCGGATCTCGGGACTCGCACAAGCCGCAGCGCGACCAGAGGCAAGAAGAAGAGGTCGACCGTCTCCTGATGGACGCAGGCGTCTTCCCGGGCGACCCATCCCTCTACCCGGCCGTCGGTGACGCGCCCGACGCGACGTGAGCCGCTGGCGCCGAGGGACCCTGGAGCACATCGGATGAAGCGGTTCGAAGCGTGCGGCATCTCGCTGCTCGTACCGGTCGGGTGGGAGGTACGCATCACCAGTCCCACGGGACGGGACCACGACGACGGCGAACGACCGTTCCTGCACGCGGCGAATTTTCCGCTGCCATCGAGGCGCGCGCCATTCGGTGGTGGCGTCGTTCACGCGATGGGACCGACCGATGTCTTCGTCGCGCTGATCGAGTACGAGTCGAAGAGCGCCGCGACGGCGCTCTTCGCGGCGCACCGCGTCCCTGTGAGACTGCAACGAGGAGATTTCTCGCCGTCTTCGCTCCAGCGAGCAATCCGCGGACAGACCGGGCTCCAGCAGTTCTTCCACGTCTCAGGCCGTGCGTTCTGTCTCTACGTCGTCGTCGGCGGGCACCAGGGGTTCAGATCCGGACTCAACGACGCGAACGATCTGCTGTGGAGCGTGCGGGTCAACGCGATCGCCGGCGTGCTGTGACGGTCCCGACGGTGGTCTCGACCGCGTCCGAGGCGGTGGTGCGGCGGATCTCGAAGGTGCTCGGTAACGCGACATGGAGCCGCCGCTCCTTCCTCGTTCGCACGACCCTGTTCGGTTCTGCCCTGGTGGTCGACCCGAAGGGATTCGCGATCGAGGGCCGCTCGGCGTACGACTCGGTGTGCGGCACTGACGCCGGCTGCGACGGCGGATTCACGGCCTTTTGCTGCACGATCCAACATGGGGCGAACCTGTGCCCCGAGGGCACGTTCGTCGGCGGCTGGTGGAAGGCCGACCGCTCCGCATTCTGTCGGGGCGAAGCGAGGTACTACGTCGACTGCAACGGCAGAGCGGGCTGGCCGTGGCACTGCCACTGCCCCGAGACGGCCTCTTGTGACCATCGCCACGTCGCGTGCGTCCGATTCCGGTACGGGAACTGCAACCTCGATCTCGCCGAGCACGACTACGGGAGCCCGGTGGTCTGTCGCGTCGTGACCTGCACGCCGCCGTGGGTCTGGGATCCGGCCTGCACGCAAACGTCCTTCACCGACGACTTCACCGTGAGCCACAGCGCGCCGTGCCTGCCAGGACCATGGTCGTCGCAGATCATCATCAGGTGGTCCGACCTCGGGGGGCCAGGTGGACCGCTCGGCCCGCAGACTTCGGCCATCATGCGCCTGCCGGACGGCAACGGCACGTGGGCGAGGTTCCGCTGGGGTGCGATCTTTGACGTCAGCTGGGGCGGTATCCAGGTCGTCGATCGCCCAGTGTGGGACGCGGTCAAGCTGAAGGTGGGCCTCGACGGGATCGGTGTCCCGCTCGGCGCGCCTGCTGCAGTCCTCGAGGGGGACGGTTGGTCGCAGCCCTTCGGCCGCCGACGAGCAGCCGGGATCGAACAAGACGCAGTGGCCGTTGGCTGCCGGGCACTTGGGACGCACCTCGTCGAACAGCCGATCCTTGCCCGTTGGACGGCGCTCGGACGCGAAGGTGGTGTGCTCGGCTACCCGACCCACAGCACCCGCGGCACCCGGGATGGGACGAGCACGTATTCGACCTTCGCAAAGCAGGATCATGGCAAGGTCGTGTCTCGCGGGGCGATCTACGCGAACCCCGTGCTGGGAGTGCACGCGGTGCGGCGTGCGATCTTCGAGAAGTGGCACTCGCTCGGCTCTGAGGCCGGTCCTCTCGGCTACCCCGCGACAGACGAAGCGCCCGCTGGCTTCCCCGGGGCGGCCTTCAACGACTTTGCGGTCGTGGCTGATCGCACGATTGCCTCACGAGGGGCGATCTATACGACCGCGCAGTACGGGACCCGCGCGGTCATGGGCAACGTGTACGAGAAGTGGACATCGCTGGGGGCGCGCCGGGGCGCCCTCGGCTTCCCCACGTCCAACGCGTTGGCGACGCGAGACGGCGCCGGGACCTACGCGACCTTTCGCCCGCTTCCCCCTCGCGCTGCCGATCCTGGCGGGGCCATCGTGTCGACGTCGACGGAAGGGACCTGGGCGCTCTTTCATCCGTTCTTCACCATCTGGATCGACGACGAGGCGGGCCCTCGGGTCCTCGGGGTGCCGGCAGCGGACGAGGTTGGCTACGAGGTGGGGGCCGTGGCGCTGCGCTCCCAGGCGTTTGCGACGGGCACCGTCTACGACAGCAGCGTCGGCAGGGGCTGCGTCCTGTACGGGCCAATCCTCACCGACTACGAGCAGGCGGGTGGCCCGACGGGCTCTCTCGGGCTCCCGACGTCGTCTTGCGAGACGCTCAGCAACGGCGACGAGCAGGCCACGTTCCAACACGGCACGCTGACGTACGTGCCCGGCCAGGGCATCTCAGCGACGTGACCGTCCCCTGTGCGAGCGAGCCAGCCCGCCAGCTCGCCCGTGGCCATCGGACCGGGCGCGTCAGCGTCGGCGCGAGCGTCGGTTGGCCTCGATGACGATCGTCGCTGCCCTGGCCTACACCGGCGCCATGCTTGCGATGGCGGCGGGGCTGACAAAGCTCGTCAGCCCGCGCGGGGCCGTCACGGCGATGCGCGCCATGTTGCTCCCGTCGAGCAGCACCCTTGTGCGAGCTGGCGCGGTCGTCGAGCTCACCTGCGGGGCGCTCGTGCTTGCGTGGGACTCTTGGTTGCCGAGGCTCCTCCTCGCCTCTGCGTACGTGGGATTCGCGATCTTCAGCCTCGCGGTGCTGCGCTCGGAGCGCGATGTGCCATGCGGCTGCTTCGGCCCCGGCGGCGCCACGCCAGGGTGGCGGCACGTGTCACTCGATGTCGTGCTCGCGATCGCACTCGTCGCTTTCGGCGCGGAGCGACTCCCGTCGGCGCTCGGACTGGTGCGGGAGTCCGCACCGCTCGGGGTTGCGACCGTGGCAGTCGTCGCCGTGGCCTCGCTGCTCGCTGCGACCTTCCTCTCGGGGTCCGAGACAGCTCGAGCTGGGCGCGACGATGCCTGAGCTTGTCGGCGCGATCGTCGTGGCGACCGGCTTCTTGGTGCTTGTCGTTCGCGACGTTCTCGTCGTACACGGCAGGGTCGTCCGCCGCCTCGAAGAATCGGGTGTCGCTGAAGGCGTCGATGGCACGTGAGTCCGAGGGTGCGCTGAAAGCTTCACTCGAGGTCGGCCACGCGCGGCAGTGTGAGTCGACGTGGCGCCAATGGCCCGTCGGCCGCCTGGGGTCCGAACTACCAGGCGAAAATCAAGGAATCGTGCTGGGACGGTCCGGGCCGAACATGAGCGATCTCGATGATCGTTGCGGCATCTCCCTCGGCTTCGGCACCGACAGGTTGCACCAAGCTGAGGTGGGAATGCGTGGCGTCAGCATCCTCCGTGTCACCTGCTGCCGCCAAGATTCCGCCCATGCCAGCCTCCTCGAGTCCTGCCACCATCATGGCTTCCAGCTGTAACGCAGGACGCGATGGCCACCGCTCATCGAAAAGACGTACCTCCCAGCTGTCCGACAAGCCGTCGTGCAGACATCCATCCCCGATTGCAGCGATTCGTCGAGCCGCACGCCGGTTGTGATGACTGCGCGCGTTGATTCCATGGGCTCTCGTGACCTCTGCGACCGGGGGCTCGACGACACGTCTCTCAATGGGGATCCGCTCGGGAGGGCGGTCCGTTCGGACGGTTTGCGTCCTCACGCACAGTGTGAGAACAGGTTGATGTACGACTGCACGCCGGTCGAAGTGAAGATCTCCCCTCCCCGGTGCCCGCTCGTGCGGACGACGTAGCGGGTGCCCGGGACTGCAGGGAAGATGAACTGACCAAGACCCCGAGCTGACGCTCGCTCCACGATCGTCGCTCCTCGAGCGACCGTGACCGAGACCGGTACGTTCGAGCTCGCACGACTCCCCGTCCAGCCGCACCCCGACGCCTCGATCAGGATCGAGGCGCTCTCGTGCCCACTCGCAGCACCCGTCTGGGCATTCACGAGCTGCACCGGGGCCGGCTGCACGGTCGTCGCTCCGCGAGGCAGTCCCATCGTGATCACCTTGACGCTGTAGGTCCCGAGTGGCAAGAGCGGGTCACCGAATCTCGGACAGGGAAGCTCGTGCATCGACGGTCCCCCGCCACAGCCTGAGTAGGTCGTGTAACCGGTGATCGAGATCCGATGGATCCCGGGCGCGAGCTTCGTCCTGCCGAAGCAGTCGTCTGCGACCGCCGGGCTGAACGGGATCCGCGCACTCGCGAGGCCGACGATGAGCCAGTCACCTGGGCAGCCGCCGATCACGAGCGGCCTGGCGGTGTTGTTGGTCAACGTGGCGTAGCCGCTCAGCGGATCGCCAGCCGGCACACGGGTCTGGTCGAGGTGTATCCGAACCGTCAAGGGGCCGAGGTGAAGGTGCTTCGGGACCGCAGCCGTCTGGGAGCCGCATCCAGCGAGCAGCCCTGCGACGACCGCTGCGACCAAGAGCCCCGATGACCGACGCGACGCGACCGCTGCCGTCGACTTCCCCTGCTGCATCCGGCGCCACCTTGCCATGGAACGTCCTGTCCCACTACGTCCTTCTTCTCGCGCCCGGCACAGAACTTTCAGGGCGCGGCGCTCGCGTGTCGGGCGCCATGGGTCGAGCCACGCGCGTGGCTGCGTCGCGGCAGGCATGTCAGGGACCGAAGTGCCCTTGACGCATCGCTGGCGGCGGCCCACGAGAACGCGGCGTTAGTGTCGACTTTGCGGACTGCTGCGAGCGATGGTGGGCGATGGACGAGCTGAAAATTCGCGATGAGACCCTTGTGAGGGCCGCGGAACCGCGTGGCGGCTACTCCCTCGTCGAGGTCGCCGACGACGGCTCGGTGGTCGTGCAGCTTGAGGCCGACCACCCTGGCTTCGCCGATCCCGCCTACCGGGAACGCCGCAACGCCATCGCGCAGCTGTCGGTGGAGCACCACCTGGGGGACCCGATCCCCGCCGTCTCGTACACCGACGAGGAGCACGAGGTGTGGCGGATCGTGTCCGACGAGCTGACGCCCCAGCACCATCGCCATGCATGCGGTGCGTTCCTCGACGCGCGCGAGTCCCTGGGCCTGCCCAACGACCACGTCCCGCAGCTCGGCGACGTGACCGAGCTGCTGCAGCCGCTCACGGGATTCGCCTACGAGCCAGTCGCGGGCCTCGCGCCGCTTCGAGAGTTCTACAGCTCGTTCGGGCATGGCACCTTCTTCTCGACGCAGTACATCCGTCACCCCTCGGTCCCCCAGTACACCCCCGAGCCGGACATCATCCACGAGGTGATCGGCCACGCCAACCAGCTCGCCGACCCGCGGTTCGCAGAGATCTGCTTCGCGGTGGGCGGTGCTGTGGATCGGACGACGACCCAGGACGCGCTCGGCTTCCTGTCACGTGTCTTTTGGTTCACGATGGAGTTCGGCGTGGTCATGGAGCACGGGGAGCCGAAGGCCTACGGCGCTGGGATCCTCTCGTCGATCGGCGAGCTCGACGTGTTTCAGTCCGCTTCGATCCGGCCTCTCGACCTGCGTGAGGCGGGCGGCTTCGAGTACGACATCACCAGGTACCAGCCGGTGCTGTACTCGATCGGGTCGATGCAGGAGCTCTACGACCGCCTGCTCGAGTTCTACTCGACGTTCGACGATCGCGCCTACGAGACGCTGAGCGCGTAGCCGCAGCCTCAGGCAGGCCAGGCGTCGATCGCGCTCGACCCGCGAACGTGCGAGCTCGCGGTCTGGCGAGCCAGCCCCGCGTCGATCGCCACGGCACTCATGAGCACGAGCGCGATGATGCCGCCCATCCGGTAACGGTACGACGGGGTGAACGCGACGCCGTTCGCCGTCGCGAGGACGAGCAGGGTGACGAGGGGCCAGATCGGCGTCCGCCGGCGCCGGAGCACCCAGAGCCCCGCTGCACCGAGACCGAGCAGCAGCCACGTGCCGACGGCCTGGACGTCGCCGGTCCAGGATCGGAAGCCCATGAGCTCCTCGCGCTGGGCGACGAGGCTCGGTCGCCACAGCGACCACTCCCACAGCGCCCGAAGCGGCAGCACGTAGACCAGCCGGCTCCAGTGCGCGCGCGCGTAGCGCAGCGCGCTGTCGCGCTCGAGCCGATCCATGGTCGGCTCGCTCAGGTGCTGGGCAGGCGTGGCCGACACGGGTGGCGGCAGGATCGTCTGGTAGCCGAAGCTCGGACCCTGGAAGTACGTGCCCGCGTTGTTCGACTGGTTCAGCGTCTGGCCGAGCTCGGTCGTGAGGACGATCGAGCCGTCGAACCGGTGGTAGTTGAATGCCATCCATGGCGTGAGCACCACCAGGAGGACCGCGGTGGCCAGAAGCGACGCCGTGGTGCCCCCGAGCCGTGCTGCGGCTTCGGTACGACGACGATGATGATGAAAGGCGAGGCCCACCAGGAGTGCGGCGGCCAGCTCCAGGGAACCCGTGAAGCACAGTGTCAACAGCCCCAAGAGGACCCCGAGCGCGATCGCGTGCCGCCACGTCCAGCGCTCGAGCGCCGCGTAGGTGACACCGATGACGCACACGAAGAGCAAGGCGGCGAGCGCGTCGTCGCCGATGAGCCCGCTCGCCATCAAGAGGTCAGGGGTGAGGGCCGCGACGACGGCGGCGAGGAGGCCGACCCGGTCGCCGCCGAAGCGCCGTCCGACGAGGCCGACGACGACGATGGCGACGGTGCCGAGCAGGACACTGACGTACCGCAGGCCGCTTGAGGCGTTCGGCCAGAGCCACGCGAACGGCGCGTAGGCGAGGACGCCAAGCGGACCATGCAGCGCGGTCGGGTAGCCGAAGACCGGATCAGTGAAGAGTTTCGCGGAGAAGAGTCGACGCGCCTCGACCATGAACCAGAACTCGTCGGTCAGGAATCGAACGCTCGCCTCGGTGCGCACGAAGAGGAGCCGACCGACGAGGCCAAGCGCCGCGACCGCCGCGAGGCTGACATGGAAACGGTGTACGTGCCCGCGAAGCTGCGCCACCACCGTCGGAGGCTAACCCGACGAGTTTCGCGCCCCCGGTGTTGCAACCACACCGACCACGCGCTCGGTCACGTGCGGGTTCGGCTCCGAGACGCGCCGCCGCGGCGTCGACGCCCCTGGCTCGACCCATTCGAGTGCTGAGCGCGCGGCGCCACGCTCGGGGCGCGGTGCCGGGGCGCCGCCGGCACGTCGCCCACCAGCTCTGGGGTCAGATCGAGCGCGGCGCGGAGCTTGTCTGCAGCGCCGCGCTGCTCGTGGGTGACGAGCGCGACCGACATGCCGGCGGCGCCGGCTCGAGCAGTGCGGCCCGACCGGTGCACGTAGTCCTTTGGGTCCTCGGAGAGGTCGAAGTGGATGACGCACGCGACGTCATCGACGTGGATGCCACGGGCGGCGACGTCAGTCGCCACGAGCGCGCGGACGGATCCCCTGCTGAACGAGTGCAGCGCGCGCTCGCGCTGCGCCTGGCTCCGATCCCCGTGGATCGCGGCGCCCACCACGCCGAGCTTGCCCAGCTGGCGCACGAGGCGATCTGCACCGTGGCGCGTGCGAACGAAGACCACCGAGGTACCCGTGTCGGCGATGAGCTTCGCGCAGGCCGCGACGCGCTCGTCGTGGGCGAGGTAGTGGAAGCGGTGGGTCATGCGCGAGACGTCGACGTCAGTGTCAACCTCGTGTCGAACGGGATCCTTCTGGTAGCGACGAACGAGCACGTCGACGTCGCCGTCCAGCGTCGCTGAGAAGAGCAGCGTCTGTCGATCCGGGCGCGTGGCGTCCAGGACCCGTCGCACGGCGGGCAGGAAGCCCATGTCGGCCATGCGATCGGCCTCGTCGACGACCACGAGCTCGACTTGATCGAGGACGACGTGACCCCCCTGCATCAGGTCCTCGAGGCGCCCCGGACACGCGACGGCGATGTCGACGCCGGTGCGAAGTGCCTTGAGCTGCGGCCCGTACCCGACGCCGCCATAGAACGCGTGCACCTTGAGCCCACGCGCGGCGGCGAACGGCGCGAGCGCCTCGGCGATCTGCGCCGCCAGCTCCCTCGTCGGCGCCAGCACGAGACCCGTGGGTCGCTTCGGACGCCCCTTGTCCAGGACGGCTGCCATCGGCAGCGCGAAGGCGAGCGTCTTGCCGGAGCCCGTGGGGGCCTTCCCCGAGACATCGCGACCAGCAAGGGCGTCGGGGATGGACAGCGCCTGAATCGGCAGCGTCTCAGTGATGCCTTGTCGGTGAAGGATGCGGACGAAGTCTGCGGGCAGCCCGAACGAATCAAATCGGGGTACTCGGAGGTCAGTCTGGGCGGGTGACGATGACATTCTTTGGGTTCCATTCCTCAGGTAGCTACTTGCAACCCGGGAAACGCAACTCCGGCCACCAGCAACTCGTGTGGGCACTGTGCCGCAACACGTCAAGGCCCCAGTGTAGCGGGGTCGACCACGATCAGGTCGCCATCCATCCGAGCGGCAGCAAGGCGCTCGGCGCAATCAGTCCGAGCAGACGTGTGGATCAGTCATGCCCCGGTGGGCTGGCCAAGAACTCCGCCTGCGTGGCGGGCGCTTCGGTGAAGGTGACCTCGACACACTGCTCAGGTCGACGCTGGTTCTGGGTCGCCTGCGCCGCAAGCGACGCCTGGTCCGCGGAGGTGAGTGGTGGCTGCACGAGGTTCCTCGGCCACAGGTGCCGCGCGAGCACGGTGTTGAGCTCGGCGGCGTAGACGGTGATCGTCGTGCCGAGCTTGATCCACGCAAGCAAGCCAAGCACGATCGCAAAGGTGCCATACAGCTCGCTCGCGCCTCGCAGGACGTGCCAGACGAGCACCGCGCCCAGCGCCTGGAGCGCAGTCCAGAGGATCCCGCCAACGATCGCGCCGGGCACGAGGCTCCGCCACGAGACGACTCGCGGCGTCAGGATCCGGAAGGCGAGGAAGTACTGGCCCACGTTCACCGCCGCTGCGGCAAGGTCGACGAGCCCCCCGACGAAGATGCCGTTGCCAGCGACGGTGCCAAGGCTCGCTACCGCAGTCGAGAGGAGCAGCCCGAGGGCGAGCACGAGCAGGAACAGCACGCTTCGGCCGAGCCGGGTGACGAAGTTGGGGCGATCCGGTCCTGGCAGGTTCCAGATCTGCGACATGGCGAACAGGCCGCCCCGGGCGAGCCCGGTGCAGGTCCAGACCAACAGAAGGATCGCCACGGTGTACGCGATCGCGGACTTGCGCGCGATCGCGTGGATGTTCTGACCGAGGTTGGTGCCGATGACAGGGAACTGCGCCAGTGCCGAGTGCAGGATCCGGGTTCGCAGGGCCGCGTCGTGGCTGAGGATGACCCCAAGCGACGTGATCAGGAGCAAGAGGAGCGGGAACACCGTGCTGAACGCGGAGAACGCGATGTTCGAGGACAGCGCACCTGCATTGTCGTCCCCGTACTTCTTGATCAGTCCAACGAAGACCGACGAGACCAGGTGTCGTTGCTGGAAGCGATCGACGCGTCGGAGGACCGCTTCGAACCAGTTCACTACCCCAGCAAACTACGACGTCGTGGTGCCGACCTGAGGCCAGTAGGGAGGGGCCGACTGTGTCGCCCGACGGCCGGGTGGGAGCTCTTGTCGTCCAGCTGCTGCGGCGATGCACGCGCCTGCAAAGACGAGCATGCCCACGCACGCGGCCACCGTCTCGGTCTGGATGAGCGGCGCGATCCAGGCGAACTTCAAGAAGCGGTAGAGGAGCTCGACTGCGGCGAGGAGCGACACGGTCGACACGGTCAGGACCAATCCACCTGCCGCAGCGAAGCTCGCCGGGATCGCAAGCCGCTTCGCGAGCCGCCCCCGGCGAGCAGCGTTGACGACGATGAACCCCGCGAGCGCGACCGAGACCCAGGTCAGGACTTGGGGCACATAGGAGCTCAGCAGCACCGCCTGGGTCCGGGAGTGGGGCCACGCGACGTAGTTGCCGAATCCGAGCGTCGCGCCCAACGCCGAGCACATCAGGGCGATCGTGACGACGAGCAGGGCCCGCTGCCACGGGTGCTGCTCGGACCACGCAACCAGCCCCGCGGTGCCGCGCACAGGGCGAGGGTCTGCCCAGTTGCGCTGGATGATGAAGACGCCGACCGCGAGCGCGCACCAGCCGAGGGCGGCGAGCGAGAACTCGCCCTTGTACAGCGAGGCCGGCGGGATGACGTACGAAACGCCGTGGACCGCAAAGCCGACCGAGGCGCACTCAAGCAGCGCGCCAAGGACGCACACCGACACGCCGGCCCGCACGAGCCTCGAGCTGTCGCGTGCCGCGGCGCTGCGAAGCACGAACAGCAGCGCGATGACGAAGAAGACCCATGCGAAGAGCTCGGCGGCCAGCGAGCGGTCCGCGGTGAGGAAGCCCAGGTCGGCGGGATTGCCTCGGAACTGCAGCATGATGCTCGCGAGGCAACTCAGCGCGAGGGCGAGGAAACCGATCGACGCCATCGACAGCGCCGGTCGCGTGCTGGCCGATGACCACCACCTGAGCGCGGTCGCGTCAGCACGCCCGTCACTAGCAGGAGTCGTCTCAACCATCGCTCACAATTAGCACAAAGTTTGGCCTGCGTCAGTCGCCACCGTCTACTTCAAGCCACCCCCAGCGCCACACAAGACAACTGACCTCCGTCGAGAGGTTTGTCGAGTGGCCAATCGCTACGACGTCATCCCACCAAGGCCGACGAGCCCGCGAGCGAGCTCGATCTCGCCCATGTGGCGCAGCCCGTGCTGGTAGAGCCAGCACTCGAAGCCGTCGAGCGCTGTGACGCCCTCTGGTCCCGCGCACCTGGCGCTGAACGTCGAGGCAATGACCTCAGGGAACGGGCGTGGAATCACGACGCGACGGAGTGACACCGGCTCGATCGTCGTCAGATGCTGCTCGGTCCGCTCGAACACGGCTCGCTGGTACGCCTTGAACGAGTCGTAGTCGCCGATCCGCTGCCGTTCCATCTCGTCGACCGTGCGCTCCTTGCCGTGGTCGTCGATCTCCATCTTCACCGCGGCGCGCCAGGCCTCGTCCCAGATTGGCGGGATGCTCGTCAAGACGAAGAACGACGCGTCGTGCATGTTCGCGTAGTGGAAGAGCGAGAACGCGATGGGCAGCACGCCGGGGCGCTCGAAGTGGTTGACGTGGTGCAGGTCCATCGTCTCTACGGCCTGGTAATACAACGAGTGCATCGCTGCCATGCGGCGACGCAGCGAGTCCACCAGGAGCTCAGCGTCGTTGAGGTCCGTGCTCGTCATCGCAGCACGCTCTTGGCGACTCGACCGAGCACCTCGAGGTGGTCGTCCACGGTCTTCAAGCCGGCGCCCATGGTGTTGACGCCGACATGGGTGGCGCCAGCGGCTCGCCACTTGTCGAACTGCTCCGTGACGTTGCCGATGTCACCGCGCCAGTCCACGCGTCCTTGCATCCCAATTGAGGCGGGGTCCCGCTCGGCCTCGCGCGCTCCGTCACGAATAACGCCGAGCGCGGCGTCGAGCTTCGGCCCAGGCTGCAACAGTGGGAACCACCCATCGCCAAGTCGCCCGATGCGGCGGTACGCGGGCACGGACGTCGCGCCGAACCAGATCGGGATGGGCTGCTGGAGCGGCATGGGTGAGAGCCCGGCGCCAACGACCGTGTCGAACTCACCGGTGTGCGTCACCGACCGCTCGCTCCACAGTCGGCGCAGGAGGTCGACCTGCTCTTCGACACGGCGACTCCTCTTCGAGAAGTCCTGGCCCAGCGCCTCGTACTCGACGTGGTTCCAGCCGATGCCGATGCCGAGCCGGAACGTGCCGCCCGTGAGCAGGTCCACCTCGGCAGCCTGCTTCGCGACGAGCGCGGTCTGTCGCTGGGGAAGGATGACGATGCCCGAGACGCAGGCGAGCGTCGTGCAGCCGGCGATGAAGCCGAAGAGCACGAAGGGCTCATGGAAGTTCGTGTCGATGTCGTAGGGGCCGTCCCAGTTCACGTGGACCGCGGGGTCAGCGCCCAGCACGTGGTCGTAGGCGAGGACATGGTCGTAGCCGAACGACTCGACCTCCCGGGCGTACCTGCGAAGCGAGTCCGCGGTCGCACCGATCTCGGTCTGGGGGAGCACGACGCCGACCTGCATGCACTCCCCTTTCACACCCGCCGACGGCGGACCCGACACGACAGTATCGAGCGAGCCACGGGGTGGCCATCGGCTGGCGGCCGTGTGGCCGACGAGTGCCACAATCTGCTGCGGTCCGGCCCGGGCCGGGCGTTGACGAGGAGGCCCCGTGGCGAGTGCCCAGGAGTTCGACGGAGTCATCGGCCGGACCGTCGCGGAGTCCACCCCGTCGTGGCCGACGCCGAGGCACCCCCGTCCGGGCGCACCGAACGTGGTCGTGGTCCTCATCGACGACCTCGGGTTCTCGCACTTCGGCTGCTACGGCTCGACGCTCTCGACGCCGCGGATCGATGCGCTCGCGGCCCGCGGCCTGCGCTACACGAACTTCCACGTGACCCCGCTCTGCTCGCCGACTCGTGCCGCGCTCCTCACCGGACGCAACCACCACGAGGTCGGGATGCGCTCGGTGTCGAACTTCAACACGGGGTTCCCCAATATGCGTGGCGAGGTCTCGACGAGCGCGGCCACGATGGCAGAGGTCCTCTCCGCCGAGGGCTACGCGACCTTCGCCGTCGGCAAGTGGCACCTGTGCGCGATGGAGAACGCCTCAGCCGCCGGACCGTTCGACCAGTGGCCGTGCCAGCGCGGCTTCGACCGCTACTACGGCTTCCTCGACGGGGAGACCGACCAGTTCTCCCCCGACCTGGTCGCGGACAACCACCGTGTCGAGCCGCCGCACCGCCCCGAGGACGGCTACCACCTGAGCGAGGACCTGGTCGACAAGGCCGTCGGCATGATCCACGACACCACCTCGATCAGGCCGGACCGCCCGTTCTTCATGTACTTCGCCTTCGGCGCCACCCACGCCCCGCACCAGGCACCCGCGTCCTACGTGGCGAAGTACCGGGGTGGCTTCGACGACGGCTGGGACGTCGCTCGCGACACCTGGTTCGCCCGCCAGCTCGAGCTTGGCGTGGTCCCTGAAGGGACCTCGCTCGCGCCCCGGAACCCCGGCGTCGAGCCGTGGGATTCGCTCCCCGAGAACCATCGACTGCTCGCCGCGCGGCTCCAGGAGGCGTACGCGGGCTTCCTCGAGCACACCGACGCACAGATCGGGCGGCTCGTCGACGAGCTTGCCGCGATCGACCAGCTCGACAACACCTTGCTCATTGTGCTCTCGGACAACGGCGCGAGCCAGGAGGGCGGTCCCTTCGGCGTGCTGCACGAGATGAAGTTCTTCAACTTCATCCTCGAGACGCCCGACGAGGCGGTCGAGCGCCTCGACGACATCGGCGGCCCGAAGAGTCACACGAACTACCCCTGGGGATGGGCGCAGGCCGGCAACACGCCATACAGGTGGTACAAGCAGAACACGCACGAAGGCGGCGTCCACGTGCCGCTCGTCGTGCACTGGCCGAAGGGCATCGATCCTGCGACCCGGGGCACGCTGCGCGACCAGTTCCACCACGTGAACGACCTGGCACCGACGATCTACGAGCTCCTCGGCGTCACCGCGCCGACCGTCTACCGAGGCGTCGAGCAGCTGCCGATCAGCGGCACGTCGATGCGCTACACGCTGGACGACCCCACCGCCCCGACGCGCAAGTCCGTCCAGTACTTCGAGATGATGGGACACCGGGCGCTCTACCTCGACGGCTGGAAGGCAGTCACGCGCCACACCCCAGGTGTCGCCTTCGACGACGACACCTGGGAGCTGTACCACGTCGCGGTCGACCGCTCGGAGTGCCACGATCTCGCAGGCGACGAGCCCGCGCGGCTGTCCGCGATGGTCGAGCGCTGGTGGGAGGAGGCCGAGGCCCACGGCGTGCTGCCCCTCGACGACCGGACCATCGAGCTGTTCGCAGCGCGATTCGCCGACGGCACCGTGCACCGAGCGGACCGTCACTACACGTACTGGCCGCCGGTCTCGCCGCTGCCCGCCCAGGCCGGCCCGTCGATCGGCGGGCGAAGCTGGGACCTCGACGCGTCCGTTGATCGCCCCTCGGGTGCCGAGGGGGTGCTGTTCGCCACGGGCACCGAGAACTCGGGCCTGAGCCTCTTCGTGCAGAGCGATCGGCTGGTGTTCGACTACAACTTCTTCGGCGACCACCACGTCGCGGTGTCCAGGGCGCCAGTGCCGATAGGGCGCAGCGTCCTCGGCGTGCGCTTCCGTCGCACCGGCAAGGGCGGCACCGCGTCGATCGTGATCGACGGCAAGCCCTGCGGTGGCGTCGAGATCCCGACGGTCATGCGCGTGATCTCGAGCGTGGGTGCGTCGATCGGGGTGGATCACGGCTCGGCGGTCAGCGAGCGCTACGACGCGCCCTTCGCGTTCCAGGGCACCCTGGAGCGCCTTGACGTCCAGCTCGTGGCGCCCCGCCCTGACGATGCCGCAGCGTCCGAGGCGCTGTCGATCATGTCGCGGCAGTGAGGATTCTGGCTCGCGAGGCTCTCGACGTCGTATCCTCCCCAGCGATGTCGAACCGTCACGTGCGCCGTCAGCGTCTCTCGGTCGTCGCTGCGCTCGTCGTCGGCGCCGCGCTGCTTGCAGCATGCGGCTCACCGATGGCCTCGTCGAGCCCGACCACCACGACGACGCGACCCGTCGTCCTGTGCCCGCTCACCGGGACCCCCGCACCGGGAGGCGCGATCCCCGCGAGGCCCGCACTCGTGATGAAGGTCGACAACTACGGGCTCGGTCCTGCCCCCGCAGAGGCGAGGCCCCAGAGCGGGCTGAGCGACGCCGACGTCGTCTTCGAAGAGCAAGTCGAGGGCGCGATCACGCGGTACGCGGCCGTCTTCCAGTGCCGTCAGGCGCCGGGGCTGGTCGGACCGATCCGCTCCGCGCGCGTGATCGACATCGGGATCCTGTCCGAGCTCGACTCGCCGCTTCTTGTGCACGTCGGGGGGATCGCGCCCGTCCTCAACCGCATCGACCAGTCGACGATCAAGAACGTCGACCTTGGCACCTACGGCAACCTCGACGTGTACCCGCCGGGACGGTACGCGCCCTACGACACCTACACGCACACGTCGTCAGTCTGGGCCCAGTTCAAGTCGCGCAACACGCCCCCACATCCGATCTTCAGCTACTCAACGCGCATTCACGGCGGGCGTCCCGCCTCCCAGATCCACCTCGACTGGTCGTACACCTCTGACATCTACTGGCGCTGGTCCAAGCAGTCCGGGACCTGGAAGCGGTACTACAACGTCGCGACCTCGGGCACGCCGGTCATACAGCCCGACGTGCTCGCAAACGGGGTGCAGAACCAGGCCCAGAACGTCGTGATCCAGGTCGTGCACATCACCTACGGGCCGTGGCTCGAGAACTTCGAGGGCGGCTTGGAGGTCCAGGCCAAGATCGCCGGCAGCTCCGGGAAGGCCTACGTGTTCCGCAACGGCAGGATGATCGTCGGTAGGTGGCGTCACGGCTCGCTCACGAGCCCGACGGTCTTCACGAACGTCGCGGGGCACATCATCACGCTCGCGCCGGGCCGGACGTGGGTGGAGATCTTCCCCGACGTCATTCCGGTCGCCGTCACGTTCCCGCCGAGGCGCTAGACATCGTCGCGAGTCGTCGCAGCCGACATCGTCAGGGTGGCAACGACCCCGCAGTACGCTCAGTGAGACACGAGCTCAGGAGGCAGCGTGGACGACGTGCCCGGCAGTGAGCTTACCGACGAGGATGCGGCCAGCGAACCAGTCCCGCCCGAAGTCATCGGCAGTGAGCTCACCGACGACGCCGCGGCCAGCGAACTGGTCCCGCCCGAAGTCACCCACCCCACCGACCCGGCGCCCGCGGCGCCCGCCATCGCCAACAAGCACAAGCACGTGCTGTTCGCGGTCGCGCTTCTGGCTCTTGCGGTGGCCGAGGGTGTCGGCTCATTCGGCTCCTGGATCTTCTACGCGGCGCCCAATAGTCAGAACTTCGAGTACAAGGGCATCACGAGCTGGCGCGGCTACGGCTGGATGGCGCTGATCCTCGCCGTGGCCACGGTCGTGGCCATCGTGCTCGACCTCGTCCAGCCCTCGAGGACGGTCAAGGCGGTCGTGGCGACCCTCTTCGGGTCGCTGTCGGTGATCGGCGGGTTCTTCGTGATCCAGTTCGTTGCCTTCCCGCTGCCGGGGAACTACACCGCAGACCTCGCCTGGGGGTCGTCGCTCTGCCTTGGCGCGGGCGTCATCGGCCTGTGCACCTCGATCTTCTGGTTCATGGGGCACCCGGCGAAGGTCCATCTCCATCTGCCGCAGCCGTATCTCTAGTCGCGCTCGGGTCCCTGGCGAGCCGGTCAGCCAGCAAGGTGCTCCGCGAGGAACGTGAGCGACGGGGCCAGCTGAGAGTCGAAGAACGGAGCCGTGTGGCACCCGCCGCTGAAGTCGACCTCGGCATGGGAACCGAGCGCGTCTGCGAGCGCCACGACGCCGGGATGGAACGGGTCCTCGAAGCCTGAGGCGATGCGCACCGGTGTTCGATCGAGCAAGGCTGCGTGGGTGACGGCGTCGTAGCGCGCGAACTGCGCTGCTGAGTCGTACGCCGCGGCGTTCACACCGCTGGCTTGCGCGTAGCTCGTCCATACCGCGGGGCTGATCGCAGCGACCGCGCGGAACAACTGCGGGTGCAGCTCGCCGAAGAGGACCGCGCCGTAGCCACCCATCGAGATCCCCATCGTGCCGATCAGATGGCGACCGCGCCCGAGCCCCCAGCCCTGGAGCATGGGAATGAGCTCGTGGACGACCATCCCCATCGGGTCGTCGCTCGGGTGAGGGTGCCAGTAGCCGTGGCCGCCGTCGACGGTCACGAGCGCCACCGGCGCCAACGGCTGACGCAGGGCGCGGACGCCGAGGACCTGAGCGGGCGTCGACCCACCAAACGCCGAGGCGTGGTTCCCGCCCTCGCCGTGCAGCATGACAACGAGCGGCAGCTCGCTGCCCTTCGCGTGGCCGAGCGGATAGCCGACGGTGTAGCTGACGACCTGGCGTCTCGCGCGCGAGAAGAACGCGCCCGAGACGTCCTCGCCGACGCCCCGGTCCGGGATGGACACTGACGGCACGTTGCAGGCGCCGTCGAGCGCGTCAAGCATGGACTTGCCTGGCAGCACGCCGTGGTCCACGAGCTCGACGCCGGTCGCACCGACCACGATCACGCCAGCGGTCGCCGAGAGCCCCCAGGTGAGCAGGCGACGCCGTGAGACGGTCGCGCCGAGCCGGGCGTGACGCGCGCTGATCGCTACGCCGACCGACTGGTGATGGCGCCGATGCCGCGCGAGACGGCCTGATACGCGCACACGAGGGCCAGGGCCATGACGACGACGGCACTGATGTCGATCGCACCGACGTGGAAGAGGTTCGACGGGATGGAGCGAGGGCGCGGCGAGCTGTCCGACAGCCAGGCGATCGCCCCGAAGAGGAACACGGTCATCGCGACAGAGGCGAGCTGGCCCAGACGGAGCTCCAAGCGCAGCTGGCGCTCTGAGAGCTCGACACGGCGCAGCGTCGTCGTCGCGCCGAGTGCGAGCACCGCCATCGCGATGGGGCTCGCCGCCATCCAGGCGACCTCGGGAGCTGGGAAGGACTGCAGCGCACCGGGATGCGCCCAGTACGAGGAGACCGCCAGCGTCGCGGCCCACACGAACGCGGCAACACCACCCGGCACGAGCCCCTGGAGCGCCCAATGGTGCCCACCCGTCCCGGGCCACCCGTTCTCGAAGTGTCGTGCCCCGATGATGAGGAGGGCGACGGCGACCGACGTGGCGGCCGCGGGCAGCGCGAGGCGGCGACGGGCAGAGCCGCGCACGAGCTGCACCACGACGGCGGCGGCGATCGGCGCGATCGCGCACACACCCAGCACGGCGAGCGCGAGCACGGCGACGCTCATCGCGATGGTGCCAAGGGTCGTTCCTGCCGTTCGCGGCGACGACCACTGCCAGCCGACGACGAGCTGGGACCATACGGCCAGGCCCATTGCGAGGAAGGCGGCAAGCGATGCCGCCAGCCATGCGAGGCTCCATCGCTGCTGGTCCGCGCTGTCACAGGTCGTGCCCGCGAGCCCCACGGCACTCGCCCGAGCGAGCGTGCCGCTCCACGCGATGTTCAGCGTGCGGCGGATCGATCGCGGCCGCTCGTCGAACTCGCACTCGAGCTGGGCGCAGAACTCCTCGGCGTAGCGCGAGCGCCATGACCTCGGATACCAGGCCAGCAGCCTGCGGGCCCTGCGCTCGCTGTCGGCCCCCCCGGGGGTCACGTCGGCGCCCAGCCCGCATCAAGTCGGCGCAGACCCTCGTTCGCGACCTGGCGCTGGGCGCCAAGATGCTCGCGCAGCGCAGTCGCTCCCGCGCCCGTCAGCCGGTAGGGACGGCGACGGTCGTCGCTCTGGAGCGCCTCGATCAGGCCCTGTCCCTCGAGCCGCGCGAGCGCCTCGTAGAGGGTTCCTGGAGCCAGGCGGACACCCGCCATCGCCTCGATGTCCTTCGTCAGCGCGTAGCCGTGCTTCGCGCCCCCCGCGAGGCTGGACATGATGAGCGTCGCCGGTCCCGCGTACCGACCGAGCGAGCCGAGGGGCGCGGGGGCCGCCTTCGAGTCGGCGCGACTTGCCATGGCCACGAGGTTATATCGCCTGACGATCTATCGTCAACCATCTGAGTGCGGGTCCGTCGATGCCTGGAGGCCGCGGGTGGACCCCCCGGGTGATTCGCGGCCCCTCGTACGATGTGTGTGTGCGTAACCGTCGCCTGACCGACGAGGAGCTCGACCACTACCGCACCCAGGGATGGCTGCTGCTCCACGGCCTCCTCGAGATGACAGCGCAGGACCTCCAAGACGCCGTCGCGACCGTCTCGTCGTGGCCCGATGACGGCGAGTGGCTCCACCACCTCGAGCTGACGGACTCGGGACCCAGGCTCGCGAGGACCGAGAACTTCACCCCGTTCAGCGAGCCGCTGTTCAGCCTGCTCAGACAGGGCGAGCTGCCCGACGTCGCGGGCCAGCTCCTCGGTGAGCCTGCCCTTCTCTACAAAGAGAAGATCAACTACAAGCTGGTTGGCGGCGCGGGTTTCTCGCCGCACCAGGACAAGCCCGCCTACCCCTTCGTCGACCGGGTGCTGAGCGTCATGGTCGCCGTTGACGACGCAACCGTCGAGAACGGGTGTCTCTTCGTCGTCAGCGGCCGGCACCACAAGCTGCTGGATCAGGACGAGCGGGGCTGCATCACCGAGGCGATCGTCGCGACGCTCGACTGGAAGCCCGTCGAGCTTCGTGCTGGCGAGACCCTCTTCTTCCACGCGCTCACGCCGCATCGAAGCGGCACCAACACCTCGAGCGCCGACCGGCGGGCCCTGTACCCGACGTACAACGGCGTCTCAGAGGGCGATCTCCGCGACGCGTACTACGAGGCAAAGCGACACGCCTTTGCGGCCGAGGACGACGTCGCGACCGATCGGGTGCGACTGTCGCTGATCGGCGACTTCGAAGGGCGCCCCGCGTGAGCCCAATCGACGATGCCCCTCGGACCGTCGAGTCGCTCTTGGCGCTGTACGAGCGCCGCGGTGACGCAAGCTACGGCGAGGACGTGAGCCAGCTTGCCCATGCCCTGCAGTGCGCCGCCGCCGCGAGCTTGAGCGGCGCGTCAGACGAGCTCGTCGCGGCCGCTCTCCTTCACGACGTCGGCCACCTCCTTGCAGACGTGCGCCCAGCCGGATGGCGCGACGACATCGACGACGACCGCCACGAGGCCACCGGGGCACGCGTCCTCGCGCCGCTGCTCGGCCGAGAGGTTGCCGCCCCCGTCGCGCTGCACGTGACCGCCAAGCGGTGGCGCTGCGCCGTGGACCCGTCGTACGTGGCGGCGCTCTCGGACACCTCGCGCGCCTCGCTCGCCGCACAGGGCGGCGCGCTTAACGACGCCGAGTGCGAGCGGTTCGCCCTGCACCCCTCGTTCCGCGATGCGGTGCGGCTTCGTGAGTGGGACGACGCAGCGAAGGATCCCGAAGCACCGCTGGGCTCGATGCGCGATCACGAGCCGCTGCTCGTCGCGCTCGCAGCTCGCGCCAAGGAAGCGCAGGCGCGATGAGCGACCACCGTGTCGATGCCGGCATGGCGCGTCGGATGTGGCGCCTGTTCGAGCCGATCCACGCGCTCACCTACTTCGCCCCCGAGTCGACCGAGGCCCTAAAGGCGACCGGGCTCCGGGGCTACTGGATGTCGTACTTCGCAGGTCGTGCCTCGCCGATGGGGGCGGTCGACGCGCCGATCGTCGAGGCCACCTTCTTCAACTTCGCGCCCTGGCTCGTCCGGCGCGCGCTGCCAGACGCGTGGACCTTCGCCACGCCGAGCGCCGTGCTGGAGGCACGCTGGCGCGGCATCGCGGCCGCGCTCGCTCCGCTTGCAACCGACCTGCCCGCCTCGGCCCTCGCCGATGCGACGGTGCTGCTGCATGAGGCGGTCGAGGATCTCAACTGCGACGGACGCGCGCTCGCCGCCGCGAACGCCTCTTCGACCTTGCCCGACGACAAGCTCGCCTGCTTCTGGCAGCTCGTGACGACGCTGCGCGAGCATCGTGGCGACGGCCACGTCGCAGCACTCGTCTGCGCGGGTCTTTCCGGGATCGAGGCTCACGTCACCTTGGTCGGCGCTGGCGTCACCTACCGCTCGGTCCTCCAAGAGGCGCGGGGCTTCACCGACGACGAGTGGCAGCACGCCCACGACGGCCTCGTAGCCCGCGGGCTCATCGACCAGGCCGGCTCGCTCACCGATGCGGGCCGCGAGTTGCGCCGAGAGGTCGAGTCGACGACGGACCGAGTCGCACTCGGGCCGTGGGCCCGACTCGGGAACGCGCGCTGCGAGACGCTCTGCGAGCTCGTCGCACCTCTCACCGCGGCGATCGCAGGCGCTGGCACCATCCCGATCCTCAATCCGATCGGGCTGCCGGGCGACTGAGCGCGGGCATCGTGGGCCGCACGCCCAGTGGCCTGCACAATGGATCCATGGTCGTCGTCTTCGCAGTGGCTGCCGCGCTCGTCAACGCCGTGACGAGCTTCCTGCAGCGCCTCGGCGTCGAAGGAGCGCCGAGGAACGAGACACTCTCTTCGGGGGTCGTCGCGCATGCGATCAGGAGGCCTATCTGGCTGCTCGGCTTTGCGTGCATGCTGGGCGGGTTCGTCTTCCAGGCGCTCGCACTGCACAAGGGCGCACTCGCGGTCGTCCAGCCGCTCCTCACGACCGAGCTGCTCTTTGTCGTGATCATCCTCTGGGCGTGGTTCGGCATCGCGGTGCGGACACGGGACTGGCTGTATGCCCTGCTCACCGTCGCGGGGCTCGCGACGTTCCTCGGCGTCGTGGCGCCCACCAACTCGGGACACGCACCGACGGGCGGGGCCTGGGCGATCGCGATCGCAGCAACCGCAGGCGCGATGGTCGGGCTCGCCGCGCTCTCGCGGACGGGACCGCCGTGGTGGCGCGCCCTCATCCTGGGCGCCTCGGCGAGCGTGGGCTTCGCGCTCACCGCCGCGCTCACCAAGGCGTTCTCTGACAGCTTCGCGACCGGGATCAGCGAGGTCGTGACCTCGTGGCAGACCTATGCGCTCTGCGTCGTCGGCCTCGCGTCGTTCGTGCTCATGCAGCACGCCTTCCACGCTGGCCCGTTCGCCGCCTCGCAGTCGACGCTCATCTTGATCAACCCGTTCGTCTCGGTCGGCCTTGGCGCGTGGCTCTATGGCGAGTCGTTCCCCCGCGGGGCTGGCGTGCTCGCCGCAGGCCTGCTCGCCGTCATCGTGTTCGCGGCTGGCGCCATCGGGCTGTGCCTGTCCCCACTCGTCGCGGGCGTCCACGCGAGCGACACCGTCCAGCTCCTCGCCGGGCGCGGACGCCTTGCGCGACGCCAGGCAGCGCGTCGTGTCCAGGGCTGACTCACGCCTGGGCGCCGCAGTGCACGCAGAACTCGTTGCCCTCAGGGTCGTGCAGCGTGACGGCGAAGAAGCCGATCGCTTCGTCGACCAGGCTCAGCGCGCCCCCATGCGCGGGCTCGCGCCGTGGCAGCGCGCGAGGCTGGCTCGCGCCGAGCTCGCCGTGACCTCGAGGCACGACTCGTTGACGACCTCGAAGTCGCGGCCCACGATGCCGTCGAGCTGGTGGAGCACGTCGTTGTTCCACGCCGCGCTCGGGACGCCCGAGAGGTACCAGGCCGAGCCGTTGTCGGCGATGATCATGCCGTAGGTCTTGAGCGCCTGGAGGATGATCCGGTCGACGTGCGGGAACCCCGAGATGCGGACGGACGCCTTCAACCGCAGCCGTAGTCCCATCGGCGGCAGCGCCGCACTGTGGACGCCCGCCTCGTGCCGCGCGGGCCACAGGTACGCCGCATTCGTCGCCGGCACCGTGACGCGTATTGCGTGGTCGATGACCCCCGCAGCAATCTCTTCGGGACGGATCAGGCCCGGCAGGATCGCGAGCCCCGCGGCGTCTGCCGAGGTCCAGCCCGCTGGGCGCAGCGCGTCAGTGGCGAGGCGGAAGACCGCGCCGGAGCCCGCCGTCCAGTTGGCCGAGCGCGCGATCGGCTTCGCGTCGTAGAGCTCGAAGTCAACACACGTCTGTCGGTCCACGATGAGCACATGGCGATCGCCGGTCGATCGCGGCCCGCCCTCGATCAGCGGGTGCCGGGGAACGGGATAGCCGACCCGGTCCGACTCAGAGGCATAGAGGAACGAGACGTGGACCCTCGGCTGGGCGTTGGCGACCACGTTGTACGGGATGCCGATCGGCTCGCCGTCCCAGAGCCCCGAGCCGAAGTCCGGGTGCAGCGGCGAGCCCGCACCGATCGCCGTGATCAGCGCCGCGGAGTTCTTGGCGACCGGAAGGGACGCGACGGGCGTCCGCCACGCGCTGTCGGCCGGGGCGATCGCGCACTTCGGAGCGCCAGCGAGCGCCGTCGGGCTCGTCGCGTGCGCAGAGGCGGCCGCCGAAGTTGCGACGAGCACGCCGGGCGAGAAAAGCGAGACGGCGAGCAGGCCTGCGATCACGGCGCGCTGTCGGATGCCTCGCACTACACCTCCTCGGACGTCGCCCAATCGTAGGGAGCGAGACGGCTCAGCCGGGGTGGTTTGGGTTGAAGATGAGGCCCAGGAGTGCGCCGTGTGGGGTGCGCAGGAGGGCGGTCACGATGCCGCCGCCCACGTCGGCCGGGGGCGCGATGACCTCCGCGCCGTGGGCGACCGCCTCGCGGACCGACGCCTCGACGTCGTCGACGCCCCAATACGCCTGCGCGCCGTCGTCGACGTTGGCGTCAGGGAGCAGCCCCAGCTCGTCGCCGCCGACCTCGAAGCCGACGTAGAAGGGCTCGTTGAAGTACGGCTGCTGACCGAGGAGGGCGGACCACCACGACGTCGCGTCCTCGAGCTCTTCGACTGGGTAGATGACCGTTCGAAGGCCGTGGGGCTTCATCAGGTGGTGGGGATCGTGCCGCCGCCCAGACGTGGCACGATCGAGTCCAAGCCGGCAAGGAGTGCCGCTGCATCGTCGTCGTCCAGCACTGCGTAGGCGGGCGCGATGAGCCGGTCGGTCAGCTCGTTGGCAGCCCTGAGCGCTGCCGTGTCGGCGTCGGTGACCGTGGGACCCGGCTCTGACCAGCCGAAGGTCGTGAACATGCCTGGACGGTGGATGAAATGCGCCACCTTGGTGTCGAGCCCGACGGCGACGACGGCGAGAAGGTGCGCGGAGCCCCGGAGCTCGCGAAGCACGGCGAGCTGGTGCATCGCAGCGGCGGGAGCGTCCTCGGGGACCGGCTCGGCAGCTGCGGCGGCGAACAGCGAGAGGCCGGCCACCTGCTCCTTCGCGTGGTCGATGACCTTCGTCGCGGCGCGCACGAAGCCCTCGAGGTCGTCGGCCCCGGTCAGCTTGTGGCGCCCGAACTCGTGCGCGGCGGCGAAGAACTCGCGGCCAGCGGTGCGTGGGTCGAGCTTCGCGCGCCCTGCGTCCCACATCATCGCGACCACCGCGGGGTTGAAGTAGCCGAACGCGCTCATGACGACTGCCGGCTCGACGTTGCCGAGCACGCCGCCACGGCCGAGGAAGTAGAACTCGAACGTGTCGAGCCCGAGGCCCTCGCCTCGGGCGACCGTCGCGGGATCGAAGTAGTAGAGCCAGCCGTTGTCACTGATCGCCGGGCAGGCCGCATCCATGAGCTTCTGGGTATCCATCGGCGCAGTCTGGCAGCACCGTCGCGGCGCTGTCGAGCGGCGCGGTCGGTCGCCACGCGCACCGGTACGGTGACCGCGTGGACGCGACTGTCGCGGCGACCGACTCCGCACTCGGCGCCCTGCTGGACGACGAGCTCGGCTTCGACGCGACCACCACCGGACGCCTCTCCAACCACCTGCCGATGGCGCTCGTCGCGCTGCACGCGCTGGGCGCGAGCGACGATCGCCTCATCGAGTTCGCCGACCGCTACCGCTCGCGGCTCGCTCCGCTCACAGACGACGAAGGCGTCGGCTCGTTCGACGCGTGGCTCGCCGCACGGGGACGTCCCGGCGCCTACGGCCCGGTCCGGGCGTACCTCGGCCCCCTCGTCGAGCACGACGGGACCGAGGCTGTCGTGCATCGCCACCTCCCGCACCTCGTCGACGGGCTCTCCGGTGCGGCCTTCCACGGGATCATCCGCCTCGCCTACGCGCTCGAGAGCGCGAGCCCGGCGCGCGTCGCCGCGGGGCTCGCCTATCTGACCCAGGTGCACCAGCCGCTCGGCGAGCGCGGGCGCAACACCGGTGACACCGACGACCCCGCGGTCGCCCTCGCACGGCTCTCGGACACCGCCGTCGCCCAGGACCTCGCGGCTGACGGCAACATCGGCGAGCGCATGCGCCAGGTTGCCGCGCACCCTTCCTTCGACGGCGTGGTCGACTGGCTCGTCGTCACGAGCGACACCCCGTCGCTCCTGACCAGAGCCGCGACGGCGCTGTACGCGGCGACCGACGACTTCGTCGCGCTGCACGGGCTGACCGCCAGCCACGCGATCTCGATCGTGTCGCCCTACGTCGAGGACACTGCGGCACTGTCGTCGTGGTGGTTCCAGGCCCTGGCCGCGGCGTACGTCACGATCGGCGCGCCCCGCCTCGGCGACCCGGCCGCACCTGTTGGCCGCTGGCTGGCGCACCCGTCACGCTGGGAGGACGTCGCTCGGGCAGCGGCGGCCAGCGACGACGAGCACGTGGTCAAGCTCGTCTACAGCGCCCGCGAGCTCAATGGTCGCTCCGCAGACCCCCTGCTGCTCGCAGCGGCGGCCCGCCAGGCTGGCCTCGAGCCCGAGCCCGCCTGACCGCACAGCAGGGCCTACCCCGGGAGGAAGCCGCCCTCGGCGGCCTCTCGCTCCTCGTGGCTGTGCGGGCCCCGCACGACACGGATGAGCGCGACGGCCAGGAGCGCGCCGATCACCGGGCCGACGACGTAGACCCACCACCCCAGCGTCTGTTGGCCGACGACGTCGGGGCCGAGCGTCCTCGCGGGGTTCATCGACGCGCCTGAGATCGGGCTCGCGAAGAGTCCGAGCAGCGCGACCGTCGAGCCGACGGCGAGGGCAGCGTTGTGCCCGATGCTCTTGTAGCCCGTCGCGGTGTGCAGGATCACGGTCACCAAGATGAGCGTGCACAGCACCTCCATCACGAGCGACCGCCACTCGCCACCCGCGATCCGGATCGGATGGTTGCCTCCGAGGCCCACGTGCCCGAACATGAGCTGCAAGAACAGCGCGGCCGCGCCCGCGCCGAGCAGCTGGACCACAACGTAGGGGATCGCCCAGGCGGCGTGGAAGACGCCGCGCGCCGTGAAGGCGATCGTGACCACCGGGTTGATGTGCAACCCCGACAGCGGCCCCAACGCGTAGATCAACGCCATGACGAGCGCGCCGGGCGCGACGACCGCCGCATCCCTCGAGATCGGCGACGCGCCGAGGTGGTGCAGCGCCATGTAGCCGTTGATGACCCCGGCGCCCGCGGCGACGCACACGAGGATGAAGGTGCCCACGAACTCGACGATGAGCCGGACCCACAACGGGTGCGCCCGGAGCGAGCCGTTGTCGGAGCGCCAGTAGAGCCGGGGCGGCGCGGTCGCGGCAACCTCGGCCTGCGTCGCCATCCAACCTCCAGTGCTCCCGTGCTGGGCGCTGTCGGCCTCAATTGTCGTCACTGACGCGGCACCGGGTCGTGATACCTCGCTGCCGGGTGACCGCGCTCGCGCACCAGGGCCGGCCGGCAGCCGACACCGGGCACGCAGGCCTACCGTTGGGGACATGGAGGAAGCCGTGGCACCCTCGCTCCCTGACCGCGCCGTTGAGCTCATCGACCGCCCGGTGATCGCGGCGCTCACGACGCTGCACGCAGATGGGCGGCCCCACACGACGCCGGTGTGGATCGGTCGCGATGGCGACGAGCTCTTGGTGAACACCGCCTCGGGCCGGGTGAAGACCCGCAACGTGCAGCACGATCCTCGGGTCGCGATCTGTGTCGTCGACCCCGAGGACCCGCTCAACGCCGTGGCGGTCGAAGGAACCGTGGTCGAAGTCACGACGGAAGGGGCCAACGAGCTGATCGACGCGCTCAGCTTGAAGTACACGGGCAGCCCCACGTTCGGGGCCCACGAGCCAGGACGGTACCGGCTCACGTTGCGGATCCGCTGCGACCGGATCGTGCTGCCGAGCGACGAGTCGCAGTAGCGGGGATCGGCACCCAGCTCGTCTGGGATCGGCGATTGGCAACGGCGTAGGGTGAGCCCAGACCGCGATCAGGAGACGCCCATGTCCGACACCTCCGGCCTTCCCTCCCCCGATGACACGGCGTCCGTCGATGCCATGACCGATCTCGTTCACCGGGTCAAGGGCACCGTCATGCCGGTGCTCGAGGTCGATCTCCAGCCTGGCCAGAAGGTCGTCTCCGAAGGTGGCGAGCTGTCGTGGATGACCGACACGGTGAAGATGAGCACCTCGACGTCGGGTGCGGGCCAGTCCGGCGTGCTGGGCGTCCTCAAGCGAGCCGTCGCTGGCGGCACGATCTTCATGACCGAGTACCACGTCGAAGGCGGTCCCGGGACCGTCGCGTTCGCGACCAAGATGCCCGGCGAGATCCGACCCGTCGCGATCGGGCCGGGGCGCGAGTACATGGTCAGCCGACACGGCTTCCTCGCCGGCACCGAGAACGTCACGCTGTCGATCGGCTTTCAGCGCAAGCTCGGCGCCGGGGTCTTCAGTGGCAACGGCTTCATCCTCCAGCGCCTGGCCGGCCAGGGAGTCACATGGGTCGGGCTCTCCGGCGAGATCATCGAGTACCGGCTCCAGCCGGGCGAGACGATCCACGTGCACCCGGGCCACATCGGGATCTTCGACGCCTCGGTGTCGTTCGACATCGAGATGGTGAAGGGGATCAAGAACATGCTCTTCGGCGCCGACTCGATCTTCTTGGTGCGGATGACCGGTCCCGGCGTCGTGTGGCTGCAGACCCTGCCGCTCCCGAACCTCGCCCACGCGCTCTCCCCGTACCTCGAGCGGGAGGGCGGCGGCCACCAGTCGACACCCAACTCGCCAGGCTCGCTCCTCGGGGGCCTGCTCGGGAACTGACGTCCTGCGCTTGACTCGCTGGGCGTCGTCAGGTGAACTTGTCGCGATGCGCGCTGCAGTAGGCCACGAGATCCACGGCCACCACGGCCATCTGGGACGTGCCTGCGCGCGCGCCGCGGTGACCTGACCACGCCGCACTGTCGCACCGCAGGCACCTGGGCCCGTCCGAACGGACGGGCCATTCGGCTTTTTCGACGTCCACCAGGAGGATCGAGCACATGAGGAACGTGAGGGTGGCAGTCCCCAACAAGGGGGTGATGGCAGACAGCGTGCTGCAGCTGCTGGGCGACGCGGGGCTCGACCCGCGCAGCCACCTCGGCAGCCGCGCCCTCGAGGCGTCGCTCGGCGAGGGCTTCGACGCGGTCTTCGTCGCCGCAGGGAACATCCCCGAGTTCGTGGCTGACCGGGCTGCGGACGCCGGGATCACCGGCTGGGACCTCGTGTGCGAGTCCGGGCGCATCCTCGAGATGCGGCTCGACGTCGACCTCGCGCCGTGCCGGCTCGTGCTCGCCGCCCCCCACGAGAGCGCGGTCGACTCGGTCGAGAAGATCCCGCACGGCGCGCGCGTCGCGACCGTGTTCCCGAGGCTCACTCGAGCGTTCCTTGACGCCTCGGGCGTCGACGCCGAGGTCGTCGAGGTCTCCGGCGCCGTCGAGATCACGCCGCGGCTCGGGGTCGCTGACTACGTAGTGGACCTTGTGGCGACGGGCTCCACCCTGCGAGCGAACCAGCTCGTCGAGGTCGCCACGGTCCTCACCTCGAGCGCCCGGCTCGTCACCCGCCCGAGCGACGAGGACGCCCCCGAGCTGGCAGAGCGGCTCGAGGCGCTCGCCCTCGCGCTCGAGTCGGTCGTCCAGGCGCGCAAGCTGCGGTACCTCATGGCCAACGTCGCGCGCGACCGACTCGACGAGGTGCGCGACATCCTGCCGGGGATCGGCGGCCCCGACGTCGTCGAGCTCTTAGACGGCGGCGCGCTCATCGCGGTCCAGGCCGTCGTCGCCCTGCCCCGCATCTCAGCGACCATCCGCGCGCTCAAGGCGATCGGTGCGACGGGCATCGTCGTGACCCGGATCGAGCGGTTCATCCCGTGACCAGCCCAGCGGGGCCACGTCGCACCGAGACGATTGCCGCGATGCGCCAATACCACCCGCACCGGCCGCCGACCCGCGTGGACCTCTCGGACAACACGAGCCTGTGGGGCCCGCCACCGTCCGTCCGCCGCACGCTGGCCACGCTGAGCGACGCCCAGCTGTCGCGGTACCCGACGCCGTACGCAGACGCCCTGACCGCGGCGCTCGCCACGCACCACGCCACGAGCCCGGAGCGCGTTGTCACGGGCTGCGGGTCCGACGACGTGCTCGACTCGGCGATCCGCGCCTGCTGCGACGCGGGCGGCTCGATCGGTGTCGCGGTGCCGACGTTCTCGGTCATCCCCTCGTTCGCCGCGGTCAACGACGTCGAGCTGCGGGAAGTCGAGCTGCGCCGTGACGGCACGGTCCGCGCCGACGACCTGCTCGCCTCGGGGGCGGGCCTCTACTACCTCTGCTCGCCCAACAACCCGACGGGGACCTGCGTCGAGCTCGACGAGCTGCGGGCGCTCCTGTCGAAGACGGACGCGATCGTGCTCCTGGACGAGGCCTACGCGGACTTCGCCGAGCACGACGCGATGTCGCTCCTCGACGAGTTCGACACGCTCGTCATCGTGCGCACGCTGTCCAAGGCCTTCGGCCTCGCCGGGCTGCGCGTCGGCTACGGCTTGGGCCAACCCGACGTCGTCGCAGGGATCGCAATCTCGAGGGGCCCCTACAAGGTGGGCGGCATCGCCGAGGCGGTGGCGATCGGGGTCTTGGAGCACGACCTCGACTGGGTGCGAGACCGGATCGCCGAGGTGCGGGCGCTCAGAGACGAGCTCACGACGCGGCTCGTTGACCATGGCCTGCGGGTCATCACCTCGGAGGCAAACTTCGTCGCCGTGCTGGTCGACGACGCGACGAAGGTCCGTGACCAACTGCTCGCCGCGGGCGTGCTCGCCCGGGCCTACTCCTCGCTGCCGGTGTTCGGCGACCTCGTGCGCATCACGATCGGCCCGCGCGACCAGCTCGACGAGGCCTTCGAGCTCCTGATCGGCTCGGTCCGATGAGGATCGCGATCTTCGACGACGGGGCGGGCAACGTGCACTCGCTCGAAAAGGTCCTCGCCGAGCGCGGCGACGTCGTCCACGAGAGCGACGTCGCCGCGCTGTGCGACGCCGACGTGGCCGTGCTGCCGGGCGTCGGGGCGTTCGACCCCGCGATGGCCCGCCTCGGCAGTGACGGCGCGCGACTTGCCGACGCGCTCGAAGACGGGCTCGCGTGCCTCGCGATCTGCCTCGGGATGCAGCTGCTCTTCGACCGGTCCGACGAGGGCGAGCTCGACGGGCTCGGCGTGCTCCCCGGGTCCGTGACCCGGCTCGCCGCTCGCCGGCGGCCGCACATCGGCTGGGAGGTGGTCCAGAACGTCAGGGAGCCGACGCTCGACGAGTCGGGACTCGTCTGGGGCTACTTCGCCCACAGCTACGTCTGCCCGAGCAACGGCGTGCACAGCGTGACTGCGACCTCCAGGATCGAGGCCCAGGTGATCCCCGCGACGATCCGGTCCAACCGCATACTCGGCGTCCAGTTCCACCCAGAGAAGTCCTCGGCGCCGGGCACCGCGATGGTCCGCGCGTTCCTGGACGAGGTCGCGCCGTGATCGTGGTGCCCGCCATCGACCTTCGCGAGGGCCACTGCGTGCAGCTGGCCGGGGGCAGCTACGACCACGAGCTCGTCCGGGTTTCCGACCCCGTGGCCGTGGCCACGCGCTGGCGAGAACTCGGCTTCGCCGAGCTGCACGTGATCGACCTTGACGCGGCAACCGGCAGGGGCCAGAACACCTCGATCGTCGCATCGATCTGCGCGCTCAGCGGGCTCGACGTCCACGTCGGGGGCGGCGTCCGCGACGACGAGTCCGTCGTCGCCTGGCTCGACGCGGGCGCGCGATCCGTCGTCGTCGGGACGCGCGCCGTGGCTGATCACTCGTGGCTCGAGCGCGTCGCCACGGCCAATCCGGACCGCGTATCGCTGGCCCTCGACGTGCGCGGCGGCGCGCTCACGACCGATGGCTGGCAGGTCCAGACGACGGGCGACCCGGCCGACGCCGCACGCGCGGCGGCGCCGCTCCCCCTGTGCCAGGTCATCGTCACCGCCGTCGACGTCGAGGGCGCAGCGCGCGGCCCGGACCTCGAGCTCGTGCGTCGCATGCGCGCGGCGACCTCGCATCGACTGGGCGTCGCGGGCGGGGTCGCGAGCACCGATGACCTCGCGGCGCTTCACGGCCTCGATGTCGACGCCGTGATCATCGGCACTGCGTTGTACACCGGCGTCCTCGACCCCGAGGACCTGAGCCAGGAGCTGCACACATGACCACCGTCCGGCGCACCACCACGGAGACCGACGTGACCATCGAGCTCGTGATCGGGTCCCAGAGCCCCGTCGTCAAGGTCTCGACCGGCGACGGGTTCTTCGACCACATGATCGGGACGCTCGCGCGCTACGCGAGCTTCGACCTCACGGTGACCGCGAACGGCGACCTCGAGCACCACCTGGTCGAGGACGTGGCTATCGCACTCGGCCGCGCAGTCCTCGAGGCCATGCCCGAGGCGTGCGCGCGCTACGGCACCGCCACGATCCCTATGGACGACGCGCTCGTGTCCGCGACGATCGACGTGGGCGGGCGCGCGTACTGGGGCGGCTCGTTGCCCGACCCCACCTACGACCACGTGCTGCGGAGCTTCGCGGGGGCGGCCGGCGCGACGCTGCACGTCGTGGTGCTGCGCGGGGACGACGCCCACCACGTGACCGAGGCTGCCTGCAAGGCCGTCGGCCTCGCGCTGCGCGAAGCGCTCACGTCCTCGAGCGCGGTCTTCTCGACAAAGGGCCAGGTCCGCTGGGAGGTCGACTGATGCCGAGCGCGAGGCTCATCGTCTGCCTGGACGTGCGCGAGGGCCGAACGGTCAAGGGCACCAGGTTCGAGGACCTGATCGAGCTCGGCGACCCCGTGGAGATGGCCGCCGCCTACGAGGCCGAGGGTGCTGACGAGCTCGTGTTCCTGGACATCACCGCGTCGACGGAGGGCCGCAGCACGGTGCTCGAGGTCGCGTCCAAGGCGGCTGCCACGGTCTTCATCCCGCTCGTGATCGGCGGGGGCATCCGCACCCTCGACGAGGCGCGAGCCGCGCTCAACGCCGGGGCAGACAAGGTCTGCCTGACGTCACCGGCAGTCGAGCGCCCCGAGCTCATCGACGAGGTGGCCCAAGCGTTCGGCGCGCAGTGCACCGTCGCGAACCTCGACGCTGCGCGCACCGAGGCTGGCGGCTGGGAGGTGCGCACCCGCATGGCAACCGAGCGCACCGGCCTCGACGTCGTCGACTGGGCGCTCGAGTGCGTGGAGCGGGGCGCAGGCGAGCTCTTGGTCACGAGCGTCGATCGCGACGGGACCCGCACGGGCTATGACCTCGAGCTCATCGCAGCGGTGCGCGATGCCGTCAGCGTGCCGATCATCGCGTCGGGCGGGGCCGGGAGCGCGGCCGACGTGATCGAGGCGTTCGAGGCGGGCGCGGACGCCGCGCTCCTCGCGGGCGCGCTCCACGACGCGACGCTGCGCATCGCCGACGTCAAGGCCGCGATGCTCGACGCAGGGCTGCGCGTGCGCACGACCGAAGGGGCTGCGTGAGCGCTGCGATCGACCCCGACGAGCTGGACTTCGACAAGGGGGCGGGGCTCGTCACGGTCGTGGCCGTCGACGCCGCCTCCGGCGGGGTCCTCATGGTCGCCCATGCGGACCGTGCCGCGATCGACGCCACGATCGCGAGCGGCGAGATGCACTACCGCTCGCGGACACGGGGCGCGTGGCACAAGGGCGCGACGAGCGGGAACGTCCAGCACGTCGTCTCGCTCGTTGCTGACTGCGACGGCGACGCGGTGCTCGCCGTCGTCCGTCCCGAAGGACCGGCCTGCCACACGGGCGCTGAGCGCTGCTTCGACGACGACGCGGCGCTCCCGGGCATCCTGGCGCGGCTCGACGCGCTCATCTCGCGCCGTGCTGGCGACCAGGCGAACGAGTCCAGCTACGTGCGCCGGCTGCTCGGCGACAAGAACCTGCGGCTGAAGAAGCTGGGCGAGGAGACGACCGAGCTCGCGGTCGCCGCGGCCGAGCACGACGTCGACGCCGTCGTGAGCGAGGCGGCGGACCTCATCTTCCACGTGCTCGTCACGGTGCGCGCAGCAGGCGCGACGCTCGACCAGGTGCTCGATGCGCTGGCCGGCCGAGAGGGAGCGGGCGGCTCTCGGACTAGCCGACTTTGAGCGGGAGCGTCCTCGGCCCGCGGACCTGGCCGCGTGACCAGGTGACTGCCGACTCGTCGGTGACGCAGAACTCGGGGTAGCGCTCCAAGAAGCACTCAAGGGCGACGCGCAGCTCCATGCGCGCGAGGTTGGAGCCCACGCAGCGGTGCACGCCCAGCCCAAAGGCCGCGTGACGGTTCACCTCGCGGTCGATCACGACCTCGTCGGCACGCTCGAAGACCGCAGGGTCGCGGTTGGCCGCAGGGAAGCTGAGCAGCACCCAGTCGTCCTTGCGCATGGGCTGTCCCTGGAACTCGAAGTCCTCCTTCACGAGCCGGGCCATCGTCACCGGCGCGTAGGCGCGGAGGAACTCCTCGATCGCCGTCGCCATGAGCTCGGGCTCTGCGACGAGGCGCTTGCGGTCCGCCTCGATGCGCGCGAGATGCCAGATCGACGCGCCGATCGCCGACCAGGTCGTGTCGATGCCCGCGGCCAGGATCAGCACCATGGTCCCGAAGACGTGGCGCATCTCGAGGTGCTGGCCGTTGATCTCGACGTCGAGCAGGAACGAGGTGAGGTCGTCGCGCGGGTGCGCCTGGTGGTCGAGCACCTGTGCCTCGAAGTACTCCCCGAGGGGCTCGAAGCTCGCCACGCGCTCTGGGAAGGGCAGGTCGACGCCCTCGAGGATGATGTGGACGAACTCTCGGAAGAGGTCGCCGTCCTCGGGCGGGAAGCCGAGCATCTTGGCGATCACGCCGACCGGGATGTGCTGGGCGTAGTCGACCGCGGCATCGAGCCGGTCGGTGTCGCCGAGCCCGTCGAGGAGCTGGTTGCACAGTTGGCGCGTGAAGCCCTCGAGCTCGCCAACCGCCTTGGGCGAGAACGCAGGCAGCAAGAGGCGTCGTGCGAGCTGGTGGAACGGCGGATCCGAGGTGATGGGCGGTGCCACGCCGATCGGCGCGGGCGGCGCGTCCGGTCCGGGCCGACCCTCGTTGACCACGACCGTGCGGCTCGTGAAGTGCTCGTGGTCGTTCGCGATCGCCGCGACGTCCTCGTGCCGCACGGGCAGCCACGCGCCGCCGTAGCGATCCGAGTGCGCGACCGGGCAGCGCTCGCGGAGGTCCTCGTAGATCGGGTACGGGTCGTTCACCCACGCCGGGTCGGTGTGGTCGAAGTCCGTCGCGAAGTCAGCGACCGGCAGGTGGGACATCAGGCCTCCTCGATGCTGACCGCACGCTCAGGGCAGTTCGCGACGGCGAGCCCCGCGTGGTGCTCCTGATAGGGGCCGACCGTGCCGCCCCCTATCACCACGCCGTTGCCGAGCTCGTCGCTCTCGAACAGCTCAGGGGCGATCGAGAAGCACCGGCCGTGGCCCTGGCACCTCGAGTCGTCGATCGTGACGCGCACTGCGCCTCCTTGGCGGGTGAGACTACTGCACGACTTCTGTCTCACCCAAGCGGTTCGTCATCTTCGGCGTGCTCGGCGGCCTCGATCTCCTCGCGAGGGATACCGAGGAGGAACAGCACCGCGTCGAGGTAGGGCACCGAGAGCGCGGCGTCCGCGGCGTCGCGGACCACGGTGCGCGCATTGAAAGCAATGCCGAGCCCCGCGATCGCGATCATCTCCACGTCGTTCGCGCCGTCACCCACCGCCACGGTCTGTGTGAGCGGGACGCCGAGCTCGTCGGCGAAGCGGCGCAACGCCGACGCCTTGCCGGCCCGGTCGACGATCGGACCGTCGATCTCGCCGGTCAGCCTGCCGTCCGACACGGCCAGTCGGTTCGCCGCGACTCGGTCGACTCCTAACGCGGCGCACATGGGATCGAGGACCTCGTGGAACCCGCCGCTCACGACCGCGGTCGAGAAGCCCAGCCGACGCAGCGTGCGGACCAGGGTTCGCGCTCCGGGCGCGAGCTCGAGGCGACCGGCGACCGTCTCGAGCGCGTCGACCGACAGGCCCTTAAGGAGCGCGACGCGGGCGGCAAGGGCTGCGGCGAACTCGAGGCCGCCGGACATGGCTGCCTCGGTGATCGCGGCGACCTCGCGCTCGACGCCTGCTTCGGCCGCGAGCATGTCGATGACCTCGTCGGTCAGCAGCGTCGAGTCGGCGTCGAGCACGACGAGCCGCTTGGCACGGCGGTGGAGCCCTGCGCGCTGCACGGCCAGGTCGATCCCGCTGCGCGAGGACTCCGCGGCGAGCGAGGTGCGCAGGAGCTCGTGGTCGGCACCGAGGACCACGAGCTCGTAGCACTGCACCGGGAAGGTCGCGAGCTGGACGATGCGCTCGCAGGTGCCGCCAGACTCGAAGATCACCGTGCACACTCGTGCGATCGCCCCGGCGGTGAGCGACGGCGAGGTCAATGTCACGAGGAGTCGCCGCCCGATCGCGCCGATGGGCAGCTCGGTGGCCTTCGAGACCGTGACCTGGAGCCGGTCGTCGCCGCCGAGGTCAGACGACAGGACCGAGCGACGGACCTGGGCGGGCGAGACGTCCCCGGGACAGTCCAGCTCCACGCAGATGACGAGGTGGCCCTTGATCGTGATCTGGCCGATGTCGGTCACCTGCGCGTCGACGCCGTCAAGGGCCTGGAAGAGCGTCGCGGCGATGCCGGGGCGGTCCTGGCCCGTGAGCGTCACCAGGAGCTGGTGGCGCTCCGCGCGTCCGTCGACGTCGCGGTCCGCCATCGATCGAGCGTACGCGCAAGACGTCGGGTGCCGGGATCGTCAGGTCTCGGGATGATCGAAGGCGGCGGCACGCTGGGCGCGCACCTCGGCGACATTGGGGTCCTTGGTCGCGTCGAACCGCCACATCGTCGGGAGCAGGGCAACGAGCGCACCGCACGACGCCGCGCAGATGAGCCCGCCGGAGACGACCGAGGTGCGCAGCGACGTCGCCGAGGCGACGAGCGCGCTGCGCAGCTGGCCAAGCTCTGGCCCCGTCGAGTAGCTGAGCAGCTCGATGCCCGCCATCCGGCCCCGCATCTCGTCGGGTATCGACGCGTTCCACATCGTCTGGCGGAACATGCCGCTGATGGCGTCCGCACCGCCGGCGACCATCAAAGCGAGGACCGCGGCCAGCAGGCCGTTCGCCAGCCCGAAGGCAGCGACCGAGAGCCCCCACACGACGGCCGCGGCGACGATCGCACGCCCGTGGTGGTGCACGCGCGAGGTCCACTGGGAGGTGACCGAGGCGAGGAGCGCCCCGATGGGGAGCCCGGCGTAGAGCAGACCGAGGGCGTAGCGCTCGTGGAAGCGCGGGGCGAGGAACGGGAAGAGGGCGACGGGGAAGGCGAACAGCATCGCCGAGAAGTCGATGAGGTAGGTCCCGAGGAGGTCCCGGCGTCGGATCGCGTAGCCCACCCCCGCGAAGACATGACGGAGGTCAGGGCGCTCCTTGACCGTTGGCGGGGACGACGCCAGTGCCACGAAGCACAGCAAGGTGATCGCGAAGGTCCCTGCATCGACCGCGTACCACGAAGACGGGCCGATCACGACCGCCGCCGTTCCTCCGGCGACCGGCCCGATGATCGAGCCGAAGGTCCAGCGAAACGTCGACAGCGACGACGCTGCCGCAAGCTGCTCATGCGGCACGAGCCTCGGAACGATCGAGTCGAGCGACGGGCGCTGGAGCGCGTCAGCGCTCGCGAACACGATGACCGCGACGTAGAGCACCCACACCCGGGGCCGCCCGACCATCGCGTTCACGAGCAGCGACAAGGTGCCGAGCAGCATGAACGCCTCGGTCACGATGATCATGCGGCGCTTGTCGACGGCATCGGCGAGCGCACCACCGACAATGCCGAAGATGACGAGCGGCACGATCTCGACCGCGCCCAAGAGCCCGACTTGGAGCACCGAGCCCGTGAGGAGCTTCGTCTGGTAGGGCACGACGACATAGGTCCCCTGTTCGCCGATCGTGCCGACGAAGCCCGCGATGAACAGGGCGCGGTAGTCCTTGGATCCCCGGAGAGGACGCAGGTCGAGTCCGATGCGCCGTCGCCTCGGCGCCTCGCCCGCTACGTCGGGCGGTGCCACTCCCCGTCCTCATAGATGCGCACGACCTTTGCGGGGACCCCCGCGATGACGCAGTTGTCTGGGAACGCTCCGCGGACAACTGCACCAGCCGCCACGACGCAGTTCCTGCCGAGCTCGGCGCCCGGGAGGATCACGGCATTCGCCCCGAGCCAGCTCCCAGAGCCGATCCGAACTGCTGCTTCCTTCGTCGGCTGGATGCCGACCGGCATGGTGGGGTCCTCATAGCCATGGTTCTGATCGGTGATGTACACGTAGGGCCCTGTCTGAATGTCGTCACCGAGCTGGATCGACCAGTGCCCGATCACATGGCTGCCGCGCCCGATGACACAACGGTTGCCTATGGACACGACCGGATTGGTGAGCATGGTCTGCTCGGGGCCCATGCCGGCGGTCAGGCAGACGCCTGGACCAACCATGGTCCCCTCCCCGATCTGGATGTACGACTCGTTGTAGATGACGCCTTGGGGAAACAGAAGTGCACTTCCACTGCCGAACGCCCCGAAGCGACGCGCAAGGTCGTCATCAGGTCCCACGATGCCGACCTCTGCCGACAGCTGGTGGATCGAGCGAACCGCTTTTCCGAGGAACTGGTGCAGCATGTGCCGGAGGTCCGCGATTGACACTCCGGCGACGCTACTTCTCAATGGGGAATCGCCATCTCTCATTTTCGAGGGTCGCATTCTGTCCCCCACCATCCGAAGGCAATCCATTGCTCGAGACATAGGCTCGGACGCACAGCGGTACGCACACTGACTGCAATCTCTCCGCGACTGATAGGAGAACCGATGTCATCCGGCCTACATCGCCTGGGCTCAGGTCCCATCCGGAAGTTGACGACCGTCGTTCTCTCGAGTGCGGTAGGAGCCATCGTTGCGGTCGTAGTGCCCATTGGCGTCGCCGGGGCAACTACTTCGACGCCGACAGGTATCGAGTTGCCGCTTGCACTCAACGCTGGACCGGTTCCAAACGCGGTCGCAACAGATGTCAGTTGTGCTTCAGCTGGAAGTTGTTCGGCCGTTGGAACGTACCAAGACACGATCGGCATCGCCCATGCGATGGCATTTACTCTCTCGGCGGGAACATGGACCAGCCAGCAGATCCTCGCCCCAGTGAATGCGCCGGACTACACGTTCTCAGATCTCAATGCCATCTCTTGTTTCGGCGTCGGTAACTGCGTCGCCGTCGGAGACTACAAAATCAGCACGATTCAGACGGAGAGCTTCTATGCAGTTGAGACGTCTGGAGCGTGGGCACGAGGGCTGGAACTTCCCGTCCCCGCCGATGCAGGGTCGTCACCTGCGCTAACGAGCTTCCAATCAGTTTCATGCGTTGTCGGTGGATCGTGTCAGATGGTCGGCGTGTATCTAACCTCTGGAAACGAGGTGCATTCCGTCGTCGACACGTTTTCAGGTGGCACACTTTCTGGGAGTCCGAAAGAATTCTCACCTGTTGGATCGAACCTCGGGATTGAACTTGGCGCCATCTCTTGTTCGACCGCAACGACTTGCGTGGCTGTCGGAGCTCAAGCAGGACAGAGTGCCGAAAATGCCACTTACGTTGAGGACAACGCCGGTGTTTGGGGAAACGGCGTCATTGTCGCGAACCCCAAGGATCCGTCGAATCCGGCCGAATACCTTGCATCGGTGTCGTGCGTCGCGCCTGGGGATTGCCTCGCGGCAGGTAACTGGGTCGACAAGAACGGCAACGGGTTCTCGGAGACTTTCACTGAATCTGGTGGCTCTTGGGGCCACGCGATCGACATCCCCGTGTCGAGCAAGTTCAACAACCCATTTGCCGACAGCGTCTCTTGTGTCTCATCGGTGAAATCGTGCACCGTTGTGGGAGGTGTCTCCGACAACGGCGGCGCACTTCATGCGGCCACTGCGCAAATGACCAATGGGAAATGGGGCCAGTTTGCTTTGACTGGAGTCCCCTTTGGCGCAATCACCGACCATGAGCTGCTCGGCGTCTCGTGCACGTCTGGTGTCCAGTGCACCGCGGTCGGCTACTACAACACAAGCGGAGCGACAGGGGGCACCGAGGCGATGGGCGCGACGTGGGTCACTGGCCTGCCGCCCGGCACCGTCACTGGGCTGCACGGAACCGAGGTCAACAGCCACACGGCCCATCTCAACTGGTACTCGCCCGTCAATATCGGCGTCGGCGTAAGCCATTTCGAGATCACCGCGACCCTGGTTGGCGGCGCGACTGTTGACGAGGGTCCGATCGTGGGACTGATGGCAACGGTAACCAAGCTCGCTCCGGGCGGGACCTATCACCTCGGTGTCACGACGGTGGCTGACGACGGACAGACGTCCGCCACCGCGATGGTGACGGTGCGCATCCCTGCAACTAAGCCATCGGCACCGAGGATCACGAGCGTGACCGGGATACCGAGGGGGCTCCGCGCGAGCTGGTCGCCGCCCGCGTCAACCGGCGGCGCATCGATCTCGGGCTACAAGGTCACCATGAACTGCGGCGGCGCGGTTCACACGGTGCACTTCTCAGGTTCAGCGCGCCACGGCTCGATCCGCGGGCTGCCCGCGGGCTCGACCTGCGTGGTCCGCGTCTATGCGACCAACCGCGCCGGCGTTGGCCCGTCGTCGCGCCCCGCGACGGGGCGCCCGCCCGCGTAGTCACCAGGCATCGTTGCGGCGCTGCTTCGACAGGGCCCTGTAGCTCTTCTTCTGTGCTGCCTGGACCGCCTTGTCGGCGCGGCGCTCGTTCCACTCGGCGTCGCGGAGCGCCGCCGCATAGGCGTCGAATCGTGCCTGCTCCAAGTGGCCCTCGGCGAGCGCGCGGGCCACCGCGCAGCCGGGCTCCGAGCCGTGCGAGCAGTCGCTGAAGCGGCACAAGGCGGCCAGCGCGCTGATGTCCGCGAACCCTTCCTGCACGAGGTCGCGCGTCGTCGCAGCGACCACCTCGCGCACCCCGGGCGTGTCGATGATCGCGCCGCCTCCCGGAAGGGCCACCAACTCGCGGTGCGAGGTCGTGTGCCTGCCCTGGCCGTCCGAGCGCGTCTCGGCCGTCGCGAGCACCTCGCTGCCCACGAGCAGGTTCACGAGCGTGGACTTGCCTCCGCCGGACTCGCCGAGGAACACGACGGTCTTGCCTCGAAGCAGCTCTCGCAGCCGGTCGACGCCCTTGCCGGTGACAGCGCTCACGACCAGGATCTCGATGTCCGGCGCGATGGACTCGATCTCGGCCACCCGCTCGTCGGTGTCGTCGACGAGGTCGGCCTTGGTCAGCAGCACCACAGGCGTCGCGCCGGCGTCGAAGCCGAGGGTGAGCAGTGACTGGATCCGCTCGGGAGACGACGACAGGTCGAGCGGGCGCACGACGAAGATCACATCGACGTTCGCCGCGACGACCTGCACCGTGTCTCGACGATGCCCGACCAGCCTGGTCACGGCTCCCCGTCGCTCCAGTCGTTGACCCATGACGCCTTCGGCGTCGATGGTGATGAAGTCGCCGACCGCCAGGTCGGCCTCGAACGGGATCGCGACGCGCACCTCGCCCGCGTCGGTGAACGCGGACGCGACGCCTCGATCGATCCTGGTGACTCTCGCGACGGCGACGTCGCCGAACGCGGCGGCCTCGGCGCGACGTGCGTCGGTTAGGCCAATCGCCTCGAGCGAGGCGGGGTGACTCTCAGACAAAGGTGCTCCCTCAGACGTGGCGCACCATGGACCGAGAGGTCAGCGGCGCACCGTGGAGATGGACGGCGTGATGATCTGTCGGGTCATTGCGCCACCTCCTCTCCTCGGGGAACCTCAGCGTATACCCGCGTTCCCGACGCGGTGCGGCTAGTCGAGCGAGATCGAGACGTCGTCGGCGTCCACCAGCTCGGGCTCGGCGTCCGGCGTCGGCGCGAGGTGCGCACGAACGCGCTCGTCGATCTCGGCCATCAGCTGGGGGTTCTCCTTCAGGTACGTCTTCACGTTCTCGCGGCCCTGGCCGAGCTGCTCGCCCTCGTAGGTGAACCACGCACCGGCCTTCTTGATGAAGCCGAGCTCGACGGCGACGTCGAGCAGTGAGCCCTCCCTCGAGATCCCGAGGCCGTACATGATGTCGAACTCGGCCTGGCGGAACGGCGCGCCGCACTTGTTCTTGACCACCTTGGCGCGCGTGCGGTTGCCGACGACCTCGACGCCGTCTTTGATCGTCTCGATGCGACGGATGTCGATGCGCACCGAGGCGTAGAACTTGAGGGCCCGACCGCCCGGGGTCACCTCGGGCGAGCCGTAGATCACGCCGATCTTCTCTCGGAGCTGGTTGATGAAGATCGCGACGGTGTTCGACCTCGAGAGGTTGGCGGTGAGCTTGCGCAGCGCCTGGCTCATGAGCCGGGCCTGCAGGCCGACGTGCGTGTCGCCCATCTCGCCTTCGATCTCGGCCTTGGGCGTGAGGGCGGCGACCGAGTCGATGACGATCACGTCCAAGGCGCCCGAGCGGATCAGCATGTCGGTGATCTCGAGGGCCTGCTCGCCGGTGTCGGGCTGGGAGATGAGCAGGTCGTCGACGTTGACCCCGATGGCGGCGGCGTAGACGGGGTCCATCGCGTGCTCGGCGTCGATGTAGGCGCAGATCCCGCCGTTGCGCTGCGCCTCGGCGACCACGTGGGTGGCGAGCGTGGACTTGCCAGAGGACTCCGGACCGTAGATCTCGACGATCCGGCCCCGAGGCAGGCCTCCGATCCCGAGGGCCAGGTCCAAGGCGAGCGCCCCGGTCGGGATCGAGTCGATCTGCATGTGGATGTTCTCGCCGAGCCGCATGATCGACCCCTTGCCGAACTGCTTCTCGATCGCGGTCAGGGTGGTGTCGAGTGCCTTGTTCTGCTCGTCCGTTGCCATCTTTTCGTGCTCCTTGTGCTCGTCTCGCACCCTAGAGAGGTGCCGTCACATCGGTCGCTCAGCGAGGGTCACTGTACCCGAACACATGTTCGGTCCGGCGGATTTCAGGCTCCGAGGACGATCCGGTGCACCACCTGGTGGACCGCCCGGTCGGGCTCGAGGCGCGACACCACGAGTGCGACCTCCTCGGCGCGAAACGAGAGGCTGATGGGCAGGCCCGAGAGCGAGCTCGCCAGGCGCCCCCGCCCCCGCGCTCTCGCCAGCGTGAGGTGCCCCCGGTACGGGCCGCTGCGCTGCTCGACGAGCTCGCCCAGCGCGTCGTCGAGCTGACGCGCGGCGAGCTCTGCGCCCTCGGCGGGGACGAAGAGGACCTTGGCGCCGGTCCCGAGCGCGGTCATCGGACCGAGCCGCACCACGAACGGCGCGACGTGGGCAAGGGCGCTCGTCGCCGCGTCGATCACCTGGGGCATCGTGTCGGTCCGCACCGGGCCGAGGAACCGGAGCGTCACGTGCCATTCGGCCATGTCCGAGACGCGGACGACCTCGGACTCGTCGGGCGCGACGTCGGCGAGGTCGCCCCGTGCCGCCTCGTCCGGGTAGATCGCGAAGAACGCCCGCACGGGGGTCGCGGGCAAGCGGCGCTCTACTGCTCGGGACTCGCCACGTAAAGGGGCTCGAGACAGGCAATCTCGCGATGACGTAGGCGAGCCCCGAGACGTCGCGTGCCGAGCCGCTCGTAGGTGGTCGTCCTCTGCGCGGTCATGAGCACCCCCGTCCCTCACGGTCTTGCGTGGCGACTAGAGCGTAGAAATCTCGCCTCACGCTCGGACGGATGGTGGTCTCAGTCGACGATGGACTGGTACACGAGGCGCTGGAGCTCGCGGCGGATCGGGTACGACGAGCTCGGCAGCAGCTGGGTGAAGAACACGACCGTGAGATCCTCTGCGGGATCCACCCAAAAGGTCGTGGACGCTGCACCGCCCCACGAGACCGTCCCCTCAGACGTCGGCATCCGGTTGCGCGCCTGGTCGATGACGCAGCTGAGCCCGAGCCCGAACCCGATGCCGGACATGGAGACCTCCGAGAAGCTGTCCTGTGCGAGCGACTCGAGGTCCGCGCCGCCGGGCAGCAGGTTGGTGGACATCAGCGCGATCGTGCCCGGCGCCACGAGCCGGACGTCACCGAGGCACCCGCCCTGGAGCAGCATGGTCGCGAACCGGTGGTAGTCGTGGGCGGTGGACACGAGCCCGCCGCCGCCCGAGAGCATCGCGGGCGGGCGCGTCGCCGCCACGCTCATCGCCCCGCCCGGTCGGTGCGAGTCACCGCGGCTGTAGACGTACAGCTCGGCGAGCCGCTCGAGGGACGCCTCGGGACAGAAAAAGCCCGTGTCGGTCATCCCGAGCGGCTCAAAGATCCTCGTGCGGAAGAACTCGTCGAGCGTCAGCTCGCTCCAGACCTCGACGAGGCGGCCGACGACGTCGGTCGCGACCGAGTAGTTCCACGCGGTCCCAGGGTCAAAGACGAGCGGGGCGTTGGCCCACTCGAGCACTGCGCCGGCCAAGTCGAGTCCCTTCGGCTGGCCGAAGTCGAAGCCGCGGTGCCGGTAGATCGCGTCGACGGGGTGGCTGCGCTGGAACCCGTAGGTGAGCCCCGCAGTGTGGGTGAGCAGGTGCCACACGCGGATGGGCCCCGATGCGGGCCTCGTCACGGGCTCTTCGACGGTGCCCTTCACGTAGACCTCTGGAGCCGCGAACTCAGGGAGCCACGTGGCCACCTCGTCGTTGAGGTCGAAGCGGCCCTCCTCGTAGAGCATCATCGCGGCGAGCGAGGTCACGGGCTTGGTCATCGAGTAGATCCGCCAGATCGTGTCGGTGCTCACCGCCAGGTCGTTCGCCTCGTCACGCAGGCCGCCGTGGCCGACCCACGCCACCTGGCCGTCGCGGCCAATCGCGCTCAGCCAGCCCACGAGGTGGCCCTGCTTCACGTGGGCGTCGAAGTGCGGCGCGATGCGGCCGAGCCGCTCAGGGTCGAGGCCCACCGCGGCGGGGTCGACCTGGACATCCAGCGTGGTCATGCGACCTCCTCGTGTCGGCGTGCGCGCTCGACGCCAGAACCTACGTCGTGAGCTCGTCGAGCCGCCGCCGAAGCAGGTCAAGCGCGCTGATCGCGGCGTACTCGCGCACGCGCTGGCGGTCCCCGGGCAGGTGCAGCTCGATCGACGCGGGCGCCGCGGCGGGCATGCAGAGGCCCACGAACACGGTCCCCGCCTCCACGCCCTCCTCGCGATCGGGCCCGGCGACCCCGGTGAGCGCGAGGCCCACGTCGCTGCCGAGCACCCGCTGTGCGCCGAGTGCCATCTGCTCGGCGACCTGCTTGGACACGACGGGGCCCTCGGGCACACCGAGGACCGAGTGCTTCACATCGGACGCATAGCTGACAACGCTGCCCCGGAACCACGTGCTTGCACCGACCACGCCCACGAGCCTGCTCGCGACGAGCCCGCCGGTGAGGGACTCGGCGAGCCCCAGGGTGAGCGAGAGCCTGACGAGCCGCTTGGCGACGGCGTGCTCCATTGTCTCGGTGTCGAGGCCGAAGACGATGTCGCCGAGGCTGGCAACCAGCGCCGCGCGCACCTCGGCCTCTTCTGCATCGAGCCGGGTCCCAGCTGCCTCGAGGGTCGCCGCGCGCACGGTCAGGCGCACCTTGAGCCCCTCGATGCCCGAGGCGAGGAACGCGATCGTCGTGTCGGAGCCGTCGAGCGAGCTGAGCCGGTCGTCCAGGACCTCGGCGAGCCCGGACTCGCTCGCGCCCCAGGTCCGCAGCACCCGCGACACGATCACGCCCTCGGCCCCCTCTTCTGCGAGCCTGCGCCGCAGGTCGGGCAGGATCGCGCGCTCGAACATCTCCTCGAGCTCATGGGGCACGCCCGGGACGGCATAGACCACCTTGTTGCCGACGGGGCACACGAGCCCGGGTGCTGTCCCGCGGCGCTGCTCGATGACGGTCGCGCCCCTCGGGACGTCCGCCTGGCGCCGGTTGTTCTCGGGCATCTCGCGGCCCCGCGAGCGGAACATGGCCTCGATCCGCGACGCGACGGCCTCGTCGCGCTCGAGCGGCACCCCCATCACCTGGGCGATCGCCTCGCGGGTGATGTCGTCCTGGGTCGGCCCGAGCCCCCCGCAGACGATGACGCCGTCGGCGCGCGCGAGCGCGGTGCGCAGGGCGAGCACGATCCGCTGCGGGTTGTCGCCGACGTGCTGGTGGAAATGGCTCGTGACCCCCGCCGCGGCGAGCTGCTCGCCGAGCCACCTCGAGTTGGTGTCGGCGATCTGGCCCAGCAGCAGCTCGGACCCGATCGCCACGACCTCGACCCTCATGGGCGCAGCTCCGCTGCCCGACCGTCGTGCCAGTACTCGTAGCCGGTGTAGAGCGTGAGCGCGGTGGCGAGCCAGATCGTGGCCAGCTGGAGTCCCCGCAGGTGCGCGGTCGGGGGCAGCACGCACCACGCGATCGCGAAGTCCTGGACGAAGGTCTTGAGCTTGGCCGTCGACCTCGCGGGGATCGACAGGCCGCGGGCGAGCGCGCGCGAGCGGAACAGGCTCATCCACACCTCGCGCAGCGTGATGATGACGACGGGCTCCCACGGCAGGCGCGAGACGGCTACCAGGGCGAACATGGAGGCGAGCACGATGGCCTTGTCCGCGAGCGGGTCGAGGAACGCGCCCGAGCGCGTGGCGCCCTGACGGCGCGCGATGATGCCGTCGAAGCCGTCGGAGAACGCGGCGGCCGCTCCGACGCCTGCGGTGAGCCACGACGCGCCCCGCGTGACGATGAGCGCCACGAAGAATGGCGTGACCATGAGCCTCGCGATCGTGAGCGCGTTCGCGGGCGTGACAAGCGCGCTCGGGCCGTAGCGCTCCGTCGTCGTCACCGGGGCATGGCGAGCAGGTCCGTCCCGAACGAGCCCGTGATGACGACCTCGTGGAACTCGCCGACAGCGAGCTCGGACGGCACCGCGATGATGCCGTCGATCTCGGGTGCCTCGTGCACGCTGCGAGCGTTCCCAGGGCTCTCGACCAGCACGGTCCGAGTCTGGCCGACCGCGGCATCGCGCGAGGCGCACGTGATGGCGTCTTGGACCTCGCTGCACTCCGCCAGGCGCTCGAGCGCGAGGCCGTGGGGGACCTGGTTGTCCATGTCGCCCGCGGGCGTGCCCTCTTCCTTGGAGAACGGGAAGAAGCCCGCCCAGTCGAGCTGAGCTTCTTCGAGGAACCGCACGAGCGCGCGCTGGTCGTCCTCGGTCTCACCGGGGTAGCCGAGGATGAACGACGAGCGGAACGTGGCGCTGCGCTCCATGGAGCGGATTCGCTCGATTCGCGCCACGAACCGCTCGGCGTCGCCCCACCGGCGCATGGCACGCAGCAGCGGGCGCGAGGCGTGCTGGAGCGACAGGTCGAAGTACGGCACGCCGGTCGCCAAGACGGCGTCGATGAGCGCGTCGGTGAGCCCCGACGGGTAGAGGTACAAGAGCCGGATCCACTCGACGGTCCCGTCGATCGCACTCAAGAGTTCGAGCAGCGGCTGGCGCGACGGCGTGTCGAGGTCGTTCACGTCGACCTGCCCGACGCGGCGTCGGTCCCGTCCGTAGCTCGCGAGGTCCTGGGCGACGAGCACGAGCTCGCGCACGCCGCCGTCGGCGAGCGCGCGGGCCTCTGCGACGAGGTCGTCGATCGTCCTTGACCGCTGGTCGCCCCGGAACGACGGGATCGCACAGAAGCCGCACCGACGGTCGCAGCCCTCGGCCACCTTCACGTATGCCCACGGCGCGCTCGCCGCAGGGCGCGGCAGCAACAGCAGATCGAACACCGACGGCACGGGGCGCAGCCCGAGCTCGACGGGAACCCCCTCGGGGATCGGCGACTCGCCGAAGCCCGCGACCAGGTCCACCTCAGGGAGGGCAAGCTCCAGCTCCTCGCGGTAGCGCTCTGCCATGCAGCCTGTGACGACGACGCGAGCGTCCAGCTTGCGGCGCTCGGAGAGCTCGAGCACGACCTGGATCGACTCGGCGCGTGCTGACTCGATGAACGCGCAGGTGTTCACAATGACGAGGTCGGCGCTCTCAGGCTCTTCGGCCTGGACCAGGCCGCTGCGCTCGACGTGGCCCTCGAGCTTCGCGCTGTCGACGAGATTCTTCGGACATCCGAGCGTCTCGATCCAATATGTGGGCATCTGCCCTCCAAGGGACGCGCGAACGCTGTTGAGCCACCTCACCTCGAGCGGCGAGGCCTGTGGATTCTACGCGGCGAACCGAGCTGCCGTCCCATGAATCTGGGCGAGTCCGGCACTAACCAGTGGCGGCCGACGGTGGTGGTGCCGGGCGGTTCATGGCCACTGGCGCTGTGATCTGAGAAGATGCCGCGACTCATGGCGACGCGTCGGGGAGCTGAGGGGTGAACCGGTGAGCGACGCTCGCGCCCCCGCGTCGGTCATCGTGCCCGCGTACAACGAGCAGCGCCGAATCGGCCCGCTCCTGGCGGTGCTCAGCCAGGTCGCCACCGAGCTCGGCTACCTCGTCGTGATCGCCTGCAACGGCTGCGTCGACCGGACCGTTGAGATGGCGCGCGCGACCCCTGGCGTGCAGGTGCTCGAGCTCGAGCGAGCCTCGAAGCCCCACGCTCTCAACGAGGCGGAGCGGCTCGCGGGCGACGTCTTCCCGAGGCTCTTCGTCGATGCCGACGTGCGGACCGACGCCGCGTCGCTCGAGCGGCTCGTCGACGCCTTGGGTGTCGACGATCCCCGGGCGGTGCGGCCGATGGAGAGCTACGTCGCCGAGGGCGCGCCGTGGTTCGTCCGCAACTACTACTCGACGCGCTACGTCGTGCCGTCGTCGAGGGCCTGGCTCGAGCACCACATCGAGGGGCACCACATCTACGGCACGAACGCCGCGGGGCGCGCCAAGTTCGACACCTTCCCCGAGGAGGGCCAGATCATGGAGGACGCCTTCTTCGACCGGATGTTCGACCCCAACGAGAAGGTCCCGGTATACGATTCGCTCGTAGAGGTGCCGTTGCCAGCCTCGTCCCGCGCGCTGCTGAGGGGCATGACCCGCATCTACCAGGGCAACTGGGAGCTCACCGCATGGCTGTCTGCGAACCGACGGGACCGACTCATCGAGCCGGACCCTGCTCGCGCTCGCAGGCCGGTCAAAGAGACCCTGCGCTACCTCGCGAGCGGCGGCTCGACGTTCGACTCGTGGCACCCCGGGACCGTGGTCAAGACCGTCGCACACGAGGCGGCTCGCCTCCTCGCGATCTGGAACGCCAAGCGGCTGGTCCGCGCCGGGCGCCAGGCCGACTGGCGCTGAACGTGACGCGTGCGCTCGGTGCCCCGCGACGCCAGCTCCCGGGCACTGTCGGACCCACGAGCCGCGGCTGACCTTGGCCACCGACGACCCCGTTAGCCAGGAGCTCGCCACCCGGCAGCGCGGCCTGCGGCCGACCGCTGTGGCGTCGATCGTGGCGTGCGCCGCGCTGCTCGTCGCGTCGCTCGGAGCCGGTGCCCTCGTCAACTGGGTCCAGCGCGAATCAGGCGCGGGACCGGTCGCGGTGAAGGAGCGCGCGTGGTTCCAGGACGCGACGAGCATCAGCCACGGCGTAACTGTGCTCGCGCCCATCCAGTTCGTGATCGTGCCAACCTCGGACAGCCCGATCTCCTGGGTCGCCTACAACAACGGCAAGACCTACCAGCGAGGCATCGCCCAGGGGAAGACCGGGACCGACGTGGTCGTGACGCTGCCGACGTGGACAATGAAGCCCGGGAGCTGGCTCACCATCGGGATCACGGGACTCCACCAATCGCTCAAGGCATGGGTCACGTGACCGCCTCGGTGAACACGTCGGCGAGGCGGCTCGTCGAAGACGCCAACGCCTCGATCGTCGTCGGTCTGGTCGCCGCAGTCGCCATCCTCGTCCCCGTTGGCCCGCTCGCGAAGCTCGCGTCGGTCGCGGGACTGATCGTGCTCATCGGCGCGGTCGTCGCCTCGCGGCTCGACCTCGCGGCCGCGTCGCTCGCGACGCGCCTTGCGATCTGCCTCGGCCTCGGGTTCCTCTGCTTCCTCGGTCTCAACGCCGTCCTCGGCGCGGTCCTCCCGCACCTGAGCGTGGCGCGGCCGCTCTCGAGGTGGCCACTCGTCGTCGCCTGGTGCGTCCTCGATGCGGGGATCGTCACATGGCTCGCTCGGTCAGGGCGCGACCCTGTTCGCTCGACGCTCCGAGGGAGCCGCCTCCGGGACGCAGCATGGGCAGCGGCGCTCAGCGTGCCGCCGCTGCTCGCGCTCGTCGGCGTCGCTCTCCTGAACGCCGGTCGAGGCGCGGCCGCAGCCGACGTCGCAGGTGCGCTCGCCGTGGCGATGGCCATCGGCGCCGTCGTCCTGCCCCAAGCACGGTGGTGTCCTCCAAGAGTCGCGCTGCTGTGCTCCGCGCTTCTCACCGGGGCATGGCAGGGGACGTTCCGAGGCGGCTGGCTCGCGGGCTTCGACATTCAGCACGAGTTCTACATCGGCACGCTGGCGACCAACCAGGCGCAGTTCCCGCTCCACCACTACGTCGACCCCTACGGCGGGATGCTCTCGCTCACGGTATGGCCCGCAGCACTGCACGCCCTGACGGGGATCACGCTGCGAACGACCTTGGGCCTCGTCCCGTCGCTGTTCCTCGCGCTCGTCCTCCTTGTCACGTGGGCCGCACTGCGCGACCGGCTGTCGCCGCGAGTCACAGCCGGGCTCTGCGGGCTCTTCGTCGTGGGCTCCTTGCCGCTCCTCTCAGAGCTGCCCCAGGTGACGCGGCAGTGCTACGCGCTCTTCTTTTTCTCCTTGCTCGTGCTCGCGATCTCCCCGGGACGGCTCGCGCCGTCGACCGCACGGTTCGTCGCGGTCGCAAGCGGCGTCGGCCTCGCACTCACCCACTACAGCTCTGCCTACCTCGCGGCGGCGGCGGTCATCATCGGGTGCGCACTCAGCTACCTCTCGCGGACCCCGAATGACCAAAAGGTCCTCACCGTCCCCGTCTCGGGTGTGATCGTGGGGGCAGCTTTGCTGTGGGGCGGGGTCGTCGCCAAGACCGGGAGCAGCATCAGCCAGATCGCGCACTCCATCCGCGCCGAAGGGTTCCAGCTGCTCCCGGGCAGCGGCAGCGTGCTCGCGCGATGGCTGCGAGGCGCCTCGGTGAGCCAGCTCGTCAACGCGAGCGTTATCCGCCACGCCGACGTCGTGCTGCGCCGGACGAGGTATCGCCAGATGCAGGTCGTGCCGCAGGCCGGGCACGTCTCGCTCGTGAACGCCCCGGCACCCGTGTCCCACGGCGTCGCGGGGCTCGGCCCGGTGCTCTCGGCGGCCGGGACCACGATCGGCCAGGTCCTGCTCGTTGTCGCCGTCGTGAGCGCGCTGTGGCTCCTGTGGCGCTGCTGGCGCCGCGACCCGCACGTCGCGGGCATCGCCGGTGTCGCGCTCTTCTTCGTCGGGGCGGCGGGACTGTCACGCTTCTCCCAGACCATTGGCGTCGACTTCGGGCCGTCCCGCGTCGAGGCCCAGGGGTACCTGATCTTCGTCGTGGCCGTGGGCGTCGCGCTCAGCACGCCCGCGGTCACGGCCCGTGCCACGCGACTGCTCGCGTCCGTGCGCCGTCGCCAGCTCGCCCTCGCGATAGGCGCGCTCGCCGTCGGCGTCGCCGTGCTCACCTCGACGGGGCTCGCAGCCCTCCTCGAGGTGCACCAGCAGCTCCCCGCGGCGTACTCGTCGACCGGCGAGCAGGCACAGCGACTCCTCGCCCCCGCGGACCTCGACGCCGCCCAGTGGGTCGAAGCGAATCGCCCCGAACGCTATGTCGTGCAGGCCGACCGCATCGGGGCGCTCGCGCTCGACGACTTCGGGTTCAACGACCGGCAGAACTTCTTCAGCTCGGTCGACCCGATCATCGTCGACAACGGCTCATGGATCTTCGCGTACCGCACGAACGTCGTGCTCGGCACCGCTCGCGGCGGGGACAATGCGCGGATCGGTGTCTTCGTGTTCCCTGCGAGCTACTTCGCCTCGATGCGGCCAGTGCTGTACACGTCGGGAACCGACCTCGTCTACGGCCAGATCCCCTCGGTCCTCGCCCGTGGGTCGGGCCAAAACCGGCCCTGATGGGCGACGTGACCGACGCCGAGCCGCCAGGGGCCGACCCCGGCACTGCCCTGTCCGCCGACTCGCGCCCCGGGCTCCGGGTGGCCACGAGCACCGTCGCGCTCGTGGCCTCGAGCGCGGTCATCGCGCTGCTCGGCGCGATCGCGTTCCACGAGGTGACGGTCACGCTCGGGAGGTCGAGCTACGGCGTCTTGATCACGGTCCTCAACTTCATCTCGATCGCGAGCCTCTTCGCCGACCTCGGCATCAACACCTACAGCGGCCGCGAGATCGCGAGGGACCGCTCCAAGGCCGCCGTCATCCTCGGCCAGAACCTCGGGCTTCGCCTGTCGCTGGGCGTCGTCATGGTCCCCGTCGTCATCGGGATCGGGATCCTTCTGTACCCGCACTCGTACCTCGAAGGGATCCTCCTCGTCGCGATCACGATCCCCTTCGAGGCGGCCCGAGCGGTCTCGGTCAGCTACTACGTCGCCTCGATCCAGAATCACAAGACCGGGCTGATCGGGATGCTCTCCCAGGTCATCTACGTGGTCGGCGTCGTCGTCACCTTGCACCTCGGCTACGGGCTCACGGGGTGCTTCTGCTCGTACCTCGCCTCGATGGTGTTCTCGGGAGGTGTCGCCTACTACGCGGTCCGTCGCGCCGTCCCGTTCGTCCCGAGGCTCGTGCTGTCGCTGTGGAAGGACATCCTGCGCAACTCGCTGGGCATCGGCGCGATCCAGGTGGTGAACGTCCTGTACCTGCGAACCAACATCTTGCTGCTGAGCCTGATGACCAACAAGTCGACAGTCGCGCTCTACGGGGCGGCCGCGACGATCGTGACGTTCCTCTTGGTCATCCCGAACGCCTACATGACGTCCATGATGCCGCTGCTCGTCACCGCGCCGCCGCAGAAGCTCACCTCGATGGTCAACACGGCCACTGCGTACATGTCGATGATCGGTGCGCTCGCGGTCGCCGGCACGACGTCGGTCTCCGGTGACTTCATCAACTGGATCGCGAACCACCAGTACGCAGGCGCCGCCCCGGTGCTGTCGATCCTCAGTGTCTCAGTGCTCTTCACGTGCGTGACGAGCGTCTTTGCCTACGCGAGCTTCGCGAGGGACCACCACCACCGGCTCTTTGCGATCAGCTGCGCCGGTCTTGGGCTGAACGTCGTGCTCGACGTCGTGCTCATCCCCTCGCTCGGCGCGCGAGGGGCCGCGATCGCGACGGTCATCGTCGAGGCAATCATCTTGGTCGGGACCTACGCGATCTTCCGGAGCCGGGTTGGCAACCACTTCACCGCCTGGACGCGCCAGGCGCGGATCTACGTCGTGGGCGGCATCGTCGCTGTGTTCGGGCACTTTGTCCTCGACCACGCACTCGGCGCAGGGCTCCTGCGACTCATCGTCGGGCTGGTCGCCATCCCGACCCTGTTCATGGCGCTGGCCCTCGTGGCCCGGTGCTTCCCGACGCCCATCGCCTTCCGCGAGCTGTACGGGTCGGTCCTAGCTGGGCGGCTGGCGCGCCGGGTGCGCTGACGACGCGGGTCGCGCGACTGCTGGGCTAGGAGAAGCAGTGTCTGATCGACGTCCGCGACGCGGGCTGGATGTCGCTCGGGCGCGAGGGATCGGGCTTGGCCAGCATCGCGCCCTTGTCGCTGCCCATCCACGGACCGAAGTAGTAGATGCCGCGCATGTGGTGCTGCTTCATGAACGCGCACGCCGCGGTGAACCAGCGCACCTGGACTGACTGGTTGAACGGGTGCGTCGCGAGCGGCAGCGAGCCTTCGAACGGGGCAGCGTAGGCGCCTTGCTGGGCGGGGATCCCGATCTCTTCGATCGTGACCCTCGAGAGAAGGGGCACGGCGTAGTGCGGGTTCGTCCGGAGCAGCTGGTCCCACTGCCCGAGCAGCTGGGCTGGCGTCTGGCTGATCGAGACGTCGGTGATGACGGGATAGGTGTCGATGCCGAGCGACGTGTAGGGCTTCCAGCCCTTCTTCACCGGCGCGTTCCACGAGTAGTTGAAGGCCAGGTCGCCCTTGTAGATCGCGTGGCTCGCGGCGATGGCCGAGGACCAGTTCGCGGCGTTGGCGATGCTGTTGAGCTCCGTCTCGATCGCCACGTGCTCGATGTGGTTCGTCTGGGCCATCCGCAAATAGGGGGTGATCGCTCGCACGTAGCTTCGGAACCAGGCGGCGAGGTTGGTGGGCGCGAGGACCCCGCGCCAGTCCTTCGGCGACTCGCGGAACAGGGCCTGCTGGTCGATCAGCGGGCGGAGGAACACCTGCAGCCCGTCCGCGTGGGCGAGCTGCACGATGCTCGCGAGCAGCCCGGGCGGGGGCGACTGGAAGTTCCGGTTGCCGCAGACGAGCCTCGTGTAGACGGCGTTGGACGTGATCGAGGGCGTATAGAGCGGGAACGCGAGCGCGATCGAGTTCGCGCCGAGCGCCTTGTACTGCGCGATCTGCGTCGATGCCCACTGGTCGTAGTAGGTCTGCCCCTGGCAGTTGTACGTCACGTAGGTGTTGATGCCGTACTGGTACCGGGGTGCGAGCCGGGCGCTCGATGCGGTCGCCGTGCTGGCGACCCCAACTGCGAGCGCGAGCGCCGCGAGCAACGGGGTGCCGCGACGGAGGACACGGTTGCTCAACGTGGTGCTTCCTCTGCTCGTCCCGACATGACCACCCTAGGGGGGAGCCTGCATCAGCGGGGGGGGGGCGGGGGACGGCGCTCGCGGTCGATCGGTGGGGCCAATCGCGGTCGCGGGATCACGCGAAGGGGCGCCCGGCGGGCAGGCAGACACCTGGGAGCCGTCGCGCCGCGGCTCGAGCTAGTGCACCGTCGTCTGTCGGCGTAGCAGCAGTCTCGGCGAGGCAAGCGTTCTCGACACGAGGTACGTCGTGATGAGCGGGAAGTTGGCACACGTCGCGGCGATCCATCGAAGCGGCGACGCCCAGAAGTAGAAGCGCTGGATCATCGCGCCAACGTCCACCGCGACGGACGCTGCGAGCACGGCGGCGCCGGCGAGCCACCACGGCACGACGCCGGCGGCCCCGAGCGCGATTGCACCAAGCAGCGTGAGAAACCAGAACGACCACACGAGGTCGGGGAACCGGAAGAGCCGCAGGTCACGGAGGATCTCGGTCGCGTGGTAGCCGGTCCCATAGGTGTGCGCCCAGGCGCGGCGGTAGGTCTTGGCTTCGTGGTGCTCGACGCGGAGGTCCTTCAGCGTCTCGACCGCCATGCCGGCGTCGAGCATCGCGCGTGCCATCCGGTTGTCCTCGGCGCGCCGCCGCTGCGCGGGCCAGCCGACCTGCTCGAGCGCGCTGCGCCTGAAGATCACGTTGTTGCCCGTGAGGTCCCAGTAGCCCGGCATGCCCTTCGGCTTGGGGCCGAACATCCGCCAGATGACCGCGACGTCGCCATCGGGCACCGCGACGCCGCTCACCGCGTCTGACTTCTCAAGGGCTGAGACCACGCGCGACAGCCAGTCCGGGGGTAGTCGGATGTCAGAGTCGATGAACGCGATCCGCGACGCGACGCAGGCGTCCTGTCCCGTTCGCCTTGCTGCCCCTCGGCCCCGGTTCTCGGGATGCCTGATCAGGCGAAGCCCCCGGTGACCGAGCTGTAGCGCCTCGACGACCGACGAGGTCGAGTCGGTGGACGCGTCGTCCACGACGATCACCTCGTAGGTCGCGAGACCCGTTTGGGCGAAGATCGAGGCGAGGCAGTCCTCGATGTGCGCGGCCTCGTTGTAGCCAATGACGACGAAGCTGACGTCCGGCAGGTCCACGCTGGCCCGCTCGTGATCGACCTCGATCAGCGACACGTGGCCCCCAGCAGCCAGTCAATCGAGCACGCCACCGCCGGATGCGTCGGCCGCATGGCTGTCAGCACTGCTGACCGCGATCCGTTGCCCGGCATGAGTGCGTACACCTCCAAGTTCGGGAAACAAGACTAGATCGCCGCGCTTGTGCCGCCACGAGAGTTTCTGGCGGCTGGCGACCTTGGAAAACCGACACGGGCGCCGTCAGCCGCCCGACGCGGCGCCGATGCCTGCCGCGCGGACCCCCCGAAATGCCGCGAAGAGCATGCCTCGGTCCTCGAGCGTGCAGAATCGACGCAGATGGCACGCGACTCGATCCCGCGCGTCCGCGTCGCAGTCGTCCTCGACGCCGCGCCACCCTGGAGCAAGGGGGGCCGCGAGCGCCGCTACGCCGAGCTCCTTCCCCGGCTCGCGGCGACAGGCCTTTCGATCACCCTCTATTCGATGCGGTGGTGGGACGAGCGACCGTCGGGTCCCATCTCGCACGTCGCGATCTGCCCGCGACTCCCCCTCTATCGCCGCGGCCGTCGTTCCATCCTGCATGGCGTCGTGTTCGCGATCGGCACCCTGCAGCTGCTCTTTCGCGGCCTTGACGTCATCGTCGCGGACCACATGCCCTACCTGCAACTGTTCCCACTGCGAGCGGTCGCCTGGATCCGACGCGTCCCGCTCATTGCGGAGTGGCACGAGACGTGGGGCGCCGACTACTGGCATGAGTACCTCGGCCGCCTCGGGGCCCTCGGTGCGGCGATCGAGCGCACCACCGAGAGGTTGCCGGACGTCATCGTCGCCGACTCGGCCGCGCTGGCGCGAGATCTCAGTGCCCACGGCGTCGCGGACTTTCGGCTCGAGGTGATCTCGAACGCCGTCGATCGGAGCGCCGCGCGACGAGTCGAGCCGGCGCACGACGCCCCCGCGGTCCTCATCGTGGGCCGCCTCATCCAGCACAAGAGGGTCGACCTCGCGCTCGAGGCGTTCGCACAGCTTCGGCACCGCATGCCCGAGCCACACCTCGGCATCGTCGGCGTGGGACCCGAGCGCGAGCGCCTCGAGGCCCGTGCGAGCGAGCTCGGCATCCACCGCGTGCGCTTCTTCGGCACCGTCGAGGACAACGCGGCGATCTGGGCGCTGCTGCGAGGTGCCCAGGTGCTCGTGGCCACCTCTGAGCGAGAGGGGTTCGGACTGAGTGTCGCCGAGTCGCTCGCCCTTGGCACACCGGTCGTCACCGTGGACTGTCCTGGCAACCAGGCGAGGTGGCTCGTCGAGCCCGGGTCAACAGGTGCAGTCGCGCCATGCGGCGACACGGCGGCGCTCGCTGCGGCGATCGACGCCTGGCTGGACGTCGGTGCCGACCACGCCACGGTGAGCGAGCGCTTCTGGTCGAAGCACGACGACCTCGATTGGGACGCCAACGCCGCTCGCTACTCCTCGATGCTTACGGACCTTGCCCGGCGACGGCGGTGACGGCGTCGTGCCACTACATCGGCACACCGGGGCGCCTCGCGGCCACCTGGTGCCGCGTGGATTGTCACGGGGCATCCGAAGCGGCCAGACTCTGACGATGTCGTTGGGCTCCATTACATCTCGTAACGCCTGATGGCAGCCGACGACGACGCACGGCGTCGCCCCCGAGCGCTCTCGATCATCGTGCCCGCACACAACGAAGCGAGCCGTGGCTTTGAGGTACTGAAGACCCTGGCCGCTGCCTACGAGCAGCTCGATGCCCGCGTGATCGTCGTGTGCAACGGCTGCGTCGACGACACGGCCGAGGTCGCGCGTCGCGTCGAAGGGATCGAGGTGGTGGAGCTCGATGTGGCGAGCAAGGCTGCGGCGCTCAACGCTGGCGACGAGCTTGCTGGCGACGTGTTCCCGCGCCTCTACCTCGATGCCGACGTGGGCATCTCTGTTGACGCCCTGGGCAAGATCGCCGCCGTGCTCGACGTGCCGGGCGCAGCGATCGCCGGACCGGCGCGCAACTACCTGCTTGACGGCGCGCCGTGGCTCGTTCGCCGCTTCTACGCCGCCCTCGCCGAGGTGCCCTTCCTCGTGCGACTGTCGTCCGAGCTGATGGTGGGGCGAGGTCTGTATGCCGTCAACGCCGAGGGCCGCTCGAGGTTCGAGCGCTTCCCGGCGATGACCGCGGACGACGGGTTCATCGACCGCTTGTTCGATCCCGACGAGAAGCGCGTGGTCGCCGAGTCCGTGGCGGGCATCCCCGTCCCCGACTCGATAGAGGGGTTCTTCCGGGCGAAGACCAGGGCCGCGGCGGGCACCAAGGAGCTCGTCTCATGGCTGGCGGTTCACATGCCGGACCGCCTGGCTGTCGGTGGCACCTTGCCCGACCCCCGTCGCAGCGTCGTCCAGCGGATCCAGCACCACCTCGGACGCGGTGAGTTGCTCTCGTCGAGGACGCCGACGGCCATCGTCGACCTGCTCGTCTACCTCTTCGTCGAGGTGGTCGTCAGGACGCGCCTCACCCTCGCCGCGCAGCGAGGTCCGTGGCGCTAGCAACTAGCGCGGTGGGCGCCACGGCACCCTTCTGAACGTGGGGACATAGAAGAGCTCGCTGATGACGCCGAGGGCATAGAGCAGGTGGTAGGCGACCGTGAGCAGCGGTCGGTGACCGCGGTTCTTGATGATCGGATAGAGCAGCAAGAGCATGTACGGGGGGTAGACCAGCGCGACCGGCGACGCCAGGACGTAGAGCGCATAAGCCGTGATGTAGCGGTCGGATCGGACCAGGTTGCCGAGCCGAGAGGTGTGCTTGCGGTAGAGCCGGACGCGAGCGACGCCGTAGCGGAACGCGCGGGTGAGCTCTGCTTGCGCGGTGCCCCAGTCGTGGACGACCTCTGCTGCCGGCTCGAATCGGATGCGGTGGCCGGCGTCCCTCGCTCGCCATGCGAAGTCGACGTCCTCGGCGAACCCGAGCTGCTCGTCGAAGCCGCCCAGCTGTGCGAGCACGTCGCGGCGGTACGCCACGTTCATGTTCGCGCACTCCTCCAGGTACGCGGCGTCTCGGCCGCCCTGGGGGCTCGCGGCGTCGTGGATCGACACGCCGCCAGGCGACGTGATGCGGCCGACGACGATCTGCTCGCCTTCCGTCACGATGGGTGCGATCAGGCGCTCCAACCAGCCCGAGCTCGGGATGCAGTTGGCGTCAAGGAACACGACCACGTCGCCAGAGGAGCTGGCGATGCCCACGTTGCGCTGCTCTGCGATCGTCCTCGTCTTTTTGGTGTCGTTCTCGTAGTCGATCCACGTCACCAAAGGGAACGACTGACGAATCGTCTCGAGCGCGCGCTTGGAGGCGTCGACCACGACGATCTCGCCAAGGTGTGACGACTCAATCCGGCTAAGTGCCGCAAGGGTGCGCGCGATTGCAGCGTCTCCCTTGTTGACGAGGACGATGGACGCTCGGGTGGCGGACACCTGCTCCTCGCCCAGATCCTGCAACGGACCCCCAGCGTGATCCTGTCCTTGTGGTCCCATGCAGCACTTAGGTGTCGATGTCGATCTTCGGCAGCGTGTACCTCGGCGTCTGCTGGAAGAACGGCGTCATGATCGGCGCGCACGAGAGCACGATGCCGACGATGAAGGCGCTCGTCGACACGGAGCCCAAGACCGAGGCATAGGGGTTGGTGATCAAGTGGTGGTGATTGTGGAAGTTGATCACGAGCGTGACGATGAGGATGATCGACACGACGACGAGGCCGATGCCGACGAAGAAGAACCGCCAGATAAGCGTGAGCAGCGGGTACTTGGGTGGGACGTTTCGGAACCCGAGGGACTCGGCTCGGTACTTGAGCACGAGCCCGGTGCAGAACGTGATCGGCCCGATGATGCTCAGCACTGCGGCGAACACGGTGGCGACCCAGCCGAAAGAGCCGATCTGCGCCAGTCCATGGATCGAGAAGCTCGCGGCGATCCAGAGCACGATCGAGGCCGCAGTCATCGCCATGCCCGGGTCGATCGCAAAGATCTCGGGGCTGAGCAAAAGGATCTGGCGAAGGTGGCGCAGCCCGTCGGAAAACGTGTTCAACTTCGAATCGCCGATCCGAGGGGAGTACTTGGTTGGGATCTCCACGATCCGAAACCGAGCCCACGCGCACCTGATCAGCATCTCGGAGGCGAACTCCATCCCCGTCGAGGCGAGCTCGAGCGACAGCAGCTGGTCGCGGCGGAACGCGCGGAGCCCTGACTGGCTGTCACGGATCTTCATGCTCTTGCCAGTGGCGCGATTCAGCAGGAGCGTGATGATCGGTGTTCCCAGGTACTTGTGGAGCCATGGCATGGTCTCGTTGGTCGCGTCCTGCAGCCGCGATCCGATTACCAGGTCCGCCTCGCCGTCGACCAGCGGCTGCAAGAGGCGCGGCATCGAGGTTAGGTCGTAGGTCCCGTCGGCGTCCGCCATGATGATGTAGGTGGACTTTGCCTCCTCGAAGCCGGACCGAAGCGCGGCGCCGTAGCCCGGCTCAGGCTGATTGACCACTCGGGCACCTGCTTCCTTCGCCACCTCCACGGACCGGTCGACCGAGCCGTTGTCGACGACGAGCACCTGGCCGTCGATGCCCGCGGTGGCGAACACCTTGAGCGCTTCGGTGACGCACGTGCCGATTGCCTGCTCCTCGTTGAGACAGGGCAGCACGAGCGAGACGCATGAAAATCTCTGGTCAGCAAGATGCGCCGTCGCAGCAGGCGTTGCTGACTCCGGCATGCGGTGAGCATACCGAATGCCACCTTCAATCTAGCTGTGTCAACGACGATCTGCAGATGACCGTCACGGTCAACGACGACGGATCGCTTGGCTCACTGCAAGGCACTGAGCGCCACCGGCACACCCGCGCGTCATGTCTTCCATTCCTGCCGACGGTTCGTCGATTGGAGCTTGAACTTGAGAAACTACCCGAAGCAACGCTTGATCGCGGCCTGCGCCTGCGGCTGGATGTTGCTCGGCCTATTTGGGTTTGGCACCATCAGCATCGCACCGCTGCTGGTTGACAACCACGGGCCCCAGTAATAGATGCCGCGCATCTTGTGCTGCTTCACGAAGCTGCACGCTGCCGTGAACCAGTTCACCTGGATCTTCTGGTTGAACGGATACGTGGAGGTGGGTGTCAGTTTACCTTTGTACGACTGCTCGTACGCACCGTCCTGCGAGGCGATGCCGATCTCGTCGATCGTGACCTGGCTCACCGTCGGGACCTTGTAGTACGACCTTGTCGTGAGGAGGTGGTTCCATTGGCCGGTGATCTGTGCGGGCGTGGCCGTGATCGGCAGATTCACCTTCGGATAGGTGTCGATCGCGAGCGTCGTGCCGGCGTGTGCCACCTTCACCGTCGGCGTGTCCCAGGAGTAGTCGAACACGATGTTGCCCGAGTAGACACCATGGCTGAGCCTGATCGCCGGTGCCCAGTTGGGCAGGTCCGCAAGGCTGTTGAGCTCACTTTGAATCGAGAAGTGCTCTACGTGGTCGGCCTGTGCCATTACGAGGTAGGGGTGCAGCGTCGCCAGGTAGTTCTGGAACCACAGGCTGACGTTCGAGGGATTGAGGACACCTCGCCAGGACTGTGGGTTCTGCGCGAAGAGGTTCTCCTGATCGATCAGCGGGCGGAGCAGCACGGTAAGGCCGTAGTGGTGAGCGACCTTGACGACGTCACCGACGATGTCTGCAGGGGGCGTCTGCATCGTGTTGTCCGTGCAGGAGTCCTGCGCGACCACGCTGTTCGACGTCAGCGACGCGGTGTAGAGGGGGAACGCGATCGCGATCGCGTTGGCATGCAGCGCCTTGTACTGCTTGACCTCTGTCGTCGCCCACTGGTTCACCTGCGTCACCGTCTGGCAGTTGTAGGTGAAGTACGTATTGATGCCGAACACGTACTTGGTGGCCCTTGAAGACGCACCCTGCGCCGCCGTAGAGGAGAAGACCGAGCCCAGCAGCGAGAGGACTGCAATCGCGGCGAAGGCGGATCGACGACGCACCATGCTTGTCCTACCGATTCGGGCTGCGGCTCTCGACATGACCGTTGCAACTTTCTACGTGGCTGACGTCTGCGAACTCTACCGGGCAACAGGGCTACGATTCCATGCGGGCAGCCGTGACCGCAAAGCTTGAGTGAATTCTCAGCGATCACCACCTGACGCGACTTCAGCGACGACCAGCTCCGTCGTGCACGTCGGTGACTTGAAACACCGCGAGGTCGACCTGTACTCCCGGATCCGCCTCGGATACACTCCCGCCGGGTGGACCATGTGCGTTCGTCGAACCGATCTCCAGAGCGTGGCTCGCCCTCGGAGATGGGTCGGCCGTGCCTGCGGCGGCGCCGCAGTCGCTCTCGAGTTCACGACGATCGCGGCCAACCCTGCCTTGGGCGTCACCGGAACGGAGGAGAGATGAAGATCCGACTGATGGGCTTCCTGCTCGCGCCTGGGACGATGTGCTCGGCGTCGACCCGCGAGGCGAGCTCGAACAGCGGCGCCTACTACGTGCCGAAGCCCGCCGTGCGCTGCGCGACCGGCTGGCGGACCTTCGCTCCGAAGGACGTCCCGTTACAGTGGACGGCCGGATGCCGATCGGCGATGGTCCGATGAGGCGCGCCCCAAGGAGCCTCGCGCTCGGGCTCGCGGCCGTCGCGCTGGCGTCCGGCGTCGCCATAGCGTCGACGACGACCGGGACCGCGTCGCAGATCCGCGCGCTCGTCGCGGCGTCGACGAAGATCCAGAAGCTCACGCCCGCGCTGATCACCGAGCTCTCGCAGATCTCGACGCTGGAGACGCGGCTCGCCTACCCCGGCGTCGGGATGGAGTGCCTCACCGCCTGCGCGTTCGGCGACCTGAGTTCGAAGAGGACGATCGTGCTCTACGGCGACTCGCACGCGATGATGTGGCTCCCCGCCGTCCTCGCGGCCGAGCCGAAGTACCGGGTCGACCTCTTCTGGGACCCGACCTGCCCGCTCGTGGCGATCCCCGGTCTCGCGTTCGCGGACGGGACGCCGCCGTCGAACTGCGCGGCCTTCCGCGCGTCGTCGGTCGCGGCGATCCGCTCGATCGACCCGAAGCTCGTCCTTCTCGGGGAGCGGACCTACCAGGTCGTCACGATGCCGGGGTCGAAGCCGATCTCGAACGCGACGTGGGCGAAGGCGCTCAAGACGACGATCCGCCAGGTCAAGACGAGAACGACCGGTGTCGCCGTAGTCCAGGACATCGTCGCGTTCAACTGGAACGTCCTCCTCTGCGTTGCCGCCTATCCCTCGGCGATCCAGAAGCGGTGCTCGTCCGCGAACCCGAACTCGAAGGCGCCGGGCCATCAGGCCGCCGAGAAGACCGCCGCGGTGGCGACCGGGGCGAAGTTCGTCGTGACGATCCCGTGGTTCTGCACGTCGACCCGCTGCTCGCCAGTCGTCGGCTCGAACTTCGTCCACTACGACCAGGGGCACGTCTCAGTCCCCTATGCGCGGTACCTCGCGGGCGTCTTCGGCGCGGCGATCGCGCCCCTCCTGCGGTAACCCCATGCCCGTCGCACCCCGGTGGTGGCATCCTCTCCCTGGCCCGACCGAAGCGACCGAAGCGACCCCGGCGCGGGAAACATGATGAACGCCCGGGGCGTCAAGAAGGCGAAGATCCGGACCACGGTCAAGCGCCCGTAGCCGATCTTCAGCGTGCGGCGCCCGCGCGCTGGTTGCCATTGCCGCTCATGACCGTGGGTGGGATGTGCCCGTGACGCTCGGCGTCTTCGTCCTCTCCTGTCTCGCCGTATACCGGGCGCCTGATCGCCCGCGATGAGATCTCGAAGCCGCTCCGCGGAGCCGTCCAGCGGCGGTACGGCTCGCTGTCCCATCCGGTCGTCCTCGTCAACTGCGGCTGGTGCGTCCTCAACTGCCTCGTCTGCATCGACCGCGACCACACCACGACGGCGTATGACCTGTATCTGAAGAACGCCCTGCAGGCGGCGCTCGAGAAGAGCGTCGAACTCCCATAGGACCCGCCGTGCGCTGCTGGGACCAGGAGAGTGTGCGCTGCTGTTGCGCGTCCCTATCGGTAGTGACGCCGACGAAGCTTGGCTTTGGCCAGAACCCTCGGGCTCCACCCAGCGTCAGCGGCATTGAAGTTCGTGCCCGGCGGCACCAACTCGTCGATCCGGTCCAAGACACCCTGGTCGAGGACGATCTCGGGTGCCCCGAGCTGTGACTCGAGCTGCTCCATTGTGCGAGGACCGATGATTGGCGCGCTGACCGCTGGGTGCTCCAGGACGAAGGCGAGCGCGAGCTCCACCATGCTGAGCCCCGCCTCGTCGGCGAGCTTGGACAACGCCGTCACGATCTCGAGCTTCTTCTGGTTCCCCGGCTCGTTGAGGTCATAGCGAGCTGGCATCCGCTCGGCCCGGCGGCTCTTGTTCTCCTTGCCCTCGCCGAACTTGCCTGACAGCCAGCCACCAGCGAGTGGGCTCCACGGGATGACGCCCATGCCGTAGTCCTGCGCGACCGGCAGGACGTCGCGCTCGATCCCCCGCACGAGGATCGAGTACGGGGGTTGCTCGGTCATGAACCGCTCGCGACCGCGGCGTTCCGCAACCCACTGGGCCTCGACGATCTGCTCGGCGGGGAACGTCGAGCTGCCGAAGGTGCGGATCTTGCCCTGGTGCACGAGGTCGCTCAGGGCACTCAGCGTCTCGTCAATGTCGACTGACTCGTCGGGTCGGTGAATCTGGTACAGGTCGATGTAGTCCACGCCCAGTCGACGCAGGCTGTTCTCGCACTCAGCGATGATCCAGCGTCGGGAGTTCCCTTGGGAGTTGGGGTCGTCGCCCATCGCGGCGTGGACCTTGGTCGCGAGCACGATGCGGCTGCGATCCTGGGACGCGAGCGCCTTGCCGACGATGACCTCAGACTCGCCTGCTGAGTAGACGTCGGCCGTGTCGATGAAGTTGATCCCCGCGTCGATCGCACGGTGGATGATTCGAATCGACTCGTCGTGGTCAGGATTGCCCCACGCGCCAAACATCATCGCGCCGAGGCACAGGGGGCTGACTTTGATCCCGGTTTTTCCAAGGCTGTAGTACTGCATGCCGCGACCTTAGGCGGCACCGCGGACGTGACGCACCTCCGTTTCGATCGTGCAGATCGACACGTCGATCCCTAGTTCACGGTCTCCCCGTACATCTCTCCCAGGGGATCCTTGAGCAACTCCAGCCGCTCGCCGTCGGGCCCCGTGAAGTACAGCGACGCCCCGCTCATGTGCATCGACGCGACCCCGGCCTCGTCGAGCTTGCCGCGCAGGTGCTCCCATCGCTCCTCGGTGACCGAGATCGCGATGTGATGCAACCCGCCGAGCACTTCTTGGTACGGACCGAGGTCGAGACCCGGGAAGTCGAAGAACGCGAGCAGGTTCCCGTTGCCGACGTCGAAGAAGAAGTGCGTCGAGCCGCGGTAGTCCCGATTCTCGAATAGCTCCGTCAGGGGGAACTCGAGGACCCCCTGGTAGAAGTCGATGGTCCGCACGACGTCGCTCGAGAGGAGCGCAAAGTGGTGGACCCCACGAGCTGAAGAGGGTCCTCGCTCGGTGCGGTCCCTGAGGTGACGCGCGCGAAGCTCCGCCCACTCCTCGGTGCGATCGATGTCAGATCCGTGCGTGGTCATCGAGCCTCCTCCTGGCGCGCCGGCGGATCGTCGATTGCCCGCCGCGCCCTGATTCAGCCTTGCAGGAGGGGGCCACGCCGCGTGCACGGGGTCTCGGGCGTGGCGCCTCCTGGGCCGCCGGAGCACCCTGCGGTCATCTAGCCGGGTGCAGGAATTACGATTCCCTCACTATGCGCTGGCTCATCGCCGGAGCGATGGCTGCTGTGGGTTGCTCCCTCTTGGTCCCAAGCGCCGTCGCCACGATCACCCCGCCTCCCACCCTGACGCTCGTGATCATCTCGGGACAGTCCAACGCCGTCGGCTTCCAGTCCTTCGTGATCGACCCCAAGACGCACAAGAACGTCTTCGCTGAGGCGGGAAGCTCAGCAGCTGATCGGCGCGTGTTGTTCACGTTCCAGGAGTCAGGTGTCCAGGGCGGGGGCCTGCCGCCGGTTGCACTCGACACGCCTCAGAAGCTGTCTCTCACCTCGAGCTCGATCTTCGGACCGGAGATCGGGCTCTCGAGGTACCTCTACAGCACGGGCCACAAGAACCTCCTCGTCGTCAAGGTGGCGTTCTCTGGCTCGTCGCTCGCGGTGGACTGGGCTCCTGGCAGCAAGAACCTCGCGTTGCTCGTGACCCGAGTGCACCAGGCGGTGGCCTGGGCGAGGAGCAACAGCTGGAACCCGGTCATCGGCGGCTTCTACTGGATGCAGGGCGAGCGCGACGCGACGGACGCCTCCTACGCAGCCAGCTACCGCAAGCACCTGCTGCAGTTCATCAACCAGATCCGCCACCAGCTCCCGCTCAAGTCAACGAGGCCATTCGTGATCGGTCAGATCGACCTAGCTGACTTCATCAACTTCGAGGTGGTGCATCACCTGTGCTCAACGAAGGGCTGCGCCGGCGAGAAGCTGTGGAACGCCGAGGTCATGAAGGCACAGGCATCAGTCGAGGGAAGGTACGTCCTCCTCGCAAAGACGGCCAAGTTGCCGAGGTACCAGGACTACCTTCACCTCACCGACGCTGCGGAACTCTCGCTTGGCAAGGAGTTCGGCATCCTGAGCCACAGCAAGATCTAGCTGCCATGTAGACGTCGATTCGACGGCCTGCTACAGATCGAGTTCACCGCGAGTCGTAAACCGAGGCTCGCTTGCCCACGCGACTAGAGACAACGGGAGACCTCGGACTTCTTGGCCCACAACCGACTACGTCTCACTGCCTTCTCCCTTGACGTGGTCTGTGGTCCACGACCAATGTTCGTTGAGGTGGGCGAGCAATCGGTAGACCTGTCGCATCTTGGTCCAGGGCAACAGCGTGTCCAAGTTCGCAGCGGCGTAGCGCCCGGGCGCCTCACCGTGGCTGTGGGCCATGCGCCTGAGCGACTCGATGTCACGTGCGGTGTACGGGGGACGTCACCGTCCCTCCTTGCGCTCGATGTCCGCGCCCTGGGCCATCGTTCGCTCACCGCCGCCCTTTAGCCAGAACCGGCGCACCTCTTTGATCTGGACCACCAATACCTCCCTGAACGCCATGGGGCCTCCTCGCGAGGGCTCTGGAGGCCCAGCCGAATGTCTCTTCGGCCGGTCGTGGCGCGCCTCAGGGTCGTCCCTGGCAACGGGGGTGGTCTCATGTCGACAGGACACCTCGCCGGCTCCCACTCTGGTGTGGACATCGACAACTCCGGAGCGAGCCCAGCAACACCCAAGCCCTACCTTGAGCGTTGAGGCTGCCCAGGCGCGGCCACGCCCTCAATAGATCCTCCAACTCAGAGACATTTGGTAGCAAAAAGGAGATGGAGCTCATCTGAAGTCTTCATGCCAGAATTGGACGTCTTCGCAAAAGCAGTCGAGGAGAATGGAGCGTTCGGAAGATCAAGTACGTCACAATGAGAGGGATGTTAGCAAGGGCAGCCACGAGCCAGCGCAGTGGGGACTTGCTAAAGACAAATCTCTGCCGCATCGCACCTACATCAATTGCAATCGTCAAGCATGCAATAATGGTCATGCCAATAACCAATGGAATTGACCCGCTAATCGCAAGTGACAACGATGTTGCAACCACCACGACCCATACAACCCAGACAAGATCTGGAAGCCGAAAGAGACGCAGGTCACGAAGAATTTCGGTCGAATAGAAGCCCATCTCACGCATGAAGGAAAGAGTGCGCACGTAGTTCTTTGCCTCGTGGTGCTCAACCTTCAAATCCGGGAGCGTCCTCACATCTAGGCCAGCTTCGACCATAGCTCGGGCCATTCGGCAATCTTCCGTAAGCCGACTCTCAGCAGGCCATCCAATCTGCTCCAGTGCACCCCTCTTGAACATGACATTGTTCCCGGTCAATTCCCAATAGCCGGGCATTCCCTTTGATGTTAGACGAAACATCCTCCAAATGACGGCACAATCTCCATCCGGAACCGCCACTCCACTGACCGCATCGGCATCCTTAAGCGCTGACTTGGCCCTCATCAGCCAGTCACTGGGAAGGACGATGTCTGAGTCGACGAATCCAATCGAACCAGCGGTACAATTGTCCTGCCCCGTTCTACGCGCAGCGCCGCGGCCCCGATTTACTGGATGGCGAATTAGGTGGATGTGCTTGTGTTCGAGCTGGAGACGCTCCACAATCGCACTTGTTCGATCGGTAGATGCGTCGTCGACGACAATGATCTCGAACGAGTCCAACTCCTGTTGCTGAAGGATCGACTGAAGGCATTGGGCTATGTTGGCCTCCTCATTGTACGCGATTACAACCAGGCTGACTTCTGGAGGTGCTGTACTCAAAGGGACTCCCCCTTAGTCGAAAGTTGAATATGATATCCTGCCCAAGTAGCGGGGCGAAGCGGGGAGCCGTGCCATCTGACCTTTGAACAACGTGACGCGTCGTGGGCGAGATGAGTTACGAGATGAAACGGAGCATTCACTTTCCACGAGGGATGACACTTGACAAACATGCGAGAAGGGCAAGGATGCTCCCGGAAGTGTGAATCGAGTTAATCAGACCTACCCCTCTCAGTGCAGTGCCTACGCCGCGACGGCGGATTCGGTTCCTGGCTCGAATCCAGCACCAGTATTCCTCAAGGATCTGTGTAGTCAGGCGCCCAATGCCAAGACCTTGCGCCCCCTGCAAGGGGTGGCCGTCGCACTGTATCGTACGTAAGTTCCAGTTGGGGCTGGATTGGCAGCAGGGGCTGAGGGGCGAACAATGGTTGTTACGACGAAGAACCACGGGTCAGTCGAGGAAGCCCGCGTCCATTTAGATGCCAACCACCTCGAAGCAGCCGAACTCGCAATGTCGGAGGCGGCCACACTCGATCAGGAAGACATGGCAATAGTGGGCGAAAGGGACTTACCTATTGGTACGCCGGATGAAGCGCAACCGTTTCGCCTAACAATTGTCGTTCCCATTTATAATGAAGTAAAGACGGCGGTTCAAGTGGTAACTCATCTTCTTGAGCTCACACTTCCGACTCCGATTGAAGTGCTTGTAGTAGACGACGGCTCCTCCGATGGCACGACGGAAGCGCTGGAGTCGCTCAAACACCCTCATCTGCGTGTAATGGGTCACAAGGAAAACTGTGGCAAGGGAAAGGCCGTGCTGACTGCCCTGAGGCATGTCACAGGATCTCATGTATTGGTATTTGATGGCGATTCTGAGTATGACCCAGGTGACATCCCGAGGGTCATTCAGCCGCTCCTGACCGGTCGCGCAGAAGTAGTGTACGGAAGTCGAATGTCAGGATTTGGCACGGTTCATCCAACCTTCACACACTTGGTCGGAAACCGGCTCATGACGTTTGCCGCGAACGTCCTCTTCGGTGCAGCGCTTTCAGATCTTCACACCTGTATCAAAATCTTACCTGTACCACTTCTTCATGCGCTCGATCTTACTGAGTCGCGTTTCGCACTCGACACCGAGATAAGTGCAGAGTTGCTGAGACTCGGTTTCCGTCCATACGAGATCCCCATTAGTTATGTAGGAAGGTCCAAGGAAGAGGGCAAGAAGATAAAGTTCGCTGATGCTTTCAGGTGTGTCTACGTGCTTCTAAAGATTAGGTTCCGTCCACGTACTCGATACGGCAACCGCGATCGCTCTCTTGCTCCACCGGTCTACGTGCCTAGATCGGCATAGCTTGCGATGAATTATCGCAACTAGGCTCGCTTTGGAGCAATTGTCGACACTCATTCCATGAAGCAGATTCGTGTAGCGCTCGTAAGCGATGCTCTCCTTCCATGGCATAAGGGGGGAAAGGAGACGCGCTACAGAGAGTTACTTCGAAGACTCTCCAAATTCGATCTTGACGTAACCGTCTACTCGATGAAGTGGTGGGAGGGACGTCCTCCCCAGGGCGACGTTCGCTACAGAGCGATTTGCCCTCGGATCGCGCTCTATAACGGCGCCCGCCGTTCAATTCTCCAAGCTGCAGTCTTTTCTCTCTCTACCTTGCAACTGCTTCTACGCAGATTTGACGTCATCGAGGCCGATCAGATGCCGGTCCTCCAGTTGCTTCCCTTGCGCTTCGTGGCTTGGATCAAGCGCGTGGATTTGGTGATCAGCTGGCACGAAGTCTGGGGCCCCGAGTACTGGAAGGAGTATCTTGGCCCTCTAGGAGCACTCGCATCTCGATTAGAGGTGCTCACCGCTCGGAGCGGCAACATGCTTCTCGTGGGTACTGTCGATGTTGCTAAACAGCTTGAGGGTATGGGCGTGAAACCTGAGAGAATTGCCGTCGTACCGCACGCCGTAGATCGAGATCGCCTCGACAGCATAGAACCTGATCTCGCGGCCCCCGAGCTACTCTTTGTAGGGCGTCTCCTACTCCACAAGCGATGCGATATCGCTATCCGAACTCTCCATCAGCTTCGAGCTGATGGAAGTGACATTCGCCTTGGGATCGTCGGAGTCGGTCCAGAGCTAGGTCGGCTTAAGGACCTAGCCATGGCATGCGGAATCAGCGATTTCATCCAGTTTTTTGGGCAGATCGAGGCCCAAGAAGATGTGTGGGCACTGATGAAGGGAGCTCGACTATTGCTGTTTCCGTCCGAGAGGGAAGGTTTTGGGCTGACCGTGGCTGAATCACTTGCACTCGGCACGCCTGTCATTTGCATTGAGCACCCTGGCAATGAAGCGAGAAACTTGGTTGACGACGGGGTGACTGGCGCCGTTGTCCCAGAAGGCGATCAAGCAACCTTCGTTGCTGCAAGTACTCGTTGGCTCAACGGCGAACCAAGACGCAGCCACATCTCTGACGTATTCTGGAAAAGGCATCACGAACTCGACTGGGATGTAACAGCCGCGACATATGCGCGTCTGCTTACTGCGCGACTCCGAGAATAGTGTCCAACGTCGCAGTCGTAGTGTCCCCGCTCCCGCTCGGATGACACTCAGCATTGACGTTGGCTACCCCCGAATGGTGACGGCCCTGGTCAAATCATTGAGGTTCCCACGCTGGAATCGCAACGGGCCTCGCCGATCTCGGAGGGGGCAGGTCCTAAGGGCTCAGGGCTGGGCGAATTTTCGATCGAAACCTCCTGGCCATGCCAATGGTACGGGTACGGAGACTCGTGGTCGTCAAGACGAACTCAATGCGCCTCTCAGCGCCCGGGTCCTTCTTCGCCCATCCCCACTCGTCATTCTCAATCCGAGTGAGGGTGAAGGACGGATGGGTTCGCACGACAATGTTAAAGACCGCCTGCATGTGCGCCTCTTGGATTTCGGATTTTGAGAGCAGGAGATCGCGCGCACCCTGATTCGGACCTGCTGAGCCATGCTCGTATGTCCACCGGAGGTCGTCGAGCAAGAGCCAGCCGCCTGGCCGAAGCAGCTTTTCCACGAGTACGACCGCAAGTCCATCAATCGTGAAGTTGTGCGCACCGTCCAAATAGCAGAAGTCATACATCGGCTTGCAGTTACCTTGCTCATCCGAGTTCTCTTCAATCTGTCGTTTCAGCCACCAGTTATATGAACTGTCGTCGATGAGCACTCTCTGGATGAGATGAGTGAACCCAAGCCGCTCGATGACGGTAGCGGGTTGCGGAGCTCTAGATTTTGTAGCCTCGACATGGTCCACTGTCGTTACCCTGCCGCCCTGCTGAACGGCGCAGGCCATGTAGCACGCACTCACCCCATGAGCGGTGCCCAACTCCAATATATCCTTCGCTCCCGTGGCGCGAAGATGAGCGAATATCTGCTCGCCTTGGCTTGCGGTCATGTTGGGGATGCCTTCTAGCGCCGTCGCGACTTCTCTAAATGACTTCACCAGGACAGATTATCCGCGCCTCCGCCGGACAGCGGATCTCACCGTTACGCAAGCACGTCCGGGTGAGTGCCACCGTGCAGAAGCATGCATACCCAGCTCCGCACAACAGGATCGGCGACTGTCCATAGAGGAACCTGAGACATCACCGATGTCGGCGACGAAGTCCGAAATGAGCGCCGGGCCGAGGGCGGAGAGTGCCGGGCCCTCGCTGGCCCTCGTGGTAACTGATGGTCCGTCGCTGAAGTAATTGTCCGTCGCTGAAGTAGCTGAATCAAGCGCGGCGGTCCACGCTTCGCCTCCGCGATGATGTCCTCGGCTGGCTTCTTCCAGATGAGCGGCTTCAGGTCGTCGTTACAGTGCTCAACCCAGCTGCCGATCGCCTCTTCGAGAGGCGTAACTTGAGCGGCACGTTCTTTCCCGCCACACTAGGATTCCGAATTAATGATGCATCTCGGTCGCCGGATGCCACTTCTCCTCGCATGCTCCGCGTTAGCCACGTTTACACCTCTGTCAGCAATGTCGTCATGGACACAACTCCCAACTGGGGCACAGATAGCTTCGGAACTCACAAGATCAATGACTCAATCAAAGATTCCATCTCAGACGATCCCAGCTCTTAATGAAGCATGGTCGGGATTGGACTCGGCAATGCTAAATGGTCAAACTAACTGTGGTGCCGTCGCCGGCGCCGGAGCTGACATTGGATCCGAAACTCCCTGCACCTTCGGGGATAGAACCGCTCGACGCACGATTGTTCTTGTGGGGGACTCAGAGGCCGACATGTGGATCACCACCTTCATTGTCTGGGGGCAGGAGTACCACTGGAAGGTCGTACGCCTAGTGAAACTCGGCTGCGATCCTTGGGAGTCTTCGACGAATTGGCATGAATGCCTTGCATTCCGAAGGTTTGAGGTTAAGACGATCAATGCGATTCGGCCTGCCGCGGTCTTCGCGGACGGCCTGCCAATGGTGGGAGAGACCGGGCTCCCCACTCTGTCCTCCGCTCAGATCGCTACAAATATTGATGCATTCGCATCCAAGCTCAAGCCGTCTGGTTCTAGAGTCCTTGTTCCTCAGAACATTCCCTGGTTTTATGGGTTTCCGGAACCCAACCAATGCCTTGCCGGCAACTCAACGAGCGTTCGTGTGTGCAATCATGATCGCCGATCAAAGGTCGTCAACGGGCGCACGCTCGCAGGTATCGAGATGGCCGGGAAAACACACGCCATCACTGTCGTACCTATTGATCAGTTCTTCTGTACGAAGACTTATTGTCCCGTACTAGTTGGCGGACGAGTCGTCTATGCGGACGAACACCACTTCACGAGGCAGTGGGGTGCCTACATCGCGCGAGGGTTCGCGTCCGTGCTCAATCCGCATCTCTAAGGGCCGCCGTCTCAACCCAGCTCACCGTTTCGAATTTCACCAGAGGCCGGCGATGGGTGGGGTCGAAGAGCCGTACGGGGCCTTGCGACAGAACGGTGTACGGGACGAACCGTATCTGGCACGTCAGATACCCTCCTAGAGGGGCTCTTGGGATTTCACTAGGGATGAGCGTCCCGAGCAGTGAACAGTTGGGCTTGCCCACGTAGAGCAGTGCGCTGATCGGGCAGTTGCGGAACGACGCCCAACTCGAATTCCGCTCGCTTCACGCGCTTGATCAAGTTGTTGGCAGCTTCTGTCGGTCCGTTCGAGACGTAGGCCCTGTGCCACGCAGCGACCTGGCCTCGGCAGCGCAGCAACGTGCGACCGAGCGAGCGCACCTCTTTGGGACACGGCTCGTCCGGGAGGTCGTGACCGAGCCGGTCGACGAACTGAACGACGAGCTTGGCGTTGTCATCGTCATAGATGGAGCGAACGAGCTCTTTGGCGTGCCAGGCCAAGCGGGCTCGCCGCGTTGGTCGCCTGCCTCGAGGGGGCCGATGAGCAACGCTTGACCTATGTCGTCGAGCCGTTCGTCGGCCTTGCTGAGCAGGCGCCTGCACTTGTAGAGCAGGTCGTCCCTGCGCCCTCGGGGCCCGAGCGTCTCAACCTGGACACGACCACGACACTCATCGAACTTGGTGTTAGCGACATTGACCATATGGAACGGGTCTCCGACAAGGTGGCGTTGGGCGCCATCGACTCGAACGCCGCTCGACCGCGGCCTGAGAGATCACAGGTGGTGAAGCGAACTATTCGCGCCAGAAGCCAGCGCGAATATCGCAGGAGCACTTTCCTGACCACGGGGGCTCTCGGTGTGCAGGTCTCGAGAACCCACAGATAGCGGAACCCTCGTGGTCAACTCGGGGTCGGTTGCCCTCACTAATTTCTGAAGTGCCCTAAAACTGTCCGACCCGTATCCCCGTGACCCCGTATCTACCTTTTAGGCTGGGCAGCCACTGTTCCAAAGATCACATTAGATTGAGATACGTAGAGCGACGGCCGAGTGGAAGCTATGAACGCGAGTGGAAACTTGAATGATGCAACAACCGCATTGTCTCCGCCGCTTGCCCTACCAAGTGTTATGTTGCGATGTGAGGCAAAAACCCAGGCTCCTTCGTCAAGGATTACTGGGTCAAGAGACGAGACGAACCGGTTGCCTGTGGCGTCTATAAGATCGGAATTCCAGAGTGCATAGGAACCCCACAAGTCGGCCTGCACAGTTTGCTTCGCTGGAAGATACCTTGAAAGCCAGGCGCTCGCAGTGATGTCACTCTGTGTCGGGGCCTGTTCAATCTGCTGTCCCGCCGTGGAGTATTCCGCAACGAGGACTGCGCGGTTGCTGAGTACCTGGTTGAACTGCATCGCCACGGAGACCGCGGCTATTGCCGTGAAGGACAGCACGCACACCGCGACTGCCCGGTACCTTCGCGTCTTTCCAGAGAATTGGGTCGACCTAATTCTCGGAGCTAATGAAGTTAGAGTGACCGCAACCACGACAACGAAGACCAAGTACATCTGTGCTTGCACTCGAGAGGGGGCGAATTGGACTGCGAGCGTTAGGGAGCTGCGGGAAACTGCAGCGAAGATCAAGCCAAAGACCGCCATCCCGGCGAGCGGCGCTAGCTGATGATCACGACTGCTTAACCAAAGGCAGACACCGATCGAAACGACGACGGCGACCAGAATAATCTCGGATTGCACCGCTCCCACTGCTGCTAGGAAGGAGCCGATAAATCCCACATCTGTGTGAGAAACGGGTGAGGGATCATTGACGAGCGGCACCGCAAGAGCATGCCGGGTGACATGCATCCATCTGAAGTTTGTGTTTCGCGTGACTACGTCCATCGCTCTGAGTGCGCTCGCTGGAATGTCTCTGGGAATGTTGGCTCCTGCCAGCCAGCGCGAGATGAGATTGCCGTGCCCGGGAAGCAATTGCAGTCCATCATTGTGAATCGAACTGACTATCTGACTGAAATTGCTGCCGGTCCTTGCAATTGCACCGCCCCAAACGCCCGCACTCGCGACTACTCCAAGAGTGATCGGAGTAGTCAGTACCCTTCGGTTCGGCTCCGTACGGAATGCGAGAGTGGCCAACCAGCCACCTATTACTACAAATGCGGTAATGTAGGCAGTGCTGTAGTGCGACAGCGCCACGCCAATCCCCGCCACAACCACAAGCAGACGAGCAACGCGCACGTCAAGCCGCATTGACATGGTGGCGAAAATTAGGACTGCGAAGAAAAACAGGCCATAGCATTGCCTCGTCACTCCCGGGAACTGCCTGATCATGGAGTACGAACCCAATAAGAACAGCGTGCACAAGAACGCTGCGGTCCGATCGCTCACTCGCTCACGAATCAATGTCCAAACCGTGAGTATCGCCATGAGCAAGAATATTGAAGGCACGAGCGCAAATACGACTCGTAAGCTAGCCCCCGATACGGTGTGGAGTGCCACTGGCCAGACAGTGAGCGATAGCATGCCACGATACGGGTCGCCCGCATTGGGGAGTGGGAAGACTCCCAATTGTTGCGTGAGTCTGGCAACTCCGTATTCGTGCTGAATATCTGTCCCCAGCAGCCAACCTCCGCGAAAAGTGCCCTGCCACGCAGCAGTTAGAAATGCCGAGCAAAGCAGGGCTATGCGAGATGGCATCGCAGACCCAGTCGGAAGGAGTATTGCAAGCGCCACAAGGACGAGCGAGAGAAAGGAGGCCGCAACTGCATACTGAGGCCCACCGGAGTCATTCAGACGGAGTACGCCGTACAATGCAATCAGAGGGGGCACGGCAAGCACTGCCGTCCAAAGTGCATCTCGAATCCGTAAGCCGCGAAAGATGCTTCGCACTGGGTCGCTTCCGCGCCATAATGAATGAGCAGCTATAACAGCGAGGCCCGCGACCCAGCACCATCTGACCAAGCCACCAGAAAGTGGCCGGCTGACTCCTAGGTGCGGAAGTAGGAATCCACTGAGGGCCAGGAGGGCGTATTGCATGACAACGCCAACAGTGACCGTAATCAGGACTCGTCGAATTACCGAGCTCTCGCTCGCCAGGATCTTTCTGCAGGCGATTCCGCCGGGAAGGAATATGAAAAGAGCGATCGTAATGGCAGAAGACAGCGGCGTTGGTGGCAGAAGTTGACTTATCAGTCCCACCGCACAAATGAGAAATGATGCGTTAGCATGAATTGATGCTGCGCGGCACCTTGCAAGATTTCCAGATGCCAAGGTGGCGGCCACTTATCTGACCCATGCCCTTAGCGGAGTCGGGATGCCATGAATTGATATGAAGAGCCACGTGCTGGCCCTTGCTCTTGCTGTAGGAATGAGGAGGGTTGTGGTCTGGCCCCGCAAGTCGCTAAGCGTCCCAGATGCAATCAAGTTCAACCCATCTCTCGCCGTCCAACGTATTAGCCGCAATGCTCCTGGGGCGACCGTGACAGCAACAAACCTGCCTGCCGTAATGCCGTTGCCCGCCTGAGCGGGGATGCTGAACCACGCTTGCTCCAACTGAGTCGACCCACCGAGATCCGAGCTTCTTGAGACAACATTGAGGATCAAGCGAGATCCGAAGGCAGCGAGAACGAATACTGCGCAAACCAGGACTACAGCGGCAACAGATTGCCTCCGCGGTTCATACTTACCCTGGCGGGCACGCTCAGGAGAAGCACGTAGATCTACACCCGCGGGTGCCACACGTTTGTTTCGCATCATATGCAGGCGGACTGTAGTTCGCCCACAGCACCGCTACAAAGGCGCAGTCGGGCCCTAACGCGCCTGGAGTTCGCGCCCTTTGGCAGTCTCCGCAGCATCCAGTTGACCATGGCCGTAGTTACCTGCTTCTGGCTATCGAAGACAGCCGAGCACGAACGGCCGCAAATGAAATGTCAGACGGTAAGGATCGAGTCACTGCAAACGACCCGAGGCAAGCAATCACGATCACAGGTAGCCACTCGAGGGATCGTACTGGCGAACTCCAGCTTCGAACCAGACTCCAATGCACTCCCGCGATGATTACTACTCCTACCACCACGGGGCGCAACGCAATGGCACCGAGTCGAATACGAACATCCGTGTCGCGTCCAAATACATAGCGCATCCACAACAACGAAACGGCTTCGGAAATCAAGGTGGCCGTCGCTGATCCTCGTATCGCAAAGTGCGGAATAGCAATGACGTTGAGCGCCACATTGAGCACCAACGCCACGACGCTTACTGCAATGATACGACGGTGCATGTTCCGTGCAACAGCCGCGAACGACATGGCGCTCTTGAGGTAGGTAAACAGACACGACACCGTGAGTATTCGAAGTGGGACTGCGGCTCCAAGATACTGAGATCCCGAGAGGAATCGAACCAAGTCGGGTGCATAGACCACTACAACGACTGTAATGATAACGAACACACACACCAGCCACTCGATACTCTTGCTCAATAGGCGCGACGCCTCATCTCTCCCCGCGGTTGCGAGAAGAGGAAACAGACTCGTCATGACGAGCGATGGGATGATCACAAGGAAGGTAATGAAGGCATACGCAACCCCGTACAGTCCGACTTGGTGGGGAGTGGACATCTTGCTGAGGAGCAATGTGTCTGCCTTAAGATACAGAAGATTCGTAACCTGAATTACACCCAGACTGATCGACATGATGAGCACCTTTTTCCACTCACGCAGGTCGAACTTGGGACGAAATGACACTTCCCTTCTGGTGATTACGAATGACAACACACCCGTCACCGCCGTGGCGACCAGGTATGACGCGGCGCATGAGACAATGCCGTGATGCGTCGATAACGCGGCCACCACGCCACCTACGTAGATGACTTGAGCCAATAGACCGATGGCAGCTGTGTAGTAGTTGCGAATCGATGAGACAAAGTAGCCCAGGGACACGGATCGAAGCGCATCGAAGGGCACCGCCAGCGAGATCAAGACTATCGACCACAGCAGCGCGGTCTCCTTTGACCCATACAAGAAGAACCCAAGCGCAACCAACACAGGAATGAGCGCTGTGCTCAAGGAAAGTCGCAATCCTACATTGTGACTCAATATGCTTGCAGCACTCTTTGGGTCCTTTGCAATTTCTCTCCCAGTGATTCCGGTGATACCTAGGTCAGTCAATAGTGTGGCCGTAGTCACCAAGGTGAAAGCGGTAAAGAAGAGGCCGTAATTGGAGGTGCCAACATGGACTGTAATGACGCGAATTGCAAGCGCACCCAGAAGGGAGGAGACCACGGTGTTTCCCATGCCAAATGCGACTGATGCAGCAATTCTACGAACTGGTCTTCGAATCGCCGGGGCATCGACAGCTTCTTCACTAGGCGAGCCCATGCCATCTAATGGCAATATGCTGTCGGCGGGCTTCTCGTTGTCACTGGTCATGGCCAGATTTCTCGCGTTCGTGGGGGGGGTTCGAGGGTTAAAGGGACAGTTCCCAGATCAGCGACATGTATCCGGACTCATTGATCTTCAGCGCGTCCAATGGTTCCCCTCTCAAGAGTCATTCATGCGCAACTTTCGTCCGATCACCTGAACGATGATGATGTCACTGCTACCCAAGGGCAAGCAACCTTCTCTCGAGCTGCTGTCTCAAGTTGATCGCCCAGCGCAATTCAAGGCCACCAGCGGTCTCGGGAGGTGGTTGACGCTCAGCATCAGCAACGGCAGCACGAAGTGCCGCCTCGAGCGTGTCGATTGCATCCGGATCGAAGTAATGAATCCGACAGACTCCGAGCCCTTCCGACATCTGAATCGGAGCAGCTACAACGAGGCCCATCGAAGATAGGTGTTCTGCGAGCGCCGTTGCAAGAGGATTCCACTCTGTGAGAATGGCGACGTCCAACGAATCTAAATGCCAGCCATCGGCCAACGCCCCGAGCGGATCTTGCTTATATCCCCTCCGACTTGGGCTCGTCCGAGTCGATCTTCGAGGAGCTACGTTCAAGAGTCGTGATTGCGGGCCGCCAAAGGCGACTTGATTGAGCGCCCAATGAGCTGGTAGCGGAAACATTTCCGTTGCCTTCAGGATGTCGTGTAAATTGGGTGCTGCCTCATTGGTGATCAAGACTGTCAGCGACATTCGTTCGGAAGTACGTGTGGACCGCTCCACAGCAACAAGTGAATGCATTAGTAGGACTTCCGACTGAGCCTCCGAGTCGAGCTGGATCGGCGAATGGAGGAGTTCGGTGACCGTTGGGTCACCATTAAGTTGCCGTCTGGGCTTGGCTACTGGTTCGATCTTGAGGACCCGCAAGAGCCGCGGACTCGTCACGACACTTGAAGTCATCAGGAGTCTGACGCCGCGCACTCGAAGCCACAGTAGGGTCACGAACTCAGTTGTTCGCGTTCCACGTCCCCCACCCGGCCATGGAATCTTTAGCGTCGGGATCGATGCCCTTGCGAGCGTGCAACGCAGTCGGTCTGTTTCCACATCATCTACCGTGGAAGACTGATCGCAGGTGACAGCCAAAGGAACGTGCGCGTTGAGCTTCCAATCTACGCATCCGGAGATGAACCCAACCGCCTTTGTGAAGCTCAGTCGAAGTTTGCGAATGGCATCCTTCCTTCGAGGCCCTCGAAGAGCTGGGACCAATGGTAGGAGCATCCATGCCGCGGTGATCCACCATTTTCGGAGAGAGGCGAGGATCACTAAGGGGAGCATGATGATCCACAGTGGATATGCCACGATGTCCGGCCACGCGCGCAGGAGTTCCAGTCGGCGGTCTGGGTGGGTAAGAACGTGGTACGCATTACCAAAGCCGTACGACCTCATTCTTCGAATGTCTCGCTTGAAGTCTCCCCACTGCATGGACATAGTCGCATTGTCGACGAATTGAGTCCGCAAGCCAACGTCCTGGAGCCGCCAACCGAATTCGATATCGCTTCCGTATGAGAACAACTCGTCGAATCCACCTGCGCTCTCAAATGCGGATCTACTCACGGCAAGATTCGCCGAGACCACGAACTGGACTGTCGCGCCGCTCTCAAGCGAATTCAGGCTCGAAAGCCAAGGGGAATCAAGACTTGCGATCTCCCCACATGTCGCAGGCGCTGCGCCGTCACAAATTGGTTGAGTGAGAGCCCGGAGCCATCCGGCCTGCGGCTCGCCGCCGACATCGCAGAACGCAATCACAGTGCCCGCCGCAAGGCGAACCCCCACATTTCGCTGGCGCGCAATAGTCGTGGTCCGGCCCATCGGCCCCGTGAAGTCAATCCAGTTCACCCATGGATGCTGCACGCGGATGTAGTCCAGTCGTCCCCGCGAGGCGTCGACAACCACACATTCGGCACCAATCTCGTCGCACTGTGGGCGAAGCCTTGAGAGTGTCTCCGAAAGCAACGGCTCATTCTTGGACAGCACGACAACAGACACCAGCGGCAACGTCATTGACGTCAATCATAATCTATGGTTAGTCCGGCTCGGCTATGGTTGACTGGAATGCCGAGAGATAGTCACATAAGGGTGGTTCATTTTCCGAGGGACCCGGCCCCCTATCAACCACCCTTGCTCGCGGCCCTCGACCGCATCGGTGTGGAAGGCAGATATTGGTTGACGCCGACCCACTCCGCCACTCTCAATTTGGCAATTGCGCCACTCCAGCTACTGCACCATTGGGCTCGTGGGACACGAATCCTACACGTTCATTGGATTTATCCCTTTCGGCTCTCGTGGGCCAACAAAAGCGTCGCTCGGCGAATCCTCCGCTACTGCTTCTACCTTTGGTTGTTGATGGCAAGAGGATTAAATATGCGGATTGTCTGGACTGCACACAATCTCCTTCCACATGAGCCGATCTTTGACAACGACAAGATGTCCCGCTGGTTTCTGATCAAACAGTCGAGCGCGATAATCGCACATGACGAGTACACGGCGGAGCAGTTGAAGGCGGGCTTCAATGCTCATTCCGTTACCGTGATTTCGCAAGGTTCAATATCACTTCCTACCGTTCATGCAGCTTCTGCCCGGGCGGCACTCGGCTGGAGCGAGCCCGACGCCCTTGTGATCGCTGCAATAGGAAGAATTGTCTCCTATAAGGGATTCGAGAACCTTCTATCTGGAGTCAAGATAGCTGTCGGGCGATGTGACGAGCTTGCCTCCCATTTGCGAGTGCTCGTGACTGGTGAATGCGAGAGTGATGAGCTGCGGACAACCTTGACGCGACTCACCCGAGATCTCACTGAGGCCGGCGTTCAGGTCATATTGCGATTTCGTCAACTGTCCTGGCAAGAGCTCGCAGCAGCTCATGCGGCAGCGGATGTGATCATCCTCCCCTACCTTCGTGTCACGAACTCCGCTGCGCTCGTTACCGCGTTGAGTTATGGGATTCCGGTGATTGCGTCAGATCTGCCGTCGATTCGCGATGTTGGCGCAGAAGCCGTCATGAGAATCCCGCCAGGACCGGAGTCCGTGGCTGACAGCATCCTGGCGTTTGCACGGATGACGGCGGAGGAACGGAAACAGCGGAGCCAACTGGGCTTGGACTGGGCACAAGGTGCGAGTTGGGATCGTGTGGCAGTGGCAACGAAGTTGGTCTATGAGGATGCGTTGCGAAGTGAGCGGTGAGATTCTCGGATCTCTTGGAGGTATCCCCTCGCGAATCCCACATCGGTAGCCAGGTCCTCCGCTGCGTGAATGTAGGGGTACGACATTGCTTCGAGACTTTGATTATTTCGAATTTCAAAGACCCAGCGCCGATAGAGGAGGAGCGGCGATGCCGCCAGAATGAATACTCCAACTGGAATGGATACAAGCGCGACAGAAGCTGAAAGTATTGCTCCTATAAGAGGGACCGGTTTTATGGATGGTATACCCGAACTCTCGGCCCACTTCCTTCCGGCACTCCACCCATAAGCCCTTGCCCTTCTAAAAGTGTCCCGGAGCGACGCGTTGTAGTCGTGATACATAATGATGTCTGGTAGGAAGAGCGCAGTACCCTTGCCAAATGCCTTGCGAAGGCGCGTCGCACAGAACTCCTCTTCTCCAAATCCACGCCACTCAGGGAAGCCTGCGAATTGGCGCACAGCGTGGGTCCGAACCGACATATTTGCCCCGGCCGGATAGAAAACCGTTCTCCTCTCTGTTCGGGTCCTCGGCGGAGCCAAAGCAAATCGGAATCGAATAGCGAGCGTGGCATTTTCATCCAGCTCTGCTTCTTGGGGTGCCAACGGACACCGATACGCCACGTACCGCCGATTGTAGGTGTTTGTAGAAAGGGGAAGAATGGTCCCCCCAATCATTGTGACGTTCTCATCCACCGTCGTCCAAGCGTCTGCGATTGACTGCACCCACCTTGGCGGCGGAATGCAATCGTCATCGAGCAATGCAATGATCGGGGCAAGCGCCTCTCTAATCGCAACATTAAGAGCGTGGCCCTTGCCATAATTGGCGTCGAGATCTATGACGCGCACATCGTGTTGCGAAGCTACTTTAGAGGTTGCATCTGTTGAGCCATCATTGACGACGATCACTTCGAATGGAACCTCCGCATCCTGGTGGTCGAGGGCGTCAAGCGTCGCCCCTAACGTTTGTGCGCCATTGTAGGAACCAATGATGACCGACACGCCAACTGCATCACGGTGGCGATCTGAAGGCCCCGTCGGAATTGAGGAATTGTTGCGAACCAACTCACACCTCAGAGAACCGATGGCTGCAGTCCGCAGCGCCGATCACTCACAACAATCGTCGCGGCCCAACCGCTCATCCAGCAAAGCAGCTTTTGATGCTCGAAGCTTGGGGCAACGGTTGGATGTCCTGCGGGTCCGCGGTATCAGGCTTGCTTGACAGTGCTCCCTTATAGAACGCGGGTCCCCAGTAATAGATTCCATGCATGTGGTGAGACTTCATGAACCTACAAGCCATCGTGAACCAGTTGTCTTGAATGACCTGATTAAACTTGTGCTTTGAGATGGGAAGCAGGTTCCAAGCATATGGCGTTAAGTAGGCTCCGTCCTGGGCTGGGATCCCAATCTCTTCAATTACTGCCTTCGAAATGAAGGGGACCTTGTCGTCAGTCGCGAGCGCCCTGTTCCACAGTGCAAGAAGCCGGGCTGGTGTCGCGGTGATTGGCGCCTTCACATACCGATACGTGTCCATCGCAGCGGTTGTACCCTTCCATTGGACGTCGTCATGTGGATTCCAACTGAAGTCGAACGTGAGGTCTCCATCGTAGATGGCGGCGGCCTGCGCGATCAGCGACCTCCATTGGGACTTGCGCGACATACTGTCTAGTTCTGTTGAGATAGCAAAGTGCTCGACATTGTAATTCTTTGCCATTGCGAGGTACGGCGCAATCGTCTTGTAGTAGTTCTTGAACCAAGTTGCCGTATTCGATGGCTCAATAAGTCCGCGCCATAGATTCTGTTTCTTCAGATTGGTTTCGTCCATGACTGGACGAAGGACCACGCTCAGGCCAGCGGCATGTGCCCTTTGCACAATTACGGCGACTCTCGCGGGCGATGGGCTGCTGTAGTAGGTACCGCAAACCAACTTTGTGTAGACGTTATTTGAATAACGGGAATCGCTATAGAAGGGAAACGTGATACCGATCGAGTTCGCCCCGAGCGACTTAAAGCTGTTGACCTGCTCGATGGCCCAGTTCGACCATGTGGCGTCGCTTTCACAATTATCGTTGACAAACGTATCGATCCCGTATTGATAGTGCGGCACCGAGCGGGCGTTAACTGACTCCTTGCTTGCGCTGGCAGGCGATGCGATCCCCGCCACTCCTAGCGATCCTGCGATGGCCATGGTTGCAGCAGTGCGGGCAATGAACGTTCTCACGAGACCTCCGGGCACTTGGGTCGCTCATCCAAAGCGAAGCGGCAGCATACACAGGCGGGGATGTCGTCGTTGAGTCACCCCCCCTCGCATGCGAACGGAGGGCAGATCGAGCGCATGAACCGCCTGATGAGAAGCAATCCAACCCTCTAGACGGGGCCTCACTGACGGTGTGGGAAGTATCTTCCGGCACTTAGCTTGACCGTGCGCAGCTTGCCGAGGCATCGTCGATCGTGACGGTCCGCGCGTCGTCAGGCCCGCGAACTGCGGGGCGACGACGACCGAGAAGGTCTCGACGTTCTCCTTGCTGGCGGTGAGGGTCGTCGCAGACAGCTTCGGTGCCGTCACCGAGGTGGCCTTGACGACGCTGGCCGGCGCGGTCGCGCTCGAGCTGGCGAACGCCGTGCTGCCCGCGTAAGTGGCCGTCATCGCGAGCGTGCCGACCCCAAGCTGGGTGGCCTTGAGCTTGCACGACGCCTTGCCCGACGCGAGCGTGCTTGCACACGGTGCCCTTTGGCCGAGCCCAAAGTGACGGTCGCCGTGGGAGTCTTGGTCCCCGAGACCGCCTTGACGGTGACTTCGATGGTGTCGACCTGCTCGTCGCCGTAGACGACCATTGAGGCCGTCTGCTTGAGCGAGATCGAGTTCGCCGCCTACGGCGTCTATGACCTCGCAGAAGACGAGGGCTGGGTGTCAGTCGGCGACGACGCCGACTCCGCGAGTTTTGCCGTGACCACGATATCGAGGTGGTGGGCAGAGATGGGACGGCACCGCTACCGCGATGCCACGAAGCTGCTCACCTGCGCTGACGCTGGGGGATCGAATGGTTATCGGAGCCGAGGCTGGAAGGTCGAACTCGCCAAGCTCGCCAAAGAGACCGGTCTCGACATCACGGTCGCGCACTTCCCGCCAGGGACCTCCAAGTGGAACAAGATCGAGCACCGGCTCTTCAGCTTCATCACCATGAACTGGCGAGGCGCTGACCTCCTATCGGGGTCATCGTCGAGCTGATCGCCAACACCACGACGACCAAAGGTCTCACGGTCAACGCGGAGCTCGACCAAGCTCATTACCCGGTCGGGATCAAGATCAGCGACAAGAAGCTCGCAGCCGTGCCGCTCACCCGAGACACGTTCCACGGGGACTCGAACTACACCGTGCACCCGAAACCGCTCACGTAACCTACGCGCGGGCCCTTACCTACTTTAGTTATATCAGCGACGGACCACGAGTCATCGAGAAGACCTTGAAAGAGCCGAGTGACGGCGTCAGAGCGAGACTCAGTACCTAAAGACCTAGTGCCTTTTCACGATCCTGACCACGGCGTTCGTCACAACCTGAGACAGGAATCCGCTGTATGCAATCGATATGTGGTCGATGTCGACGTACACGAGGTACTTATTTACAATGGGTGAACACAACCCGCCGTAGCAGAGCCAGGGATAGACGGGAATGCTCTTTGCCGCCGCCGCCCTTGCTATCTGCAGGTCTCGAGTCAGAAACTTGCTGTACACCGAGCCCTTCTTGTCAGTTCCGTCGCACGACTGCGGGTCTGGGCGCGCCGCAAGGCACGTAGGAATCGGCGTCACGAAAAATGGGCTTGACCCAATGAGAATCCGAAGTGTTGATGGCGAACCGCGCGTTGCTTGGACGAACAGTTTCTTGAATCCGGCAACCCACGCCGTGTCGTCGCGGACCAAGGTTGGACCGAATGCTCCTGAAACTGCGATGACCGCGACCGGATGTACGGCTCGAATTGCTTTGAGCACGTTTATGTGCCAGATGTTGCACTCTTTCCAATCCGATCCCCCGCTCGCCGCGGTGTAGGTCAGATCTGGCGTCGGACACGAGGCGAATGCAAAGACTGCGAGTCGGTACTTGGCAGTCACGAGTCCGTTCGCGAGGGCGGAAAGCCAATTCCCAACATTGGAGTCTCCGACAAACGCAATCGTCTTCGTTGACTTGCGATCGCCGAAGTAACAAGGGACAGGGTGCGCCGCGAGTGCCGGGTTGTCGAACGGATCGCACGAAGCGAGCAGCGACATACCGCTCAGGACGTAGGGAGCATTCGAATCGGAGAACTGCGACAGGGATGGCGTCAGACCAGCAGGAATCGAATGAATGGTGATCGATTTCTTGAGGGCTGCAACGACCTGCGCAGGCGTACCAGACGCTGACGACGCACCTCCTATCGACACGCCAACCAACAGCGAGAGGGCGACGGCAGTTGCGATTGCGACGATCCGGACTCTCATTGTCACGAAGACTAGTGGTTCGTCGCAGATGAAGTCGGTCGTGTCGTTGCGCTAGTAGGGTCACGGTCGCTCTGATCCCGCGCTTCAACGGCTGGTTCTCTCGGGTAACCACGAGGTGCGGCCACATCCTGGCGCGATCACTCCGATCGCGCCCGCCGTCGCGGCGGTCTGCTTGAGGCTGAGCGAGACTGCGAGACCGGGCACGACCGGCGACGTCGTGACGGAGGCTGGGCCTGGGCCGATCGTGTTCTTCGCCTGCACGGTGAACGTGTAGCTGGTGCCGTCCGTGAGGTCCGTGACCGTGCAGCCTCCGGGGGTGCACGGGAGCAGGATGCCGTTGATCGCCCGGTCCCGGCAACCGAGACGATCACTCGGACGGCGTCGTTGCTGATGACGAGATGTCGTGCTTGAGGGGAGTGGCAGGCCGAGCAACTGTGCCCGGATATGGATGAGCCCCCACGCGGGGGTGTCCGGAATCGACCGGACGAGTATCCGGAATCACTCGAAATGGGTGTCCGGCATGGGCCGACATCTGCACTTCGAGTTCCCAGTCGATCCAATGTCGATGAGCAACGCGAGGAGAGTCGATGACCCAGCGCGGCCGGTCCCAAGCGTCGGTGCAGACCATGCATCGCGCATTGGATGTGTTGCAGAAGTTGGGCCGCTGTCGACGTGCAGGTGCCGAGCGGTACTCCGACTCATACCCGATGTTGTCCCCGCCCGTGGATTGCCAACTTCTGTCGGCTTCGAGGCCAGGACATTGGTCACGCTGGTTGGAACAAAGCGCCTTAGCCCGCGCTCTACCACAATGCTGAAGTTCGCAAACCCGGCGTCACGAAGTAGTCCGATGATCTCATCCTTTGAGGTGCCGGCCTCTCGGAGAGCGGGATTGTTGATCTCAATTAGCACATAATCTGTCCTGGATAGCGTCGACATTCCTCCCCGAAGTACATGCGCCTCCCAGCCTTCGACGTCTATCTTCATCAACTTCACGGAAGGCAGGTCCGCCGCGACGACGTCGAGCGTTGCAATGGGAACCTCGACGGCTTCGTCGTGAGCCCAAGGAAGTGCAGTCACAGCTCCACTGTCTCCGAAGGTCCGACGGAGAGTAATTACTCCAGGCTCGCTGCCTAATGCGGTCTCGACAAGTTGGACATTTGAACAGTGGTTTCGGGCAAGATTCTCCTTGAGCAGCATCGCATTAGATGCGTACGGCTCAACAGCAAGTACGGTCCCCTGACCGACTCGCTTGGAGGCGATCGTGGTGAACCAACCCACATGTGCCCCAATGTCCACGAACGTGTCTCCCGACGTCAGGAGTTCTCCGATCAAGCGTGTCTCGCTAGGCTCGAACAGTCCCAGATACATGGTCCTCTGGGTTCGGTCCTTAAGTTGGCACTTCAAGAATCTACGATCCCGAAGCAGCGCTGTGGCTTCTCCTTGGGGACGCGGCAACCAGTGTTGGTCCCAAAGGAATATGAGCGGATAACCAATGATTCCAAGGGAGGCCACTCGGTATGCTGGTCGATAGCGCAGAAATCGATCGAGAAGCGTGCTCATGGATCCTCTGTCGCGACCGAAGTCTCTTCCTAGGATACCCCACAGAACATAGCCTCATTGGCCCGGAAGTGGCAGCAAGTAGCTGAATAGCTGCGCGACTATCGCTCCGGCGACAGTCCAACGCCGTGGGCTTCCAGTCGTTAGCTCGCTCGCTGATCGGCGCGTCCTGTTCACGTATCAAGAGTCAGGCGTCCAAGGAGGCGCGCTGCCGCCGGTTCCACTTGACACGCCGCAGAAGCTGGCGGGCTCGAGCGCAATTTTTGGACCGGAGATCGGACTTTCGAGATACCTGTACAGCACGGGCCACAAGAACCTCCTCGTCGTCAAGGTGGCGTTCTCTGGCTCGTTGCTCGCAGTTGACTGGGCTCCAGGCAGCAAGAACCTCGCGTTGCTCGTGACCCGAGTGCACCAGGCGGTGGCCTGGGCGAGGAGCAACGGCTGGAACCCGGTCATCGACGGCTCTTACTGGATGCAGGGCGAGCGCGACGCGACGGACGCCTCCTACGCAGCCAGCTACCGCAAGCACCTGCTGCAGTTCATCAAGCAGATCCGTCGCCAGCTCCCGCTCAAGTCAACGAAGCCGTTCGCGATCGGTCAGATCGACCTGGCCGACTTCATCTACTTCGAGGTGGTGCATCAACTGTGCTCAACGAAGGGCTGCGCCGGCGAGAAGCTGTGGAACGCCGAGGTCACGAAGGCACAGGCATCAGTCGAGGGAAGGTACGTCCTCCTCGCGAAGACGTCCAAGTTGCCTAGGTACCAGGGCTACCTCCATCTCACCGACGCCTGCGGAGCTCGCACTTGGCAAGGAGTTCGGCATATTGAGTCGTACCAAGATTTAGCGGTCATCAGGAGTCACCTAGGAGGTCCGCCTCCACGGCAAGCCACCTCGAGTCGTGAATCCAAACTGTGAGTCGCTCGCCCGAGCGGCAGAGACGAGACAGCCCTCGCCACAATTGGCGAGGAGGTGTTCCGAAGTGCGTCCGCTCAGGTGATCGGCACTTTGCGGACGACGAGCGGGAAGCCGTTGTCCGTCACGGTGATCCTGAGGTTGCCCGCGGTGGTCCCGGAATGTTGACCGCCGCGTGTCCCGTCTCGGGAACAGATACCGAGTAGTTGCCACCGCGGTTTGTGGTGACGTGGAGCAAGGAGCCAGGGATCGCCGACGTCCCGCCGTCATTGACCTGGTGCCCTTGCTGCACTGACGTCGGCGTGTACACGCGATCGCCACGTACAACGTGCCGACAGCCTGTGCCGCACCCGCATCGAATTTCCTATTATCCGATGGTTGGCCCGTCTGCCGATATCCGCAACCAGTGGTTGCCCATTCTGGACGATTGCTTCTTCCGCCTCCATGCGACCTGGAGGAACGCCAGCAGGCTCAGACTGCAGGTCTCGATGACCTCCGCCTCGGCGAAGGCCCCGAGCCAACGGGTGACGGACAAGTTGAAGCACCGAGGACTCGGATACAGCGGTCGATGACTGATGAACTTTTATACAACGGAGAGAGGAGAGGTGTGCCCCTCGGCAGGATTCGATCCTGCGACGCACGGTTTAAGAATCCGATTCCGACAATCTTCGCCGTGTCGTCGGGTCACTCGTCTGTCCAGTTCAGGGGCGCTTTCTGTCTGCCCCATGCCGTCAGATCTGAGGACTCCGCGGCATTTGATTCCCAAGGGATTCCCCCGGTCGAACTCGGTGAGAAGTCAACATTCCAGCCAGCGCAATGACAAGGACGGTCACGGGTCCACCGACATCGCGTTCACTCAGCGGACTCAACTGGTCGAATGAACACCCCGAGGATATCCGTCCCTCGGCTTCGCCCCGTCCCACCGGGAGCCGAACCGCGCATCCAGTAGCGGACGGTGTGTGCGCGGCAGCTAGCCGAACGACCGAGCTCCTTCGTGGTCATCGAAGGGCGGATCGGTCCCTCTCGTCGCGCTCGATCCACGTTCGCATCGGGCAGTCGGCGTCCACGCACGCGCCCTGCGGTTCACCCAGAATGCCCTCGTTGCGCCCAAGCGGCGCAGGTCGAAAAGCACCCGATCCTGCGAGGGTGTACGGTGTGACAACTTGCCTCGCGAGAGATCTCCTTCTCGGAGCGGTCAAGTCATCGCTCCAGACCCTCGGTGATGCGGTTAGTTACCAGGGAGTGAGCCGTGCGAGCAGTTCAACCACCGCTGATCACGAGGGTGGCGTCGATCAGGGAGTCTGATCCGTGGGGATTGGCCGCGACCTCAGGTGCGATCACGCTCGAACCGCTGTGGCGGAATCGGTCACAGGATCGATGCCCGATGAGTGATGAGTGATGAGTGAATGTTCCTCAACCTGACGTTTTCAGCCACTTCGATGGAAGGTACATGGGCGCCTGGCCGGAGCGGTCAACTCCGCAGTTTTCGCCGGCGAAGTGCGTGGCTCTGGTGAAATCCATCGAGCTTTCTATCGATTCGGTGGTCGCCACTCGAAGCGCGGCGGAACCGACGCCCGAATCCACGGTAGTCATCAATTCAACGGGCATGCATAGAAGCTGGTGTCCACAGCGGTCGGAGTCGGCCACCACGTCCGTATCAACTGGCTGGCTCTGCTAGCCCAAAGGGGAGTATCCATGAAGCACCTGCCTCGTGCAATCAGCGTCGCCGCGGCAATCGTCACGTTGTCCCTGGTCCCGTCCGGCGTGGGCGGTGCGACGCCACGCGACCGGGCCGTCGCGCCGCACGGTCTTACCGGCGTGACCCAGATCTCTGCGGGCGGGTTCCATACCTGCGCCCTGCTCGCGGCGGGGAGCGGGACCGTTGACTGCTGGGGCATGGGGGCGTCGGGTCAGTTGGGCAACGGCGCGAACGCGAACCAAAAGGTGCCCGTGCATGTCGAAGGTCTCAGTGGCGTCACACAGATCTCCGCGGGTGAGTACCACACGTGCGCGCTGCTCACCTCCGCACAAGTCAAGTGCTGGGGACGTGGAACCTCGGGCCAGCTCGGCAACGGCGCGAGTGCCAACTCCAACGTCCCCGTGCTTGTGCATGGGCTCAGCGGAGTTACCCAGGTCGTCGCTGGTGGGTTCCACAGCTGCGCAATCCTCACGAACCACCAAGTGAGGTGCTGGGGCCTGGGGAGTTCGGGGCAGCTCGGGAACAACTCCATTTCAAACTCCAAGGTCCCGATGGCCGTCTCGAATATGACGAACGCCGTCCAGCTCTCCGCGGGCTGGTATCACACCTGCGCGTTGATCGCGACCCGCCACATCAAGTGCTGGGGATTGGGAACTACGGGCCAGCTCGGCGACAACACGGACGTCAGTTCCAAGACCCCCGTCTTGGTCGTGGGTCTCCTGGCGAACCCCATCCAGATATCTGCTGGCGGGTTCCACACCTGTGCCCTGATCGGCTCAGGGGGCGGGGTCATCGAGTGCTGGGGTCGCGGGGCCGAGGGTCAGCTCGGGACCGGCTCAAAATCGAACCACAAGCTCCCTGTCCTGGTCGGCAACATCGCCAACGCCACCCAGGTCTCGGCGGGCGGCTACCACACCTGCGCGATGATCGCGACTCGCCACGTCAGGTGCTGGGGATTGGGAACGTCGGGCCAGCTCGGGGATAACACCTACACGAGCTCCAAGGGCGAGGTCCTGGTCGTGGGGATCGCCAATGCCCTTCAGATCTCCGCGGGCGGGTACCACACTTGCGCGCGCACCACGACGCGCAACAGCATCTTGTGCTGGGGCAAGGGATCTTCGGGCCAGCTCGGGGACAACGCATATGCCAACCACAAGCTCCCCGTCGTCGTGGTCTGAGATCGCGCGAGCGCCGCGGCCCCGGAGATGTCCTACCTCGCGCGTCCGAAGGCAGCCCACGGGGACCGCAGCGACGATCGACACTCACGTGTGCGCTACGACATCGTCGACAAAGCAGGCAAGAGTTAACGCTGCGGATCGATGGCCAATTGCACAGCATCGGGATCGGGCGGCACAACGCCCGAACCCACATCATCCTGCTCATCCAGGACGTCGATGTTGGCGTCGTCGACGCTGCGACCGGGGAGCTCTGGAGCTGCGGATCGACCTTTCCAAGCGTCACCACGGGACTGGGAAGCCACCCGGGCCGCCGCCGAAGAAGGGCGACTGATGTGATGAATGTCAGGAGTTGCGGGTTCGGGGTATTCCTGTGTCCGATACATCACATGACGACCTCGGCAGCGGAGAGGGAGGGATTTGAACCCTCGGACCCGGTTTCCCAGGTCAACTCATTAGCAGTGAGTCCGATTCGGCCGCTCTCGCACCTCTCCTCGCCTCACGAGCGAGGGCGGGCGAACCCGAATCCGTCGGCCGCAAGGCGAACAAACGGTACAGGCACCCACGCGTTCGGACCAATCCCCTAACCCCCTCGGTAGGTTTGACGTCGTGTCCTTCTACGAGACTGCGGTGCTGCCACGGCTCGTCAACCTCGCCTGTGGCTCCAAGGGGTACCTGCGCTGGCGCGAGAAGACGGCCTCTGGCCTGACCGGCCGAGTGCTCGAGCTCGGCTTCGGCTCAGGCCTCAATCTCGACGTGTACCCGGCGGAGGTCACCGAGGTCCTCGCCGTGGAGCCGTCAGCGACCGCCATGCGGCTCGCACGGCCCCGCATCGCGGCCTCGCCCGTCCGGGTCGTGCACGTCGGGCTCGACGGCCAGCGGATCGAGCTCGACGACGCGAGCTGTGACAGCGCGCTGTGCACGTTCACGCTGTGCACGATCCCCGACGTCGCCGCCGCACTAGGAGAGGTCCGCCGTGTGCTTCGACCCGGTGGAACGTTCCAAGTCTTGGAGCACGGGCTCGCCCCCGACGAGCCAGTCGCCACCTGGCAGCGCCGCCTCGAGCCGATGCAAGGCGCCTTGTTCGGCGGCTGTCACCTCACTCGCGACCCGATCGCGCTCCTTGTAGACGCGGGGTTCGAACCCGGCCCGACGACGCAGCGATACGGGAAGGGCCCCAAGCCCTGGACGTATCTCACGCGGACGGTGGCGACTGTCGCGGGCGGCTGACGCAGGCGTCGGCGGAGCGATTGCCGAACGCGTGATCTCGATACGGTGGAGCCGTGACGCGCGTCACGCCCGCTGACTGCTGGCTCTGCGACCTCGACGGCGTCTTGATCCGAGACGACCGTGCCATCGAGGGGGCCGCTGCGTTCCTCGAGCGCCTCCGCAGCTCGGGGCGGCCGTTCCTCATCCTGACCAACAACTCGATGTTCACCCCCCTCGAGCTGCACGATCGACTCGGTCGCCTGGGCCTCGACGTCGACAAGTCAGAGCTGTGGACCTCGGCGCTCGCCGCAGCGCAGTTCGTGAGCGAGCAGCGCCCCGGGGGCTCGGCGTACTGCATCGGGGAGCAGAGCCTCTTGGACGCGCTCGCCGACGTCGGCTACCGGACCGACGCGGGGGCGCCGGACTACGTGATTCTGGGCGAGACCCAGGAGTACTCCTTCGACGCGATCACGACGGCAATCCGCCACGTCGACGCCGGCGCGCACCTGCTCGCCACGAACCCCGAGCCAACGGGCCCCTCCAAGGAGGGCCCGCTGCCCGCCTGCGGCGCCGTGGCCGCCCTCGTCGAGCGCGCGACCGGGGCGACCGCGTTCTACGTCGGCAAGCCCAACCCGCTCATGATCACCGAGGGGCTCAACACGCTCAACGCCCGGCCGTCTGCGACCGTCATCGTCGGGGACCGCATGGAGACCGACATCGTGGCGGGCATCGAGGCGGGCCTCGACACGATCCTCGTCCTCTCGGGCGTCACCCAGCGTGGCGACGTCGAGCGCTACCCCTACCGTCCCGCCCGCGTCGTGGACTCGATCGCGGACCTGGTCAACGAGCTCTAGGGCTCAGCCGCTCGCCGAAGCGCCCGCTGATCGCACCGAGGCACGCTTGCCAGGTGCGAGCTCAGGTCGGCTCGCGGCGCGCTGGAGCGCACCGAGGAAGGCCTCGGCCCAGGCGTGGACGTCGTGGCGGAGCACCGTGCGGCGCATCCGCAGCATGCGCGACCGCCCCGCGCGCGGCGACACCGCGAGGGCTCGGCGGATCGCCTCTTTCATGCCTTCGAGGTCGTGGGGGTTGACCGTAAAGGCGCCTTTCAGCTCGGCCGCGGCACCCGCGAACTCGCTGAGCACGAGCGCGCCCGACAGGTCGGTGCGGCACGCGACGTATTCCTTGGCGACGAGGTTCATCCCGTCGCGGAACGGCGTGACCAGCATCACGTCGGCGGCCAGGTACATCGCCACCAGCTCGTCCATCGGTAGCGACTGGTGCAGGTAGTGGATCGCCGGCTGGCCGACCAGGGCGTGCTCGCCGTTCACCTCGCTCACGATCTGTTCGAGATGGCGTCGCTCGCTCGCGTAGTGAGCGTCCTCCTCGCGGCTCGGGACAGCTACTTGGACCACGACGTGGGTGGAGGGGTGCAGCGTGCCGTCCGCGAAGAGCTCGGCGACCGCGCGGATGCGGTGGTCGATGCCCTTGGTGTAGTCGAGGCGGTCGACGCCGAGCAGGACCTTCTCGGGGTTGCCGAGGTCCGCTCGGAGCTGGCGTGACCGCTCGCGGACCGCGGGGTCCGAGGCGCGCTCGACGAACGCTGCCGAGTCGATCGAGATCGGAAACGCCCCGACGCTGACCGTCCGCCCGTCATACTCGATGCTCGACGTGGTCCCTCGCGCGCCCGAGAGCCGGCGCGCGAGGCGCGAGAAGTTGGACGCCGCCCCGGGCACCTGGAAGCCGACGAGGTCCGCGCCCAAGAGCCCGTCGAGGATCGCGTGGCGCCACGGCAGCTGCAAGAACAGCTCGCGAGGCGGGAACGGGATGTGCAGGAAGAAGCCGATCTTGAGGTCGGGGCGCAGGTCTCGCAGGAGCCTCGGGACCAGCTGCAGCTGGTAGTCGTGCACCCAGACCGTGCCGCCGAACGACGCGACCTGGGCGACGGACTCGGCGAACCTGCGGTTCACGTCGCGGTAGGCGTGGAACCAGTCGCGGTGGTACGTGGGCGTGCGCACCGCGTCGTGGTAGAGCGGCCACAACGTCGCGTTCGAAAAGCCGAGGTAGAACTCGTCGTAGTCGCGCTCCGACAGGTGCACCGAGCGAAGCTGTATGCCGTCGTGCTCCGCTGGCGCGTCACGCGGCCCGATCTCGCCGGTCCAGCCGACCCACACGCCGTCTCTCGAGGTGAGCACGCCGCTCAAGGCGGTGGCGAGCCCACCGGGGCTCGCCACCCACTCGCGGCTTGGCGAGGGGGCGGGGTGCACCGGGAGGCGGTTCGCCACGACGACGAAGTCCGACGTCGTCGGGCCGCCCGTCTGGCCGCTGCTCGCGCTCACGCTCTTGCGCTCGCGCTCGCCGAGTTGTCGTGCGCCCTCGAGCACGGACGTGGCGCGGCGCCCAGGCGGCTCACGTCGTGTTCGGACGGTCGTCCATGCCCGCTGCGTTCCACCACGTCGGCGAGCCCGCGTGCCCGACCGCGGTTGCGGCGGCCTGCTGGTCCGCCTCGATCACGTGCAGCACCGCGTTGATGAGCGAGAGGTGCGTGAGCGCCTGGGGGAAGTTCCCGAGGTGCCGTGCCGTCGACGGGTCGAGCTCCTCGCCGTAGAGGCCGAGCGTGCTGGCCGACCCGATGAGCTTCTCGCAGTTGGACCTCGCCCGCTCGATCTCACCGATCTCGACGAGGGCGGACACGAGCCAGAACGAGCAGACCGTGAAGCTCGCCTCGGGCTCGGCGTTGATGCCGTCGACGCCCGACGCGGTGCGGTAGCGGTAGACGAACGCGCCGTCGCCCAGCTCGTCGGCGATCCCGAGGACCGTGGCGCGGATCCGCGGGTCGTCCGACGGCAAGAAGCGAACGAGCGGGAGCAAGAGGAGCGACGCGTCGAGCTCGTCAGAGCCGTAGCTCTGCGTGAAGCTGCCGTCGGCTCGCACCGCGTGCGCGCAGACGTCGGCGTGGATGTCGAGTGCTGCGTTCCACCAGCGATCCGCTCGCTTGCGCTCGCCGCGCAGTGCCGCCAGGCGTGCGCCGCGGTCCGCGGCAACCCAGCACATGACCTTGGAGAACGTGAAGTGCAGCCGCTCGCCCCGGCTCTCCCAGATGCCGTGGTCGGGCTGCTGCCAGCACGAAAGGGCGGCCTCGACCGCCTGGACCACGATTCGCCACGCGCGCTCGCTGAGCGAGTCCCTTGACTTCGTGTGCTGGTAGACGCAGTCGACGATCGCCCCGAGGATGTCGAACTGGTCCTGGCTCGACGCCGCGTTGCCGATGCGCACCGGGCGGCTCCCCGCGTAGCCCGAGAGGTTGTCGAGCTCGCACTCGTCGGGCAGCTTGGTGCCGTCGACGGAGTAGAGCACCTGCAGCCGCTCGCGATGAGGGGTGGACCCGTTGGGCCGCACCAGGGGCTCGAGGACGTCGCCGAGGAACGCGAGGAAGTCGTCGGCCTCGGTGTCGAACCCGAGCGCGTGCAGCGCCCACAGCGCGAGGGACGAGTCGCGCACCCAGGTGTAGCGGTAGTCCCAGTTCCTCGTCCCGCCCGGGCACTCCGGCAGCGAGGTGGTCGGCGCGGCGAGCAGTGCGCCGGTGGGCGCGTAGGTGAGGCCCTTCAGCGTGAGCGCGCTGCGCTGCAGGTGCTCGCGCCAGGGGTGGTCGGGGAACCTGCCGCGATCGATCCACCCACGCCAGAAGCGGTTCGTCTCTGCACGCCAGGCATCGACCTCGGCGAGCGAGGTCGGCCGGGGGGTGTCCGACCAGCTCATAGCCACAAACGTCGACTCGCCCTCAGACAGGCGGTGCCGGGCATGGACGGCACGCCCCTCGATGCCCATGCGCAGCCCGCCGGAGAGGTGCAGCGTGACTCCCCCGTCGTTCGTCGTGGCGACGTGGTCGTAGGCATCGCCCACGTACGCCCAGCTGGCGTCGCTCTTGCCGTAGTCGAACGACGGCTCGCAGGTGAGCACGAGGTCGACGCTGCCGTGCAGGCACGTCGCCTGGCGGATGAGCACGTGCCGGGCGTCGGCATCGCTCGGTGTGCGCCGGTGGCGCTCGGACCGCGTGCCCTGCCGGTACCACGGACCGACGGCAAGGAAGTCCGTGACTGCCAGCCAGCCGCTCCTCGTCTGCCACGTCGTGGCCAGCACCATCGTCCCCGGGACGTACTGGCGGTGCGCAGGGATCGCGTTGTCGGCTGGTGCGAAGCGGAACGACCCGGCGGCGCGGTCGAGGATCGTGCCGAAGACGCTCGGGTCGTGCGGACGGGGGATGCACAGCCACTCGACCGCCCCGGTCGGCGCGACGAGGCAGCTGTTCTCGCAGTCAGAGAGGAAGGCGTAGTCGGCGATCTGGGGGAAGATGGCCTCGAGGTCGTCGGCGTCAGGCGGCCCCCAGGTGCTGGGCGGGCTCTCGGTCCGCTGACCGAGGCCGTTCGCTGCTCGGGGCGCGGGCGCAGAGGTCATGAGCGCTTGCGGCTCGCGCTCGAGTGGCGCTGGCTCGACGCGTCGCTCAGCCATCGCGCACTGCTCCGCTCCTCGAGGCGCTCGCGGGTGCTCCACGCACCCCGCCGAGGTGGTGCGAGTCGAGCCCCTCTACAAGGTGCGCGAAACCAGGGCACACGATCATCCTCTTCCCATCTGACCATCGGGTCAACCGCACCCGCCGCTTACGGGGGGCACACCAGGCACACGCGTGCGTGCGCGACCGAGTCAGTGATCCAAGGCTAGTGACTCAATCGAGTGCTCGGCCCCGGCAAGTGCGTCATAGGCGGCTAACTGGAGATCGACGTGCACCTGGGGCGGTGCCGGCGAGGTGAAGAGCCGCTGGGTGAGCACGATCACGACGAGGTCACGCACTGGGTCCACGAGCCAGGTGGTGCCGAGCCCGCCGTTCCACCCGAAGGCGCCGCGCCGCGGTCCGTCGGTGATCACGGACTGGCACCAGCCCCAGCCGCGGTCCTGGAGAAACACCGCCGCGTCCGCGGCCTGAGCCGCGGACACCTGGCTGGTCGCCATCGCCTCGACGAGGTCTGGCCGAACCACACCGTCGCCACCGTGCAGCAGCATCCGGGCAAACGCCAAGAGATCGTCGGCACTCGACACGAGGCTCGCGGCGCCGTCCTCGAACAACGGCGGCCGGCTCCACTTGCCGCTGTCGGCGGCGTCCCAGACCTCGAGCCCGTCGGGCGTGGCGGCGTACGCGGTCGCGAGCCGACCGACCTCGCTCGTCCACGTCGTCGTGTCGCGCATGCCGAGCGGCTCGAAGATCCTCGAGGCATAGACCTCCGAGAGCGAGGTTCCAGCGGCGCGGCCCAGCAGCACGCCGAGCACCGAAGCACCCGTGTTGTACAGCCACGCCTCACCGGGCTGGGTCATGAGCGGCAGCGAGCCCAGTGCGGCGATCCAGTCGTCGGCGGCGGGCTGGCCGGCTGGATCGGGCGGCCCGAGCGTGCAGAGGGAGAGCGCGTGCTCCGCCTCGACGATCGGCCAGCGGCTCGGCGCGCTGAACAGCGCCGCCGACGCGCCGAAGCCGAACGTAAAGGTGAGCAAGTCGCGCACCGTGATCGCCCGCTCGGCCGGCACGGTGTCATAGAGCGGCGCGTCCACGCGACGGAGCACCCTTCGGTCTGCGAGCTCCGGCAAGAGGCGGTCGATTGGCTCGTCCAGCGAGACCAGGCCCTCTCCGACAAGCGCGAGCGTCGTCGCACCCGTCACGGGCTTGGTCACCGACGCGATCCGAAACAGCGAGTCGCGCGCGACCGGCGCCCCGCCCACCGACAGGGTGCCAGCGGTCGTCACGTGGACCTGGTCGCTGCTCGCCACGAGCGCCACGATCCCGGGCACCCCGCCGTCTTCTGTGTGCCGCTGAGCGACCTCGTCGAAGGCCTCGAGGCCCTCGCGCCGAAGCGGGTCAGCCACCTGTCGCTTTGCTCCTTAGCTCTGCCGCAGCCTGAACACCGCACCTGACGGGTCCGCGGAAGTGGCGAGCGTGCCGTAGGGCGTCTTTTCGGCAGCCTGGACGACCGAGCCGCCGAGCGAGATGACCTTCTCGGTCGCCGCCACCGCGTCGTCCACCGCCCAGTAGACGAACCAGCTCGACGGGCTTCCCTCGAGGAACGAGCTCGCGTCCATGATCCCCGCGAGCTGGTCCTCGCCACCGGGCTCTTTCATCACCGAGTAGCGGAAGTCGTCGGTGTCGCCCATCGAGGTGGTCTCCCAGTGGAACACCGACTCGTAGAAGTCGACCGCCTTGTTGAAGTTGTCCGTGTGCAGCTCGAACCAGCTCGGCGTACCGGGCTCGTCAAGGTTAGAGAAGCCGTGAAAGGTGCCGGGCTGCCAGGCACCGAGGCTGGCACCCGTCGGGTCGGTCATGACAACCTGGATGCCGATGTCGGCCACGGGCATCGCCGGGCCCATCACGGTCGCGCCCTTCTTCGTGGCGAGGTTGATGGTCTCGTTGATGTCGGGGGTCTGGAGGTAGACCTTCCAGGTGTTGTCCGCCTTGAAGTCGCCCATGTCGCCCATGCCGCCGGCAACCTCTTTGCCGTTGCGCGAGAACATGAAGTAGCCCCCGAACTCGGGGCTCGGCTCGAGGGCCTCCCAGCCGAAGAGCTCGCTGTAGAACTTCCGACTCCCGTCGACATCCGAGGTGAACAGGTCGGTCCAGCAGGGCGCACCAAGCGGTGCACGGTCACGAGTGGTCATGATGGCTCCTCTCTCTTCCCCGACATTCAACTCGGCTGGTGCGACGGCGCGCCACTTCGCTCATCGGCGGGCACCAATCGCGTCCTAGGGCATCATTTGCCCAATGGCTCGCCAGCGGACGCACGACGAGGTGGTCGCGGCCCTGCGCCGCGCGGGTTGCGTCGCCGCCGAGGACGAGGCACGAGAGCTGGCGGTCGCGGCACGCACGGCCGAGGGACTCGACGCGCTCGTGGCTC